>Ga0213829_1000531_pt1 | contig 35319 bp, 27 predicted proteins | sample MC6MC0896MG_FD_180665 | JGI IMG/M metagenome (GOLD analysis project Ga0213829, IMG submission 180665) | Enriched soil aggregate microbial communities from Iowa State University, Ames, United States - MC6-MC0896-MG | ecosystem: Environmental > Terrestrial > Soil > Unclassified | place: USA: Iowa...
AATTTCGTACGCCAATCAGGATTCGAACCTGAGACCGTCGGTTTAGAAAACCGATGCTCTATCCAGCTGAGCTATTGGCGCGTCGTTTTCGGTAATGCAAAAGTAGACATTTGTTCAACAATTCCAAAATATCATCTGCTTTTTTTTGCGGTTTTTCAATAACTGATTGCTTTTCAACAAGATTATTTTATTGATCTAGGTCAAACAAAAATTTAAAAGCTGCTGTTACCTTTGTGTTATTAAACAAATAAGAAAAACACAAAAATTATGGCACAAGGAAAATGGGAATTGGACGCTGCACATAGCGAAATAGAATTCAAAGTAAAACACATGATGATCACAAACGTTAAAGGAAACTTTGACAGTTTTAAAGTAGATCTTGATACAGAAGATGATACTTTTGATAATGCACTTGCAAAGGTAAGTATCGATACCGCGTCAATCAATACACGAAATGGACAAAGGGATGGACACTTAAAAAGTGCTGACTTCTTTGACGTAGAAAAATATCCTGCGATAACATTTGAAGCAACAAGCTTAGCGAATGAACAAATCAAAGGAAATCTGACTATCCGGGACGTGACTCGACCTGTCGTTTTTGACTTGGAATTTGCCGGTATTCAGAAAGACCCTTGGGGAAATACCAAAGCAGGATTTATCGTAGAAGGAACGATCAAACGCTCAGAATTCGGACTTAACTGGAATGCAGCTCTGGAAACAGGCGGTGTTATGGTGAGTGACGAAGTAAAATTTAGTGCTGATATCCAGTTTATAAAAGCAAAATAAGAAGTATTTCTAAAATAAAATTTGGCAGGAGAGCAAAAATTCGTACTTTTGTCGCGGAGAGTTGGCAGAGTGGTCGAATGCGGCGGTCTTGAAAACCGTTAACTGTCACAGGTTCGGGGGTTCGAATCCCTCACTCTCCGCAAGTTGTGAAAATGAATGTTTTCAAAAAGCAACAAAAAATAGATAAATCCTGCAAAATCAATGATTTGCAGGATTTTTTTTATTTATGGCTACTGTCATAATTTTTAAAAATACTCCAGAGGTTTGTGGCACATTCGTGGCACTTTTGAAATTTATCAAAAAGCGCCACAAAACACCACATAACTATTTAATAGTTAACCTGTAAGCATTTATTACGACTTGATTTAAAACACTTTTAGTCTGACATTTATAACCCTTAAAATGTTGGATTATGCTAGAGCAAAGTTACGGGCTCACCTTCTTCTTGAAAAGCCCAAAAATTAGAAACAGATCTATTAGGTTAGTGTATCTTCGGATTACCGTAGACGGTATTCCCAAGGAAACTTCCGTTAAAAGGAAATGGGATGTAAACAGGTGGGATCAGAAAGAAGGAAAAGCTATTGGGACAAAAGAGGATGCCAAGGCACTGAATTTTTTTCTGGAATCATTAACTACCAAGATTAATAATCACAAAACAGATCTGTTGAACAGTGGTACTCCGATCACCGCTGTTGACCTTATCCATTTTGTAAATGGAAAATACAAACCATTCAATAAGGTGCTGGAAGAATTTCAGGAGCATAATGATGAGATGGCTGCATTGGTTATCACAAAAGAGTATGCCAAAGGTACACATGACCGCTATATTACCGCACGTTCACATGTGCAAGAATTCATCAAATACAAATATGATAAGGAAGATCTAGAATTCAGCGCACTTAATTATGAATTTGTCAAGGATTATGACCTGTACCTAAAAACGGTAAGAAAATGTTCCAATAACACTTCGCTGAAGTATATCAGTAATTTCAAAAAAATCGTATTAAGGGCGGTAGCTAAGGAAATCATCGCCAAAGATCCTTTCAAACTTTTTGTAAGCAAGAAAACGAAAATAAAGAAGAAACCACTGACCAAGGCGGAGCTTAAAAGGATTGAAGAAAAAGTATTCAGTTCTGAAAGGCTCACTGTGATCCGTGATGTTTTTGTGTTTCAATGTTATACCGGTCTATCCTATATAGATGCCTACCAACTCAGATGGCAAGACATCAAAGAAGCTGATGACGGTAGTATGTGGATCATGTCGAGCAGGCAAAAGTCTAAATCGGACACTGATATACCACTCTTGCCCAAAGCACTTGAAATTATTGCTAAATACAAAGATGACCCCTTGTGCAAAAAAAGAGGAACTGTACTTCCAGGCAGGTCGAATCAGAAAATGAATGAGTACCTCAAAGAAATCGCTGTTCTCTGCGAGGTATTTACCGTACTTAATACCCATAAAGCGAGACGAACCTTTGCTAGTACCGTAACTCTTAATAACGGGGTTTCGATCCATGTTGTAAAGGAAATGCTCGGTCATTACTCTGTCAAACAGACCGAGGATTATGCGATTACCGAACAGGCTACAATTGCTCGGGAAATGAAAGATCTAGAAATTAAGCTGAGAGGTACTGATTCCTTCAACAGCAACCTTATCAAATTCCTTCAACAACTTGAAAGAGAATTTCAGGAACTTAAAAATGCACAGACCAGAACTCCCGAAGCTTCGTTTACCAGTAGATGCGATGCTTTCCAAAATATGCTCGAAAAAGTCAAGGTGATGATATAACTGAAACAAATAAGCTTCAATACAAACATGTATATTGAAGCTTATTTTGATACTTAGTCTTTAGGTCTTTTCAGTATTTCCATTGTACTGAGTATGACCATCTAAAGAAAAATACCTATTTAGTATAGATTAAGTTACAATTTTAATTCATTTTCTAATTCAATATTATTAGCAGATAATTTTAGACCAAGTAGCCCCAATAAATATATCCTTAACACATCCTCCGACATTTCACCGATTTCTCCAAGTAAGGATTGAAAAGTTTCGTGATGATAATTTATAAAAATTTGATTTCCATAACTTACGGAAGATTGGACTGACACACTGAATTTTCCAATCTCAATGGACACATTATAATCATCTTCAATCCTTAATAACTGTTCTTGAAGTTTACTGGAAAAATCCTGTTTGTTCAGTTTTATTTCAGTTAGGGAAGCAAGGGTAACATCTTTTATATTTTGCATAGATATCCCATATTCACTAGCTACTGTCTGAATGACTGCTGCCAAATTTGTAGTATATTGTTGTGAGACAAGAAAATTAACAGATGTACTTTTATGGAGAATAATTAAATTTCCCTTACTTTTTAAATATTCAATTATGATTGCTTCATAGTCTGTAATAATATGATTATCATATACATAAAATTTACTAATTGACTTTGATCTTAAAATAGCTATAATACTACCAAGAGAAAGTTCCGTTCTATCATATTCTAAAAGTGTATGTTCTCTACAAAGCGTAATCAATTCCCTTTTTGAATAAAAGTCACTGTAATCATTCTCTAGGTTTGCAATAATCCCATCAAAATACTGAAGATAGCAATGGAGATATGTTACCACTTGCTCATATACCTCTAAATTTTTATTTTCCAAGATATCCCGAAACAACTTCCTTAGTGTGGTAGATATATATTTACGACAAGCAGTTGCTTTATCAGTAGGTATAATATTAGTCCTAGATATATCAAAGTCTATAGATTTTGGGAAGAAGTTAATTTCGCCACCGATGTGTGCTGGAAACATTTTTGGAATTATCTGGTGTGGATAAGTATTAATTAGAAAGCCACAATAGCTTGCGGTTATTCCTCTATTGGCAACACCCAATGCTAACTTTATTTCAAATTGATGGTTCTTATCAGTATAAGTTGCGATGGCATTTTCCATGTTCCATCGTTCTTCCATTTTAATATTTGAGCCGTTATAATTAATCTCAAAATTTTCAATATGTCTACAATAATTCCCAAGATAACTATAAGCAACATTTGCATCAAATGCTTTTTTAAGATAAACCCTAATCCTAGTACCTGTTGCTTGTACGTGCTCTTCAACAGGAGCTTGAATATATTTAAACCCCTTAAATACATCTTCTATTTCAAATATGATCCGCCCATTTTCTTCGCTTTTAGTATCGACCAATACCTTTTCAGCAGCAATGAAAGTACTAATAAACCCAATTCCAAATTTTGATATAAGATTTGCTTTGCCAGTATTATCATTATGCTCCTGACTGATACTTTTACCTAAAACAGCAAAATGATTTTTCAAAACATGTTTAGACATACCATCTCCTTCATCAATAAACTCAACGTAATTACCTGTACTATCTACATTTATGATAATTTTTGGTTCCAGATGACTATCTTTCTCTTTTATTCGGTTACATGCATCTACGGAATTTTGTATTAGCTCTCTGACAAATGCATACTTATCTGGATATATTGATTCCCCAATTAAAAGACTAACAATCTTGTCTACATCAGCGGTAAAGCTCCCCGGTAAGTCTTTATCCTCATTGTTTGACCCCTCGGCCAATGGATAAAGTCTTTCCTTCGATGGTAATTGCCCTGATTCGCTTCCTCCCTGGAGCGAATCTGTATCCTTATCAAATGCAAAACGTGAACTAATATATTTTCTTGCATATAATTTGTAGCTTCTATTGTTTACATCAAGATCCAGTATGTTATAACCAGGCTGATATCTACTTGATTGTTCTTTTGGTTCTGAAAATGCAGACCTGCCATTTATTGAAAGATACCCTCCATTTGATGATAGAAGTTGCTCTGCCTCATGACGATGACTATGACCAAAAATGGCCACATCAAAATCTTTTGATTTTAGAATGGATGTAATTTCATCTTTCTCATCAGTATTAATTGCATTTAAAGGATGATGAAATACAGCTATATTCATATTGGTAACATATTCTTTGAATTTGTTTTGTGCCCTGAATAATTGTCTATGCCCAATAAAGTGCTGTTCCTTTTTTAGAGCTGATGAACAACGCCATGAATCATTGATTAAGGCTATTCCTAACTTAAGCCCATCTTTTTCATAGATATAAACAGATTCATTATTAGAATAATCATAATTAGGAGTACTATTATGAAACTCTTTCTCAAATTCCTTAAAACGTTGAATACGCTCGTTATCATCATTAAATTCATCCCGAAATTTTTCGCTTCTTTCATTTGCCAAATCAAGTGTTAATCTTTCAGCAAGGAAAAATTCATTTTCCTCTTTAATTTTTCTTCTCTCGATATCATGGTTTCCTGGAATCATGAGAATTTGTCCCGAATCAATATTTAAGGCTGTTATTATTTTATCAATAATTTCGGTCTTAAAAATATTATACGGATTCTCTACTCCAAAAGATTCACCTCCTTTGTCTATTAAATCACCTGTAATTAGCACTAAGTCAATTTGCCTTTCATTATTAAAAGATGCAAGATCTTTTAATAGAGCTTCAATGTAAAAATCTTTTAAATTAGTGAGGTTTTCCTGATTTAAATGAATATCTGAAAGTTGAATGAGTCTCATGTATATGTAAGATGTATTTTTATGCTAAGATAAAAATTTTACTGGATTGAAGATAAATTGAATTGTTGCTAGATAACCTTCTTGTACAAAGCCCTCTAAATATTTTATTGAGAGAGCTTTTATTGATTTCATTTAGGGATCAGAATTTATGTTTTTTAACATTTCTACCGTGCTTCGATATCCGGGATGATAGGAAGGCGTATATTTTATATATCCAAAATCCTGTAGCTGTTTAAAATATTTATGATAGCTCGGTAATGTTTTTATATGTGACAGAGCCATTAATTTGCTCCTGCTGACCCTAATGATCCATTTCTCATTTTGCTTACATGCAAGCCTTCCTATGGCAACCAATAAAGAAATATGCCAGGCATTCAACTTTGGGTCATTATTAATACGGTCGAGAAAATCGAACCATCTTTGAGGGTCATTCGTTTTCATCGCTGAAAATTTTTTGAAGGTCTTCGCTATTGTAATAATATGACCCTAATAATTTCTTAAATCTAATTTTTCCTGTAATCCTTAGATTTTGCAGTGTAGCAGCGGAGATATTAAGTTTTCTCCGGATTGTTTTGCTCCGCATCCATCCAAACTCCTCATTTTCCTTTTCGCCGTTAAGCTTACGGTCAATTAACATCCCAAGTTCTGATATTATCTGAACCTTCATGACATCGAGATCATTTTTTGTTATCAAATCCATACCTAAAATTTTTATTTGATTCAAATATTCAATTTTTGACCACAGACAACTATATTCTGGCATTTGCTGGCTTCTTTTTTCCTATAAAGGCTCAATACAGCTTGCATTCCACACTTAATGGAAAGATTAATTCATTATATTCGCGATACAAATAGATGATGTAGAAAAATAGCGATCATTATTTTTTGAATTACCTTAAAAATTAAAAACAATTAACCATGCTATATATAATTCCGACCAAGTTTGGTTTAGGTGCAGAAATTTGGGGAACCTATGATGATCTAAACAATTTTCATGAAGTAATCGGTAAATTTTGGAGTGATGAAAATAAAGCCAGCCAAAAAGGATTCGATAATAGGGATACACTGATCAGCGGTTTTTCTTATGAAATACGGAAGGCAAAAGAAGGTAGTCGGTTAAAAAAGGACAGGAATCATTTAACATTTGAAGAATTACCCTATCTGGGGACTACGATATCATGGGTTCATTTTTTGTTTTCACTAACAGCATTAAAATTCAATATGAGATATTCTGAAACCAATAAATTTGACATCTCGCAAATTCTTCTCGTAGAATTCTGGCTGGAAAAAGCGATGTATAGTTATGATGAAGCTGGAGCAGCAAGTCTAAAAGGCTATATAGAAGATGGGCTTTACGGCGGAAATACCCATATCTATCAATATATGAGAAGTATAAATCTTGATTTCTTTCTTTTGGGTGGTGGAAAAAAAGCATTCAGAAAACTTCCCGATCTCTTAAAACGTGGTGTGTATTATTCTAATGAATATAAAGATTATGAGAAATTTTTAAATGCAGAGGCAAAAAGGCTTGACTGTGAAATTTCAGATCTTGAACTCAGTGATGATGATTTTAATTATGAAGGATTAAAGTGGTAGAAATCCATTTAATTAATGATCTCAAAATATATGAGATCGGTCTGATAACCTGCATGTTTGAACATTTTTGAGTTCTCCTTTGTCATACAGTTTACTGAACCTTGGATATCTCATTGTTTTTTTCATAGTATTCCTTTAGAGTTGATGAGACGAGCATCTCTATGATAAGTTTCTCCAATCTGTCTTCTTTTTCCTTCTCCATCAGTTTTTTCAGTTCATCAATCTTTCTATCAACCTCATTGTCAGCAGATGGATATTCAGGTTCTGTTTTGTCTTTACCACATTCCATTTCTTCCCGTGATTCAGAATTCACCATAAATCTAAAGGCGAAATCAGGAGCCACCGTTAAAGTGGCGATGTTGGGTACTGTTTGTTTAATCGGATTCATTATCAAATCTATTTATTGGGAGAGCAATTCCCAATTCATCTTTAAAACCTTCAATTTCTGTGGGCATTGCTGAACGTTTATACATCATCTCAATCACATCGGCACACGACTGCTCAAAATATTCATTGAACTTAGGATGCCAGGGACGTTCAATTTCTTCCATATAGATCTTCATTATATCTTTGGGGTTGTGGGCAACGAGCTTCAGTCCTTCCACTAAACCTGAAAATTCACGTTCCAAAGACCGTGAATATATATAGAGATTATCAAATAGCGGATTATTCGTTATTGTTTCTATTATTGCGGGAATAGCATTAAAATAACGATCATGGTCTTCTTTTGAAACCTTGCTGGCAAACCCCACTAATTCAAGACAGTTTTCATAATAAAGATGAGTCCCCAGCAAACTAAAACGGGGATTGACGGCCAGTAACATAATGTCCACTATATATCCCCTATCTTTCATTTCTCTGATCTTTTCATCCAGATAACAATCGGAAGAAAAGGTTGGTTCCAGAATATAGTTCAGACGGTTATCCTCACAGTACACACATAAAAGATCATTCCATTTTTGCGCATATTCTGTTGTGATCGCAGCGTAGAATTGAGGGTAAATCCGCTTAAGTCTACGGGATACCGGATGAAAATCCCGTAGGTTGTCCGGATTGCATATCACGAGAATATCACCCAGCGTAGATCCTGCTTCTTTTTCAAGTTCCCTTTTGCCCGATCCGGGGGCTCCCACCAAAATAGTAGCCCTTGGCTCTGGGGATGGCAGATAACCATCAGCAACTTCTTTGACAATGATAGCAAATAAGTCGGCAAAGTCAATATCTGACAGCTGGTACCGTTCCCTCAGCTTGCCAAGTTTGTCAATAGAGCTGTTTACCATTATTCATTCCTTCTAAAAGAGGGGCATAAACATCAATAAGATGTCTCATCCTCCCAACATCCTTAAAATTATCCCAATTTCTACTTATCTCCTTTAACTCCTCTGAAAATCCTTTTAAATTTTCAATTCTTTTTAGCCTGGGTTTATTTTTCCTAAGTTCTTTAAAACGTTCCCTGCCCGAATATGCAATCAGGTCGGCAAGTATCGAATTCAGGCTTTCAGTAAGGACATACCAATCAAGAGGGTTGCCCGGCGGATTAATATTGGTCATTCTATTACCTAAGAAACGCTCTATCAAAACCCATTCCCTATAATCCAGTATCATAGAAACCGGATTCCCCTCACTATCTTTTATGATCTCCTTTTCCATAAATATAAAATTGTATAATTATTTATCATTAAATTATATCCCGATTGCAGACTTCTGTTTTTTCGTTTTATTCTCCATATAGTTAAATATAAGCTTTATTTAGCACAATAACTAGGTCAATCACCTGGTTTTCTTTTATTTAAATACAAAAAACAAACTTCTATATCATTTTTGGAGCTTGGTAACAATTTTATTTCATAATTGCCCGCTGTTTTTACCTAATGCTTTTATTGCAAAATGCTTTTATTGTAACAAAAATGCAGGGCAAGTAGTTTTCCCTCCTTTATCCTGTACGGGAATAGAACCATTCATTCAAGATTATATTTGCTATAGTTTTATTCGCAGCCAATAAATACTTCAATTAGGCAAGCTAATGCCAAATGGAGTAAATAAATACCAGTTAAGACACGCAGAAAGCAAAACGTGGTATTTTCTAAAAATTTTCCACGAAATGAACTGCAAGCAATTTAATTCGATAGGATTGGAAGAAGTCCTCCATGCTCTCGGACACCTTCCAATCAGGCAAGATGCCAAAGAAGCCTGGTACCTCAATCCTTTCGGTACTGAGTCCCAAGCCTCTTTCAAAGTTGACAGGAGCCGTAACCTCTGGTATCTGTTCTCAGAGGGTATCGGAGGAACCAATACCGATTTTATGCAAAAATACCTGAACATGACTGTAAAGGGTGTACTGGAATGGGCATCAGCTCAAAGTTTTTCTTCTTTTCCCCAGCAACCTGAGCAGATTAGGAAAATACCTACCGAATATAGGATAGATAAGGTACAAGAACTCTCACATCCCAATCTTTTACGATATCTTCAGGAAAGAGAATTATCAGCCAAGATTTATCCGTATGTAAAGGAGGTCTGGTTTACCATAAAAAATAAGTCCTATTATGCCATTGGATTTGAGAACCGATCAGGTGGCTGGGAACTCCGAAATCCCTACTACAAAGGGGCATTATTGAACAAGGACATCTCGATCCTACATATTGATCCAGCAGTCCAGAATGCTGACTATCAAAAGATACATCCTGATAGAGTTCCATCAGGACCTCATGATGGAAGGCTTGATAAGAAGATCGTAGTTGTGGAAGGTTTTATGGATGCCCTCTCTTTTATTGAACTGAAAGAGGACTATCAGGGAGACTTGCTCGTACTCAATTCGACAAGTTTAATACAAAAAGCTTTTAATAGCCTAGAAGGATATTCTGACATCTACCTATTACTGGATAATGACAAAGCAGGAAGGATATCTACCACCAAAATTCTCAATGCCTATCCCTATGCAGAGGACTTTTCACATATCTATGCAGATCATAAAGACCTGAACCAGTACCTCATCAAAAAAAGACAGGCTTCACCTGTACCAAAAACAAAGGTTATTCCGAAACAGGAAAATGACAGTACAGAAAAACACAGATCATACAAGGAGGAAAAAACCAGGGTAACGAAAGGATTGCGCAGAAGGATGTAGCACTCTGCTTTTTACCAAGCTTCCCGCAGAAGTTAGGAGCTCATTCGCAACTTTGAAGGTCGCTGCCCTCCCAACAAAGTTTCTACTTCGCCCGCAGGGGCTAAAAAAGCAGTCTATTTAAAGACTGCTCTTGGCTCTTAATCATTATAGTTCTAGTACATATGATCCGATACATAGCTCTATCAGTGGTAAATATAAAGTTTTGTCCAGACTAATCAAAAAAGTAAGATGATGAAAACATCCATCAATTTTAAAGCGGTCAAATCAGATTCGGAAGCCCATAATTTCCGCAGGAAAAGTTTTGATTACATTCGAAAAGAACTGACTTCCAAAAATGAGTACTGGCAGGTTGATAAAATCACGGACAGGATACAGAAAATAGAAGCCTATTGTAAAGAGAAATCCGGCCGGAAATTACAGTGCAACGCAATGCCCATCCGTGAGGCTGTAGTGGTCATCAAAGAGGATACAACGATGAAAGATTTACATGATCTGGCAAGAAAGCTTGAAGATGAACTGGGAATAAGGATATTCCAGATTGCCATCCATAAGGACGAAGGCCACTGGGACAAAGAATCCAAAGAATGGAAGCCGAACCTGCATGCCCATCTTGTCGCTGACTGGCAGGATCTGAAAACAGGAAAAACATTAAAACACCAGTCTTTTCATTATTCAAGGATGCAGGACATTACCGCTGAATGTCTTGGTATGGAAAGAGGTACATCAGGTTCCGTCAGCCGACTGGAAGCCGTGGAGTTCAAGATCAAAAAGAAAGAAGAAGAATTACAGGCGTTGGAACAGAAGTTAGACGGTATGAAAGCTCAGCTGGGTTCAGGAAAGTTTCAGGATCTGATCGTTAAAAACATCAATTTCTTTGGAAAGCAGCAGGTCAGAACAGAAGAGACCATCGCCAATTTTGGAAATACCTTTAGGCTATTTAACGCTGAATTACAAAAAAGCACTGATGAACTGGACGCTAAAATCAGGCAGGTCACGGAACTACAAAGGGAAATCGCAAGCCTAAAAAATGACAATATGCTGCTTAAGCGCAAAAACACCGTACTCTTAACCGATTCCGATGTTTTTGCTGGTGAAAAGAAAAAATATCTTGATTCTGTCATCAGTACACTTGAAAAAACGATCAGATATGAACGGATTAAAAATCCGGCCTCTGACAGATCGGATGACAGTAAACTGAAAGAGGAAATGAACAACATCTGTCGGGAACTTTCCTTAAATAGTCACATTCCATTCTCAGCATTTGAACAGATCTTTGCGGTAGCCGAACTGGCAACAGAACTGTTTTCACTTTTGAGCATTGGAAGTACAAATCACGATGAGCCTGATGATATTCCGATACCGAGGAAGAAAAAAAAGAAAAAATTTAACAGAAGTCAATAAATTGAATGCCTGTTATAGGTTGTATGCTGGATATAGTGAAAGTTATGATAAATATAGTGAGGTAATTCCGGAGTTGATTGACCATCTAATTTATTTTTTTCTCTTCGGTCATTATGAACATTACCTTACTTTTTTAAATACAAGACAAAAAACAGTCAGATAAACAATAAAAGAACACTGTCAAAGATTTATTTTTAAATGTAATGTACAAATGTTATTTTTGGATTCAAACACGACTTATCAGGATAAGATCAATTGAAAAACGTACCTTATAGGACAGTCCCCTGGACTGTCCTTTTTTGTTACATATAGAATACTTTATCACCGATTTGACGCCTAAAATTATTGCTTCTTAGTATTTTATTTCCTTGTTTGATTATTTAAAGTTATTTTTAAATACTAACAGACCATAATTACACTACAGGAAAAATACCTTCTATTGCTATGCCTTTGCTCTCTGGTCTGATTTTTAACTTAAATAGATCAGTTATGAATATTCATATTATTTCGTTGCTCAATTATACGGCAGAGCAAACCATAAATAACTTTTCCAGATTACATTCAGTTAAAAACATAATCGACTCAGGGGATATTGACATTTTATCTGAATATATCAAACAGTTAGCCGATTTCTACATTGATTTCTTGCAAAAGATCAATTTTTTGCCTCTGGACAAGCCGTTCTATAAACGAAGCCTTTTTGGAACCTATGATTCATTTAATGAAATAAAACATACAGATCCATTGGCAAAAGAAGTTGTAGTATGCTTTTCCGAGAAAGAACTATTTGAGATGACATCCATTACCCCTATTCACATCCGCTATAGTGATCCACAAAACTTGTATCTTGCCAATGGTATCAGTTGGATTGAAAATAAGAGGAAAATATTATTTCATCTTACAGAATTATCATTTCCAAAACATATCGTCAAAGTTCCACCGCATAGACTCTCATATGTAACAGAAATATTAGAACTGTACGATCCCACAAAAAAAGATCTGCTTCGGGATTTAGTTACATCCAGAGGCATTTATTACAATCAATTTCAAAAAGATTGTAAAGAGTACTGGGGAGATACATTTTATAAGTTTTTTATGAAAAAACAAATGATAGAAGCACTGGATGATATTCTTTTTACCAAGCAAAGTTTTAATGATATTGCTATTCGACATAAATTTGTCAACTATACAAATTTATATAGAACTTTCATCAAGCATGGTTTGATCCTAAACGAAATCATCAGATTAGCCAATTAATAATAAGAAGAAAAATACTTTTTGTAAGAATTTAAACCTTATTGTAAGGATTTTATTAGATATTGAAATATTTACATTACTATAGGAATTATATTTCCTTATAACTTTGTTGTAATCAATGCAAATGATTATGATGGGGACACTAAAAACATATTTTGTAAAGACAGTTGCTATACTATTTGCTCTTCTCTTTATTTATGCAGCAGGTAGTAAAATACTTGACTTTGAGAATTTTCAGGTGCAGCTTGCTCAATCGCCATTACTAAGCGCATATACTGGAATAATTTCATTTGCTGTTATTATTGTGGAACCAGGTTTAGCAATTTGCCTTTGTCTTCCTAAGACTCAGAAAATGGCACTTTATGGTTCACTAGGGCTGATGTCAGCATTTACATTTTATATTTATATCATACTCCGTTTTAGTGATTTTGTCCCATGCTCCTGTGGAGGAATTTTAGAAAAACTAGGATGGACAGAACACATGATATTTAATTTGTTTTTTGTATTTCTTGCATTTACAGCTATTTTATACATAGAAAAAAAGGAAAAACCTGATTCAAAATTATTCCGGCCTGTTTGGATTTCAATAGCCTGTGTTGCGATTAGTAGTGGTGTTGTGCTTGTTCTCTTTTTCCGTTCTGAACATATCATAAAAAAAGAAAATAATTTTACGAGACGCTTTTTGCAACACCCACTTTTGAAAGAAAAGAGTTATGACCTTGGGGTAAATTCGTATTATTTTGCAGGAATAGACGGTGGAAACATTTACTTAGGAAACACAACTGCTCCGTTGTTCATTACAACAATTGATACCGGACTAAGTGGCCTTACAGAAATAAAGATAAAGTTGGATAATAAAAACCATGCTTTCCGCAATTTAAAGTTATCTGTTCGCAAACCTTATTATTATATGTATGATGGTTCGGTACCAGTGATCTATCAGGGAAGAATTAATGATACTCTTGCCCGTACAATTAGCTACGGTGATGCTTATTTCAATCAGCTTGTTATATTGGATTCAATGAAATTTGCGATCAGAACTCAGCGACGTACAGATAAACAATACACCATTGGCTCATTAGATTTAAACAGAACTAAAAAATTGGAACTTAAACCCGATATTCTGGAAAAGCAAATTGATGGTATTTTTGATGTCGATGGTATATTAACTTCAGACATTCAAAATGGAAATCTGGTCTACACCTATGTTTACCGCAATCAGTTCATCGTTATGGACAGCAGTTTGAAGATTTTAGATCGATTAAATACCATTGATACGACAAGTCGTGCTAAAATATCTGTCACACGTCTATCCAATGGAAACAATAAGATGAGTGCTCCCCCTTTTAGTGTAAACAAAGGATCGATAGCTAGAGGTAATCTATTGTTTAACCTATCAAATCTGAAAGGTAAGCATGAGCCATCAAAATCATGGAAAACCTCTTCGATTATAGATGTCTATAGAACCGATGAGCAGCAATATATCGGTAGTTTTTATATCAGGCATATGAACAACACCCCCATGTCAGCAATGCTTGTCAGCGGCAACCACCTTTTCGTTCTTGTAGGAAACGAACTGGTTCGCTACAAAATTAGGGAGGGAGCTTTTAAAGTGAATTCAAATCGAAACAGGCCGCTCTGGGAGCAGCCTGTGGATAAGGGAACAAAAAAAGGGATTGCCGAAAACCTTGAAAAGATTAGGCGTAAACCAATAAACTCTTAATATGAAAAAGATATTATTACCTGCGCTTATTGTAGCAATGGGTGCAGGAGCAGCTTTCGCTTCCAATATGGCAAGCAAGACTGCGAAAGTAATTCCGACTTATCGTATTGATGCCAACAACAAATGTGTTCAGGTACAGCAAGATTGTAACTCACAATTTGGATTTGTTTGTACATGGGATGGAGACGGTACTTCGCAGCTTTATCAGTTCATGGACAGTGAAACGCAATGTTCACAAGAACTTTTTAGAACTACTCCATAAGTTCGGAAAGGATACTCTACTGAGTATCCTTTTTTATTTGCTGATTGATCCAAGGGACATCCTTCTTATCTTTCAAAAAATAATCGAACCATTCCAATATCCTACTGTCCCTGTCTTTTTCTTCAATGGGCAAATTAAGGAAATCGTGATTGCCTTTGGGATAGAAAAGAGCAATAACCTGTTTCTGATAACGCCTTAAACCGACATAAAATTCCATCACTTGGCCCAATGGTACGTTTTCATCCTTTTTACCTGCCCATAATAGAATTGAGGTGCTGACATTTTCAACACCTAGAATAGGGCTATTTAGTAAATAGCGTTCTTTGTCTTCAGCAATTGAGGTTCCCATCTTGAATTGTTCTGTTTCATAAAAGAAATACAACGGCCTATTATATTGATAGCTATACGAATAATAACTGCTAATCAAATCACTGGGACCAGCTCCTGATACGTAAGTCATAAAACGATTCGAGCGGGTAGCGATGAAATTAGTTTCGTAACCACCATATGACTGACCTGCAAGGGCAATTCTGGTCTGATCAATTAGAGGGTTTTTCAATACAGCATCCAATGCGTTATGCACACATTGTAGTGCTGATATGCCTGGCCCGTCCTCTCCCTGTTCTATATCGGGCAAATAAACAAAATATCCCCTTTCCAGTAAAGTCCTGATCTGGAATCCTACTGGTGATACATTATTTGGAGATAGATAATCATTACTTAAAGTTCGTTGTACCTGATAGATATGGACTACCATCGGATATTTTTTCGTGGGATCATAGTTTATCGGATAGTATAGAATGCTCCTTAGATCCTTTCCAACTGCTTTGAAATTATAGATTTCCTGCTTAATCCTTTTTGCTCCGGTATCTTTAATCCCAGCATCGAACAATAGTTTTTTTTGTCCTTGGTCACTATAGGAGTATAGTGTAGGTGGCATGTTGAAATTTCTTTCCAATGTATAGAAGATGCTCATGTCTTTGTTGAAAAGAAAATGATCGGGGTCTATCCTGTTTTCTGTTTCCGGCACAACCTGTTCCCATTTTTCTTTGTGGTACAGTTTATAAGAAACTCTATTTGTATAGTTATCATATACTTCCAACAATAGGGAATCTTTCGGGAGGAATGAACCCATTGTTTCAACGTTGAGATTTATTATTTGAACTTTTTTTCCTTTTGCTATGCCCAAGGCTGTCAACTTCTTTCTTTTGATGTCATATTTCCAAAGATCATTGCTACTTTCAAAATAAATCTGTTTGCCATTTGCCGAAAATACGGGCTGTTCAAGGCCATCTTGTTCTATTAGAACCTCTCTTTTTCCCGATGAGCTGAACAAGGACCATCTTTTGCCATCATTACTCCCCAAAAACCAACGGCCATCTTTGGAACAGAAAATCTTAGTTCCCAAAAAGTCGGGTCTCCAACCTTTTTTTAAGTCAGGAACCTGTTTTAAATTACCCACTTCTACCGAAGTTCCGGTTGTAATGTCCAAAACCTCGGCGTCATTTATCTCTGGATTAAATGTATTAAAATTATATCCTTTCCTTGGCAGATAAGTCAGGAAATAACGTGCATTATTTAAAGATGCCAGCTCATGGTTTTCCGGAAGATTTATTAATGATAACTTATTCTTTTTTGTATCCCATAACCAGTATTCATTATTTATAAACCTTCTTTTGTGCACGTTGACAAAAGGGTCATTTCCATACCATACCTCAACCAAAGGAGACTTTTCTTCGGCGAATCTAACTCTTGAATTGATAATAAAAAATCTTCCACCCTGCATTTCGGTTAAATTGACTTCCGATTTGCTTGGAACGTCTAATTGAACAACCCTCTGATAATCATGCTCTGTATCGAGGATAGTGAATTGATTATTTCCTTTTTGAGAGTGAACTTCGGTAATGAGAAGCTGCTTTCCCGATAGTGAAAGTTCGATTTTTCTGATCTGACTTTCTGTAGTGTACACTGTTTCCGATTTTGTACCTGTGGTTTTAATGATCTCAGTACTTCCTTTAATCTGCTTTACAAAATATACCTTACTTTTTGAGTCTGTTACCAGAGGGCCTTCAATGTCCGATATTTCCTGAAACTGATTTCCCGTAAGATCAAAAAAGCGAAGGCGCTTATCTTTGGAATAAATGGCATACCTGCTTAAATTATCCAATCGGTAATAGTTGCTGACATTATTATATTGAAATGTTTTGCCAGTTTTAAGATTCACAAACTGCACTTGATCGGCTTTGCGCCCAAAAACTCCTTCTTCTTTTTGGAACTCCAAGATTCCAGTCGATATCATCTTATGTACTGTTTTTCCTTGTGTGCTTACCACGTAGGCCGTATCTCCCCCAAGCTTATACTGTTTATTGACCCCTATCCAATTTCCATTGGAGGATATCTTTGGAACCCCACCCAATGCGGGAAATTTTGCCCTCCATTGGCTTATGGTATCTTCTTGTTGCTGAGCAGACATCAATAGACATCTTGTGAACAGTATAAATATCAATAGGTTTTTCATAATTAATAGCCGGTATTTTGAGGTTTAAGATTGGAATTAAGTAAAAGCTCATTTTGTGGTATAGGCCAAAGATTGTGAAAATCTTTCCAGTTAGCCTTAACATTTAACAAGGTGTTGAGCTTACCCATTCTTTTAAGATCAAGGAAACGGTGTCCCGTCTCTGTAAAGAATTCGCGTTTATCTTCCAAAAGGATTTCATTAAGCAGGTCTGGCTGATTTAAATTACTTAAAGATGTTAATCCTGCACGTTGTCTGATTGCATTGAGATAAATAAGCCCTTCTGTAAGTTTATTCTGTTGTGCCAAGGTCTCGGACAAAAGAAGATAAGCTTCATCTAATCGGAATATGATGGAATATTCATTTGTATTTGTATTATCGCGGTTCTTATATTTTTCGGCTCGATACCAAGTCTCTCCATTATAGGAAACGATTGCCATCCAATGCTGTTTTCTCAGATCATTGGACGGGAATGAATTTACCAGCCTGTTGCTAAGAGCGTAGGAATTTGGTTTTGCATTTGAAAAATAATATAATGTTGCCTGTTTCAATGAGGTGCTATTTGCGGGTTTTAACTGCCAGAGAATATGCTTTCCTGATTTTAGAAATACTTTTGTGATATCAGATTCCAGCAGATATATTGATGATTGAGTAATTTCTTTTAGCTGTTGCTCTGCCTGTGCCCACTGTTGCTGCACCATAAAAATTTTAGCCAGAAGCAGTCTTGTTACCATTTTATTGGGATATATACGTTCAGAGTTTCGGTATTCATCGGTAAGTAGTAATAATACTTGCCCCAGATCATATTTCATTTTTTCCAATGCTTCATTGGAAGAAGTTTTTTTAATAATCTGATTGATTTTATAATCTGTTGTTTCAGGATATGGGATGTCCCCAAAAAGCTGATTCAGATAAAAAAACATGAGCGTTCTGATAAATAAAGCTTCACCCTTCAGATACTTTTTGTCAGAGACAGTTATACCCGTAGATTTATCCACACCTTCTATAATAGCGTTTGCGGTATAAATATGTTTAAAAGATGAAACCCATATATTATATACTGTCTGGTTCGTATCAGTCTGTTGGTTAAGATAAAGTTCCCGTGTCGGAGTAATTGTTGAGCTAAATTCATCCAGTTCATCGGTATATACTCCTAATGCAGCATCAAGGTTAACTCCTGAAATCGGTGAATTGGTCATTACATCTGCGTACAAGCCTGCCAGTGCAGAATTAGCAGTCTGAAGATCATTAAACACTTCATTACTTGCAATCTGATTATTTGGCATATCTACATCTATCAATTTTTCGCAAGAAATGGAAATGCATATTAAGGAGAATGTAAAAATGCACGTATATAATATTTTAGAAATTTTCATGAGATAAAGAATTAGAAATTTAACTGTAATCCGAAAGAATAAGTTCTCAATGGTGGAAGGAAGCCTGATATCAATGCTTCGGGATCGACACCAAAAAATTTGGTCCATGTGATTAGATTCTGTCCCTGAAAATAGATTTTGACACTTTTAAAGGGACTTGATTCTATTGGTAGGTTGTAACCCAATTCAATGTTTTTTAATCTTATAAAGGAAGCATCTGATACCGCCGCCGTACTTCCTTTAAATAAATTATGACTGAGCAGGCTCTTGGATGCGCTATAAGGCATATATACACCATTAGGATTTTCTACCGACCAAACATTTAGTACTTCAACTGGCTGGTTAACCATTGTTCCGGGAAGTGGCATAATTGAATTTTGGTTATAATTTTTCTTTTTGACAAATTGAAACAATACTGAAAAATCCCAATTTTTAAAACGTATACTATTGTTTATACCTCCAAAAAATTTAATTTGAAGATCTTCAATGACTTGACGGTCTTCGGGGGAAGATATTTTGCCATCTCCGTTAAAATCTGTGAATTGATATAATCCTGTCTGTGGATTTATACCTTCCAATTGATAGAGTTTAACAATCTGCGTGGAAGAGCCAATGGAATATTGACCTGCATAAGACGATCCATCCAGACCGGGGAATGACAACAGCTTATTTTTAGGGAAAGTGATGTTAAAACTGGTTTCCCAAGTAAAATTCTTTTTTGAAATCGGTTTGGCATTTAGCTCAAGCTCCAATCCGGTATTCTGTACCGTTGCATTGAGGTTTGCGGTAACACTTGGAAATCCAGTAACAGCTGACAGTTGATAACCAACTAATTGGTTGGAGGATCTATTACGGTAATAAGCTAAATTGGCATTAATACGATTGCCGAAAAATCCCAGTTCAATTGCAGCTTCAAACTTTCTGGTTTTCTCCCAACTGTAATTTGGATTAAAAAGTCGGGCGGGCAGTAAACCTGTAATTCCATTATATATCAATGTTGAAGAAACAACATAATTATCAAGATATTGGAAATCTCCAATGTTGTCGCTTCCGGTAGACCCGTAGCTACCACGTAGTTTTCCGAAGGAAAGCCACCCGGAATCTTTTAGCAATTCTTCTTTCGAGAATAGCCACGCAACCCCAAGAGCGCCAAAGTTGGCGTATCTGTTACTTGGACCAAAGCGGCTGCTACCGTCACGTCTTCCTGTAATATTTAAGATATATCGGTTCTTATACTGATAATTCATCCTTCCAAATAGGGCAGCATATCGATATTCAATAGATGACTGATCTCCCATCCGTATAGTTTTTGCAGCAGCAACATTTGTTATAAACTGGTTGCTTTCAAATCCAATTCCTGTAATTTCATCAGTCTCTCTGATATTTCTCTGAAAACTGCCACCTACTAAGAAATCAAGTTTATGATTTCCAAGGCTTTTTGTCCAGTTTAATTGTGGTTCAATAATAAAAGAAAATATCTGTTGGTCTTTTTTTCTTGATTGTGAAGTTGCACTGGAGGCGCCACTGGCAAGGGACGGATTGTTGACCGTATTGGGAAGAAGAGACAATTCGTTTATGGCTGTATAATTTAATCCAGCATTAATCTTAAATTTAAGATCCGAATAGATTCTGTAATCTGCATTTATATTTGATTGGAAAAGTTTCGTATCAATGCTATAACTGGCATTGAAGGCTGCCAGAGGATTCGTAAATGTGTTTCCGGCCCAATTCAAGCTTCCATTTTCGTGGTAGAGCCTGGGTGAAACAGGAGCCAATGTAAAAACACTGCCAGTAATATCCGTTCTAACAACATTATTTTTTTGGTTGGTAAACATATTGGATAAACTGATCTGAAAACGGCTATCTTTTGAACGGTGGGATAGATTTGAATTTAAAGTATTGCTTACATATTTATATCCATGTCCAAAAGGAGTTGTCTGTTCGTTATGTCCAAGACTAACAAGGAAATTCGTCGTTTCACTGCCCCCGTTGACTGAAAGTTGTGTGTTACTAAATGTTGCTTTATTACCGATCAATGTTTTTTTCCAGTCAATTTCATCGTTTTCCCAAGCCCCATTAAGGTCATAAGCTGTTGCCGGATAATTGACGATTCCATCATTGACGTAAGCTTTTTGGCGCATGTTAAGATATTGATGCTTATTCAGTAATGTAAGGTTTGAAATAGCTTCGCTTATACCGTAATTTGTTGTGAGCCGTACATTTAAGTTGCCCGACCTGCCCTTTTTTGTGGTTATTAGAATAACTCCATTAGCGCCTCTTGATCCATAAATGGCTGTTGCATCAGCATCCTTTAATACTTCTATACTCTCAATATCATTAGGGTTTATGCTATTTAATGGACTAATTTTGCCCGAAGGCATTACTGTAGCGGCTATCTGGGTGTTCTCCGCTGTTATTTCACTCAATGGAACACCGTCAACTACATAAAGCGGTAGATTTCCATCTATCGATGAATTCATGCTAGTTCTTAAGCTATTCTGACCCCGAATCTGAATTGTAAAACCTCCTCCCGGTATTCCAGAGTTTTGTGTAATATTGACTCCTGACATACGCCCCTGTAAAGAGGACAATACATTTGTTACAGGTTGATTTTCGATCTCCTTTGCAGTAACTTTTGCAATGCTTCCGGTTCGATTCTTTTCGGTTACTTTATAATATCCGGCATTGACTATGATTTCATCTATTTTATTTACGGATGATGAAGGTTTTAAAGTATCATTCACGACCACGGTTGAAGGTGGGATTTCCGGTAAACCGGAAACAGTGTTATCCTTCTTTCGTCTTACAATAAGCATGTTATTGTAAATAAGCCCCTCAAAAGGCAGTCCTTTCAACAGTTTATCAAGGCATTTCATCAGAGGCTCATCTGTGCATTTTGTCGGCTGCACAAAATACCCGCTCAGCGTAGTAGCTGAATAGGAAAACTTCCTGATCTTAGTCTGGGAAATAAATTTTTCTATGGCATCAGGTGCAGGCATTTTTTCTGCCTGATAACTTACTCTCAAAGTGGAGAGATTCTGTTGGGCTTGCAGCCCATGACCGCTGAGTATAAAGAAAAGGGCGGCCGTGCAAAGATTTTTCATTATTTTTGCATTGTATTTAAAATTAATAATCGACGAAAAGTTATTAGTTGAATACATGGCCGACGGGTCGGACCGTCGGTCGTTTTTCTGTATTCAGTTTGGCGGTCATTAAGTGTCCGTAATAAGCGCAGGTGTCATCAGACACCATATCTTATTTTTCAAGTTCAAATGTTGTCGCATTGATTTTTTTTGTATTTAAATTAAACTGTAAGGCAATTGCGTCAATTATTTCCAATGCCTTTGCTTTGTCAGTGGTCACTGAAACGGTTTCGCCGTTGAGTTCCAAAGGATAGTATATCTTTAGTCCATAGTTTTTTTCAATTGTCTGAATGGCTAGGTCAAAAGGGCATTTTGTGAAATTGAGATCTATTTTTAGATCCTTTGATGTTGAGGGACCTTTTTTGTTTTCAGTTTTCATGACAGCGGCAATTTCACCTGCCCCCATATTGCTGAATGTTTCCTTCGGCTGCAAAACAAAATATTCACTTGGTTTTTCCTTCCGATAAACTGAAACTTTGCCTTCAAATAGATCCACACTAAATGTTTTCCCCTTTTGGAAGACCTTAAATACGGTTCCAAGTACCTTGGTTTCATACCCATTGCCATGAACAATGAAAGGGTGCGTTTTTGACTTGCTAACGTTGAATATGGCGTCACCTTCCAGATATACTTCACGTGTGTCTGACGGAAAAGACTTTTCAACGGTCAACTTAGCCCCCTCCGAAAGCACAATTTCAGAACCGTCCGCCAGTATAATTTTTTTTTCTGCTCTTTCAGCATAATATACATCATCCCGTATCTGCAAATCGTAGTACACGAAGCCTGATAGCGTCAGCAGTATTACAACGGATGCCGAAACCGCCAATCTAATACGGGTTCTCCTTTCCCTTCTTTTTTTTACCTCATTGGTGATTCTGCTCCACATCCGTTGGAGTTCATCTTCTGTAGGTGCTGGCATATTGGGGTTCTGTTGATTCATAAACAAAGTCCTTTATATATAAATATGCCGGAACACTGATTTTCACACCCCCCTGAGTATAAACTTTAACTAAAATTGTGATTTTTTAACTCTTTTTAAGACCTGAACAGCCTTTTTTTAAGAAAGATGATCGCTTTGCTTATCTGGTTTTCTACGGCTGATCTTGACATATCGTACCGCTCAGCGATTTCCTGTTGAGAAACGCCTTCAAATTTATTGAGAATAAGGATTTCCCTGCGCAGCTCAGGGAGAAGTTCGATGTCCTGCTGTAATTTCTCCATCGCCATTTCACGTTCAAAACGTTCATCGAATTCCTCAAACGAAGAATCATCCGATATTTCCGGAAGTATATCAAGATCATACGGCTGTTTTTTATTCCTACGATAGTATAATGCCAGCTTCTGTTTGGTCAAATTGAAGATGATTGCCTCGGAATTTTCCGATGTAAGCAGTTGCTTGTCCCATAAATGTGTGAATATGTCCTGCATCACATCCAATACATCATCCCTGTTGCCGATTTTTTGGCTCAAAAAGGAAAATACCAGGTAATAATATCGGTAGAAGAAGGATTCATACAGATTATCCTTATTATTTTTTTTATAGTTATAGGGAAAGGACATACATTATGGCTGGAACAACAAATTTACGCATATTTTAATAAATGGCTGATTTCATAATGACATTACAAATAATCAGTAATTTTCATTAACAGTTACAGAATAGGAAGCGGCGAATTTTTGGTAAAATTAGTTCGGACAGGTATTTTATTAAGATAATATAATTCTTTAATTGCTGAATAATTTGGTAACTTTATGATACCAATAGCCTGTGGAATTATGAAGTCCATGACGATCATCGATGAAAAGGAGCTGCTGAATAAATTGCGGGATGGGGATCAAATGGCCTTTAGTACTGTCTTTAGAACCCATTATCAGGGGATGTGCATTTTTGCTGAAAAATATGTTAGCGAGCAGTACGCAGAAGATATTGCAGATGACGTCTTTTTAAAGCTACTGGAATCAAAAACACTTTTCAACGATCTGACCCACCTGAAAGCCTACCTCTATAGGGCAGTTAAGCATTCCTGTCTCGATCTGCTCAAAAGAAAGGCAAGAGAAGATCAGCGCCATGCTATCTACACAGAGGCACATAACGAATTCCAGACCAACTATCTCGCACATATTATGGAAACTGAGGCCAAACGTATCCTGTATAATGCCTTGGGAAGCCTGCCGGATCAAACAGCACAGGTCATGAAACTGACCTACATAGACGGCATGAGCAATCAGGAAGCTGCGGATGAATTGAACATATCTATTAATACCATCAAGACCCACAAACAGCGTGGGCTTGGCAAGCTCCGCCAGATTTTACCCAAAGAAAATTTTGGATTGTTGCTTTTCTTCTGTTTTTCTGATCTTTTTTAGTTTTTCTGTCATCCTTTTTTTGATCCGTGTCGTTTGGTGGACACCAAGCAACAAAGGATCATGGAATATAACCAAGAATACAATGCGATAAAATTGGGTGAACTGGCGGCCAAACAGCTCCGTAATGAACTTTCTGAAAAAGACGAGGAATTATTGAACAATATTCTGGACAGACAACCAGAATTAAGGAATGCCTATCAATTCCTCACCAGTGAAAATGAAGATTCCCAATTAAAAGATGCTAAGATATATGATACCAAGGCAGCCCTTGAACGGGTACTACGCAGGCATAATGAACCTCGCAAAAAGAAAAAGCAGGTAATATGGTATGCTGCTGCTTCATTAATTGTGTTCCTTAGTTTAGGAGGATATTGGTTTGTATCTACCCAAAATAGTTCAAAACCCGACCAGATGGTTTCCCAATACGGTGATGATGTGGTGGCCGGATCTACAAAGCCCAAAATCTTATTGTCGGATGGTAGTACCTATGAACTGGATACCGCACAAGGTGGAATACAGATACAGGAAAATGGCATCCGGTATGAAAGCGGAATTCCTATTGCCTCCGAAAAAGATATGGGCAATGTCACTCTGATAACCCCAAAAGGAAGTCAATACCGACTCACCCTACCTGATGGAACAAAAGCTGTTCTAAATGCAGCCACCTCTCTCACTTATCCTTCACGGTTTACCACCAAAGAGCGGCGTGTTGAACTTAGTGGTGAAGCCTATTTTGAAGTGGTACATAATCCTTCGCAGCCCTTCCGTGTAAAAAGTACAACGCAGGAAATCGTAGTGCTCGGAACAAAATTCAACGTTTCCACCTATCAGGCAGAAAAACCTGTTACCACATTAATTGAGGGCAAAGTCCGACTACATGCTGAAAATACAAAAGAAATAGTTCTCGCTCCCGGACAGCAGGCAGAACTGGGAAAAGATGCCTTTAAAGTACAGGATGTCCGTACTGAAGATTACCTTTCATGGATGCAGGGTGAATTTGTCTTCAATAATATGTCACTTGATAAAGTATTCAATGTTTTGGAAAGAAGGTATGATGTCTCTTTTCATTACCCCAGTGAACTGGCTGGTCAGCGGATCTATGCGGAGATCACCCATAAGCGTAAACTATCTGAAGTACTCAAAATATTAGAGGATGTGACCAGTCTCAAATTTAAAATCGAAGAAAGGAGGATCATCGTAAAAAAATAAGTGTTTATATGTTGGACTGACACCAGAAAAATGCCGGAACTGTTGACGCAGATCCGGCGGGTGTTGGTTTCAAAAAAGTGTCTGACAACAAACTAATTTTATGTACCAACGATACAAACATACGCATATCTCTGCGGTAAGTCAACAAGAAATGCCCGCTAAGCTAAGTACCCTGTCTGTATCTTAATAACGAGGATAAATGATAACCAATTACCAAAGGAACTGTCATAATGGATTTTGTGACAGTAAGATTTCCTTTTCAATATCCAGCAGGACAAAATTTACAGTCCTGTTACTGGGTTTGTTTTGTTTTTCCATAGCAAACAGTGTCTACGCACAACAGGTCACATTAGCTGTGAACAAGGAAAAGCTGATCAATGTGATTAAGGAGCTTCGCAAACAGAGCAAAGGATATGATTTTGCGTTCAATGCAAACATTTTGGAGAAAGCAAATCCTGTGACCGTAACCCTCGCAGGCAGCAGTCTGGAAAAAGCACTGGCTGAAATTTTTAAAGGGCAGCCATTGACCTATGAGATCAACAACAATACAATTGTCATAAAAGAAAGAAAAGATCAAAAGATCCCCGAGAACAGGCAAATAGACAGATCGGAAAGTCAACAAAACATCAGCGGCCGTGTAACCGATGAAGCTGGGAGCCCAATTGCTGGGGCTACCATTCGAGTTAAAGGAACTTCTCATTTGGTCATAACCGATAAAAGTGGAATTTTTGAACTATCACACGAATACACCAACACAGAGTTGGAAATATCCTATATTGGACGCACATCAATACAAATTATTGCACGGGATGCTAAAAATATCGTTCTTTTAACCAATTCACATACAATTGGAGAAGTATTAGTGGAAATCAATACAGGTTATCAGACAATTCCAAAGGAAAGGGCTACCGGAAGTTTTGTCCAGATCAGTAATAAACTTCTTAATAGAGCAGTTACAACCAATCTCATGGAACGCTTGAATGGCTTGGTTCCGGGCTTACAGTTTACCGATATCTCAAATAATAATATTTCGCTATTAGACCCCAATGAAAGGTCGATGGGGATAATAGTGCGGGGAATAAGCAGTTTATCCAACAATGTGAGCAAAGCGCCTTTGATTGTCGTGGACAATTTTCCTTATGAAGGGGATATAAGAAATATCAACCCAAATGATGTAGAAAATATAACTGTATTAAAAGATGCCGCAGCAGCAAGTATCTGGGGTTCCAGAGCTGGAAATGGAGTGATCGTCATTACCACAAAAAAAGGAGGAGCGGGAATTCCGCCAACTATTGAATTTAATACGAATTTCACGATACAAAACAAACCTAATCTTTGGTATGATAGAAATTTCTTAAATAGTGCGGACTATATTGATGTGGAGACCCTGCTTTATAATTCAGGATATTTTAATTCAAATATTGCTGACAATACCTATTACAGACCTGTTTCTCCCGCTGTTAACTTACTTAATGAATTGCATAATTCAACGAGTGAAAAGCAAAAGGCAAATCTCCTTGGACAGCTGGATGCTCTTAAACAAAGAGACATTAGGAATGATTATACCAAATATGTATACCAGAAATCCATTAAACAGCAATATTCTATTGGTTTTCGTGGGGGGTATGAAAAATGGAACTATTCTTTCTTTTCAGGATATGATAAAAATATTGATAACCTAAAAAGAAATGGCTATGATCGAATTTCCATCAATAGCCAGTGGTCTTTCAGACCCTTTGACAAGCTTGAAATTAACAGCGGTATTTTTTATTCCCAATCAAAAACTCAGACCCCCAATCAATTCAACATTGGCTATGGTAAAAGTATCGAATCTTACACAGGAATATATCCCTACGCGCAGTTTGTGGATAAAGAAGGAAGACCTGATGAAATTATTATGGATTTTAAACCTTCCTATAAACAACAGGCGTTACAACAAAGATATATGGACTGGGGATATCGTCCTATCGACGAGATAAACAACAGAGTTAAATTCACCAAAATATCAGATATTATTCTAAAGCTCAACCTCAATTATAAGATCCATAAAACCCTTATGGCTCAGCTATATTACCAAAATGAGCGACAGACGATCTATACAGAAGACTATCGGAACCTACAGACTTATGAAGCAAGAGATCTGATCAATAGATTTTCAAAAAAAAATCCTGATGGAAGCTTTACCTATCAAATTCCCAACACCGGGGGGATTATGGATCGGGGCAATTATGAATTGAACAGCAATAATTTTCGGACACAGTTAAGCTTTGAACAAAATTACTCCTCTTTGCATCATGTGAATGCTATCCTGGGTGCTGAATTACGGGAGATCCGTACATTAGGCGGCAGCAGTAGGCTTTATGGTTTTGATAAACAATTTGGATCGTTCAATAATGGCTTAAATTATGTAGATTTTTTACAGACAATACCAGGAGGTACGGAGAAAATTCCGATGGGTGATGAAACATTACGTGGAAAAACAAACCGGTACCTTTCACAATATTTTAATGCCGGATATAACTACGCAGAAAAATATGGTGTAAGCACCAGTCTTCGCAGGGATGGAGCCAATTTATTTGGTGTGAAAACCAATGATAAGATCACTCCTTTATGGTCAGTTGGTTTTCTCTGGAATTTGCATAAAGAAGAGATTTTCAAGAGTAATACTATTGATAAGCTTACCCTTCGCACAACTTACGGCTATAACGGGAATGTTTATCATGGTACATCTTATGTCACCGGACTTTACGGTTCCAACAGCAGGTTGACTGGACTTCCTGTAATTACAACCCTCAAAGCTCCCAATGCTGGATTGAGGTGGGAACGGATTAAAAACATAAATTTTGGTGTTGATTTCTCATTCTGGAATAATAGTCTTTACGGAACACTGGAATATTACCTCAAATATGGAAATGATCTAATTCAGAATATTCCACTTGCACAATCTACGGGTTTTGAATCATATTTTAATAATTCTGCTTCTACCAAAGCCAATGGATGGGAATTGAATTTGACAAGTAATAATTTAAGGAAAAGCTTAAAATGGTCAACCAACTATATTATCAGTACATATCATGATAAAATAACGAAATATGATGTTCCTCCAACAGCTGGAACAATCGGATCAAACTTTATGAGGGTGGTAGGAAAGCCTCTTTACGCTGTTTTCAGTTATAAATGGGCTGGACTTGACCCCACCACGGGAGAACCAATGGGATTTGTTAAAGGGCAGCCAAGTAAAGACTATGCTGCTATTTATAATAATTTTCGGCCAGAAGATTTAGATTTTCATGGATCATCTGCCCCCACTATGTATGGCAGTCTCAGAAACGATTTTATATATAGGGCCTTTTCATTGTCATTTTCTCTCAATTATAAGTTTGGATATGTTTTTCAGAAATCTTCCAGTGGGACAAGTTACCCGGAACTTCTTAAGGGGTATGGCAATATAGATTACTCAAAGCGATGGAAGCAGTCCGGGGATGAACGGATCACAGATATTCCGTCCGTTCAGTTAAGCCAAGATGAATATAGAACTATTTTTTACGCCAATTCCAGCCCTTTATTTGAAAGTGCTTCACATATCCGATTTCAGGATGTAAAATTATCCTACGAAATAACTAAACCGTTTAGATGGTGCAGGCAGATGCAAGCTTATCTATATGCCAGTAATCTGGGTATTATTTGGCGGGCTAATAAATCAGGAATCGACCCTGACCTTGGACAAAGTAATTATACTCATGAATTTCCAATGCCTTTTTCAATTGCATTTGGAATAAAATCGACATTTTAATCATATTGCCATGAAAACCAGAATAAACAAATTATTATTTTTCATTTTCGCCTTACCCCTATCCATAATTTTAGCCCAATGCAGTAAAGTAACGGACTGGTTGGATGAAAAATCCAATTTAAACGATGTCAGACCTTCGACTTTGAGCGATTTTCAGGCGATATTAGATGAACATTATAGTATGAATACCTCATTTCCCACCTTTGGATTATCTGGAACGGATAATTATTATCTGGAACAGACAAATTATAATGCTGCTTTTCCACTATTACAGAACCTCTATATTTGGAAAGAAGATATTTATGAAGGTGCTGTGACATGGGATTGGTTCTTTGCATATAGAATAGTAGAAAACTGTAATATCGTATTGTCAGGACTTGACAGACTAAAGGACAACACCAATGAAACAAAAGCAGATAATATTAAAGGAAGTGCACTTTTTTTTCGTTCACTGGCCTATTATAATTTGGCACAATCATTCTGCCTTCCTTATTCAGATCAGAATAAAAACCAGCCTGGAATCATTTTGAAAACGAGTGCGGAGGTCTCAGAACCTTTATTTCGAAGTACAATCGATGAAACTTACAATCAGATCATCTCTGATCTGAAAATGGCATTGACGCTTCTACCCGTTACATCGGGTTATCAGACAAGGCCAACTAAAGCGGCTTGCTTAGCTCTTCTGGCAAAAACGTATCTTGTTATGGAAGACTATCAAAATGCTTATACCAATGCTTCTGAATGCCTAAAGCAGTATGATGAGCTGATGGATTTCAATAATAATTCTTTCGTAAATCTGAAATCAGTCTATCGCTTCATGCCCTATCCCAACAATCCTGAGATTATATTTTATGCTACGGGTATAAACAACCGGAGTATCGGACCGCAAACCAATGCCCATGGTTATGTGGACAAAGCATTATACAGTTCATATAACGAAGGAGATTTGAGAAAGAAAGCTTTCTACGCTACAAAGGAAGAAGGTATCAATTATTTCAGAGGGACTTATACAGGGGCCAATTCAATCTTTGCAGGTATTGCGACAAATGAAGTGTACATGATTCAGGCCGAATCCGCAGTAAGAATAAACAAAGCCAATGAAGGATTAGAGCTGCTAAATAAGCTGCTGGAAAAGAGATTTGAAAAAGGTAGCTTTTTACCTTTGAAAGTTAGTAACAGCGACGAGCTTTTAAAAACTATTTTGAATGAGCGAAGAAAAGAACTTCCTTTTACAGCCCAGATCAGATGGGAGGATTTACGCAGACTCAACAAAGACAGCAGGTTTGCCATTACCTTGATTAGGGAGATAAACAATCAGAAGTACATTTTGCCTCCAAATGACAAAAGATACGTTCTGCCAATTCCAGATAAGGAGATTGAATTAAGTGGTATACCCCAAAATGAAAGATAATGAAATTTAAACTATTATTTTATATTGTATTGCTATTTCCTCATTTCTTGTTAGCCCAGAATATGACGGATCTAAAAGCATTACGGGTTGGAGACAGTATATCTCATTTGGTTTTTAGGAATCTGGAGAACTCGGATCGTGAAATATTGTCTGCTAAGGAATTAAAAGGTAAGGCTATTATTATAGATTTTTGGACAAATGGCTGCGTAAGCTGTTTTGAAGCAATGCCCAAGCTAGAAAACCTGAAAAATAAATACTCCGATCAATTACAGATCATACTTATTAATCCCTGGGAACCGAAGGACAAGATATTCACCAGATTAAAGCAGATGCAAAAGCAGAGACCTGATCTGAAACTACCAGCACTCCCCAATATTTATGGCGATACAAGCTGGCGGTATATTTTTCCGCACAGAACTGTTCCACACCACATCTGGATTGATAAAAAGGGTAAAATTGTAAGTATCATCAACGGATACGATGCTACGGAAGAAAATATCATCAAGCTAATTAATGGTGATCCTCTGAACATCACACAGAAGGATGATTTTATCTTGCAGGGTAAAGACGTGCGTAAGGATTTTCTCTTAGATCCGTTTATTCCATCTTTGAAAAGAGAATATTATTCAGCCATTTTTACGAGTAATCTTACTATTGGCTCACGACAGCTGTTAAATATAGACTCAGTAGCTAGAATTTTCAGAAAGACAATATTAAACAGGTCTGTATTGGAACTCTATATGATAGCCTGCAAGCTACTGCCATTTGAAAAAAAGAGGATATTACTTGAAGTTTCAGATCCTTATAACCTACAATACCCTAATGATCCAGGCTTAATAAGTACATGGGCTCCCAATAATTGCTTTAGTTATGAACTCGTCGCACCACTTGAATTTCAAAATGAGATACATGAATTTATGCTGACTGATCTTAACCGATATTTTGGGATAAAAAAAGGAATCGTTGGAAACCTGGAAAAACGTTTTTATCCAGCTTATATTTTTTCCATTAGTTCAGATTATAAAGGAAAAGAAATGCCGAAAAGCCAGATAGTGGATAATGGAAAATCTTATTCATACATCAGTCAACCTGCCTCCCATGTTTTTAGCTACCTGAAGGAACAGCTGGAGGATTTTACCAAACCGATAGCATTTGTTCCTGATCCAAATATTAAGCCGGACACTCAAATAACCATAGAGCTTCCAAAGAGCTTCGACAATATGCAGAAAGTTACTGCCTTGTTCAAAAGACAGGGATTTACTTTAGCCCTTGAAAATAAGGAGATCGAAATGTTAGTTATTAAGAAAAAAAGATAGTTTCATAATTAGGGTTGCTGCTTTTTTAACAGCAACCCCTAAATTAATATTGGATTTAAGGTCTAAGACTAAGCACTTGGGTTACATCACTTTGTTTGATTCTCCCGCTGACTTCCGGCTGACTTGATATAACTTCACAAGGTTTAGCACCGCTATTTGGACATCCGGGATCATCCTCTGTAACAGTATAGTACGCTATACCATCAATAGTTGTTGATCCTGTAACAAAGTAATTGTGCAAAAATGACTTATTAGCCAAGTTTGCGCTTTTCTCTGCCTTTGTAAATGCAAAAGCTGCTATTGTACCGCCAGCGATAAGTAACGCAGCAACGGCTGTTTTAATTGTTTTCATTTTGTTATAATTTTTAAAATTGATAATTGGCAGAAAAACCTGCCCTTCGATGAGATTAAAAATTGAAAAGGTATAGACAGAGAGAAGTCTATGGGTTACTTTAACAATTTGGTAAGAAAATACATTCGTACATCCTAAGAATTCTAAGTTGAAGTCAATAGTTTTTTTACAGCTGCTCGGCTTCAACTTTCCTATTTCGGGAATCACCGGATCTGATAATTTTTATTGTTCATGATCCGAAATAGTTGATGTCATATCATAAAAATTTAAGATTCATATCAACAACAATATGAGAGATATGATATGCTGTGGGGCTAGTTTTTTTATGGGTTAAATTTTCAGAGATTTCTAAAAATCCGTCTTCAAGCCAAATGTATAATGAATAATGTCTACAAAACAAGAGGCAAATCATCAGATGTTGCGAAATATACATAATTTGTATGCGAAACCTACAAAAATATGTCATGAAGTGTGTAAAATATGTCATGAACCAACAATAAAAACACGTCATTTGTAGTCGTTTTTTACGTTATTTGTCTACAGTTTTTCAAACCTATCTTTAAATAACGTAATATAATCTCTGCTTATGATGAAATTTACATTGCTAGAATTGCCGACAATATGAGCTATTGGTGGTTTGAAAATAACCCGGAAACTACCTCTTTTTTCACAGGCTGCATACCCACGGATAGTGGTACAGTTAATCAGCACAGATCTGTTGATCCGGCAGAAATCCACTTGAGAATAACTGTCTTCCAGCTCGCCAAGTGTCTTAGGTATCAAATATTCGTTGCCATGAACAGTCAATGCCTTAACATAACGCCCCGACCTGTAAAAGAAAATAATGTCCTCATTAACGTTAAACTGTATATGTTTCCCATTATAATGAACAATAAGCATGGACGAGGGTTCCGGTTTTACAGATTGTTTTTCGTCAGCTTGCTGCTTAGATAACTCATAACCTTTTGTATATAGTAAATTGTAAACAAGATAGTATAGGTTTAAAATAACCATAAACAATATGATGACCGGAAAGTCTATATGAATAAATCCATTTTCCCATGCATTTTGTCCCTGCAACTGAAAATAAAGTGACATTATAATAAGGTCTACTGCGCATGGCAGTAGTATTCCAAAAACACTCTGCATAACAGCCCGTACAAAAAACATAGATCTCCAGTCATATTTTTGATCCAATATAACCGTACATCTGTGAACAATCTGGACCAGAAACATAGCTACCACAATACTGATCGCTACTGCAATATAAAATCCGGGGGAATACAATGCCCTGAGTAAATTAAATGGTTTTCCGTGAATAACTATATAAAATGCCGCCAACACTGCAACGGTCACAGGTGTCTTCTTATTCTTGTAAATGTTGTTTATCATGGTTTTCAGATGGATATTATTCAAAGCATAGTGAAAAGCTAAATATTAAATATAAGAAAAAGTCGTTTTTATTAACTTTAAATTAATCAAAAACTTGACCCATGGAAAAATTCCCTTTTACCCCATTAGGGGTTAGCAGTGCTTTAGATTATTTTTATAAATTACCTGATAGCGAGCTACAGGCTGAAGCAGCATCCATCCGCAGTGATTTTAAAGGGTGGATTACCGATAAATTTAACCTATCATCCAGCCAAAGTCTGTTCCTGAGAAATATCGGAGAAATAACATCACAGTATTACGGAGATCAATGTTCATTCTGTTTTATTGGTCGCCTACCAATTACCCTTGATTATCCGAATCCACCAACTGCACCCGGATATGCCAAATGGATTGAATCGGCCAGTACGGTAAAAACATCCACTGACGGAAACGGCAACGATCTGGCTACAGGTGAACTGATATTTAAGATAGTATATCCATAGCATCTTTGGACAGATCTTACGTAATACGAATCCCTTCCTTCATGTTTACATTTGTTATTTATCATTGTATATTTTTAATATGGGAAAATCACAGATATAAATATGGGGGGGACACGGAATGGAAGTTTTATCTAAACGTGTGATTTTAGGATAATAAAAGAATAGATATCAATTTTCATATTTAAAAAATGGATGTGGTACGCCAGATGACTGATCAAAAGAGTCATTTGGCGTTTATTTTTTATCACATTGTGATTCCAAAATCAACTATTCCGGAGATTCAGGTAAATTCCTTCAATGGGTTCCCATTTACTCCGGATAGCTGATACACCAACAAACCATGAAAAACTTAAATTATTGCCAAATGTATGTTCAAAATGAACATATTCACAACAATCTGTTGTACCTTTTCTAGAAAATGAACACGAATAATCGCTCTTATTACATCCTGAAAACATCCATCAATCTACATTTACGCTGATTACACAAGTGTGTCAGTTTGTTATTGCTCTTTTTCTGGAATTAACACAAATTAAATTGAAATAGGTATTAAAATCCAACACCATGTTGTGCTTATTCGATTCGAACTGTGCCTATTCGCGAATAAGCACCATGTAGTACGTACTTCACTTACCCTTCAATGAAATCAACTAATAACCTTGATAAATATTTCGTTTTAATCTTCTCTTTTAAAGAAAGCCAATACTACGGCTTTCTATGGGAAGTCCATTACGGAAATCCGTAATCGAATACAAAAAATAAATTGTAGGTTGCCCGGTAAAATGAATCGTAGAACTACGACAATTTTTGAATTAACACCTAATTCATTTGTAGGTGAAATTTATACGTATTATATTGCATCATCCAATCAATAAAAAAACTTATGAAAAAAAAACAAATCCAATCTTATGAAGTAGTACTCCACAGTACTTAAAGGTAAATTCTTTCTCAAAGGAATTTTATTGTACCTACCTCAAAACAGTTAATTTATAGTCCTGTCTCCGAGATCAGCAGACTATGATGCTGTTCTCTGGGTCAGTTGGTCTCCCGATACATATAATTACGCAACTGAAAAAAATTAAATGGTTCTCCGTTTAGACACCTGTTATATTTGCAATGATGATTCTATCAAAAAGTTTATCACCAAAATATCTTCTGTTCAGCTTGTAAATAAATTCATCAAGATAAAGCTGGAGATACTTTCGT
>Ga0213829_1000533_pt1 | contig 35296 bp, 38 predicted proteins | sample MC6MC0896MG_FD_180665 | JGI IMG/M metagenome (GOLD analysis project Ga0213829, IMG submission 180665) | Enriched soil aggregate microbial communities from Iowa State University, Ames, United States - MC6-MC0896-MG | ecosystem: Environmental > Terrestrial > Soil > Unclassified | place: USA: Iowa...
TCACGTACGGCTGAAGTTCCTTCGCAACAAATGCCTCCAGAATCTGCGCCAATGCATCCCGCGCGCGCTCCTTTTGGTATCCGGTTGCCTCATCTACCAGTGCGATTACGCCTACACGAGCGAACCCACGCACCAAGATCTCGCACTGACCAGCGATATGAGCCAGCCGAGGAGGCAAATCCCCGAATACTCGAGCGGAGAGCACGGCTTCGCACACATCGGCCAGGATTGTTGCAGGATACCCGAAGGCCGTAGCGCCGCCGTGGGGCGGCCTGAACTTGATCGGGCTCCTGAGCATCGCCAGTAAGTCACTGCTTACGTGGGATTTCATCGCGTCGGACTCGAACAAAACGATGTGACGGGCATCGCCGGAACGGGACGATCCTAAGCTCATCCCAATTCCGGAAATGAGACCTCGCTGGGACAGAACGCGGGTTCCGTCCTCAAGCACATAGCAAGGGATTTCGACATCACCGATCCGCAGCGGGCGATCGGCCGATCCATGTGTCGCCTTAGGCAGATTTGCTGCCTCCTTCTTGGCAGCAGCCCCCTGTTTCGCAATCTGCGTCCGCCGCTCCGGACTAAGGGCTGCGGCCCGAGCCTTACCCCCAGCCGCCTTCCCGACCTCAGTAGCCATGCGCAAGCTCCACTCGTTTGGTGCTTGCATATAAGCACTGTGCAAGCACAAATTCAACACTTGCTTGCATTTCATTCCAAAGCCGGCGGGACAGGCGCTCGGGCCGCCCCATCACCCTGGCTGAGCTGCCTGCGGCTCCCGGATCCGGCATGTAGATCATGGGGCGCGGCGCACTGGGGGGCCACAGGCCAACAGCCCAAGATAGCGTCGGGCCTGTCCTACGCCGCCAGCCGATGCTCGTAGAACGGGTGCCGCTTGTCGTCGAAGATCGCGTAGAGCGCGCCCAGGTCGGCTGGGTTGGGGTTGAGCCAGGCATCCACGTGCTCGGGCTTGATGTTGATGATCGTCCGATCGTGGCCGGCCGCGGCGACTTCGGGCTCGGGGTCATCGGTGATCGCGGCGAAGGACAGCAGATCGGGTTCTTTGCCGGCCGGATCCACCCAGTGCGACCACAGGCAGGCCACCAGCATCGGATCGCCCGTGCGAGGCGTGAACTGCACTACCCGGTTGCCGCCGTCGGGCCCCTCGACGTTCTCATAGAAGGTGTCCACCACCATCAGCGCGTGCGTGTAGCCGAAGGCCGGCCGCCAGAATCCCTCCAGGCTGTCGCGCCTGGCGTTGTAGGTGCCGGGGTAGCGCTGGTCGTAGCTTGCCGGTTTGCCGGCCAACCGGCACTGGTAGCGCATCGGCTTCACCACTCGCTTGCCGCCCTCCGACACGATAACGGTGCCGTACACGCCGGGGAAAATGCGCGAATCCCGTGCCACGAGCTCAGTGCGCCGGAGGTCGGCCAGCTTGCCCTGGGCCCGGGCAATCTTGTTGGTGGCCACCCTCACATCGTTCTCGGCCTTCTTCGTGACCTTGGTCTGCAGCGCGCGCTCGGCGTTGACCAGGCGGGTCTTCTGGGTGAACAGCTCCTGCTCGAAGGCCGTGGCATCCCTGGCGTTCCAGTCATGGATGGCCGCCCACACCGAACGCTCGGCAGGGGTCTTGCCCGCGGCGAACGCGTCGTCCATGGCCTTCGGCGTCTTCGGCCGCTTCTTGCCCGGGTCGCGGGAATACAGCGCCGCGACCTCATCCATAGACACGACCGCGCCGAACTCGCGCACGAGCTTGTGGTAATCGGCCTTGATTTGAGCGGAGTAGCACATGGCCGGATTACATCACGGCCGGCTCAAGGCTCCGTGAGCGGCGGCGCCTGCCGAAACTTAACAAGCGGACGGTTATGATTCACCTCCGAGGCATCCCGGCCCCGTCGCGAACAACAGAGGCCCATGCCCAACACCGGACAGTTCTATCTGATGGAAGTTGATGGCCAGGCGGACGAGATTGGGCACCTGCTCGAAGTGACCCGGGTTCAGTGCCGATGCCTTCCGTGTGGCTGGACGTTCGCGGCCGCACCTACTGAAGGGCTGCTCGCCCTCGCCGGGGGTGCGGTGCTCTCGTGTCCGCATTGTGAGAATCGCCAAGCCGTGAGCCTTGCCCGGTTCTCCGAGTTTATCGCCCGCATCGGAGGTATCTCTCCCCCAGATACCTCCGACGCCCATAGCCGGTGCCGCTAGCCGACGATAGCGCTAAACCGCTAGCCGTCCATCGGGGAGGCCAATTGAAACCGCCGAGGAAGAAACCGCCCTACAACATTGGCAATCACCGGGCATTACATGTAACGTAAATGGCGCCTTAATGGAAGGCATAGCAAGGATTAGCTATGAAGCATGTGATTGCGAGAGCTGCAATATCCTGCTTAGTTGTCTTTGGCCTAATCAGTTTTTCGCCAGCTGCCGATGCGGCTCGGAAAGAATCCTTCAGCCAGATTTGGTTCGATAGCAGCGGAAACGTAATCGGGCAGCATGCGGAATTCTGTAACAACGTCCAGTACGAGGGCGGGAGCCAAAGTGGAGCGTTTTCGCTAGTCGTTCATGCAGGGTGTGGCGATCGCATCCGCGAATGCCACTGGGAAGGCATAGAGGATAGGCTGTACATATGCACCGGCTACTTTCTCAACTATGCACTGACGGCCTCAGTTACAGGAAATGCTGGAGGCCTGAGTGCTGGCGAAATCTGTGAAATGGTAAGCGCCTGTCTTGGATTTGAGGTTGAGCTAATGTACGGCTACGACTTCCCCCTTGTTCAGATCTACCCAATTCCGAAATAAGGACTGTTGAGGGCCAGCGTACAAACGCTGGCCCTCATATCATTCCATCCCGCAACGTCATAGGCGCAATCGTCAGTTTCCGCCAAGAGCAGCCGCGTGCTGGCAGATATCCACGACCACATGCCGGTGTGGCTGACGGTCGGCCAGGCCGATGAGTGGCTGGCGGCCGAACCAGATGACGCGATGGCGATGCTGCTGGCCAGCGAGCCACCCGCGATGGAGGCCTATCGGGTCAGCCGGGCAGTAAACACCCCTCGGAACAACCGCGAGGCGCTTCTTGATCCGGTCGCATTGGTCTAAACGAAGAATTTCGACAGCATCAGTCCGTAGTGCTTTAGCTCAACCAGGCCCGGGTGGTTGAAGTAGTTCGCACTGCAGAGATGCTGTGGAGCAACCGGCAGGCCACCGCCCCCTTGATCCGTAAGCCAGTGGATCGGCACGAACGGGCAACCGCTCGCTTCGGCGACAAGTTGCAGAGTTCGATTCGTCTTCCTCCACAGGGCCACATCACGCGCGTCACTGATCGCATTCGTCTTCGGAACCCCCACCACTACCACATCCATCCCAGCTGCCTGCGCCTGCTGAATGATGCTGGCCATGTTCTCAAACGTGGCGTCCGAGCCGATTTCGTTCATGCCAAAGGCGAGCACCATCACGTCTGCACCGGTCGCCAGCGCCTCGGCCAGCCGGGCTGGATTGCTTCCGTTGTTTCCGGAGCTGCTGGAGTTGCTGCCGCCGACACCTTTGTTGACGTAGGTCAGAACGGGCAGCCCGCCGGGATTCGACTCGTGGCTGTCTACATAGCCGTAGGTCGCCTTGATTGCCTGGATAGCTACCCAGTTCCAAGAGATCCGAGTCGCAAACGGGCCACCACTGTCGCCCCGGTCGTACGTCGGGATTGCCGCGCGGTTGTCAGGAGGCAACGTCTCGAAATACCAGAGCAGGTCGACGTTTCCACAGCTGGTGATCGAGTCACCGTAGCCAAGCACCTTGACTGCCTGGCCTCGCTGCAGCTTGCGCCTGGTGCGGCCGATAAGCCGCTTACCCTTGGACAACATCCCATCGAAGACAACGCGCGTGTCTTTCCTCACGCCGTCCTGGTAGAGATGTACCGGGACCGGGGTGATAGTGCCGGCGCGGACGTAGAGATAGTACAGCGGGATGCGGCGATTGCTTGCCGCTGGCGCGTAGTCATACGCATCCACATCCCTCTCAGTGCCCTTCACGACCGAGCACGTCATGGTGACTGGATCCAGCTGCAGTAGGTCATACCGCTCCCGCGTGAAGTTGTAACTCGCATCGACCACCTGGTCAGCGACATTCTTCATGCCGTAGAGCTTGCCCCACACGCTGTCCACGCCGTAATCGGTGCCCTGAACCAGAACAGCGCCATCCGATTGCCTGGTGACCACGACGCCGCTCAAGCGGCGACGCCACAACATCGCATTGGGGTTCTGCGTCGGGTACGAGCCAGCGCCAAACTGGCTGTACTTCAGCGGCAGGGCTGTCGTGCTTCCGGACGCTGACGCCGGAGGATCCAGCGTAAATTCGCCTCCAAAGACCACCGCGACACCATCTATTACCGCCGAGCTGCCAGCCAGGTTCAATGAGAGCCCACTGACGGCCAGGACCGGCTGTACTGAATCAGCCATCCCTTCGCTGCTCGATCCCACCAGGATCGCATCCAGCCGCTTCTGGATCTCTTCGATGTCCCGACCATGCGCCTCGACCTGCGGGTACATCTGCCCGGCAACCTCAGATGTCTCACGCTTCAGAACGTTCGCCAGCCCGATGCTCACAGTTCGATTCTGGGCGAGTAGCGTGAAGCCTGCCGTGCCGGCGGACGGCAGCATCCAAGTCGTATCCACCGGTGCACTTGCGTAGTCAGTGCGACCGGCACCGAGCGCTGCCTTTGTACCGTTCTGGTGAAGACCAACCACCTCGACCAGCGGATAGCGGCCACCAGGGATCTTGATCTCACCGACATCGAATAGGAATTTTCCGGCAGTCGCTGTCCCCACCATCTCCGACACCAGAAAGCGGAAGGTGCCGAGATGCATGTCCTGAATCGCTTGAGAGCCCGGCACGTTTGGTGTTGCGCTTTCAGTGACCCGGCGCGCAAACACCCTGATCTGAATCAAGTCACAGGACGCGACCTCACTAAAGTATCCCGAGACGGCGCTGAAGCTAGCGCCGGCATTCCCTACGAAAGACCTCGCCCAGCCTGCGAAAGCTCGATCTTCCCAGTCGTGATTGTTCGGCTCAGACCACGATACGTCGCTATGGCCAACAGAAGTACCCGAATCAGCATTGGGCTTGTGCTGGACCACCAACGCGAGCACGGGCTGCGTTGAACCCAACGCAATCCAATTCCCACTGGCACCGCTTTTTACATATCCGAACGAGTACCCAGTGGGAACCGGAACACTGTAGTACCCGATGTAAGCCGAGGCATTCGCCTCGTCCAACGCTTCGAACGTGACAACGACGGGCAACGTCTTGCCAACTTCGAGCGGGGCGAATTTGGCCTCGATCATGACAGGCCCAGTTCCACCAAGCATGGTTCGGACCGTGGCCAGCGGCACGACAACTTCCCGCTGAAGCGTATCAATGCTCGATCCCGGAAGGCCGGATGCCGCAGACGAGCGGGTATAAACGCGCACGCGAATACGCGTCGCGGTCGCGGCTGGGTTGATCCAAGCCGCTGCACTGCTGATGACAGGGTAGATCGAAATGAACGCGCGCCCGACCCCGGAGAAGTCGGTCCCAAGGTTGTACGAGCTCGCGGGCACATCATTGATGGACTGGTAGAACACACCAGCGTCGATTGCACCCACCCGCTGTGACAGCGCATCGACTGAACCGCGGTCAGCTTTCTGGCTGAGAACGTCCGCCGAAACCCACTGCAGGCCTGCGGCGACCATGACGTATCGGCCGCTATTAGGAACTGTAACCCCCGACACCTGGTCGGCATGGGTGCCCGGGTCGCCTACCACTGCCACCTGCCGGTTCACGGGGATCTCCGGCGCCCACGTCACTTCGTCGGTGTAGGTCACGTCCACGCCGTCGAAGTCATCCGGCCCGGGCGAGGTGAACGCCGTGGTCAGCGGCTCCAGCTGCCGCTGCGGCGAGATGCCGCCGCGCCAGGCCTTGATCCCTTCGCGCCCGGCCGAGCACATCGAGTCGATCAGCAGGAAGTACCCCATGCCCGCCTGGGCGGCCATCTGCAGCATGTCCAGCGCACTCGTACCGGACTTCTCCGCGCTGTAGTCGAAGAACTCCCCGCGCGGCGTCCAGTAGGTGTTCTCCAAGTGGGTCAGCGTATCCGTGTCGATCTGATCTGCCGGCAGGCCCAGCGAGCGCATCACGTGGATCATCGCGCCGCTGATGCTGCGCGCGGTGCCATCGTCGTACAGGCGGGTCGCCGTGTAGGCACGCCGCGGCATCGATCGGCCGCTGACGAACGTGGACCGCTTCAGCGGCGAGACGTGGCGCAGGCCGTAGCCCTCGCGTAGCGGCTCTGGTAGCCACTGAGGTTGCATGATCAGTGCCATTACCGAACCTTCATTCCGACGTTGTGTGTTCCGCGCATGGTTCGGGAGATTCCCGTTCCGCGAGCCATGTCGCTTTTGACCCTGTCGTAGCCCATCTGGGCACCATCGAGAGCGGCTTTCCTAACGAGTTCAAGGGTGCGGTTGTCAGGGTTGCCGTTGATCTGAATCTCTTGGGTGATTGGTGGCCCCGAGAATCCGCCGTTGGAATCGCGGTTCACCCGCTCCAAGGTGGCGTCCAGCTTCGCGCTGGTCGCCGCCGTGGTCACCCGCTCGCCCTTCTGCAGCAGCCAGGTGCCCGTCTCCGGCACCGCGTCGATGCCGTCATGCGCCATGCCTGACAGCCCGGACGATGCCGCGACGGCGGCGACATAGGGCGCGGTGGCCGCGAGAGCTGCTGCGGCGGCCGCCGGCGCCGCGATGGGCCCCGTGATCGGGATCGCAGCGGTGGAAGCGTAGGCTGCGATTGCCGCCTGGGCCGACATGGCCACTGCGTTACCGGTCAAAGCAGCAGTGGACGACTGGCTCGTGGCCTCGCCGACAAGCTTCTGGGTCGCCTGGTACACCAGCCACTGCGCGGCCATGCGGGACAGCGTGTCAATCACCGTCTCGCCCATGGACACAACGAGGTTCTTCACCGAGTCGGTCAGTGATTCGTTTCCCTTCACCAGATCGGCGATGCTCTCAGCCACGTCGCCGGTGGTGGTGTCCAGGAAGCCTGTCACCGCATCGTAGGCGTGCTGGTTCGCGTCTGCCGCCTTTGTGGCGTAATCGGCCCAGGCATCGGACATGCCTGCCTGCCAGTCGCCCCTGAGCTCGTCCAGCTTTCGGTAGTGATCCTGCTGCATCCGGAGCCGCTCATCCAGCGCAGACTGAAGACTCTGGGTCTCCGCCTTGTAAAGGCTCTCGGTGATGTCGCCGGACTGGTACTGCTCGAAAAGCGCCTGCCGCTGTTTCTGGTAGTCGGCCTCGATCTGAAGAAGGTCTCGCGCACGCTCCCTGGCCTGCGCGCCTTCCCCGGCCCCGACAAACTCGACCGCCAGGGTAGCGCGCGCGTTATCCAGCGCTGCCTGCGCGTTCCGTGCGAACTCGGCAGACTTGGCGGCCTCCTCATTGGCCAGCTTCACAGCCTTCAGCTGATCCAATGCCTTCGCCGACGTTCTTAGCCGCTCCTTCTCCTCCTCGTTAAGATCCTTGAGGGCGGTTTCGGCCAGGTCGAAATTGAGCTTCTGCAGCTCGGTTGCCTGTGCAGACTTGTCAGTACTGGTGTCAAAGAGCTCGATCTGGCGACGAAGCTGAATATCCGTCGCTTCGAATGATTTCTGAAGCGCCTTCCGGTCCGCCTCCGCCGCTCGCGCGGCGACTTTTGCTGCAGCCTCTCGCTTCTTTCGATTCTCAGCATCAGCTGCCGCAGCAGCCGCGGCGGCTCGTGCAGCCGGGTCTCCAGTCACTCCCGACACGAAGCCCGGTGTCGAGTGCCCTACATCCAGAAGGATGGGCTTTGGAAGCTTGGCCCTCGCTTCCTCGATCCACTTTCCGAGTTGCGCGTATTCCTCCTGAACCTTGCCCTTGGTCTCTCCGTCAAAGAGGCCGGGCCAAGTGCCTAGGGTCTTCTTCAATCTGGCCTGACGGGCTTCTAGAGCCGCTAGAGAATCGTCCTCATCGACTGGAAGGAACCCCTTTCCGCTGAGCCAGCCCGGATATCGAGCCCCCATCTCCACCAATTTACCCAATGCAGACACGGCCTTCAGGGCACCCGAGATGATTACGTCGAAGCCCTCGCGCACCTCGGGGTCATTCAGGACCTTGGTCAAATCATTGACCGCGTCGGTGGCCGCTTTCAGGCTCCGCACTGCCTTCCGCGCGACCTGGCTTGCCGAGCAGCTATCCGCATTTCCCGGCTGCCACGAGACGACGTTCCAGCTCGTCGGCGAGCGCACGGCCGATGTGCAGGACCAGATCAGAGCGCTTCGCGACGATGCGCGCTGGGGGCGCTGTGGGGGTCTTTGCAACTTCAGCTTCATCAAAGGAGTTTCCGCATGAGCGTCACGACCGCCGAGCAGTTCTACCGCGCCCAGTCCGTTCGCCGGCAGGCCATCGCATGCGGCTGGGATTCCCGCGCCGCCGTCGGCCAGCTGGTCCGGGCCGGGTATTCGAAGGACGTCCAGAACCGCATGGCAGCGCGCGCCCTCGCCGCCCGTCCTGCGCCCGGAGGCGATGCAGCATGAGCGGGATCGACTTCGCCTTTGGCCTGATCGTCGGCTTCGCCGCCGGCGCCATCGTGGCCACCGCCTGGCTGCAGCGCCGCCACGACGAGCACTTCGCCGCCCTGATGGAGCAGATCCGATGCGCAGGCTGATCCGCCACTGGCGTGCCGGCGGGCTGGCACTGCTGGGCGCCCTGCTCGCGGCCGTCGCCTTCGCCATGGCCTGGGCCGGCATCGAAGACACCGGCGTCTACCTGCTCATGGGCGCCCTGCTCTGCGCCACCCAGGTGCCCGACGCGTGGAGGCGCGGCCGCGATGGCTGATCCGACCGTGGCCTCTACCGTGCGCGCCATGCGCCGCGCCGGCGCCGCCGGCGAGCCGGTGCCGGCCGAGGTTGCCGCTGCCTGGGCAAAGGTCTTCATGGAGCAGCTGTATGGCATGCAGAAGCCGGTGCGCTACGAATGTCGGCGCCGCGGCAGCAACGATCCATGGGAAGAGGCCGAGCCAGGCGACGTGACGCGTGGTCGACAACGTGGTGCAGATGCGGCTGCCCGGCCTGGCCGCTGGCAACGCCGCGTGACCGCCCCCTACCAAAACGAATCAGCCGCACGCCGCGGCGAAGGAGACCAGATGACCAGCACCACCGAACGCCGAGCCCCCAACCTGCTGCGCCTGAAAGAGGTCATCACCAAGACCGGGCTGTCCAAGAACACCATCTACGACCGGATCCGGAAAAAGGAGTTTCCTGCGCAGATCGACCTCGGGGGCAACTGCGTGGCCTGGTCGGAGGACGAGATCGACCGGTGGATTCAGGCAAAAATGGATGCCCGTCAGGTCAATGAGGACGGATTGCCGAAAGCCGCATGACGCGGGGGCATATGTGGGGGCATCCGCACGTGGTTTGGCTGCCCTTCCTTACTGCCGCAAGGGACTTACAGCCGAACGAGATTCCCCTTGGCTCCACCACTATTCAAGACAACGCCCCGGAAACCAGGTTTCCGGGGCGTTGTTGTTTCTGCAGGTTGCGCGGGTTGCTTACGCGCCCTCGGGATTGTCCTTGCGCTCCGGCCGGCGCGTGCCTGCATCGTGGATCGCCTGATCGGTCTGTCCCGGCCGCTGCTTGGCGGTTTCGTCCTGCTTGCGGTCCTGCTGGCTCTCTTCGATGCCTTCCTGCTTGCCTTGTTCGCTGGGCTTGGTGTCTGCCATGGTTCTACTCACTGATGCGGGCACCGGGACGGCGCCTTCAAGGGCAGACTAACCAGCCGATCGTGATGCACGAATCATGATCGGCGCGCTCCTGCACACGTCGCACTCACGCGCGATACGCCGGTCAATCCAGCTTGACCACCAGCTTGCCGAAGTTGCGCCCCTTGAGCAGCCCGAAGAATGCCTCGGGCGCGTTCTCCAGGCCCTCCACGATGTCTTCGCGATACTGCACGCGGCCGTCCTTCAGCCACTGCCCCATCTCGCGCAGGAACGCCGGGAAGAAGGCGTGCAGGTCGGACTGGATGAAGCCGCGCACGGTCAGGCGCTGGCGCAGCACCTGGCTCATGAAACCCGGCAGCCGGTCCGGCCCGGGCAGCACCGCGCCGCGCGCGTTGTAGGTGGCGATGGTGCCGCACACGGGAATGCGCGCGAAATCGTTGAGCAGCGGCGCGACCGCATCGAACACATGCCCGCCGACGTTCTCGAAGTAGACATCGATGCCATCGGGCACCGCCGCGTGCAACTGCGCGGCGAAATCGTCGGCGCGGTGATCCAGCGCCACATCGAAGCCCAGTGTTTCCAGGTACGCGCGCTTTTGCTCGCCACCGGCAATGCCGACCGTGCGCGCCCCCTGCAGCTTGGCGATCTGCCCCACCGTTGCGCCCACCGGGCCACTGGCAGCCGCTACCACGAGGGTTTCGCCCGGCTGCGGCTTGCCGATTTCCTGCAGGCCCACGTACGCCGTGAATCCGGGCATGCCGTACACACCCAGTGCAGTGCTGATCGGCAGGTCGTTGTCCTCGAGCTTGCGGCTGAGCTGATCGCCATGGATGACCGCGTGCGTCTGCCAGTTGCCCGGTGCCAGCACATGCTCGCCGATGGCGAAACCGGGATGGTTGGAGGCGAGCACTTCAGCAACGGTGCGCCCTTCCATCACCGCATCCAGCGCAACCGGCGCGGCGTAGGACGGCCCCTCCTCCATGCGACCACGCATGTAGGGATCCAGCGACAGATAGCGATTGCGCAGCAGCACCTCGCCCGGGCCAGGCGCGGGCACCGGCACGTGCTCGATACGGAAGTTGGATGAGACGGGAGCACCGTTCGGGCGAGAAGCGAGCACGATGCGGGTGTTGGTGAGTGCGTTCATCAGCGGATCGCTCCGGGGAGACGGAAAAGGAATTCCGACAGTACGCCGTCCGGGCACGTGCGGGCGGGGGGTAAAACAGCGTTCCATCGGTGCAGGACGACGCGGCTGTGCAATCACCTTGTGCGACAGGGACCGATCGTCCCGATGGCGTCACAGCATTCCATCCGTACGCTGCACCGCGCATGCGTTGCCCGCGCCGCCGGCCAGGGCGCATGATCGCGTCATGAACGTTCCCGCTTCCCGCCGACGCCGCTACCTGCTGCCCGGGTTGATGTCCGCCACCACCGTGTTCGGCCTGGCATGCTGGGCGATCCTGGCGACCGAGCCCGGTTGCCTGGCCGCGCAAGGCCATTGGTCGTCCGGTGCAGGCAAGTGCCACACGCGCCTGTGCCTGCTGCAGGGCGACTGCGGCGAGATGGCTTCACCCATCGTGGCATGCAACAAGGTGCAGGTCGGCGACAGCCGTGGCCGCGTGTACTTCCACCTGGGCAATCCCCTGCCCGGTGCAGGGGCCGACGCGGAGTGGCCCGCAGCCAAAGCCGACAACGGCATGATCCGCGCACGCTTCGAGGATGACCGCCTGGTCAGCCTGGCCTGCCCGGTCACGCCGTAGGGCGTGCGCGCCTCCATTGCAGCGGGCTCATGCCCATCTCGATCCGGAACATGTAGTTGAACGCCGACGCCGAGGCATAGCCCAGCTCGTGCGCGATTACCGTGGGCGAACGCCCCTGCGCCAGCCACTCGATGGCGCGCAGCAGGCGCAGCCGCAACCGCCACTCACGCAGGCGCATGCCGGTCTCGCGTTCAAAGTGGCGCGCCAGGGTACGCGGCGATGCACCCAGCAAGGGCGCCCAGTCCTCCACGCTGCGGGTATCGGCGGGTTGCTCGTACAGCGCCTGGCACCAGCGCTGCAGGCGCGCATCCTGCGGCCACGGCAGGTGCCGGGTGTGCTGCCGCTGGCGCGGCAACTGCGCAGTGATCAGGGTGCACAACGTGGCGTAGTAGGTGCGGTCGTGATCGGGCACGGTGCGATCGAGTTCAATGATCAGTTCGCGCAGCAGCGGTGACACATCGAGTACCACGCAATGCGTGGGCATACCCAGTTCCGGCCCATCGGCCACGTAAAGATTGCGGAACGCCGAGGTGTTCAACGCGCCCGTGTGATGGAGCGTGCCGGTCGGCACCCACAGCGCCTGCTGCGGGGTGATCACGTGACGTGCCTGCCCGGCGCTGGCCTGCAGCACACCCGTGCTGGCATGGACCAGCTGGTTCCAGCCGTGCACGTGCGGCGGGAAGCGCTCGCCGGCCTCCAGTCGCTGGCTGCGCGCCACCACCGGCCAGGGCAGACGCCGCAGCGGCGGCACCGCGACTTCGCGCCAACCCGCCGCAGTGGGTTCAGCCATGGCCATGTGACGTCTCATCGACAGGATGGGTCATTCTATCGAAAGACGCGATCACCTCCGTCCACGACGATGGGCCCTCCCCGCTGCCCTCCCTACCCATGTCCCTCACGATCCCGCCTCCTCGCCACGCCTGGCAGGTCATCACGGCCGGCATCTGCGCGCTGGTACTCACGGTTGGCCTGGCGCGCTTTGCCTACACCCCGCTGCTGCCGGTGATGCGGCTCGACGCCGGGCTCACGGCCGCCGGCGGCGGCTGGCTGGCCACGTTCAACTATCTGGGCTACCTGGCCGGCACCGTGCTGGTCGCCCGGGTCGGCGACATGCAGCTGAAATTCCGCTTCTACCGCATCGGACTGGTCCTGGCAGTGGTATCCACTGGCCTGATGGGCACCACCACGGACATGGCCATCTGGGGCGTGCTGCGCTTCGTGGCCGGCCTGTCCAGCACCGCCGGCCTGCTGCTCGCCTCCGGGCTGGTGCTCAACTGGCTGCTTGCCCATCAGCGCCGCCCACAGCTCGGCCTGCACTTCGCCGGCCTCGGGGTGGGGATCGCGGTCTCGGGCCTGGCGGCTGCAGCGATGGCCGATCAACTGGCGTCCTCCCGGCAGTGGATCGCCCTGGGCACCCTGGCGGTGGTGTTCCTGATCCCGGCCTGGGCATGGATGCCGCCGCCGGCAGCGATCTCCAGCGCGACGGGTGCCAACGCTCCCCCGCCACCCGGGCGGCGCTGGCGCTGGCTGCTGATCGCCTCGTACTTCTGCGCGGGGGTCGGCTTCGTGGTCAGCGCGACCTTCATCGTCGCCATCCTGGTGCAGACCCCTGCCTTCGCCGGCCGCGGCAGTTGGGTGTGGGTGCTGGTCGGCCTCACCGCCATCCCCTCGACGTTTGCCTGGGACCGGCTGTCTAACCGGCTCGGCCTGATCCGCGCATTGATGCTCGCGTATGCGTTGCAGGCCACGTCCTTCGTATTGCCCTTGCTGGATGGCGGGCTGTGGGCCGGCGCGGCCAGCGCGGTGCTGTTCGGCCTGACCTTCGCCGGCATCGTCAGCCTGACCCTGACCGTGGTCGGTCGCCACTACCCGCACAATCCTGCCAAGGCGATGGCGACGTTGACGCTGAGTTACGGCGTCGCCCAGATCATCGCCCCCGCGATCGCCGGCACGCTGGCGCGCGACAGCGGCAGCTACCAGGGCGCATTGGTGCTGGCGGCGATCATGATGGTGATCGGCATCGTGCTGTTGTGGTGCATGCCCAACGACGCACGATCCACCCCGGGCTGATCAACTGCACCAGCGCAACGCATCCGCCTGAACCGACGTTCATGCGCTTCGGTGATGTGATCGAGCCCGGTGGATCATGCACTTGGATGTGGGCGGACAAGGGTTTGGAAACAAATGTGAAATTTTTTTCGCGAAACGCTTGCCGAACCCCTCATACCTCCGTATTATTCGCGTCCTCGCCAGCGGCAACGCAGCGATGAAGTGGCCGGGTAGCTCAGTTGGTAGAGCAGGGGATTGAAAATCCCCGTGTCGGCGGTTCGATTCCGTCCCCGGCCACCATAATTTCAGATGACCTGCAGAAATGCAGGTCATTTTTTTTGTCTGGCGTTCGCCCAGGCCACATCGCGCATCGTTCAATGAAGGCGCGTCTGCACATGGTTCGTGCGCATTGCAGAGCGGGCAAAGCGACCAGGGATGATGTCCTGCGTGACGCAATGGCATGCCTTGCCGTTCTTCGCCACGCGCTGGCATGCTCACCTTGCGGACAGGATCGTCTGCGGCCACGCTTGTTCGCACCTCATGGCCGCGCACACAGGGAGAAGTGAATGTCGAACGGCATCGACGTGCTGCAGGCGCAGATCGCGCAGCTGAAACGCAGTCAACGAAGACTCACGCTGGGCTACGCGGGGTTCGGCGTCCTGGCCGTGGCGGCGTTGATAATGGGGGCGACGTCGCAGCGCAGCGCCAGCTTCGACGTCATCGATGCCCAGCGCATCAACATCAAGGAACCTGATGGGACGTTGCGACTGGCGATCTCCAATCGCACGCTCTTTCCCGGGGTGCTCATCCACAACAAAGAGCAACCGCATCCGCGCCCGATGGCAGGCATGCTGTTCTTCAACGATGAAGGCACGGAAAACGGCGGGCTGATCTACAACGGCTCGCTCGACAAGAACGGCAAGCCCTCCAGCGGCATGAGCCTGACCTTTGATCGCTATCAGCAGGACCAGCAGATGCAGTTGCTGGGCGTGGACGAAGCAGGGACACACTCGGCAGGGCTGACCTTCAATGACGTTGCCGATGGCCTGGACCGTCCGTTCTTCTCCAAGCGGGACGAGGCACTTCATCGGAATGGCGTACCTGCGATCACCGAGCGCGTGTTCCTTGGCAAATCTGATGCGCGCGATGCCATGCTGACCCTGCGCGATGGTCAAGGAAAGCCGCGGCTCGAGCTGGTGGTCACGCCCGCGGGAGACGCCAAGGTGCGCTTCCTGGACGAGAACGGCAACGCCACGCGGGAACTCTCCGCTGACAGTCGGTAGCGCGGGTGCCGCACGCTGCCACGCGTACGCCAGCGACGTGGGGCGGCACTGCATGACGGAATATTCACAATTTCCGTCCTGCCTGTGCCTAAGCTCGCTGCGTCTTGTGTGGAGTGTCGACAATGCGCAGCCGCTATCTGATCAGTGCCCTGCTCGCCCTCGCCGCCACCGGGTCGGCCTGGGCGGCCGCGCCGGTGACCTCGGTGGAGGCGCTGGACATGGACCGCTACGCCGGCCAGTGGCATGAGATCGCGCACCTGCCGGTATCGTTCCAGAAGAAGTGCGTCGGCGATATCACCGCCACCTACAGCCTGCGCGCCGATGGCCGGATCAGCGTGCACAACGCATGCCGCCAGGCCGATGGCGATCGCGTCGCCGCCGATGGCGTGGCACGGCCCGTCGAGGGTCACCCTGGCAGGCTGCAGGTGCGCTTCGTGCCGGACTGGCTCTCCTGGGTCCCGCTGGTCTGGGCCGACTACTGGGTGATCGCCCTGGATCCGGGCTACCAGTGGGCGGTGGTCGGCGAGCCGGACCGCAGATACCTGTGGATCCTCTCGCGTTCGCCGAGCATGGACACCGCGCTGTTCGAGCAGCTCAAGGCGCGTGCCGAGGCGATGGGCTATGACCTGGCCCCGTTGCGGGTGATGGCGCCGCTGGACTGACCTGGCGCGCCGGCCACGCGCCGCGCCGCCGCCCGGCCGTGCTCCCCGGACTAAAAGCACGTGGCCCGGTCATCCCGGTGCCCTACCCTTGCCCCCTGCTCCCCTGGAGCAGCACGGACACCATACGCCGTAGTATGCTCATACCCATGCAGTATCCGCCCGAGGATTGCGCCATGTCCCACCGCTTCCGTTCCGCCCTGCCCATCGGCCTGATCGCCGTCGCCTGCCTGGCCCTTGCCGCCTGCAACAAGACGGTCAAACGCGTCTCCGAGCCGGCCGCCAGCGTGCAGGAACTGACGGTGCGTGCCGATGGCAGCTGGACCGTCGCGCTGCGCCTGCAGAACTTCAGCTCCATGCCCATGACCTTCGACAACGTGTCCCTGCAGCTCAAGGTGAGCGATCAGGACGCCGGTGCGCTGCAACTGCAGCCCGCGCTGTCGATTGGTGGCGTGTCGGCCGATGTGGTCAACGTTGACCTCAAGCCGAGCTCGGGCGCGCGCCTGGTGATGGCCGACGCGCTGGCCGGCAACCGTACCCTGGCCTATTCGCTGAAGGGCTCGGTAAGCGCGACCCCGCAGGAAAAGAAGCAACGCACCTTCGAGATTGACAGCCGCAGCACGCTCAACCAGGCCCCTGGCCTGCCCGGCGTCCTGCGCTGACCGGCGGGCTGTCCGCCACCCTTCGCCACTGATCGAGACCGTCCCCGATGAGCAGCTACACCGCCCCGCTTTCCGATATCCGTTTCGCCCTGCATGACGTGCTCAAGGTCGAGCCGCTGTTCGCGCGCCTCGGCCTGGTCGATGCCACCGCCGATGTGGTGGATGCCGTACTGGAAGAAGCCGGCCGTTTCAGTGCCAGCGTGCTGGCGCCGTTGAACAGCGTGGGCGATGAGATCGGCTGTGCACTGGACCAGAGCACCGGCGAGGTCACCACCCCGCCTGGCTTCAAGCAGGCGTACACGCAGTTTGTCGAGGGCGGCTGGACCGGCCTGACCGCTGCGCCGGAACTGGGTGGCCAGGGTCTGCCGCACACGCTGGGCGTGCCGCTCAACGAAATGATCAATGCCGCCAACCTGGCGTGGGGCAACTTCCCGCTGCTCTCCCACGGCGCCATCGAGGCGCTCAAGCAGCACGGTGAAGCGTGGCAGCAGGAGGCCTTCCTCAAGCCGCTGATCGAAGGCCGCTGGACCGGCACCATGTGCCTGACCGAACCGCATTGCGGCACCGACCTGGGCCTGCTCAAGACCAAGGCCGAACCCAACGCGGACGGCAGCTACGCCATCACCGGCACCAAGATCTTCATCACCGCCGGCGAGCACGACCTGACCGACAACATCGTCCACCTGGTGCTGGCCAAGCTGCCGGATGCACCGGCCGGCGCCAAGGGCATCTCGCTGTTCGTCACCCCGAAGTTCAAGGTGGACCGCGAGGGCAAGATGGGCGAGCGCAATGCGCTGCGCTGCGGCTCGATCGAGCACAAGATGGGCATCAAGGGTTCGGTCACCTGCGTGATGAATTTCGACGGCGCCGAAGGGTATCTGGTGGGCCAGCCGCACAAGGGCCTGCAGGCGATGTTCACCATGATGAACACCGCACGCCTGGGCGTTGGCCTGCAGGGCATCGGCCTGTCCGAACGCGCCTACCAGAACGCCCTGAAGTACGCCCGCGAGCGCCTGCAGTCACGTTCGCTGAGCGGCCCGAAAAACCCGGAAAAGCCGGCCGACCCGATCCTGGTCCACCCGGATGTGCGGCGCATGCTGCTGACCATCAAATCGCTGGTGGAAGGCAGCCGCCTGTTGGCCCTGCACGCGGCCACCCTGATCGACGTCGCCCACCATGCGCAGGATGCCGGCGAACGCGAACGCGCCGACACCCTGGTGAGCTTCCTCACCCCGATCTCCAAGGCCTGCCAGACCGAATGGGGCATCGAGAACACCTACAACGCGCTGCAGTGCTTCGGTGGCCACGGCTATATCCGCGAGCACGGCATGGAACAGCTGGCGCGCGATGCCCGCATCACCACGCTGTATGAAGGCACCACCGGCATCCAGGCGCTGGACCTGATCGGTCGCAAGACCGCCTCCAGCCAGGGCGCCGGCCTGAAACTGATGCTGGCTGAGATCGAGGCCTTCGCCAAGGCCAATGAAGGCAACCCGGCGCTGGCCGAGTTCATCGCCCCGCTGCGCGCCAAGGCGGACGAATGGGGCAAGCTGACCCTGGCGACCCTGCAGCGCGCGGCCACCAACCCGGACGAACTGGGCGCGGCCAGCTTCGATTACCTGTTCTATTCGGGCTATGTGGTGCTGGCCTACTGGTGGGCACGCAGCGTCGCTGCCGCCGATGCCTCCGCGCAGAGCGCTGCGTTCAAGCAGGCCAAGCGCGAGACCGCCCGCTTCTACTTCGCCCGCGTGCTGCCGCGCACGCTCAGCCACGCCGCCGCGATCCAGGCCGGCGCCGAACCGCTGATGGCGATGACCGACGCGCATTTCGGCGAAGGTTGATCGGTCGCCGGACCACCGACGCCTGATCGTTGGTAGGTGCCGACCGCCAGTCGGAGCACCGATACCTGATCGTCGGTAGGTGCCGACCGTTGGTCGGCACCCCGATACACGTTCTGGATAAAAGCCCCCTTGATGTTCAAGGGGGCGCGCCAACGGCGAGGGGATAAGGTGGAATGCCCGGGGCCGAATCGTTACCAAATGGGTAGGCGCTTGCCGCCTATACCCATTTGGTAACGATTCGGGTATAAGCTGTTTTCCCGATGGAGACAGACACTACACGCTTGGGTCTGATCGATACCGGAGCCTCGTCCGCCCCGGTCGCCGAGGTATCGCCGATCGTTACGCTGCATCGGCCCGGCTCGGTACGGTTATTGGCCCTGGATGCCCACGGGCGCGTGCTCGACTGGATCAATTGGCAGGACGCGTCCTGCCTCTACGCACGCGGTGCGGTCGCCTGGACCCTCGGTGACCCCTGCCTGCACATCCGCGGCGGCATCTGCCGCACCACCGGCCTGCAGAGCGGCCTGGACCTGCACCCGATCATCGCCGCCCGCGGGCATGCCCGTTCCCGTGCGATCGACCCCACCCCGAATCTCTCCAATCCGGCCCTGTTCGCGCGCGATGCGCATCTTTGCCTGTACTGCGGGCAACAGTTCAACCGCCCGCAACTGACCCGCGACCACGTCATGCCGATCTCCAAGGGCGGCCTGGACGTGTGGGAGAACGTGGTCAGTGCGTGCTTCCACTGCAACTCGCGCAAGAGCAACCGGACCCCGCAGCAGGCCGGCATGCCGCTGCTGGCCGTGCCTTACCGGCCCAGCTGGATCGAACACATGATCCTCTCCAACCGCAACATCCTGGCCGACCAGATGGCGTTCCTGAAGGCGCAGCTGCCCAAGCGCTCCAAGCTCTGCGCCTGAGTGCACTGCGACGTTCTGTCGCAGCTGCCGTCACCGTTTACTCACTGAAAAGGCGGTTTGCTTGCCCCACCCCCATTTGGGGGGGAAAATAGGCGCTCAGAAGAAGCGCGATAAACATGATCGACTCCGCCCGCTATCCCCGCCTTGCGCGCATCCAGTCACCGGATGACCTGCGCAGGTTCGATGAATCCGAACTGCCCGCGATCGCGGATGAACTGCGTGCCTACCTGATTGAGTCGGTGGGCAAGAGCGGCGGCCATTTCGGCGCCGGCCTGGGCGTGATCGAACTGACCGTCGCCCTGCACTACCTCTATCAGACGCCCGTGGATCAGCTGGTCTGGGACGTGGGCCATCAGACCTACCCGCACAAGATCCTGACCGGCCGCCGCGACGAAATCCACACGGTCAAGCAGAAGGACGGCGTCGCGCCGTTCCCCAAGCGCGAGGAAAGCGAGTACGACACCTTCGGCGTCGGCCATTCCTCGACCTCGATCTCCGCAGCGCTGGGCATGGCGATCGCACGCCAGGCCGAAGGCGATGACCGCAAGGTCGTGGCCGTGATCGGCGATGGCGCGATGACCGCCGGCATGGCTTACGAGGCGCTCAACCACGCCGGCGGCATGGAGCAGGAACCAAACCTGCTGGTGATCCTCAACGACAACAACATGTCGATCTCCGAGGCCGTCGGCGGGCTGACCAAGATGCTCGGCCGGGCCACCGGCAGCCGCACGCTCAACGCGCTGCGCGAAGGCGGCAAGAAGATCCTCGGCGACAAGAAGCACAACCCGACCGCGCGCTTCGTCAAGCGCTGGGAAGAACACTGGAAGGGCATGTTCGTGCCGTCCACGTTCTTCGAGGAAATGGGCTTCCATTACACCGGGCCGATCGACGGCCACGACGTGCCGGCGCTGGTCGCCACGCTGAAAACGCTCAAGAGCCTGAAAGGCCTGAAGCTGCTGCACGTGATGACCACCAAGGGCAAGGGTTACGAGCGCGCCGAAGGTGACCAGATCGGTTACCACGCGGTTGGCCCGTTCGATCCGGACAAGGGCCTGGTCGCCAAGGGCGGGGCCAAGAAGCCGACCTATACCGACGTCTTCAGCGACTGGCTGTGCGATGCCGCCGCGGCCGAACCGAAGCTGATGGGCATCACCCCGGCGATGCGCGAGGGCTCTGGCCTTGTGCGTTTCAGCAAGGAATACCCGGACCGCTACTTCGATGTGGCCATCGCCGAACAGCATGCCGTGACCCTGGCGGCGGGCATGGCCACCCAGGGCGCCAAGCCGGTGGTGGCGATCTACTCGACCTTCCTGCAGCGCGCCTACGACCAGCTGGTCCACGACGTGGCCGTGCAGGAGCTGGATGTGCTGTTCGCGATCGACCGCGCCGGCGTGGTCGGCCCGGATGGCGCGACCCATGCCGGCAACCTGGACCTGAGCTTCCTGCGCTGCGTTCCGCACATGGTGGTCATGGCCCCCTCCGATGAGGCCGAGTGCCGCCAGATGCTGACCACCGGCCTGCGTCATGCCGGCCCGGCAGCGGTGCGCTACCCGCGCGGCAGCGGCACCGGTGTTGCGGCCGGCACCGACCTGTCCACGCTGGAGATCGGCAAGGCCGAGCTGCGCCTGCCAGGCAGCCGCATCGCCCTGCTCGCCTTCGGCAGCACCCTGACCGCCGCCGAACAGGTGGGCCGCGAGCTGGGCCTGACCGTAGTCAACATGCGCTTCATCAAACCGCTGGACCGTGCCCTGCTGCTGGACCTTGCACAGCGCCACGAAGGCTTCGTCACCATCGAAGACAACGTGGTCGCCGGCGGTGCCGGCTCCGGCGTGGCCGAGCTGCTCAATGCCGAGAACGTGCTCAAGCCGTTCCTGCATCTGGGCCTGCCGGACAGCTTCCAGCACCATGCCAGCCGCGAAGACCTGCTGGCCGAAGCCGGCATCGATGCCGCCGGCATCCGCCAGGCCGTGCTCAAGCGCTGGCCAATGCTGGTCAACAGCGGCCAGGCGCTCAGCGCAGCGGGCTGACGCGCTGTCGGCCACCGTCGGGTGGGCTCGCCGCAGAAACACCGAGGCCGCGTCTGATCGACGCGGCCTCGTTCGTTTCAGCCTGCATCACGCACCCTGGCGCTGTGCAGCGGCCCTCAGTAAATCTGGAACTGTGCCCGGCAGCCGCCGTCCACCCAGACCCCGGTACGGTCCCAGCCCCAGGTGCGGCCTTCGATGCAGGCATTGCGCGAGGTCTGGCGGATCAGCCGCGCCTCGCGGCGCACATTGGCCACGCAGCGCTGACGGCGATGGTCATTGGAATCGCAGGTCAGGATCTGGCCCCGGCCACTGTTGCCACCGCCGTTGTGCCCCCAGCCACCGCCGCCATTCCAGCGGCCGCCGCGGCCACCTTCGGCGATGAACTCGGCCCGGCAACCCTGCGTCACCCATACGCCGTTGCGGGCCTGGCCCCAGGTCTGCCCTTCCACGCAGGGCGAGCCGGAGATCTGCCGCACCAGACGGGCACGGCCCGGCAAGGCGCATTGCTGCGTGCGGTTCTTGATCGACTCGCAACGCACCGGGCCGCCGCTGTAACCATCGTCGTAGTAGCGGTCGTAGTTCTGCGCCTGGGCGGCACCGGCCAGCGCCATCAGGGCCGGCACCACGGCCCAGCGCAATCGTCTGGCTGCCTGGGAAGGGCGGTTGTTGGACATGGGGGACCTCGATGCTGTGTGGGGAGGCGCACAGGATCGGTGATCGTCCGGCCCGGCGACATAGGCCAGAAGTCGCTGATTTCATGCCCTATTTAGGTACCCGACGCGAGGCTGACTGAGCCGACCGAAGCCGGTCACATCCGTTCTGGTGGCTGCTTCACGGCCGCTCAGCCGTAGCGCACGGCGTCCACGTAGGTTTCCAGCACCTGCACCCGGACGGCGCTGCTGTTGCCGGTTTCGGCAAAATGCTCGCGCGCCAGGGCATCGGCGAAGTCAAAGGCGGTGGCACCGTTGCGGAATGCGATCGGTGCGGATTTGGCCGGATGCACGACGTGCCAGCGGCGTTCGATATGTTGCAGTTTGATCACCATGCGGATCGTTCCTTTGCGGCATGCCTGGGCGAGAAGCTCACGACGGGAGGGATCCATCCCTCAGCAGGAACGATAGAGCAGGCCGCAGCCTACGGGTATCGGATTAGTCTGATTTTGCTCAACTATCGGTACCAAGGAACCGGAAAGGTTCGGCCGGCTGGAATCGGGGCAGCGCGTCGCCGGCGAACACATTGCGCTGGTCCGGCCCCAGGTCGAGTTTCAGCACCGGCGCACCGCGCGAGAAATCGGCCTTGTTGAGATCCACCCAGAAGGTATTGGGGGTCATCGCCGATTCGAAGAAATACAGCTTGCGCTTGTGATCGGCGACAGTTCGCCAGCGGGTGGAAGAAATGTTCGGCTCCCCCGGCGTGGTGATTCCATAGGGCACGGACACATTGCGGATCACACTGAACACGCTCGCCAGCGCCACCACCGGATCTTCGCTTTTCGGAATGGCGTTGATGTAGAACTTCGCGCGTGCGAACCGATCGGCCGAGCGGTTGGTGCCGGGCAGCATCACGGTGCCACCAATCTCCTGCCAATACGCGTTCAGCGCCAACTGCTGGTCGAACACGGGCGAGTTGGTCATCACCTGGTAAGCGCGATCGTGATGGATCACCTGCCTGCCGTTGATGTATTCGACGATGGCGCTGTCGCCGCTGGCGTCGGACAAGGACAGGTGCAGCGTGGCCAGTCGCGATTCGCCCGGCACCTTGTCGGTCACGATGGAAAACGGCTCGCGTTCCAGCGCGGCGACGGCCTCGGCAACGGTGGCGAAATTGTCGAGCACGTACTGCGCCCACAACGAAATCGCCAGCCCGGGTTTGCTGCCACGCTGCTGTGGGTACTCCGATTCGGCCAACCACAGCAGATTGGCTGACAGTCCCGCTTCGTTGAGGCCGTCGGTGGTGGAGATGTCGTAGCCGGTGGCGACGACGCTGCCGTAGCGCGACGTCCAGCGGATCGAGCGCGGCCCGGCCTGGCCATCGCGGCTGATGCCTTTGGGCAACACCCATAGATTGGTGGCGACATCGCTTTTCCAATCCATCGAGCGGGCGGTGATCACGTCCTGGTTGTCGCCCAGGTACACCACGCGCGTGCAGGCATCGGCCTGGGCGCAGACACAGGTGAGTGCCGCAGCAAGCGCAATGTGACGCATCGAAAACAGCAGTTTCATGGCGTGCCTCCTGGCCGTGGCGCTGACAAGCTGGCGTCGAACCTGATACAGGCGATACCCACGCAGACTCGTCGCAAGCATCCTGCTTCAACGCATCATCGCTTCCACGGCGCTGGTCATGCACTACAACGCAGCATCGGCGGAACCGTTCCGCGTCATATCAGCCCACGCCAAGTGATGGAGGAGTGAACCCGGCATCCTGCACGTGGCATCGACGGACCCGGCGCGAGACTGCCTGCGACCTCAAGCGCCCATGGAGGGTCCATGTCCATTCGAGCCGCCCTGCTTCCCCTGCTCGCCGCCCTCACCGCCTGCGCCCATCCTGCACCGCCACCCTCACCCACTGCGGGCGTACCGGGCGCAGACCGCGATGCGCACGGGTGCATCGGCTCGGCAGGCTACCGCTGGTGCGAACGCACACAGCAGTGCGAACGTCCTTGGGAGCTGGCGAAGGCCAAGGGGCTGGAGAATACCGCCGAGGTCATCACCGCCTACTGCGCTGAGCCGCCGGCCGGGCCGGCGAAACGCTGATCCCACACGGGATCAGCCGTCCTTGTTCTTGCCGCCGAAATCGAGCGGCTTGCTGTCGCCGCCGCCTCCGTCATTGAACCGGATGTTCAACTCATTGCAGCGGCTTTCCCGGCGGGCGACCTGCGCCGGCAGGTCCTTCACCTGCGGCGAATCCTCGCACTGCGGGCGCGAGGCGACATCGTCATAGGTGGCGCACCCGGACAGGCCAGACAGGGCCAGGCCGGACGTCACCATCACACCGAACAGCGAATGTACGCGCATCGAACCGGCACCTGAAAGGGGGACCTGTCCGTTGTCCCACGACGCCTCTGCCCGATCACCTGCCATTGGTCATGCCGGGGTCGCTGCCAGCACCGGCCGCGGATCCACCGGCAGCACCACCAGGAACCGCGCGCCACCACCGGGGGCGCTGTCCACGGCGATGGTGCCGGCATGCCGCAGCACGATCTCACGCGCGAGATGCAGGCCCAGCCCGCTGCCGCTGCCGCTGGGCCGCAACCGATGGAACGGCTCGAACACGGACAGCCGCTCGGCCTCGGGCACACCAGGGCCTTCATCGCTGACCGACAGGCTGCCGTCATCGTGCAGCGCCACCGCGATCATGCCGCGGCCACCGCCGTGGGCGATGGCGTTCTGCAGGAGGCTGGCGATGACACGGTGCAGTGCATGTGGATCGCCGCGGACCCAGATCGGCTGGTCGGGGGCGTCCACCGAGAAGCCGTAACCGGCATCCACGACCAGCGGCGCCACGTCGGCGGCAACCTCACGGGTCAGTGCGGAGAGGTCGATGCGCTGCGACTGGCTGCCGTGGCGGTCCAGCCGCTGCAGATCCAGCAGCTGCTCGGCGATGTTGCTCAGGCGGCTCAGGTCCAGCTGCAGGCGCGAGCGTGCCTCGCCGGGCGGGAGATCGGCCAGCCGCGTGGCCAGGATCGCGATCGGCATGCGCAGCTCATGCGCTGCGCCGGCGAGGAAGCGGTCCTGGGCGTCGTAGCTTTCACCGATGCGGCGCACGGCCGCGTTGAACGCATCCACCAGCGGGTAGATCTCCAGCGGTACCGCACGCGTATCCAGGCCGCTGCCACGCTCGTTGACCTGGATCGCGGCCGCCTGCGCTGCCACGCGGTTGACCCCGCGCAGCGCGCGGTGGATCACCCACGGCGCCACCACCAGCGTGATCACCAGCACCGGCAATGCGATCCAGCCCCCCAGATAGCGGAAGATCAACAGCAGCTGCCGCACGATGCTGCGTTCGGGAATGCCGCCCACCGCCACGTGCAATCGCCCTTCGGGCCGATCCACGACGACCACGCGCACGGCAAGCGCATCGGCATTGATGCGGGTGCGGATATCGGTCTGCTCGATGTGATCCAGCCGCGCGACCAACGGGCGGTACTGCACGGGCACCTCGCCATGCACCAGCCGCCGGCCGCGTTCGTCGGCGGCGGCGAACCAGAACGTGGCCGGCGGGCGCGGCACGGCCAGGGCGACCTTGGGTGGATCCGCCTCCAGCCCCTGGGCGCCAACGGAGATCGCCGATGCGATCTGGTCACTGGTCTTCCAGTCGATGTAGGCCGAGCGACGGTCGCCGTAGGTCAGCACCATCGCACTCAACGCCAGCGCGATGGTCGCCGCCTGGATCAGGCACACCTTCCAGACCAGGTTGAAGGCCAGGGAATCGGGTTTGAGCAGTCTCACGGCGTGTCCTTGAGCAGGTATCCGATGCCGCGCATGACATGGATCTCCACGCCGGCATCGGCTTCCAGCAGCGCCTTGCGCAGCTTGGAGACATGCGCATCCAGCGCGTTGGACTGGATGGCATCGTCAAAGCCGTACACGGCCTCCAGCAACGAAGCGCGGCCCACCGTGCGCCCCTGGCGCAGCGCCAGCGCTTCGAGCACCAGCAGCTGCCGCCGCGGCAATGCCAGCAGCACATCGCAAACGCGCGCCTCGCGCGCCACGAAATCGAACTGCAGCCGGCCCAGTGACAACACCGGCAGGGTGATCTGCGAGGGGCGCCGGGAGATCGCGCGGATCCGTGCGAGCAGTTCTTCCACGGCGAAGGGCTTGGTCAGGTAATCATCGGCACCGACATCCAGCCCGGTGACCCGGTCGGCCACCGAAGCGCGCGCGGTCAGCATGATCACCGGGAGGTTCGGCACCCGCTCACGGGCGACCTGGACGAAACTGGCGCCATCGCCATCGGGGAGCTGGCGGTCCAGCAGGAGGATCTGGTGTACGCCGGCCTTGAGCGCTTCATCGGCCTGGGCCATCGAGCCGACCACGTCGACCACCATGCCATGGCGCGCCAGGCTGACCTGGATCGCGCTGGCCATTTCCGGATCATCTTCCAGGAGAAGAAGGCGCATGGGAGCGGTGCCTGCGGGGTACGAAGGAGGCGATGGTACCGCGCACGCCGACGTAACGTTCCGACAATGTAGGGCGCCCACCATGAGGCTCCGGTTGTTCCCCTTCGGCAGGTCCATGCACGTCCGTTTCCGTTTTTCGCGTCCTTCTTCCGCTCTGCTTGGCCTGGCCCTGGGCACTGCGTTGACCGCCACCGGCGCCCAGGCCGCCGATGCCCCCGAAGCGGGCAGGAAAGGAAGCGTCGGCATCGCCGTTGTCGCCCTCAAGGCCCCGTACGCCGGCTATGACACCGATCGTCTGGCCGCCCCGATCATCAGCTGGGAAGGCCGCTCGTTCTTCTTCCGCGGTGGCAGCGTGGGCTATCGCCTCCACCAGACCGCGCAGTCCGAACTGGCACTCACCGCCTCGCCGTACGTGATGCGCTTCAAACGCCGCGACAGTCATGACCCGCAACTGCGCCAGCTGGACAACCGCAGCCTGTCCGGGATGCTGGGCGTGTCCTGGCGCCACCAGGCCGACTGGGGCGTGCTGCAGGCCAACGCGCAGGCCGAAGTGACCGGGCACGGGGGCGGCTTCTCCGCCGATGCCCGATACGCCTACCCGGTTCCCGCCGGCCGCGTGACCTTCATGCCTGCGGTGGGGGTGACCTACACCAGCGCCGATCTCAACGACTACTACTTCGGCGTGAGCCAACGCGAAGCGGCCCGCAGTGGCCTGGCGCATTACTCGGCCGGCAGCGGCGTGTCGCCGTACATGGACATCGCCGCGGTGATGCCGCTGGGACCGCGCTGGACCGCGACCGCATCGCTCCGTCGCACGTCGCTGGCCGATGCCGTGCGCGACAGCCCGATGACCCGTGGCGATCACATGGACACCGCCGCCCTCTCCCTCAGTTACGGATTCTGATCATGCGTCAGGGAATCGTACGTCGTGTCGCGGATCTGGCCTTGCAGATCGAACCGGACCGCGCCGCCGTTCTTGAATGGATTCTGCATTCCCCCCTGCCCGCGCTCGACGGGCAGACCACGTTCGAACTGGCCTGCCAAGGCCAGGGCGAACGCGTCGTCGCGCTGCTGGACACGCTGCTGCGGCAGGGCGGTCCGGCGCTGCCACGCGGCTGAACCCACGTTTTTCCCCCACCGGTGTCCTGGAGGCGCGAATGCACAACGCAACCGATACCCTGCTGCTGCGAGCAGCCAATGATGACCTGGCCGCGCATGCGATCGTGGCCAATCTCCACCGCGCGATCCAGCAGCGCATGGACCGTGACAGCCAGGCCCATGGCCGGTTCTCGCGTGCCTACATCGCCGAGCTGTTCGATATCGGGCGCACCATCAGTGCGCAGTGCCGGCCGCACCACGTCGACAGCGACTGGATCACCGCACGGCGTGCGTGGCTCGATGCGGTCCTGCGCGACCATCCGCTGGACCGTGGTGATGCGCAGCTGACCGCCGCGCGGCATGCCGCCGATGGCTTCCTGCTCCGCGCCTGCGTGCTCGGTTGTGACGCCACGCCGGACGCGGCGACCGAGCGCGTGCGTGATGCCCTCATCGCCATGACCCGGCCGGCGCGCTGAGCGACATCGCACACCGCCCTTCGGGCGGGTGTCGCCGGCACCTGCACATGACCGCCGAAATCACCGTGCTACATTCTGGCCAAGGGGCAGGCTGACTGCGCCTGATGCCGGTATCGGCCGGCCTGGAGCGTGCGCATGCGGTGTTGGGCCCTGCTGGTTTCCCTGCTGTTCTCCGGTGCGGTGCACGCGCAGCAGGACGCGCCGCCGGACCTGGCCTTCGATCGCCCCGGCATGGGCTTTGCCGCCTCGACCCTGCCCCGCGGTGGCGTCGCGCTCGAGGCGGGGCTGCCCGCTTTCAGCCGCGACCGCGACGACGGGGGGGTGCTGAGCACGCAGTACAGTGCCGACATCAACCTCCGTATCGGGTTGGCCAGCCATGTGGAACTGCAGGCCTTCACCTCGCCCTGGAACCATCTGCGCGTGGCACCGCGCAATGCCCCCGCCGAGCGCAGCAGCGGTGCCGGTGATGTGGGCGTCGGCCTGAAGTTCGCCCTGCCCCTGCCCTCGGACACGCACGCCGTGGCGCTGTTGGCCAGTACCACCTTCGCCACCGGCTCGCGCGACTTCAGCGAAGGCGCCACGCAGTACGCGCTGGGTGCGAGCTACGAGTACGCGTTCAACGATCACTGGACCGGCGCGCTGTACGCCAATGTCACCCGCGGTGGCAGCGAGGACAGCGTGACCTGGGCACCCAGCCTGAGCTTTGCCGCCACCGATACCATCAGCACCTATCTGGAGGCGGGCTTCACCGATAGCGACGGTGAGCCTTCGACCGGAATAGCGGGGGCTGGCATCACCTGGATGGTGACCCCGACAGTCCAGCTGGATGCCTCGTTCGACGTGGGCCTGGATGAGGACAGCCCGGACACGCAGGCCGGGCTGGGGGTATCGGTGTATTTCCAGTGAGCTGCGTGCGCTGGAACGAGAGCCACCAATGAAAAGGCCTGCGCGAAATCGCGCAGGCCTTCGTTCCTGACCGTTGGCGCAGGCGCGCGCCCGGTCAGGTCACCTTCTTGGCGATGGTCATGCCCAGTACGAACAGCACGACGGCGATGATGATGCCCGCCCAGAACAGGAACTTGGCAATGCCGATGGCGGCGCCACCGATGCCCGCAAAACCGAGGGCGCCGGCGATCAGGCCGATGACAGCAAAAATGATGGCCCACTTGATCATGATGATCCTTTCCCCGAATCGGGTTGAATGACAGGACTCCACCGTAGCCACTGGGCTGTCTCACCTTCGTGAACGCGTCGGCTGAACGGTGTGAAGTCAGGGGCGGGCCATGAGCTGCATGTTCATCGGCTGATACCTCAGGCCGGAGGATTCGGCCGCCTCGCCTGCGCACGCAAAGCCATAGCGCTCATACGCCGGCACCGACGACAGCGAAGCGCTGACACTCAGCACATCCACGCGTGCGTGATCGATCATGGCGGCCATCAGCGCCTTGCCTATGCCCTGCTGCTGAGCGGCAGGGTCCACGAACAACATCGCCACGTGGCGGCCCTCCTTGAGCTCCGCCACACCGACGATACGGTCCTGCTGTTCGAACACCAGCATGAGGTTGTCGTGCGACATCCGCGTACGGAATCCTTCCACCGAAGCGATGCGGGAAAACGTCTCGATACCAACTGGGGTCAGTGAATCGGCCACCGATCCCATGAAGGCCGCCATACAGATGCGGCTGGCCTGTTCCAGATCCGCCGCTACCAAGGTGCGCACCGCCATCTTTTTCTCTTTCCTCGTCCATGGGGTTGAGCAGTCACTCTACCCCGATGGCCCCTACCCGCCCATTCTTCGTCGCATGCGGGGGCAGGCCAGGGATCCTCACCCGGCACATCGGGCAGTGGCGAGCGCTCGGCAGTACTGCTGCCCCGGGCACGGACGAACCCGCCGCGTGCGGGCACCGGCAGCACCCAGGACACCGAGCGCCACGCGCCCTGCCCGGTCCAATCGCCAGCCCCGAACACCCGCGTGTGCATGCTCAGCCCCTGCGCATCGCCCTGCGCGCCCACGATCAGCTCCAGATGATCCAGCACCGGATGCTGACCGGCGGCATTGGGCGGGGTGGGCACGCGCCTCAGGCGATACGCCTGTCGATCAGAACGTGTGTTCCGGGCCGGGGAACGTGCCTGCCCCCACCTCAGCCGCGAACTCACGTGCCGCCTTCTGCAGCAGCCCGTGCATGTCCGCGTACTGCTTCACGAAGCGCGGCAGCTTGCCGGTGCGCAGCCCGGCCATGTCCTGCCAGACCAGCACCTGTGCATCGCAGTCGCTGCCCGCCCCGATGCCGACGGTGGGGATCTTCAGCGCCGCGGTGATCTGGGCGGCAACCGCGCCGGGCACCATCTCCATCAGCACGGCGAACGCACCTGCCGCCTCCAGCGCACGCGCTTCCTCGATCAGGCGCGCGCCATCGTCGCCCCGCCCCTGCACGCGGAAGCCACCCAGCTGATGCTCCGACTGCGGCGTGAAGCCAATGTGCGCCATCACCGGAATGCCACAGCTGATCAGCTTGCGTACCTGCGGCACCATCTCGATGCCGCCCTCCAGCTTGACCGCATGCGCCCCGCCTTCCTTCATGAAACGCACGGCGGTATGGAAGCACTGCTCCGGCGAGGCCTGGTAGGAACCGAATGGCAGATCGGCGATCACCAGCGGCCGGCGCGTGCAGCGGCTCACCGCGCGCACCAGCGGCATCAGCTCATCGACCGTGACCGGCAGCAGCGAGTCGTTGCCGAACACGTTGTTGGACGCCGAATCGCCGATCAGCAGCACCGGAATGCCGGCGTCTTCGAAGATCGCCGCGGTATACATGTCGTAGGCGGTGAGCATCGCCCACTTCTTGCCGCGCTCCTTCATCTGCTGCAGATGCGGGATACGCACGCGCGGGGCCGGGACCGGGGCACTGCCCGGGGTCGCGTAGGGATGGAGCTGTTCGGTCATGCGAAGGATCCTGGTGGGGAACAACGTGGGGTCAGAGTGTGCCGGTTCCGCTCAGCAAGAGCACCGCGATCAGGATCATCGCGGCGCCCGAGATGCGGCCGACCACGCGTGATGCACGGGGGCGGGTGCGCAGCACGGCACCGGCGCCATACCCGACGGCCAGATAGACCGCCGCGCAGCTGACCAGATGCACCATGCCCAGCGCGAGGATCTGCACAGGCATCGCCCATGCCGCGCTGGCGGAAATGAACTGGGGCAGCAGCGCCAGGAACAGCAACAGCACCTTGGGATTGAGCCCGCTCACGCAGGCGCCCTTGACCGCCCAGTGGCGCCAGCCCGCCACGGCCTGCCCCGCTTCGGCGGCGGCGACCGGCGGATGGCGCAGCAGCCCGATGCCCAGCCACAGCAGATACAGCGCGCCAAGGACGGTCAGTACGTGCAGCGCGACCGGTGCCTGGGCGAACAGCGCGCCGACGCCCGCAGCGACCAGCCCGATCGCCAGCAGGTGACCGGACAACAACCCGGCCACCGCCGGCACTACCACGCGCCCGCGCAGGCCGGCAGCGATCGCGTGCGCCCAATCCGCGCCAGGGGTGAGCACGAAGAGGATCGAGACCGCCCAGAAGGCGGCAATGACGCTGGGTTGCATGGGGTCCAAAGGGCGGTCTTGCCGCGATCCGTGTGCCAGACAGAAGAATATTCCCGCTCCTTTGGAATGTGCTTCCAAATACTTGCCCGGCACGGCCACTCAGGAGGAAACTCTTGCGCATGGACAGCACCGACCAGCGGATTCTTGCCGAGCTGCAGAAAGACGGCCGCCTCACCGTGACCGAACTGGCCGAGCGCATCGGCCTGAGCGTCTCGCCCTGCCACCGTCGCGTGCGGGCGCTGGAACAGTCCGGCGCGATCCGGGGCTACCGCGCCGAGCTCGATCCCGCCGCGCTGGGCCTGAAGTTCTCGGCGCTGGTGTTCATCACCCTGCGCGACGGCGACCGCCACGCCGTGGACGCTTTCGAGCAGGCTGTCGCCGAGGTGCCCCAGGTCCTGCAGGCGCAGCGCCTGTTCGGCGATCCGGACTACCTGCTGCACGTCATCACCCGCGACCTGGCCGCGTTCCGGCAGCTTTACGACGAACACCTTTCCGCCCTGCCCGGCGTGCAGCGGCTGACCTCGACCCTGGTGATGAAGGATGTGGTGATCGACCGGCCGTTGCCGTTGCACGCTCAGTGAGGCGACGGCTTTAAACCTTCTGGCCGCTGCCGGCATCCAACGATGGGACAGCCACCGAACGAGGGACGACATGAAGCCATGGATGCGGATACTCCCGGCGCTGCTCATCGCAGGTCTGCTGCCGCTGGGCTCGGCCGCGGCCGAGCAACACGGCTCGGCGCAGGTGGTCACCGCCGACATCGAGAACTTCTGGATCGCCCACGATGCGATCCGCAGCGAACCAGACCCAGCGCGCAAACAGCAACTCATCCAGTTGCTCTACATCGACAGGGGCACGCCCGGCCTGCATGCCTTGATGCAGGCCCGCGCCTATACCGCCGGGCAGTACGTGGCCGCGATCGATGCCTGGCCGCGCTACTGGGCGTCTGTGCGCCCGCTGACCCACCGGGCCTTCGCTGCGACCACCGGGCTGGAAGCTGACCTTGCCACGTTGAAACGCCTGTATCCGGCATTGCGCCCGGCCAGCATCACCTATGCGATCGGCGTGCTGCGCACCGGCGGCACCACGTTGGACGACAAGGTATTGATCGGCGCCGAACTCGCCCTGGGCGATGACACCGTGGACGTGTCCGAACTTCCCCAGCCGTTGCAGACGCGACTGCGCACGTTCTATGCCTCCCAGCCATTCCACAACAACGGCCAGAACAACATCCACGAGTACATCCACACCCAGCAGATCGAGGCCGGCGACACCTTGGCGCAGTACGCGCTGCGTGAGGGCGTGGCGGAACTGGTGGCCGAACGGGTCACCGGAAAGAAGCCCGACCTGCCGCTGTACGTGTATGGACCGACGCACGAGGCCGAGCTCAAGCGGCAGTTCCAGGCGGACCGTCGCGGCAACGACTACCGCGACTGGCTGTACAACAGCAGCGCCAACCGTTTCGGGGTCAGTGATCTGGGTTATTACGTGGGGTATCGCATCGCCAGCGCGTACTACGCGGCACAACCGGACAAAGCCAAGGCGATCGCCACGTTGATCGAGCTGCGGTACGACGATGTGGCGGCGGTGGATGAGGTGATCTTGCGGTCCGGGTACATTCGCTGAGCCGTGAGCACCGCCGCGGGTAAGCAGCCCACAAAGAAAAAAGGCCTGCGCATCGCTGCACAAGCCTTTGATCGAATCACCAACATTGGTCGGGACGGCCGGATTTGAACCGACGACCCTCTGCCCCCCAGGCAGATGCGCTACCAGGCTGCGCTACGCCCCGATGATGCTGGCAATGTCCCCGCCTCTCAGCGGGCCGACGAGTATAACGGGTTTGCGTGAAAAATGGTTCAGCGGCGCAGCAATTGAAGCACTTCTTCCAGTTCCATCCGCGTCTGCTTGATGATCTGGTTGCTCAGCGCCGATTCCTCGCGCGCATCGGCACCTTCCAGGCGCAGGCGCGCGCCGCCGATGGTGTAGCCCTGCTCGTAGAGCAGGCCGCGGATCTGGCGGACCATCAGCACGTCGTGGCGTTGGTAGTAGCGGCGGTTGCCGCGGCGCTTGGCCGGCTCCAGGCTGGGGAACTCGGTTTCCCAGTAGCGCAGCACGTGCGGCTTGACGTCGCACAGTTCGCTGACCTCACCGATGGTGAAGTAGCGCTTGGCCGGTATCGGCGGAAGTTCTCGGTTACTGCCCGGATCCAGCATATGCCTCTACCCTTTCCTTGAGCTTCTGGCCCGGACGGAAGGTGACCACCGTACGGGCGGAAATCGGAATTTCCTCACCGGTCTTGGGATTGCGACCCGGGCGCTGGTTCTTGCGCCGCAGGTCGAAATTCCCGAAGCCGGACAGCTTCACCTGACGTCCCTGTTCCAATGCTTCACGCAGCACATCGAAGAACGCGTCGACAAATTCCTTGGCTTCGCGCTTGTTCAGACCGACTTCGTCGAACAGCTTCTCGGCCATCTCCGCCTTGGTCAATGCCATTGCCTGCTATCCCCCATGCTTCCCGTTCAACCGCGGATCCGGGCGTGATGTTCACGCTCCATGGCAGAGACCGCCTCGGCCACCACCGCATCCACGTCGCGGTCCGTCAGAGTGCGCGACTTGTCCTGCAAAATCAAGCCCATAGCGAGACTCTTGAAGCCCGGCTCGACCCCCTGGCCGACGTACCGGTCGAACAGGGTGACCTCGCGCAGCAGCGGGCCGACGGCCCGGCGCAGGGTGGCTTCCAGATCGGCCCAAGCGGCAGCTTCGGGCACCAGGAAGGCCAGATCGCGGCGCATCGACGGGAACCGCGACAGCTCGGTCGCGCGCGGCAGGGCGCGAGCGGCCAGCGGGGCCAGGTCCAGCTCGAAGGCAACCACGTCCACGTCGATATCCATGGCCTTGGCCAGGCGCGGGTGGATCTGCCCGATCCAGCCCAGGCTCACGCCGTCACGGTAGACCTCGGCCGAGCGTGCGGGGTGCCCATACGGACGCTGCGACGGCTTGAACTCGAGCGCGGCGCCGCTGGCAGCGGCCAACGATTCCAGGTCACCCTTGAGGTCGTGGAAGTCGACCTTGCGGGTCGGCAGGCCCCACTGCTGGGTGTCGGCATCGCCACAGATCGCGGCAGCCACGCGCTGGGTTTCCAGCGGCGCGGGCTGGCCCTCGCCGGCCTGCTGGTGGAACACGCGACCCAGTTCGAACAGGCGCACGCGGCCCAGCTGGCGGGCCGCGTTGCGGCCCAGGGTGGCGACCAGGCCCGGCAGCAGCGACGGGCGCATCACCGCCAGTTCGGCCGACAGGGGGTTGGCCAGCGCGACCAGCCCTTCGCTCAACTGCCACTGCGCAAGCAGCGCGGCATCGACGAAGGCGTAATTGATGGTTTCCTGCAGGTCGCGGGCGACCAGCTGGCGGCGCACGCTCAGCTCGTCCAGGCGGGTCTCGGTCGGCATGGCAATGCGCGAGGCACCGCCCGGCAAGGTGGTCGGGATCTGCTCGTAGCCGTGGATGCGGGCCAGTTCTTCGATGAGGTCTTCTTCGATGGCGATATCGAAGCGGCGGCTCGGCGCGATGACCTGCCAGCCCTCCACAGTCGCGGTCACGTCCATGCCCAGCGCGCGCAGGATGCGCTCCACATCGGCGTCGGCGATCTGGATACCGAGCACGCGCGCGATACGGGCGCGGCGCAGGCCGATGGTGGCGGTTGCCGGCAGGTCGGCCTCACGCACGGCCTCGGTGACCGGCGCCGGGGTGCCGCCGGCCAGATCCAGGATCAGGCGGGTGGCGTATTCAATCGCCGTGCGCGGCAGCACCGGGTCGACGCCACGCTCAAAGCGGTGGCCGGCATCGGTATGCAGGCCCAGCTTGCGGCCACGGCCCATGATCGCGGCGGGCGCAAAGTGCGCGGCCTCCAGGAACACGTTCGTGGTCTCATCGGTGACGCGCGTATCGAAGCCGCCCATCAGGCCGGCCAGCGCGATCGGGCGGTCGGCGTCGGTGACCAGCAGGAAGCTGTCGTCCAGCGCGGCGTCGCGGCCGTCGAGCAGCTTCAGGGTCTCCC
>Ga0213829_1000535_pt1 | contig 35239 bp, 20 predicted proteins | sample MC6MC0896MG_FD_180665 | JGI IMG/M metagenome (GOLD analysis project Ga0213829, IMG submission 180665) | Enriched soil aggregate microbial communities from Iowa State University, Ames, United States - MC6-MC0896-MG | ecosystem: Environmental > Terrestrial > Soil > Unclassified | place: USA: Iowa...
CCAGAATGTATCGGCACTGACCTGACTGTAAGGTGTTGTATCGAGCTTATAACAAGATGATAATGCAATGCATCCAGCTATGAGTAGTGAAATCTTTTTCATGATATTTGACAACTTAAAATGTTAAACTAAGACCGAAGACAGCCTGTTTCATTGTTGGGTAATTGGTGCCACTCACCTCAGGGTCGAATCCTTTATAGTTGGTAATCGTCCAGAAATTTTCCAGCGATCCAAAAACACGTAGATTCTGTACCTGTATCCGTTTGGTAATCTCATTCGGAATGGTGTAGCCGAGCTGAATATTTTTTACACGTATAAAAGCTTTGTTCTGTAACCAAAAATCACTGTTTCTGATGTTTTTTGTATCTGTGTATGGCAAGAGTCGGGGATATTTGGCATCAGTAGCTCCTTCTGTCCATCTGCCATCCGCGATTTCCTGATTGATTTGATAACCCCAACGTACGGTAGGTGTGTAATAATTATCTATCCAAATAGCCTTATTGCCCGCATTGCCCTGTAGGAAAACCGAAAAGTCAAATCCTTTATAATCAAATCCCATATTAAAACCATAAGTGATCCTTGGGGCTGTGCCATGTCCGACAGGTACCCGATCATTATCGTTAATGATGCCATCGCCATTGGCGTCCCGATACAGTAGATCGCCTTTCTTTGGCGTGCCATAGGATGCAAATGGGTCTATTTTCTTATTTGTGTTCGGATCAGTAGGCGCATTGTCAATCATTTGTTGCACGAGTTGCATATCCGCGTCTGTCTGCAAGATACGATCGGTCAACAGAATATACTGCGTGTTGATGGCATAGCCCTCCTGTAGAAGATTTGCTCCTGAAATAGATTTGTCGTTGCCTTTAAATTTGACCACTTTATTGTCGATGAAAGTGAAATTACCACCGATATTGAATTTGAAATCATCGCCTATCTTGTCGCGATAGTTGAGATTAAGCTCGATACCATTATTGCGAACTTTTGCCGCGTTGGTACGTGGGATGCTTGCATTTCCGACAACTAAAGGTGCCGGAAGGTCGATCAGGATATTGTTCGTTACTTTATTGAAAACATCAATTGAACCATTCAATTTGTAGTTGAAAAGGTCAAAGTCCAGACCTGCATTCAGGATATAGGTGTTTTCCCAGGTCAAAAAGGGGTTGCTTAACACCGTTTGTGCAAATCCGACATAGAGTTGATTGTTAAGGACGTAGTTGGCCGGATTGTAGAGTGTCTGATATTCGTAGTTGTTGATCTTATTTGCTCCTGTGAGCTGATCATCCCTGCGGAAGGATACATCCGAAGTACCATTGTTACCCAATGCACCATAGGAGGCACGGAACTTAAGACTTGGCATCCACTTGACATCGTAGAACTCTTCGGAAGAGATCTTCCAACCGAAGGATGCTGAAGGGAAGGTACCCCATCTGCTTTTTCCGGTCATAAAGCGCGAGGAACCGTCGGTACGGAGATTGGCTTCCAATAGGTATTTGTCGTCCCAGGAAAGGTTGAGTCGCCCAAAGAAAGAGCGCATGGCCCAATCCGTGGTGTTCCCTAAGGCCGAAGCATCCATTGTCGCCGCGTTTAATACCGTCAATGAAGGATCAACAAGATCCATCTTGGATGCCGCAAACCAGCCATCTTTAAAATACTCCTGGCTGGCCCCCACCATCACTTCATAATTTAATTTCTCAAATAACTTATTCTTGTATTTGGCAACGCCGTCCATATAATAACGGTATGATTTAACGGATTCGTTGGTAACAGAGGAGCGTCCAGTGCCCGCAATGGCAACAGTATTCGTCAAGAAGTCCCAACGATCGTTGAACACAGGTTGTGAATAGATAAAATCGTCATCATAGGTGTAGGTGTATGATCCTTCGATAGAAAGGCCTTCAATAGGCTTTAACTTTCCATAAAAGCGGGATACAAAGCGATTTTTATTAATATTACCCTTTTGAGCATACAGGCGGTGGAGCACATTGTTGGATTGAGGGTTCTCTTCCGGATTGCTGGGCGAACCAAATCGGCCATCTGGAGCCCTTAGCACCATACCTGGGGTACTAGCTCCTGCAAAGGTGAATACATCATCAATGATATTGGTACCGATATCAGTCTTTGACACGACACCATTGATATTCGCTCCCAGTGTAAGCCAAGGCTTTACATCGGCTTCGAGGTTGATGCGACCCGTATGTCGTTTGTAGGTAGCTTGTTCAATAACACCGGGATTGTTTAATAGACCATAGGAACCGAAAAATTTAATTTTTTCACTTCCACCTGTAAAAGACAGATTGTGGTTTTGACTGATCTTATTTTGAAAGAGCTCAGACACCCAGTCTGAATTTGGGTATTTCAAAGGATCTTGTCCCGAGTTTTGTCGCCAAAGATCTATTTTCTCCTGTGAGAATGGCAGTTTCGCATTTGCATCTCCGTTTTTGTTACCTTCATTGATCAGCTCCATATAATTGGCATAGTTGGAAACCATTTGGATGGTATTGGATGGTTTCTGGCTGGAGAAATAATTATTATAGGTAACCTTAAACTGTTCGATCTTTCCCTTTTTTGTCGTGATGAGAATCACACCATTGGCTGCGCGTGAACCATAGATGGAAGCCGAAGCAGCATCTTTCAATACCGACATACTTTCGACGTCCTGTGGATTGATCAGGTTCATATCACCGATCACTCCGTCGATCACAACAAGTGGATTCGCATTGTTTAATGTCCCCTGACCACGTACCCGAAGAGTACCACCGTCGCTACCCGGTCTACCTGAGCCTTGATTGACATATAGTCCCGGTGCCTGACCTGCTAAACCCGCAGACAGGGAGGTAACAGGCCTGCTTTCCAGGACTTCAGACATTTGAACGGAGGAAACCGAACCAGTCACATCTTCTTTTTTCTGGGTACCGAAACCAACGACGACAACTTCTTCAAGCCCTTTGGATTCTTTATCCAGTGTGACTGTCAAAGGTGAACCGGCATGGGCCACAGTTTCTACGGTTTTGTAACCAATACTTCGTACGACCAAGGTGACATCTTTCTGTTGACTATTGAGTTCAAAGGAACCGGTTGCATTGGTGGATGTGGCTTGATTGGTCCCTTTGATCTGGATCGTCACGTTTGCTATTGCTTTGCCCTCACTGTCCACAACTTTACCGCGTATGGAACTCTGTTGTATGGCTAGCGAAAGCTTACTATGCGTAAATTTAACTGTCGACGGGGCGGCATGGGAAGTCGCCAGATTGGATACGACCAACAGGCAGGATAATGGGATTGCCGCGTGCACCCAGCGATTTTTCGCAACGGATGCTTTTTGGATCTTGATCATAGGCTTTGTTAGATTAAATTGGATGAAAAAATGAATTTTCTGTACAGTGAATTTACAGTATTCAGGATGAACGTTTCTGTCATTTCTTCGCAATCGTTTTCGTAAAGAAATTGCTTTGTTTTGAGCTGACTTTATGCTGAAAACAAAGCAGATATATGGTGAAATTGTATTTATTCCGTAAATTGATGGTCAACGGTAGCGGTTTGCATTTGTTTATCGTTAACAATGAAAATTATATAAACCTATTTCTTTTATGATGACTATCAAAAAACTGTCGTTATTGTTATGTTTGTCGATCGGAGGCGGTCTTGTACATGCCCAGACAAAATGGAATGTGAAAGCAGGCCTGAACTTCTCGAATATTGATGCCAAAAACAAAGATGGTAATAAGGCAAAAACGGAATCAGTCGGAGGCCTGTATTTGGGAATTGGTCCGACGATAAGAATGAGCGAACGTTTCGCTATTGAGCCAGCATTAGTATTTGCTAGACGTGGTTTTGAACGAAAAGAAGGTAAATTTATAGGCTGGGGCGAGAATTTTAAGGCTAATACTTCCTATCTGGAGCTGCCTGTTGATATTGTCTTTAATTCAACAGTCGGTAACGATCAACTGCAATTTGGACTTGGGCCTTATATAGGCTATGGATTAGGGGGGAAATGGAAAACCTCCGAACAGGTCTATATTGATGATATCGGTATTGGTCAGAAAGGTGATATTAAGTTTCAAAATGATGCCAGTATTGCAGATTATGGAGAGTATGTTCTCGGAAAATCGTTTGATTACGGTGTTCGGGCCAAGGTGAACTATCTTTTCAGGGGACATTATCTCGTTGGCCTGGAGTTTCAAAAAGGGATTGCTAATTTGGAATCAAAATGGGGCGATTATAAACCTGGCGGATCACTAAGAAATCGTTCTTTTGGAATTTCTTTGGGTTACAAGTTTTAGAAACTACTTTTTTATTAGAATTATAAGCTCGTATTTGAAAAGATTGTTTCTTAAAATCATTTTAGGAAACAATCTTTTTATGTTGTAAGTCTATTTATTTAGCGTTTAGAATTCGATCCTATAGTTAATGGTCGGTATGATACCGGTCCATTTTTGTGGCTCGATGATACGTTTGCTGAAATTGTAATGCATCCCGACAGTATTCTCTCTATTGAGGATATTTTGAATATCCAGAATAAGGAGATGGCTTACCTTTTTACGGTTGATCCGATAGCTTGATGAAAAATCGAGTCGAATATAAGGATCGGCAGTTAAGGTATTAATCCGGCTTTGATCGATGATTTCCTCATCTAAACGTAAGGATTCATCTTCCAGAACCGGTGAGTATTTTCTCCCGCCGGCATAGATTAGTTTGGCATTCATACCAAATAGGTTATTTTTATTCTTTCCTACTGTCCATTCTTTTCCCAATAATAGATTACCGACATAGCGTGTGTTGAATGTAGTATTATATTCTTTGCCATTGAGCGCTTTGAATTTGGAATCAAATACCGAAGTGGTGGCCATAAAATAATAGCCTTTGCTGAGTGATTTTTCAACCGTTAACTCAATACCATAATTTCTGCCTGTGCCTTTATTGACCAGTTGACGATAGGTCGATGTACCAATAGCCGAAATATCTGACACATTAAGCAGGGAGAAATTCATCGTTGGATCTGAAGAAACTGGGACATGATATAAATGTTGATAATAGACCTCCGTCTTAACCCGGAGCGTCCGGCTTAGATTCTTTTCGTACCCGACAACAGCCTGAGCAGATTTGGTAGGAGATAGTGCGGTATTGTCTGTTGTATTTTGTCCGGTTCCACTCTTGGCAAAATAATAGCTGAGTGGTTCTAAACGATTGTAGAGCCCGGTACCAAAGGATATCGTCTGGTCTGGAGCGACTTTCCAGTTTAATCCCAGCCTAGGTTCTGCAGTCCAGCTCTTACTTAAGGCAAAATAGTTGGCATGTACACCCGTGTTCAATGTCAGGCGATCGGATAGTTCAGTTTTGAGTTGTGCAAAGGCATCATAGGTATTGGTATTTCCGTTTTCATTGATCCGTTCTTTTAACCCGGCAAGTTCAGTATCGTAGGTTAGGGCATAGAGGTCATAGCGAAGCAGACTGGCATTGATACCCGCGCGGATCGTGTTTTTACTGTTCGCTCTATAGTTAAGGCTACTAGCATAGCGGATAGCCGTATTTGTAAATTTATCTTTATGATATAGGCTAGCTATATAATCCTGTGTCAGGGTATCTGTTTTATTGGAATTGCGGCTGATTGATGCCGAAATAATATTGGTGAAATACAGCCTATCGTTGGCGATATATTGATGTTTTAGTCCAGCACTTCCGGCGTTAAATCTCAGGTTCATGTCCTGTGCATCTGTGCGTTCCTCCCATTCCTGAAAATTGCGTTTGGCCGTTTCTTTGACTGTTCCCAGACCGCCGATCCCAAATAACGAAAATGTTCCCGCCTTTTTGGTTGGAAATACAAAATTAAAGGAGAGATCCTGATATTTTGGGATACCGGTATCCGAAACTTTTACACCTATTTTTCCCAATAGACTCAATGAGGAGTACCGGTAACTGATTAAATATGATGCATCACTTCCTTTTTTAAAGGGACCTTCTAAAGTTGCACCTACCCCCAACACGCCGACATTGAATGTGTATTCGCGTTTATCGGTATTTCCCCTTCTAAATCTAAGGTCAAATACCCCCGATATGGCGTTGTTGTATTCAGCAGCCAGTCCGCCTGTATAGAAATCAGATTTTCCCAAAACCATGGTATTAAGCATACTGATCCCCCCACCAGCGGCACCCTCGGCTCCAAAGTGGTTGGGATTTACAATTTCAATCCCTTCTAATCGCCATTGTAAGCTTTTTGGAGAATTTCCGCGCACAATTATCTCATTGTCATCACCACCAGCAACGACTCTGGGAAAACTCTGTGCCATTCTTGCAGGGTCAAAGAAAGCGCCGGCATACCGATTGGTCTCCTCAGGTGAAAACGAGCGACCACTGGTCATTGCCATTTGATTTAAAGGTTGTTTTCCCGTATTGGCGTAGACGACCGCTTCGTTCAATGTGTTTGCCTGCGGTTCCATTTCAACGTTAAGTATATTCTCGCGCCCAGAGGTAATGAGCAATTCTGATAACTCTTCCTGTCTGTAGCCTGCCATACGTATTTGTAGAACTTGGCGCCCTACAGGAACTTGCAGCAGCCTAAATATGCCTTGCTGATCTGTACTCACAGATTTTGTATTGCCATTGGAGGCCAGTACGATAGTGGCACCCACAATGGGTAGTCTTGTATTTTTGTCGAGGACAGTACCTTTGACAGTCTCGGTCACCATCCGTCGGTTTGTCTTCGTCGAATCTTGTGCCTGGGCAAGTGATTGCGTGGCCTGAGTCGTCAGTGCAATTATTAAGATTGATGTTAGTTTCATATTGATTAAGCTTTATCTCTATGACAGCTAACTTTCACTTTACCCTTAGCGATCAGTATAAATTTTTTTAACTAGTTTCTTTTTCTCCTCAAAAACTTCAAATGGCTGGAATGTTATTAACAAAAATTATTCTTATATCCAGTTAATTAACATTGTTATCAACATTTTTATACGCTGGTCGATGATGATGAAAAAGCGAGTCGATAAGGTGCGAAAATCTATCAGTCCTTTTTGGAAAAATACCCTTATGTGCGCATTGTACAAACAGATTATCCTAAAATCTTTGGACTGAAGCAATTGCAGCGCATTCGGAAGTCAGTCGTTCTCAAGGATAGTTCGAATTTTTTATCTCTTTGGTTAGAAAAAATTTTCGTCTTGTAGCGAAATTCGACACTGAAACGTTATGAAATTATAACTAAATGAGAACCAGTATGAATAAATTATTGATTGGAATTTTTGGATTGATTTTACTTGGCAGCTGTAGTAAGGATAGTATTGATCCTGAGGAAAAGGTGCCAAACGATGTGAAAAAACAATTGGAAGCCTACGAATGGATTCCTATAGTCGCTAACAGTGATACTAAAAATGAGCCGTACCATTATAAACCTGCGGACTGTGAAAAGGATAATCATTATTCTTTTTCTTTTGGGAGTAATTCTCAAAAATTAAAGCTGGAGCGTGGAAAAGAAATTTGTGAGGCTGATACAAGAACTTTTGAACTGAATTTTGAAGGAAAGGCTGAACAGTCTTTTACCTATGACAGGGAGAAAAAGAACATTAAGTTTGCCGGTGGCGATCAGTACGCAAGCTATGATGTCCTTGTTGACGAGGATTATCTGGTCTTAACCTATCGAAATAACAATCCTGTGGTTGATTATATACCAATGGAATACCATTTTAGAGGGAAAAGTAAAACAGAGAAAAATAAGTAGCATTCCTATAACACATGAATGGAGAGACGGCTTGCCGTCTTTTTTTATTTAGGGATATAGACGATCTCTTTTTACATGTAATGGATCGTACTTGTATAAGAACAACTAATAATCTTTTTAAAGCATTGCGGATTTAATACATGGTTGAATTTCCTATATCAGAAGCTACCTCGTAATTTATACATACGTGTTACTGATTTATTAGTCATATTTACCATAATGTTGAATATCCATATTGAAAATCATCGTTAATTACTACATAACCGTTATCAGTTGATTATTTCTATTGGGGCTATTGCTGAATTTCTATAACAGAAAAATTATCTTGATTATTGTCTTTAAATCCTTATTTTAGTCTTTTGGGAACCGGTTGCATAACTCCGATAATTTTAAACGACATGAAACTCCGAATACTACTTTTGACAGCGATGTCAACATTGCTTTATCCACAGCTCCAGGCGCAGCAATTACCTTATAAGGATAGCCGTCTCGCTACCGAACAGCGTGTTAACGATCTTTTGGGACGAATGACCGTCGAAGAGAAGGTGGGGCAGCTGAGCAAATTGCTTGGATGGGAAATGTATGAGAAGAGGGGAAAGCATGTAGGGGTGAGTGACAAATTCAAGAAAGCGGTCAAAGAGCAGCACATCGGTTTGCTGTGGGCAACACTGCGGGCTGATCCCTGGACGCAAAAAACACTCCTGAATGGTCTTAATCCGATTGAGGCTGCCCGTGCAACCAACGCCATTCAACGGTATATGCTGGATAGTACCCGTTTGGGAATCCCATTGCTGCTGTCGGAAGAGGCTCCACATGGACATATGGCTATTGGTGCTACGGTATTTCCGACGGCAATAGGGCAGGCGAGTACCTGGAATCCAAATCTGATTCAACGCATGGCTTCAACGATAGCGCTGGAAACCTACGCTGTCGGGGGAAAAAATGGCTATGGGCCAGTCCTGGATCTTGCGCGCGACCCACGCTGGTCGCGGACAGAAGAAACTTATGGTGAGGATCCTTATTTAACAGGCAAGATGGGAACTGCAATGATCCGTGGTTTTCAGGGCGAGAAACTTGGACAACAGGATAAAATCATTGGTACATTAAAACACTTTGTCGCGTACGCTGCACCGGATGGTGGGCACAACGGTGAATCGGTATCATTTGGTGAACGGAGTCTAAGACACTATTTTTTACCACCTTTCGAAAAGGCTGTTAAATCTGGCGCCGGCTCGGTCATGACAGCTTATAATAGTATTGATGGAATTCCATGCTCCGCAAACCCTTGGTTGTTAAAGGATGTTCTTCGTAAAGATTGGGGCTTTACTGGATTTGTGGTATCCGATTTATTGAGCATCTCCGGTCTTAATGGGGGACATGCGACAGCTGCTACAGCGGAGGAAGCTGCTTCACAAAGTATACATGCGGGATTGGATGTTGACCTGAGCGGATCAGGATATGGTCCGAATCTTTTGAAAGCTGTGCAACAGGGTCTGGTGGAACCCGCTGTATTGGATACCGCAGTAGCCAGAGTATTACGGATGAAGTTCAATCTGGGACTATTTGACCGTCCCTATGTAGACGAGAAGCAGGTGATCCAGAAAGTTGCCACAGCGCAGAATAAATCTGTTGCGCGAGAGGTTGCCCGAGAATCCATTATCTTGCTGAAAAACGAACAAAATATCCTACCATTAAGCAAATCGTTGAAACGCATTGCGGTCATCGGACCGAATGCCGACAATGTTTACAATCAATTGGGTGACTATACTGCTCCACAGGCCGATGGTAAGGTTCAAACTGTATTGACAGGTATTCGCGCAGCAATAGGTAAAGAAACACAAGTTGATTATGTAAAAGGTTGCGCTATCCGTGACACGACGAAATCTGATATTCCGGCTGCGGTGACAGCAGCACAGCAAGCCGATGCTGTGGTTTTGATTCTCGGTGGTTCCAGTGCACGGGATTTTAAAACTTCTTACCAGGCAACGGGAGCGGCGAATGTAGATCCGAATACCGTCAGTGATATGGAAAGCGGTGAAGGGTTTGACCGCGTTTCGTTGGATATGATGGGTGATCAATTAAAACTTATGAAAGCGATTCAGGCAACAGGAAAGCCTGTGGTGCTAGTGACCATCATGGGGAGACCACTTAATCTAAATTGGGCCGCTGAGCATATCCCTGCCATCGTGAATGCCTGGTATCCGGGACAGGAGGGAGGATTGGCGATTGCCGATGTCTTGTTTGGTGACTATAATCCAGCTGGCCGGTTACCGATTTCCGTGCCGCGATCCGTGGGTCAACTTCCGGTGCATTATAATCATACAAAACCTAAACATCATGATTATGTAGAAATGTCCGCTAAACCGCTATATGCTTTTGGCTATGGATTAAGTTACAGTAAGTTTGAATACAGCAACCTACAGGTGGGACTGACCGAAAGTACAGGTGATTTTGTCTGCACAGTGTCCTTTGATGTCGAAAATAAAAGTAGTGTGACTGGCGATGAGGTGGCACAGTTATATGTTGTCGATGAAGTCAGTTCTGTAGTGACACCCATTATGCAGTTAAAACAATTTGAACGTAAAGCCATTACAGCAGGAAAGAAAGAGCGGTACACTTTCCAGTTGAATAAAGAAGACCTCAAACTGTGGCATGCAAGTAATATGTGGAAGACGGAGAAAGGAAAGTTCAAACTTTTTGTTGGCGCGTCCTCCGATGATATTCGACTAAAGGGAGAGGTGGAATTGAAAAAGGATTATTGATATAATTTGTTTGATAAGAGGTTAATTGTTAAATTTATATCTGTTTAAATAGGAATAGCAATGAACAGCAAGTTAGTTTTAGATTTAGATAAAGAGGTCATTGAGAAAGCAAAGGATTATGCTAAAACTCACAAGGTTAGTTTATCCAAGCTTTTTGAAAATTACCTGAATTCGATTACGAAAAAAGAAAGAAATAGAAGAGAAGTTAGCCCGTTTGTTGAAAGCCTCACTGGTGTGATTCCAGACGAACCCGAGACTGACTATAAAGCGGAATACTACGCATATTTGGAAAGAAAGCACTCGTAATGGATCACGTATTTGTCGATACTAATATTGTACTTGATCTTCTTCAAAAAAGAAAAGATTTTTTTGAAGAAGCGCAAGATTTGTTTACCGCTGCTGATCGAAAAAGGCTAAGGTTATATGTTTCGGCATTAACGATTGCAAATACACATTACATCTTATCGAAACATCTATCCATAGAAAAAAGTGAATGATCTTATTCGTCAATTTAAGCAATTGGTCAGTGTTGTGTCGTTAAATGATAAACTGATTGATTTATCATTGGCTTCGAGAATAGCTGATTTCGAAGATGGGTTACAATATTTTTCTGCTTTAGAAAGTAATTCAGAAAGTATAATTACTCGAAATAAAAAAGATTTTAAGGGTCTTAATCTTCCTATTTATACAGTAAGGGAATACTTAGATTTTAAGAAATTGTAAACCAATAACTGCGTTAAAAGATTCGCTTCATTTATACTTATCTTGTAAATAATCTGTATAATCCTGTTTATAATCATAATCGTCCGGAATATTTTTTCCAGTAGCAATACTCTTTACAAATGGAGATATTTTAAACTCATCTTTTTGTTCATTTGTAACATAAGCGAGATAATTTTCCACTAGCTTTGATACGCTTACATTTTTCTTCGACGCATAGCTTTTAGCACTTTCTATGATATGCGCATCTAGTTTTAATGTTAATTTGGTATCCATAATAAATCCTTATACGTATAATTTAAATATAAAAGTACGTATATTTTGATTCACTTTGAAATTTTCAGGTACCTCAAATAAAACAGACAACAACACAAAAAAACGGCTATTTTTCCGTGTAACGACAGGTAAGATCAGCGGAAAATAGTTGCCTTGCCATATGGGTAGGACACCTACCCATATGGCAAGGCTGTGAAACTGTATAGAAACGCGGACTTGCTATATAACTATACCCTACTTCCATCCGTCTAAACAACATTCCCGTATGGCTAGATCATCTTTCTATATGTCAATGGTGTACTACACGATGGGATTCGCATAAACCATATGTCAGAGCTGCATACCCATAAGGTTATCCGCGTTAGACGTCTGTTGAAGCTGTATAGTTATATAGGTTGGGTAATAACCTATACGTCGATAGGACTTCGTTATGAGGGTATAGCATGTTTCCCTATAGCAAAGCTGCATGGTCGTATAGATTGGTCTAAAATCCTTATGTCAAAGTAGCATATCCGTAGAGGTATAGGCCGTAAACATATGTCAAAGCGGCTTGGACATATCGGTTTCACCTAAATCCGTATGTCTATGCAGCAATCCCCTAAGTGATACGGTATACGTATAGGTTAACTGCATGTTTCCATATGGGTATACGGCATACCCATACAGCAAAAAAATAAACCCATAAGGTTCTGGGGTAAAACCTTATGGGTTTACAGGATTATTCCGTTATACTTTACCCTTGGGCACAGTATAGGAATAACGCTAAGCCTTCTGCTGGCAAAAAAGCATGTTCACAAAGTGAGTCCAACTATTAATACCTTTATGGTGTATATAAATCCACCGCCCACAGGCTTATCCAATTCTTATTTACCTTGCAATTGAATCGCAGTAGCGTAATTGAATCGCGTGCCCGGACTTCTCAGGGTGATCTGATTGTCCCGTTGCGACCAATCCAGGCGACCTTTATGGCCCAAAATTGTAATTTTTTTCACCTTAAAATCCGCTGGCACCTGAAAGACATATTCATTGGGCTGTTGATAGCTATCTCCCGCCGAAAGGTGGAATACATTGACGATCTTGCTGTCCTTACTTCTGGTGTAATAGTAATCACCTTGGTGGTAAGGTGCGATAGTACGTGTTGCATACACCGCGCTCTGATTGATTTTCATCCAAGCTGCTAGTTCATTTAGACGATCATATGCTGCTTGGTCATAATCACCTTTGGGGCCGGGGGCGATGTTAAGTAAATAGTTACCACCACGTGAAATAATCTTTACCAGTGTTTCGACAATTTTCTTGGTTGGTTTATAGTTGTCATTGGGAACATAGCTAAAGGAGTCTCCCATCGTGATACAGCTTTCCCAAGGAATATCCAATGGATGCTCAGGGATCGCCTGTTCGGGAGTGACATAATTTTCCCAGTTTCCGGGAACAGTACGGTCTACGACAATAAGGCCTGGTTGATTTTTTCGGGCCATGCCACCGATGCGGTCCATATCAATATTTTGATCTGTTTTGATTGTCTGTTGCCAGTCTACTGACTTGTCTACAGTTTCTAGGGGACGTACTTGTCCACCATCCAGCCATAGAATATCCACCTTTCCATATTCCGAAGTTAGTTCGTTGATCTGATTGTAGGTGAAATCTTTAAATTTCTGCCAACGTTCAGGATATTTTTTCGGGTCATAATTTACATTTCTGTCCTTTGGTGGAAAATAGGGCCACCAATAGTATTCGGAGTGCCAATCCGGTTTGGAGAAGTAAGCTCCGATTTTGAAACCATCGTTGCGAAATGTATTGAAGATTTCTTTGGTCACGTTTGCCTTAGGATTGGAGGAGAAAGGCGTTTTGGAGGAAGTGATCTTATAATCCGATTCTTTGGTATCAAACATCGCAAACCCATCGTGGTGTTTGGTTGTAAAGACCACATATTTCATTCCGGCGGCTTTGGCAGCATCGGCCCATTTTTGAGGATTGAAATCTGTTGGGTTGAATGTTGTCTGTAGATTTTCGTAATTCTTGAGATATTCAAAATAGGTTTTACCATGCTCTGGTTTGCGTTGTGTCCAGCCCTCATCTTCGGGACAGATACTCCAGCTTTCAACAATTCCCCATTGACTGTAGGTACCCCAGTGCATGAAAAGACCAAATTTCATGTCCTGCCATTGTTCGAGATTTTCGATCACCAAGGGATCTGTAGGTTTTTGGTAGCCGCCCGATACATTGTGTGCTTGTCCAAAGGTCAATGTAGCGGTTGTTGCCAGTAGTGCGGTTGATATAATGGTTTTAAGTTTTTGCATGTATAAATATAATGAAAATGATAAAAAGAAAGCCACTCAAAGGTGGCTTTCTGTAGGTAGATGTAGGGTTAGTTAACGTCCCAAAAGATTTTGGTTGTTCGTGTGTCTTTTGACCGAACAGCCTCGTAATTTTCGGAGTTAACAGAAATCTCGCCGGTAGGATATAAAAATCTTAAGGGAAGAGTAGAATAATTCGCTGCTCCGGCTGTTAATACTGTGATTTTTGGATAGCCAGTTCTTCTATATTCAGACCATGCATGTTGCGCTTGTAAGAATCCGTAATGAAGCCATTTTTGCGTTAAAATCAATTCTAATTTTGCTGTTGAAGTTCCCGTATATTTAGCTGTGGAATTGTCCACGAAATTGGAGATTACAGCATCAGTAGGTTTTGTCTCTGTTTTCAATCCCGACGTATTTAAATTATTCAGGTAATAATAAAAAGTCACAGACTGTTTAAGAGCTAGGTCATAAGCAGCTTTTGCATCACTATCACTTCCCCATCTTAAATATGCCTCAGCTTTTGCGAAGTTTGTTTCTGAAGCAGTGGCAACGATACCTGGAAGCTTTGCATTATCAAAGAATGTTGCCGAATCCAATACCGCATATTTCTGATAGTTTGTCAATATATCATTTTCAGTAAATGTAATTGGCATCGCATTATATTCTTTATTAGGTGTGAATTTACCATCTTTAGTTACACCGAATTTGTCATAAAATACAGGAATACGAGGATCGTTTGCTGGCTTCATTGTTTTATTCAACATATAATCAGTAGCATATTGATTGTTGCCTTCCGTTAAAGCTTGACGTAATGTACTTGTATTAGTTGTCAATGGTTGCAACAAAATATCTGTAGTTCCTGGAAGGTAGTTTGCATTAGCAGAACCCTCTACTAGTGGGTATGTACCGGGATTATTCAACATTTCTAAAACTTCCGTTTTAGCTTTACTTTCATCGACATTTGAAATTCGCATCAATAAGCGTAAACGTAAAGAGTTGGTATAACGTCTCCATTTGTCAATGCTCCCACTACTTAAAATATCAAATTTTGAAAAATCACCTGTAGTTGCTGCTTTACTAAAATAGGTGTTAATTGCTTTAAGTTCATCGATAAAAGAAGAGTATAACTCTTTTTGATCATCAAATTTCGCTTTTTTAGCAATACCGCTCAACGGTAAACTTCCTGCCTCTGAAAATGGAATATCACCATAATTGTCAATTAGTTTTGATGCTTCATCAAACAAGACAACTTTACCTGCACGAAGAAAAATTTCTTCTTTAGCTTGATTTTCGGGGGTTAATGCAGCATAAGCTGCCTCCATCTTCCGATAAACACCTAGTACTCCGGGAGCATAGAAATCTGTCCAATAACCATAAGAATAGCTGTCATTGGGTTGGTACATTGTATTGTTCGGAATAAAAGAAGAAGTCTGGGTATATATTGCTTGATTTGATAGAATAAATGTTCTGTAATGCCAGTATGATGGCCGAACCCTATCGTTGTTCAACAAATCCGCAAAGAAGCCCGGAATACTTGCTTCAGTTGTTTGATCTGGATTATTAAATGCGTCTTCCAATTGCGATTTACATCCTGTAAAGCCGAGGGAAGATAACGCGAAAAATATGATTATATAAAATGATTTTTTCATGATTAATTACGGTTAAAAATTAGCATTCAATGAAAACCCAAAACTTCTTGTTGCAGCATTGGAACCAACATCTACACCTTGTGACCACCATTGATTTCCAACTGGCGATTCCGGATCGATGTTTTTAAGGGTTCTGTAGAAGTAAAATAGATTTCTGCCCAATAGCGATACTCTTACGTTGTTTAATTTGAGTTTTTGCGTGACGGAAGATGGAATCCGGTAGCTCACAGACAACTCACGCATTTTAATGAATGAGTTATCATATACTGCTCCTTTTTCAGACCATGAGTCAGCTCCCCATCCAAAGGTATTCATATAGTAATCAGCAGCACTTAAATGTACATCATTTTTAGCCCCAGTATTTTGATTTACACCATCTAAGGTAATACCAGTTTCTCTGTATTCCAATGTGTTTTCATAAGCACCGGTCCCCATAGCATATTTTTGGTTTTCAGAAACCATTTTACCGCCAAAACGATAATCAACTGTAAAATCAAGAGACAAGTTTTTATAGTTGAATGTGTTTGTCATACCACCGATCGCTTTTGGCAAGATATTACCGACATGCTTGTATTTTGTTTTATCGATGACATAGTACCCCTCATTGGAGATTAGATTATTGCCTTGTTCATCTTTCGCAATATCGTAGACATAAATATTACCTAATTTTTTGCCAACTTCGGCGACGACTTTTAGGGAGTTTTCATCGGCACTATAGAATGTTAGCATGTCTCCGCCGCTATTTAATCTATCCACCATTGTTCTATTGAAAGAATAGTTTAGGCGAGTATTCCAACTGAAATTTTCACGCTGAATAGGTGTCCCGGTTAATGAAACTTCTAAACCATTATTTGAGATACGGCCTACATTGTCTGCTTGAACAGTAGCTCCTACGGATGCTTCTTTTACCAAATCTAAAATTTGTTCGTCAATGTAGTTGTCATAATAGCTGATATCTAAACCTAATCTATTTTTTAGAAATTTCAGTTCCAAACCATACTCCCATTCATATTTCATCTCTGGCATAAGTGCTAAGTTGCCATATTTTGAACTATAAGTTAGAGAAGGTACAGATCCATTGATTGTAGCAAGAGGAGTTTGAATATTTGAAATAGTAGCAGCATAGAGTCCAGCATCATTTCCGACAATACCATAAGAGACGCGTAATTTTCCGAAATTGAAATTCGTAGACTTCCAGCCTAAAGCATCACTAAAAATAAAACTTCCGCTAACTGAACCGTATTTGTAGTTGTTGTTGCCTGGAGGCATAGTTGAAGAGTACTCGGAACGATAAGTTCCATCTAAATAAGCAAAACCTTTATAACCAATATTGGCCATTCCGAAATAGGCATATTTTATTTTCTTCTTACGTTCATTGCCTGTTGTCGCTGGAGCGTAGCTATTGCTGATACTAAACCAGTTTTCTTTTACTAATCCACTTTGTGTGGTTGAAGATTGGTCGTCATAATTTTCTTCACGAGACTGGAAGCCGGCACTTACACTATAATCCCAATCACTATTTATTTTGTTGGCATAAGTCGCTAATACATCTCCATACAATATTGAATATAATCCTTTTGATGTACTGAATCCACCGGAACTATTTGTTGTGGAATTATAACGCGTCGCATACTCATTGTATTGCTTATTGGTGATCGCAGCTGAGGTAAAGTCATTACCGATACGGCCTCTTAACTTGAGGTGATCCACGACCTCCCAATTCAAGGTAGCACTTGTTAACAAACGGTTTTCTGTTTCGTCGTAACTGTTTTTGTATTGGGACCAGAAATAGTCCAACAAATTATATGGACGAATGGTATATTTGAAATCCTCATCACGTCCTGTCCCGAAGGCTGAATATTTATAGCCATTGGAAGTTTGATATTTTTCCTTTAATACAGACATATCTTCTGTACGGCTGAAGAAACCTCCATACGATCCTAATACCTGTCCAAGTAATTGTGAACGATTATGTGTTTTTGTGTTCGTATAGTTAGCGACGAGATCCAAAGACAATTTTTCGTGCATCTTCACTGTACTATTTAAATTGAATGTATTTCTGCTTTGTTTTGAACCTGGACTTGTACTTTTGTAATCCATACGCGTACCACTCAAACGATAATTCACTTTCTCTGTTTGGTTAGATATTGCAAAATTTATATTCGAGTTGTAACCGGTATCGAAAATATCTCTAAAGTTGTTTTCGCGCGCTTCGTATTTTTTAGTTGTTCCATCCCACCAACTGACTTCTTCGCCTGTAAATTTTGGGCCGAAGTTACCATACGAGCGAAAATAAGGACGTCTTTTTGATGGTGAATTTACATCTGCGATCCATCCCTCTTCTGTGGCCCCATTTGCTTTATTTGTAGCAGCATCGTAACCTGGACCATAGATGTTTTGGAATTTTGGTAGGAATGCAGCGCGTTCGATAGAACCATTGTAATTAAAATCAATGCCTAAGCCTCTACCTTTAATTCCTTTTTTTGTCGTGATTACGATAACTCCACTTGCAGCATCGGATCCATATAAGGCACTCGCAGCAGATCCTTTTAAAATAGACATGCTTTCAATATCGGCAGGGTTAATATCTAACATCCCGTTACCACGGATACGTTGGTCATCCCAATAGTTATTGTTATTGGCTCCTTTACTGCCATATTGTTCGTCATTACGGATAATTACTCCGTCCACTACGTACAATGGCTGACGTTGATAATTTAGGGAATTGATACCACGTATCTGAACATTAACAGCACTAGAAGACCCTCCTGGTGCGGTCGTAATCTTTACACCGGAAACCTTGCCGTATAGTGCTGATCCTATGTTCGTGTTTCCTGCTTTGGTAAGTTCTTCTGCTTTGATTGTACTAACGGCATAGCCGAGCGCTTTCGATTCGCGTTTAATACCCATGGCTGTGACAACGACTTCTTCCAGATTTGAAGCATCTTCTGTCAAAGTAATGTTAATCGTTTTAGTCGCGCCAACCACAATTTCTTGAGGTTTATAACCCATGATAGATATCCGTAGTGTTTCTCCTTGTGCAGCCTGGATCGTAAATGATCCATTTGCAGCAGTTTGGGTTCCTCTTGAAGTGCCCTTTACAGAGACGGTAGCTCCCCCAATAGGTCCCTTAGCATCTGAAACTGTTCCAGAAATGCTTTGCTGCGCGTAGAGCGATGATGCACTGAAAAGTGTGCATAAGGCCAGCCCCGCAGCTTTTTTGTAAAATAGACTCATGTGTTTTTAGGTGTTTGTGTAAAAAATGTTAGTCAATTATCTTGTTAATGTATTTTTCTATTACTAAAGCAGAGGTGCCCATTTGCTGTGCCCTTTTGTGTAAATTCGAAATCCCGATCGATGTCTTTTTGGAGATTTTCGGAATACTATATTCATTGATCGCAACCTGAATATGTGGGCTGAGAATATGTCCGATCTCTGCGCCCCTGCCACTGATGATGATTTTGTTTGGATTGAGAATATGGATTAAAGTGGATATTCCTTTCCCGAGGAGGTATCCAATTTTTCCGATACTGTTGATGGCAACTTGATCTCCAATTTGGGCAGCTTCTATCATGGCTTCTACTTTATTGTTATGCTGTTTTACCAGCTTATCATAGATGGAATAGGCCCCGCCTTCTATGTCTTTTTCTATATTCTGAATCGCAGCAGTCAAAGAAGCTTCCACTTCCAGACATCCTCTTTTCCCACAAGAACATAAGGTAGAAGTATCGGAAAGCGGAATATGGCTAAATTCACCTGCAAAGCCAGAAGTTCCCTTGAATATATCGTCATTGATGAGGATCCCTAGCCCAACGCCCCAGTTGAGATTGATAACCAGAGAATGTGCTGATTCTTGCGCTTCACCAAATTTTTTTTCTGCCCATGCGACACTGCGTGAGTCGTTGTCAATGACAACGGGCGTATTGAACTCCTGTTCAATCTGTTCACGAATGTTGTAAAGAGGCGAGTCTTCATTGTATGATTCATTCAGGCCGGCTTCTGAATTAACAAAACCGGGCATGCTGATGCCAATACCGATCACCTGATCCAAATCAATCTGGTTGCTGGATATGAAATGTGTTAAGGCTTCGAGGAGAGTAGTCGTTGCGTTTGAATCCCGAAGATCAATAAGAATGTTGTTTTGTGAAGCGATTATTTCTGCTTGAAGATTTGATAAAGAGAGGGACGTGTAGAACTGATCGATAGAAACGCTGATAATGGTATACGGTAAATTTTCATTTAAAGTATATTGTATAGCTTTTCTTCCTCCTGTAGACGCCGCATATCCTTTCTCTACAATAATATCCTTTGTAAGGAGTTCATTCATCTGTTTTGTGACAGAGGGAATACTGCGAGACAATGAACCCGCGATTTCCGCAATCGGTTGCATTGGTTTGTAATATAAACTCCTTAAAATTTCGATGATCATGATCCTATTCTCCTTATAAATTATTTCCGATTGTAATTAATGATACCATTTTGGAGGTATCAAAAGTAGTTTCCTTGTACTTCTATCTGTTTATTGATTCAGATAGACCAATAAGTATTTGTATTAGGATAAAGATATATATCATTTGTTTTAAGTTCAAAATTCTTTTTAAAATTTTTAAAAAGAATTGTATAGATATGCTGTGAATAACATAAAGAGGGCGGTTTTGTAGAATGTTTTTTTGTAACAAAATAGTAACATGTTCTTTATAAAAGCGAAACAATTGGACCGTAAGCCACCAAAAAAGCCGGCTATAAGCCGGCTTAATATCAATTATTGTTTGGAAAACACTTATTTCTGTTTTGCCCACCATAGTGGAGTATAAACGACGTCATTACCACCAAGTAGAGCTACTGCCTTTTTGTAGTTTATTTCATCCGCATTACTGAAGGATGAAGGGTAACTTGTTCTTTGCGGGAAGAAGTTAATCTGATTTTTTGAGTAATTTGAAGCTGTTAGTTGAGGCATTGTTGCGATATTCGTTTCAACTGCAGGATTTTCGAAAAACGGAAGTCCTAGTCTGCGGTGATCGTTCCATGCTTCAAGGCATAAGTAAGGGAATGATGCAATATACTTTTGTGTGATGATTTTTGTCAGTTTATCGTTCTTAACAGCACCATTTTTATAAATGGTATTTTCAGGATATTTGATTGTAGCCGTGCCAGTTGCATTGGTGTACCCATCCTTATATTTGACAGTAAAGGTCGCAGCAGGCTCTGTCGTATGGTCATATTTCACAGATGTTCCAACACGATTGTAGTTCTCTGATGTCAAGTATTGACCTAAATAAGAGGATGTTCCCCAATAGTCAAAGTTTTCGGCGACACCTTTTTCGTAAGCAGCTTTGTCAGACATTGGTGTATTCCAGCCTCTCAATGCAGCTTCGGCGATCAAGAAATAACTTTCCCATGAAGCGAAAAATAAACGTTTTTGTGTACTTGTTCTGAATTTATTGATCATACCGGGAATACGTCCATTTTGGCCTCTAAATACCATATTAGCTGCTTTTGCCCCCCATGTTCCTGCGCTAAAGGCATTCCAGGTGTATGATGTTTTGAATTTTAACACATTACCATCTGGTTTTTTGATTTCAGCATCTTGGATATTAGCTGCTGACCAATATTCAGGATCTGATGTATGTCCGGGTATAAAGAATGCCTTGTAAGCACGTGGATCCATTTTATTAGGAATACCATCTAAATAATAACCTTGACTTGGGTCGTTGGACATTGTTGAAAAGTTGTCCAGATAACGGACACCAAAATCATTTTCATCTTTTACCTTGTCAACAATTGAAGATTCAGTAAACTGATCTGCTGTTTTGATGCCGCCTAGTCCGATAAAAATATTATTTAAGGTAGCGGAAAGTAACTGTGTATTCCAAGAACGGCTCATTACGCCAGTTAAGGGATCCCAACCATCTTTTTCTTTGACACCAAAATTTTGAGCCGCGTTTTCGATATACTTATTTGTTTTTACCGCATCTTCAAATTCAGTCTTTGCTTTGTTAGCATCAACCTCAGATAAACGCATCGCTAAGCGCATACGCATTGAATTTGCATAACGGATCCAGTTGTCCCAATTAAATTCATAGGCTGCGTCATAATCTTTAATATCCTCCTTGGCAACTGCAGGGTCAATTTTTGATTGGGCATCTTTTAATTCCGCTAATAAGTAATAATAAACATCTTTGACCGAATCAAATTCTGGGTTAACTCCCTGAAATCCTTTTGTAGGAACGGGGCCAAAATTGTCAGTTAATTCGCTCAATAAATATGCACGCCAAATTCTCGCAACTTGCATCATGTTAGCATTTGAAACTGTTGCAGTTCCATTTTCGATTTTCTTCTGACCGATTTCAATAGCGGAGTTGGCGTTATTTAACCAACCGGAAATACGAGACCAATACATGTTATTGAAATCATCGTTTTGCTGGCCAATATTGAGAAAATTAAAGTATTGCTGATGTGCAGCTGTTTTCCACGAATAAACGAACAATCGTTCAGCTATTTCAGGATCTTGCTGTGTACCGATAATGGAATTGTTTAAAAAATATTCTGGTCTAACTTGTTCATCGTTAGCAGCAGTTGGATCTATATTAATATCCTCTAGTTTTGTACAGGAGGTTATGGCGCTTCCTAATAATATTGCCAGCGCTATTTTTGATAGTGTGTTTTTCATGATAATTCAGATTAAAAGCCGATGGATAAGTTTAAGAAATAGGACCGAGAAGTCGGGAACGATAAATATTCAAACCCTGTAGCATTCGTGCTCATTGCATAACTAGATTCTGGATCTACTCCATTTGCATAACTTTTAAGCATGGCTAGGTTGTTGACTGATACGCCCACTTTTGCATTTTTTACGATCGAGGATCTTAGCGCTGATTTTGGAATAGAATAATGTACTTGCAGATTTCTAATTCTCACATTGGTTGCGCTATAAATATTCTGTTCACTAATTCCCAAATTGCCTGTAGATGCAGCAACTGCTTTCCAATAATCTTCAGGCGTTACCTCTATTTTGCTTTCTTCGTATTTTCCGTTGTTTAAGATAACACCACCAACAACAAATTTATCGCGATTACCATTGACAACAGTTTCAGCAGCAGATCCATTTAGTTGTAGGGCTTGTTGTGTACCCGAAAAGAATTTTCCTCCAAAGCGTCCGTCAATTTGGAAACTCAGTCCAAAGTTTCTATATGTGAAGGAGTTTGTTAGACCAGCTAACGCACGTGGAGTTTGATCTCCTAATAGAACAGGATCACCTTGCGCATGTTGTGGTAAACCAGTTCCGGTTAATATAAGTTGACCATTATAGGGATTATCTTTTTCCTCAACACGTAAGAATTTTCTTCCATATATTGCGCCATATCTGTCATTTTGTGCTGCATAAACAAATGTGTTGTCAAATCCGCCAAGTGTGAGGCGTTTAGACTCCGGATGCAATTCTAGAATTTTATTGATGTTTTTGGAAAGATTAGCATTCAGGTTCCATCTAAAGTGTTCTTTTTTTATTACATCGGCGTTTAATGTCAATTCAAAACCTTCATTCAATATATTACCAGCATTAGCTTTGAAAGATTGATAACCTGAAAGATTATTCATTGGAATATCAATCAGCTGGTTGGTAGAATTGTTTTTATAATAGGTCAGATCAAATCCAAGTCTATTGTTAAAGAATCTTGTTTCAAGACCCACTTCAATTGATTTTTGAAGCTCGTTAACAAGCCTGTCATTATAAAGAACATTTAGTTTTGAAGCTGTTGTATGATTATTTGGATCATTACCAATTGTATAAGTGTTATATAATTGATAAGGCTCCATATCACGTCCTGTTTGTGCGTATGAAGCTCTAATTTTCGCAAAACTGAACCAAGATGGCATACCACCTGATTTATTTATTAAATCTGATAACACCAACGATGTGCTAATAGATGGATAAAAATAACTGTTGAGATCTGGGTGTAATGTTGATGTCCAGTCATTTCTTCCTGTTAAACTGATGTACCAAAAGTTGTCGTAATTGATATCGATGTTTCCATAGAGGGAGTTTATTTGTTTTCTGTTGATCTTCTCAGTGAAACTAGGATTTCCAATGTTATTATTTATTGCAAACAAATTTGGTACTCTTAGATTACCGGCACCGGCACTTAAAGATGTGCGATTACGTTCCATGATTTGTCCATATAGAGCGGCACTACCACCCCATTTCCCAAAAAGATTATCCTTTCTGGCCTGTAGACTTAGGATATAGTTGTTTTCATAAAATTTGTCGGTCCCTGTGCCATAAGCATTATTAATATGTGCACCTGTATAGGTCTTATTCTCATTTTTAGTTGAGTAGTTGTCGGAACCGACACGAACATCTGCACTTAACCAATCATTAAAATCATATTTAACAGTAGCATTCATGAGGTAACGGTCACGAGTATCGCGGCTTAGTTTGTTATTCACAGCCCAATAAGGATTTATTCCTGATTTTTCCAAATACCATTTTTGTGTGACACCCAACTCATCCATTCCATCTTTAAATTGTGTTATATCTAAGGTTCTCGGAAAGGTTAATAACTGACCATAATAGTTGCCCGGATTTGATCCTCCAACAGCTCTATTATAGGCCATATTGCGCATATATTGCACTTTTATGTCTGTGGTCCATTGATTGCGCTGACCGAATTTTGCGTTAACACGGTTAATTAAATTTAAACGATTTAATTTTTGTCCAGGTGACTTACTATTGTCATGTAAGTAAGTTGCAGAAGTATAGATGTTGACTTTATCTGATATTGCCTGTTGAAAATTAATGTTTTGCGTAGTATTGAAGCCTGTTTTAAAGAAATTCCCGATATTATCGTACGCTTTTAATGTAGTCTTAGAACCGTCCCATAATTCAACTTCCTGGCCTGTTATTTTCTCTCCCCAAGAGCTCGTAGAGAGTTTTCCAAATACACCTCCCTCACCCTGAGAGAATTCACCCTGCAGCTTTGGAGTCATAAAAATGTTCTCTATACCAGTAATAGTCGAATAAGAGATTCCTACCCCATCTTTGGCTTTACCACTTTTGGTGGTGATTAAGATAACACCATTCGACGCCCGAGAGCCATATAATGCGGATGCCGCACCACCTTTTAATACAGACATACTTTCAATATCTTCTGGATTCAGGTCTCCCAAACCACCTCCCATGTCTGCTGTCGGGTTCCAGAAATCATTGTTTGAGGCTCCAACAAAGTTATCCATAGGCACTCCATCCACAACAATTAAAGGCTGGTTATCACTTGTTATAGAATTGAAACCGCGAAGAATAATTTTAGATGAAGAAGATGGCCCACCTGATCCTTTCACTACTTGAAGACTGGATACCTTACCAGCTAGCGCATTGGCAATATTATTTTCCCGAGCATCTGTCAAAGCCGTACCTTGTATGTCCTGAAAAGAATATCCCAAACTTCTTTTCTCGCGTTTTACACCCATCGCCGTGACAACAACTTCACCTAAAGTAGATTCATCATTTGACAAGGTGATGTTAATCGTTTTAGTAGCGCCAACCACAATTTCCTGAGGTTTATAGCCTACCAAGGAAATACGAATTGTCTCCCCTTGAGCAGCTTGAATGTTAAATGCCCCATTTGTACCTGATTGTGTCGCTCTATTTGTTCCTTTTACGGAAATAGTCGCACCAGATAATGGCCCCTTAGCATCTGAAACTGTTCCAGAAATGCTTTGCTGTGCAAATAGCGAGGTTGCACTGAAGAGGGTGCATAACGCTAAGCCAGCTGTTTTTTTGTAGAATAGACTCATTGTTTAGTGTTTAATATATTAATAATTATTTAGTTAGGATCCTGCAGATATGGTTTTCTACGACAATAGCAGCAGTACCCTTTATTTGTGCTTGTTTATTGAGTTCAGACATTTGAACTTGTGTGGTCTTGGCGATTTCAGGAATACAAAATTCGTTGATTGCAATCTGAATTTGCGGATTTAGAATGCGTCCTAATTCGGCGCCTCTACCGCTGACGATAATTTGTTTGGGATTTAAAATATGAATGAGTGTTGAGATCCCCTTACCAAGCATATAACCTATCTTCCCTAGGTTGTTAATCGCAATTTGGTCCCCTACATTGGAGGCTTCAATCAAAGCATCTATTTTGTTGAGATTGCTCTTGACGAATGTGCTGTAAATTGAATATTCATTTTTTTCGATGTCGTTTTCTGTATTTCGGATAGCGGCATTTAAAGAGGCTTCCACTTCCAGACAACCTCGTTTGCCACAGGAGCAGAGTGTATTGTTATCAGAAAGTGGAATATGACTAAATTCTCCTGCAAAACCAGACTCTCCTTTGAATACCATTCCATTGATGATAATTCCCAGTCCAACCCCCCAATTCAGATTGATAATTAAAGAATTTTCAATATTTTTTGCTAGTCCAAATTCCTTCTCTGCAAGGGCGATGCAACGTGAATCATTTTCGATTACCGTAGCGAGCTTGTACTTTTTCTCTATTTTGTTTTTTATCTTATAGAGCGGATGAGTAGTGGGGTAAGACTCATTGACTCCAAGCTCTGAGTTTACAAAACCGGGCATACTGAGACCAATACCGATAAGTCTGTCGGTGGCTAAGGACGTTGAAGCCAAGATTTTATCAATTTCTGATATCATCAAATCAGAGGAATTATTCGCATGTAATTCCAATGGAATATCTCTATTTTCGGAGATTGTATTTTGGCCTAGGTCGGTTAGTGTAAATGTTGAAAAATATTGATCGGCGGAAATTGTTAATATATAGAAATCTAATGATGGGTTAAGTGCAAACTGTATAGGACGTCTCCCTCCTGTAGATTCGGCAAACCCACATTCGATAATAATCTTTTCTTCTAAAAGACGATTGATTACCTTAGTAATAGAAGGAGTGCTTTTCGCCAGCTTTTTAACCAACTCTGCTATGGAGAGCGTTGCATCGAAATAAAGGTTTTTTAATATTTCTTTTTCCATTGGTGTCTAAGACGTTTTGTAAAAGTCGGTTAAACTTTTGTTAAAGATATGTTAAATAAAATGTAAGTTCCAAATACTTTTTAAAAAACTTTAAAAAGTATTTGTTTTGATACATTTGTGCATGCAATCGATTGCTGTTGTAACAATACTTTTTATGGTAAAGAGGTGTATCAAAAGTTATTTTGGGTTATCATTTTTTTTATAAATTTTAGTATTGATAATTAGGTTGTTGGGTTGATAATGCTAAAATGATAAAGAGGCTGTCTCAATATTTAAGACAGCCTCTTTAGGGAACGATTTGAATTTAAATAATATTTATTTATATGCTTCTGTTCTACCGGAGAACCATACAGGAGTTGTATAATTGTTTTCCTTCGCTACTTCTATAAAGTTTTGACTATTGTTTGTAGATTCAGATGTAGGATAAAGGGTTCGCTCCATAAAACGGATATTAGAAGATTTTTTAATTACTCGGGTATTAAGTTCTTTTATTAGTCGTCTGGTTTCGCTCCAGAGATCAAATGGATTAACTACATTGAAATCTATGTACTTTTGGTCATATATCATTCCTTTTTTCTCAAGGTCTGAAGCTTGAGAAAACTTGTTGCCGATATAATTGACGTAATCTGTGATTGTTTGCGGAGCTGGAGCTGCGGGTTGCGAAGATGCCATTTTTGCTGTATAAGCTGTCACATTGGCTTTGTTAATCGCATAATACTTGTCTATTGATTCTTTAACAGCTTCCTTGAATAAATTAGTTGAATTTAAGTTGAGTTCTGGCCATCTTAATGCAGCTTCTGATAAGATAAGTTTGACTTCTGTAGAAGTGATAATTTGGGTTGGCAATAGTGTGTTCTGCTCAAATGTCGTACGGTTATACAAAGAAGGAAATGTTTTAGTCAAATCTGTAGTTGTGATGGAATCCGTATAGTTCTTTGGAAAAGGACCTTCTTTTCTAATTGCAGAATAGTTATCATAACGATCGGGTTGAAATAGTACGTAAAGTCTTGGATCCGTATGATCTTTGTCTATTTTTAGTAATTTCAACATCTCCTCTGGAGCAAAAAATGAGCTTCTTTGTTCCTGCATTGCACGATTTATAAGGTATTCCAAAGCTCTTTCTGGTGTTTTGTCAGTATAAAGAATACTGTTTTCAGCAGAATTTGCATAAACAGAAGTACTTAATACTTTTTGAATAACTGTTTTTGCTAATTGTGGGTTTGTATTTGTATGTCGCATTGCTATACGAAGACGTAAGCTATTGATTAACACTTTCCACTTGTTGATATCTCCTTTAAGTAAGATATCAAAGGAAGGGAAATCTTTCTCAGGTAAAGATGTTCCCAGCGTATAAGTCGAAAGCTTATTATAAGCATCTTCCAATTTGCCTAAAATACTTGAGTATACTTCTTCCTGTTTATCAAATTTTGGAAAGAACATATTTCCCTTCCCATTTAAAGCCTCTGAATAAGGAATGCTGTTGTGTGTTTCGGTAAGTCTGTAAAAGATACAGCTCTTTACGACATCGGATACTATTTTATAGGGTAAATAACTTTGTTTATCTTGCTCTGATAATGCGTCATACCGAATGTCAAGCTCGTTTAATGATCGCATTCTATCAAAAGATGATTCAAATGGATTGTGCCCCCAAGAAAATGTATTGGTAACACCATCATTTGAAAATCCTCCGGAACCCAACATGCGATTGAATACTGGAAAGGTGTGATAAAAAGCTCCATAATCTGTTCTAAAAGTACCTAATCTTTGTAAGCCATCAGTCATAAATCCTTGTATGGTAGGTTGCGTAAATCCATCTGGATCAAGAAATTTTTCTTCTAATGTCTTTTGACATGATGTGTTGGTCAAAAGAACAGAGGCAAGTAAAAGTTTGGAAAATATTGATATATATCTTTTCATGATTGTTATTTTTAAAATGATGCTCTTAAACTTAATCCATAACTGCGTGTAGAAGGAAAAGCATTGTTTTCATAGAATGAATTAGTTCCATTATTTGACTCGGGGTCTACGTTCGGCATTGTGCGGTGTAAATACCCTACATTGTTCATAAATGCGGATACAACAAGTTTCTCAAATTTCATTTTCGATGTAATTGATTTCGGAAGAGCATAAGATAATGAGATATTTCTGAGTTTTATGTAGTCATTTTTATATACTACATCTTCTTGAATATCCATAAACGATTGCCAATAATATCCATATTTGTCAGCGGCATTAATGATTCTATCATTTGGAGTTCCGTCTTGTTTTACCCCCGGTAGTATGACACCATCATGGAATATCATTGGATATTTGGAATCACTAGGTAAAGCTGAGCTATGTGAAGGGAGACCAGTATAGGAGCCGCTGTTATTAATGTAATATGGAAGTCCTCCACTTGCCTCATCCCGCCCGGCAATGGTTTCTTTGCTACTACCATTTCCAATGAGATACATATTTGTTTGAGAAATTAAAGTACTGCCAAAGGACGCATCAAAATTTAGCCCAAGAGTTAGGCCTTTATAGGAAAAGTTGTTAATTAACCCCCCAATAAAATCCGGTGTTATTTTTCCAACGACTTTGTCCTTTGTAGGATCAGTGTAATATGTACCATCGTTATTTACAAGCCTTTCTCCGTTGTCGTTCACAGCGTAAGGTTTTACTAAAATCTGACCATATGGCTCATTCACTTGCGCAACAATACGCGAACCACTAGCTCCCCAGAGATTTTGGGTTTTTATTCCTTTATCCAGCTCTCTAACCATAGGTTTGGAAGCCGATCCATTGATGATAATATCCCAAGAAAAATCGGTAGACTTTATCGGACTACCTGTTAAAGCAAATTCATACCCTTTTGTAGATACTTTTCCAGCATTAATCCCGATATTTGTATATCCTGTTGATGAAGCGACACTTAATGGCATTATTTGATTGTAGTTATTGCCAGCGAAATAGCTGAATTCTAAACCTAATCTAGATTTAAAGAACTTAGTGTCAAATCCGATTTCAAATTCTCGTTTTCTTTCGGGTTTAAGATTTGCGGGAGGAATTGTGCTACCGGCATTATAATAAATAGCGTTATCATAAGCTCCAATTCCATAGACATTATTGCCAAAGTATCTTGATCCTGGTCTACCGACGTCAGCCCAAGATGCTCTCAGTTTTCCTAAACTAACCCAATCAGGTAAGTCCAGACCTTCCGAAAAGACCCATGAAGTACTGATGCCGGGATAAAAATAGGAATTATTGGAGGAGGGAAGAATGGAGGACCAATCGTTACGTCCTTGTAAATCAAAGAATAATTGATTTTTATAGCTGAATTGTGCAGAACCAAATAAGCCATACAAAACATCAGAACCTAGTTTTGAATCACTATATCTCATATCATTTTTAGAGTTTTTTAAAGACTCCCAATTTTCGGTAATAAATCCTCCGTTTGTCGTTCTAGATAACATCCTGAATGATGAAGATTGGTAGACAGCACCAAGAAAACTGGAAAGATTCCAATCCGAAGTCAATTCTTTTTCATAGCGTAGCATCGCTTGTCCATTCCATCTGATATCCTGTTGTGTCTTAAGCCCCGCACTTCCTCCAACTCCTTGAGATAAAGGACGTCTTAGAGCTTCATACGTGTTATAATCATTAATGATCCAATCGAAACCTCCGATTCCATTAAGGCTAAGATTTTTATTTATTTTAATATCGAGGTTAAGTGAATTTGTAAAGTGATTGCGATTATTATCATATTTATCTTTTTGTTGGCTGTATAGGTAGTTTTTGGCTAAATTTTCCCGTACAATGCTTCCAGATCCATACTGGGATTGAATATTGTTCATATACCAAAAGAAATAACCAGTTTCTGGATCAATGATTTGATTTCTCAATTCCTTAACATCTAAGTTTCTTGGAACGCCATAAGTTACGAAAGCATCTTGATTTTGGTTGGGCGGATTATGATTAAAGCTATTGCTATAGGTAGAAACCAATTGAAGGTTAACATTGTCAGTCACACTCATATTTCCATTAAAAGTGACTTTGTTATCTTTGATGTTAAAGCCTTCAAAAATCCCCTTGTAATTTTTGTTAGTATATGCCAAGCGGAATCCCCCTTGTTCTCCCCCGCCCTGAACCGAAACGTTTGCAGTGGAAGTATGCCCACTTCGATATAGATCACGTATATTATTTGGCTGTGCTACATAGGGCTTCATTGTGTTGTCATAATATAATATTTCTTCGCCGTTAAAACGTGGTCCGAAATTGTAAGTAACGGGAGCGTACGCTGCTTGGTCATTTCTTTTGTAAAAGCCATATTCTGTATAATTATTACCATAGGAACCCCAGCCAACAGGATATCCGGAACCAAATTCGTTTTGAAGCTCCTGTAGGATCCAAGGACTGTCAAATTGATTTGATAAATTTACATCTAACCCATATCCCGGCCGTTTTCTTCCACTTTTAGAAGTAATTAAAATAACTCCATTAGCTCCTTGTGAACCATACAATAAGGATGCTTTTGCTCCTCTAAGAACCTCAAATGATTGTATGTCATCCATATTGAGATCATTTAAGCCGTTTCCAGGATTCCTATTGATATCTGTTTGCCAATCTAGCATTGGAATACCATCTATTACAAATAATGGTCTCACATTTGAGCTCTCCGAAAAAGCTACCGCGTTTCGAATATTTACATTTATACCACCAGCAGGTCCCATTGCTGTTAAATTCAGTTTTAAGCCGGGGACAGTTCCATACATGGAAGTCATGGCATTCATAGCAGAACCTTTGTCTGCTAGGTCTTCAGTGGAAATTGTCGTACTGGCATAACCTAAGGCTCGCTTTTCTCGCTTGACTCCCATTGCGGTAACTATAACTTCGTCTAGGGAAGAGGCGTCTTCGGTCAGAGTTATTTCTATTGTTGTAGAAGCTCCTACTTTGATTTCTTGTGGTTTGTAGCCCACTATTGAAATACGAAGTGTTTCTCCTTGTGCCGCTTGAACTGAAAACGTTCCATTTGTTTTTGTTTGGGTTCCACGCCCCGTTCCTTTAACTGCCACAGAAGCACCAGAAATCGGACCGCTTGCATCTCTTACCGTTCCGGTAAGTGTTTGTTGTGCGTAAAGCGATGTTGCGCTAAACAGTGTGCATAGGGCTAAGCCTGCACTCTTTTTGTAAAAGACACTCATTTTTTACTATTTAAGGTTAATTAAATTGTTTAGTATGTCAGCATAATCCTAAGGATATTGCTACTTTTTTATTGTTAAGCTAAGATAGATCTTATTTAATCTGACTATTATTCTTAATGCCGATGCTACAAAAATATGGTTAGGATAAAATCTATACACGAAATAATATATTTATTATTAAAGTTCCAAATACTTTTTATTTTTTTTAAAAAGTGTTTGTTTTGATGCATTTGTGCATGCAATCGTTTGTCTTTGTAACAATCCTGTCATTAGATGTCTTTCTCCTGTTCGTGCAATGATTAATCAGGTTGGGCATAAAAATGAAGTCAAAATACTTATATTTACTAGCTAATCACTTAATTTATGATGAAACAACGTTATTATTCCTTGGATGTGTTTCGTGGGGCTACTGTGGCATTGATGATTATGGTAAACAATCCGGGGACTTGGGCGCACATGTTTGCACCGCTTAAACATGCAGCCTGGCATGGATGCTCTCCAACAGATCTGGTTTTCCCGTTTTTTCTATTCGCTGTGGGGAATGCGATGTCCTTTGTGATTCCTCGTTTGCAAGAAGCCGGTCCGGCAGTTTTCTGGAAGAAAGTGCTTAAGCGGACAGTCTTAATTTTTGCAATTGGTCTTTTTATTAACTGGTGGCCTTTTATTAAATGGGAGGGAGCAGAACTGGTTTTTAAACAATGGGTAGATCCCAATGACCCAAGTCGGGGTATTCGTATCCTTGGGGTATTGCAACGTATTGCCATCGCTTATTGTTTTGCATCGATATTAGCATATTATTTTAAAGAAAAAGCAATTATCTGGATTTCTGCCGGTATACTATTGCTGTACTGGACTGTTTGTGCAGTAGCAGGGGGAGCGGATCCATATAGTTTAGCGGGATGGTTTGGGACAAAGTACGATATCGCTATTTTGGGAGTGCCACATATTTATAAAGGTGAAGGTGTTCCGTTCGATCCAGAGGGATTGATGAGTACTTTGCCGGCAGTCGTTCAGGTTGTGTTTGGTTACCTGGTGGGGGTGTTTATTAAAAAACAAGGGCAGGTGGACTGGCTCTGGTCTAAAGTACCTGCTTCAAATGAACCACATTTTAAGTTGTTGTCGGGGATGTTTGTGACGGGTTTTATCCTTGTTGTTTTGGCATGGATCTGGGCACTCGGTTTTCCGATCAATAAAAAAATATGGACCAGTTCTTACGTGCTTTATACGACAGGACTTGCTACAATGACCATTGGCGGGATGATCTGGTTTATAGAGGTACAGGGTGTCAAAAATAAATTGACTCAATTTTTTGATGTATTCGGCAAAAACCCTTTATTTATATTTGTACTGAGCGGAATTTTACCTCGTTTTCTGGGGCTATTCCGAATTCCGGACGGACTGGCCGAGGATGGGACACAAAAATATATTGACGCTTTTGGCTGGTTTTATAAATATGTCTGTGCCCAAGTTCCCGGAATCCCGGAAGTTGGTTCTTTTGTCTATTCACTGTGTTTTTTGACGCTGATGTGGGTGATCTGCTACTGGCTGGACAAGAAAAAGATATACGTAAAAGTATAGTGAAAGCGAAGAGGTTAGGAAGGTGTATTTGCTGATACAAAAAAAAATACTACCTTTGCACGCAATTAATAAATTTTTTAACGCTTTAATATTATTCAAGAGATGTATTTAAGTAAAGAGTACAAAGCTGAGATCTTCGCAGAATTTGCTGGATCAGCTACTAACACTGGATCTACAGAAGGTCAAGTTGCTTTATTCACTAAGAGAATTGCTCACTTAACAGAGCATTTGAAAAAGAACAGAAAAGATTTCGGTACACAACGTGCCCTACAAATGTTGGTAGGTAAACGTCGTTCATTATTGGCTTATCTTTACAAAACTGATATTAACCGTTACCGTGCGATCATCAAAGGTCTAGGTCTACGTGATATCATCAAATAAGCTTTTGTACAAAGGTTTTTAGGAAAGCCATCCAAATTTTGGATGGCTTTCTTTGTTTTAATTAAACCATTGTTTGTTTTTAACTATGGAGCAGTCCTGAAGGGATGTGCAATCCCAGCTTTTAAAGCTCGGAGGTTTTACTTTGCGAGAAGATCATTTGGTCGCTAAAATTGATTGGTTCGGCAGCAGCCGTCGACTGGGATTCGGGCGCTGTTCGGAGGTTCTTCGTGAGACCATTGAGATTGCTTCGGGACTGAGTCGGGACAACAGTGGGACTCGTTCGGCTGTTCTTCGGCTGTTGTTTGCCTTGTTGTTGGTGAATAACCGACGCGCTACCGAGCAACTGTCAAACAAGGGGCGAAGCATTCCCGAGGCAGTGTCACAGTTGTCCCGAAGCGGGTGCCTAGCGGATTCGAACACTGTTGGCACTTGAAGGGACTTAAGCGGACTTGAGGGGACTTAAAGGGACTTCGAGATGCTTATTGTTCTGGCTGCAAGGATAATCGCTTGTCGCATCTTGGTCGTTTTGATGATTTAGCATTATGTTAATTGCATTAATCTTAATATTTTAATTTACCTTTGTGCTGAAATCTAACGTATTTAAAATATCGGCACGCTGCCAACAAGATGAAAAGCGTGTCAAAAACAAGATTAAATGAATTACAACGAAATTAAAACAACCATCGATATGGGTAATGGCACCCAGATCGAATTGTCTACAGGAAAATTAGCAAAACAGGCTGATGGTGCTGTAGTATTAAAACAAGGTGATACGATGTTGCTTGCGACTGTCGTGTCTGCCAAAGAAGCTAAATCTGGTGTTGATTTTTTACCACTTTCAGTAGATTATCAAGAGAAATATGCGGCTACTGGCCGTATTCCGGGTGGTTTCTTACGCCGTGAGGCTAGATTATCAGACTATGAGGTATTGATTTCTCGTTTGGTAGATCGTGCTTTACGCCCTTTATTCCCTGAAAACTATCACGCAGATACACAAGTTGCCATCAGCTTAATCTCTGCTGATAAAGATATTATGCCTGACGCTTTAGCTGGTCTTGCAGCATCTGCTGCGATAGCAGTTTCTGATATTCCTTTTAACGGTCCTATCTCAGAAGTTCGTGTAGCGAAAATTGACGGTCAATTGGTCATCAATCCAAAATTATCTGAACTTGAAAATGCGACTTTAGAATTTATCGTTGCTGGTTCTGCTCAGGATATCGGTATGGTGGAAGGTGAAGCGAAAGAAATTTCAGAAGCTGAAATGGTTGAAGCAATTGCTTTTGCTCATGAGGCTATCAAAAAACAAGTTGCTGCTCAGGTAGAATTGGCTAATTTGGTCGGTAAAACAGTAAAACGTGAATATAACCACGAACCTGAAAACCTTGAATTGAGAGATTCCATTTTTGCTGCTACTTATGATAAAGTATACGCAATTGCAAAATCAGCTTCTGCAAAACATGACCGTTCTGAAAACTTTGCAAAAATTGCGGAAGAATACAGAGCAACAATGCCTGAAGAATTAGATGATGATACTGCATTCTTATTCAAAAAATATTTTCACGATGTTCAGTATGATGCTGTCCGTAATCTAGTTTTGGATGAAGGCATGCGTTTAGATGGTCGTAACGTACGTACGGTACGTCCAATCTGGTCTGAAGTGGATTACTTACCAGCAGCACACGGTTCTGCCGTATTCAC
>Ga0213829_1000538_pt1 | contig 34885 bp, 31 predicted proteins | sample MC6MC0896MG_FD_180665 | JGI IMG/M metagenome (GOLD analysis project Ga0213829, IMG submission 180665) | Enriched soil aggregate microbial communities from Iowa State University, Ames, United States - MC6-MC0896-MG | ecosystem: Environmental > Terrestrial > Soil > Unclassified | place: USA: Iowa...
TGCATCTACTGCGGTTTCCTACCCGGGACCGCCACGCTTTCCAACTCGTTCATGAAAGGAGCCCGCCATGACTATGATCACCGTAAACGCCAACCCAAGTATCGCTTTAAAAAAAGCCCGCGCCAACTGGGGCTGGTATGTGGCTCTTGGCCTCGCACTGATTGCCGCCGGCTTCGTCGCCAGCATCAACCTCTTCGCCACCACGCTCGCGTCGGTCATCTACATTGCAGCAATGATGCTCGTCGGCGCCGTCCTGCAGATAGCACATGCATTTTCCGCAAATGGCTGGCGCCGCCGCACTTTTGATCTGGTCAGCGGGCTGTTCTACGGTATCGCCAGTGCCTTTCTGATTTTTGATCCCATTCTCTCCGCAGTCGATATCTCGCTGGTGATCGGCGCACTCCTGATCGTCGCCGGTATCTTCAAGATCGCAACTGGACTGCGTGTGCGCGCAAACGAGGGTTGGGGATGGGTCTTTGCCAGCGGCATTGCGACCACCGTTATCGGTGTCATCATCCTCGCGACCTGGCCGACTGTCGGGCTCGGGCTTCTCGGCGCTATGCTTACCGTCGATCTCCTTTTCCAGGGCTGTGGCTTTCTCGCCTTCGGCCTCGCGCTGAGGCGGCGCCGGAGCTGATTAAACAAACCTTCATCCGGTGCTCTTCGAACAGGCCATGAAGGTTCGCTTCCGCGCAAGAGGAGGATCGCAGCATGTCATCACCCAACAGTGCGAAAGAAATGGAGCCCGTGGCTTTCGACGAGACCGCGCCTCTGCCGGGTCGTGGTTTTGTCCGGTTCTCGCAGTCAGTTCGCAATATCGCTCGAATGACGGTCTTCGCTCTGTGCTGTGGTGTGCTCTCAGGAATTGGGGGAATGTGTGCCAGGGCATGATGGGCGGAGCCAAGCCGACCTACGACGGTATCAAGGCATTTTCCGAAACGGATCAGACGGAAGACCTGAAGAAGGTGACGGTTCCGACGCTCGTTACCCAGGGCGACGACGACCAGATCGTGCCTTATACCGACGCGGCTGAACTGCAGATCAAAATGCTCAAGAATGGCACGCTGAAAATCTACAAGGGTTATCCACATGGCATGCTGACGACCCATGCGGACGTTGGCAATCCGGACATTCTGGCGTTTATCAAGGGTTGAACCGGATCGCCGTTATCCCCGATCTTGGTCGGGTAGCTGATGACACGTGGCAAGTGTTCGACCCGCCACGGTGGGTGCGAGATTGCCAATGCCGGAATCCTCGGGCAATCGATCCGTTAAAGCTGCGCCTGTCATGGCAGGGTTCCTACATCTTCGGATAGTAACCGGCAGTCGTTCGATCCGGTAGTGTTACTTGAAGATCTTTTCAAATCTATTTGCCGCAGGAGGCTAACAATGGAATGCGAACTGACCATGTCCGAACTCCTGACCGATCCGCTGATCCGCGTATTGCTCAAGGCTGATGGGATATCACTTAGTGATTTTTCAGATTTCATTCGCGACGCCGCCGCGCGCCTGAAACTGTCATCGCCTGCATCTGCGCTCAAAGAGCACCACGCGGGCCCGCGTGGATTGATCTGGCATGAGCAGTCAATGACTGGCCACGACACAACGATTGAGATTCACAAGCCGGCATTCTCATCCCTAGCGCCGACCTATGTCTGAACGTTTTTTGCGAGGATCTGACTTTCGCTGCGCGACACGCTTGTCGGCGGCCAACTATGCTTCGATCTCCTCTCGGGGGGATCCACGTTTACCTCGGCTTGGTTTTCATCCAGCACTATCAAATCTGCTGCGCGCGACAGGTATTGAACACTGGCCGAACCACGATCGAGGAGGGATACGCGATGTAGTTCCTCTCTGCTGGTCGGCGACCACTCAACGCGACAGGATTTACGTGCGACCGGGCGGCTTGGAAAGCGACGTAGCAAATCCAATGCACAAGCGGGGCCGTCTTCCGTCTGCCGCCCAGCGAGACGGCTGACGATTGCCCGACTGAGGACAGCGAATCGGGCGGCGGCGGCCAGCGAGCTGCCAGGAAGGATCAGGATCGGGCAATGCTCGACGTCGCCGAAACCAATGGACTTACCGGACCGCCTGTCGAGTTTCCATAACTCCAGGTGTCCACGTTGGGGTCCTGTGGCTGTCAGGTAGGTCTGTAAAAAAGTAGAGGCTTCCGCGGATGGGACGATAAGCTCATGGTCGACCGCTGTGGTGAAAAGCGTTGCATGCAGATGTCGACCGCCTCGAGCATGAGCCGGTTGCTATCGTAGATTAGGCCAGGACCAATTCCTGCGGGTAGATCGAATAATTCGTGTCCGGTCGATAGTAGAGCAACCTTTGGCCTCGGCTTGACAAGGATCGCATGCGCGGATGACCATATACGGTATGGCTCGCGTTAAACTGTGTCCAGCGTCCGGCTTGCGTGTACGATATCGTTACCGACGCCGCGCACTTGCGGCTTGTCGGAGTCAGCTTTGAACAGGCGCGCTAGTTCGCCGTCCACACTGGTATCTCCCTGCATTACAAGGCGATAGGCTCTCCTGGGGATGCAAGCAGCGTTGCTGGCACCGATCCTGAAGAATGTTGTCTGCCAAGTCGCGATGGTGGCATTGTTGTTGAGTTCAAAGCCCATGCTGTCACCAGACAGGTCGGCCAAGTTTGCCGCGATGATGTCCGTTGCTGCATTGTCTGTTCGGAAGAGGTGAGAGCGACGAGGTCACAAGGAATGATGAGACCGAGTGCGACAGGGATCTGCACCTCGGTTGACCTCTGAAATGGCTCAAAATATCCGAATGTGATGGACGGAACCTCCGAGGGCGTTTTTCGTACCGGGTGTGCATCCTTTATTTTAGAGCCTTGCTGAGGTTAGCGCTTTGCACGCTACGGAACGACGCCTGGATATGGCATTTGAAGGATGCAAGGGGTGCATTTATCCACCAGTCCTCAAGACTCCAGGTCGCCGGGCTCCGGATGTTTGAAGTCAGGGTGGAGCGGCCCATAGGGCATCGAGACCATAAAAGCTGCAACGAGCAAGCCGAGGACCGCCGCCCAGAATGACAGCATAAACAGGTCGCTGTAAGCAAGGACGGAGGCCTGATTTCTTATCCTGGATGCAACCAACGACAGGCTCTCAAGATGCGGTCTGTATCCAACACCGAAGACATGTTGCAGCTTTTGCAGGATGACATGAAGCTGTTGCGACGCTGCAGTAATCGGTGTGTTCAGTACGTCTGAATGATACTGCTCCCGATGCCGTTGCAGTGTTGCGAGGATGCTGATCGCTAACTCGACGCTTCCAAGTCGAACCACTTGGATGTAGGCCGAAACCGCAGTCGAGCGAGAAGGATCAGAATTGCCGATAAGGTAGACGATGGAGCCAAAAAACGCGAACGACTGGCCGGCCGTATGGAGGATCACCGTTGGAAAGAAATTCCATGGTGCCCAGTCGAGTGTAAGAAGTGAACCAAATTGCGAGCCTGTCGCCATTAGTCCAAGGCCAAGCACGATGCACAAGCGGGCATCGAACCGGTGTAACAGAACGGCGGCTATGGCAATGAATAGAAAAACTGGAATCACGGCCCCGGTCAGGTAAAGCGTGGAGATCGAAATCGGTCTCAATCCCACGACATTTTGCAGGAAGCCGGGTATGGCAATCGAAGCGCCAGCACTTGAAAGCGCGTAACAGATGATGATTGCGTAGCCGAGACCGATGTTGCGGCTCATGATAACGCTGAAATGAGCCCAAGGGTGCGCCACAAGCGTTTCGTTGATCAGAAACCCGATTGCAAGGATTGAACCGCCGGTCAGGAGCGCAATAATCGTGCCCGATTGGAACCAGTCTAGCCGATTTCCCTGGTCCAGACCGACATAGAGCATCGTCATGGAGCAGCCGAGTAGCATCATCCCACCCCAGTCGGCATGTTCAAGCAGACCAACGTTGATATCCTCTTTTGGGGCCGCGATTAACAGGAGAAGCGCGACAAGCGGCGCAAGGATGACGTCCTGCCAATACATCCACTGCCAGCCGAGATAATCGCCATAAAAACCGACAAGGACAAATCCGAGATTCTGCGACAGCGGCACGCGTAGGACGTAAATAGCGATTCCGATCAACCAGTATCTCTTGTCCAGATTGCGGAAGATGACCATTATCGTCGCTGGGATAAAGACGCCTAGCAAAAGCCCTCGAATAGCATGCAGTGTGAAAAGCAGCGGCCCATCGTTCACCAGTGGGATCTCGAGGGATACGATGGCATAGATAAGGGCCGTCGGTATCATTACACGTCGTACCCCGAAAACGGTCGCAAGCCACGCCACGCCAGAAGCGATAAGGATCTGTGGCGCGTTCGCGATCGTGCTCAGCCAAGATGCCTCATCGACACTAAGAGAGTAGGCTGCACGCAGGTCGGGCATTCCAACAACGAACACGCGCGTGTCGAACCCGACGACAAAAGAAGCGAGAAGCAACGCTGCGACGATCAGCAATGGACGGGTGGCGGTGGTGCCGCTCGTAACCGGCCCGAACGAGCGGACGGCGGTGCTCATGGCACTGCGTCACCCAGGGTGTCGACGGTGACCGTGGCCGACATTCCCGGTCGCAGCTGTTTCAGCAAGGCTTGGTCCGGATCGATGGCAATTTTTACGGGAATCCGTTGAACGACTTTCGTGTAGTTTCCGGTTGCGTTGTCGGGGGGAAGCAGAGCGAAAACGGAACCGCTTGCGGGAGAAAGATCAATCACTCTGCCACGCAACGCTTTCCCCGGAAACGTGTCGATTCTTATCTCGACCATGTCTCCCGCTGACATTCTCGAGAGCTGGGTTTCCTTGAAATTCGCCATCACATAGACGTTTGGCAAGGGGACTTCGGATATGATGCCTGTGCCGGCGCTGACGAAATCGCCTTCATGAACGAGCCGCCTGCCAAGCATGCCATCAAAGGGGGCGTAGATCCGTGTGTAACCCTGGTTGATCCTGGCGGTGTCGAGATTGCCCTGAGCTGCGTCGACTTGAGCTTTGAGTAGCGGCTCCTCGCCTTGCAAAACCTTCAATTGCGCGCGTTGCTGGGCAATTGTGGCGGTCGTCGAGCGCACGGATGCCGCAGCCTGCAATGCAGCGGTCTGAGCTTGCTGCAGCGCCTGTTGCGACGTGGCGCCACCAAGATCAGACTGGCGTCTGTACTCCTCATCCGCTTGCATGCTTTGCGCCAGTGCCGAGGTGTTCTGTGCTTCGGCGGCATCGATCGCAGCCTTCTGAAGCTCAATCTGATTAACTAGGTTAGCGAGGGTCGCGTGTGCCGAAGCAACGTTTGCCGAGGCAACGGTGACCGCCGCTTCGAACGTGCGAGGATCGATCTCAGCCAAGAGCTGACCCTTGGCAACTTTTTGGTAGTCGGCGACCGCCACGCTGCTGATCGTCCCGCTGATCTGAGCGCTCAGGGTCGAGATATCCGCGTTAACGGTTGCGTCATCGGTGGATTGATGCGCGTCGCCAGCAATCCAGCTATCCCAGTTGCCGATGACCGACGCAGTTGCGGATCCGACGACGACGACGGCTACGACCGGGATCGCCACGCGCCGGATCGTCGCCAAGACTGCGGAGGGAGGCTGCGTTGGCGCAGACGAAGCACTGCTCCCGGTGGAGGTCTGGTCGATCATCGTTGCTGGAATCCGTCGTAGTCGAAGCAAAAATCTATGCAAAGGATACCAATGTGCTTTGAAACCCGACACTATACGGAGGAATAGGTCGAACCACCTTGTGTATGGTGGTCTTCAGTCAATCTCGTCAGGATTATCCGCCGAGAGCGCGCCGCGCCGCCACACCGACGGCGGCACGCCTGTAGATTTGCGAAAGGCTTTCGCGAAATGCGCCTGATCGACAAACCCACATCTGGTCGCGACTTCGCTTAAGGGCATTGTCGCTTCGGCGAGTAGCTCCGTCGCTTTTTCGAGGCGCCGTTGTACCAACCAACGATATGGCGACAGGCCGGTCGAGGCTTTGAATGCTTGGGTGAAATAGCTTGAAGACAAGCCGCAATTGACCGCGATCTGCGTCACAGTAGAACGAGTAAGGAGGCTGTCTTCGAGGAGCGACAGAGCCTGGCTCAGCCGAAGAGGTGACAATCCACCCCGTTTGAATATCGACATGTGCCAGTTGCCGCTCTGTTTTAATGATTAAGCCAGTTTTGCGAATATCCAACTGAAGCGAATGGTGGTGTCGGGCAAGTCAGAAAATAATCGAAACGGCTTTGCTAAAAAGTCAAAGATGGGGATCAGACGAAAATCATCAGTCGAGCAAGGTCGTCTGCCGATGCTCAAAGCCGCAATTTCTCGTGCGCAAAACCATGCTCGGGGACGACGATTGACTATTGTGCTTACTTGGCGGAACGGAATTTTGTGGAGATCGGATAGAGACCGATTGTCGGCGCTGGGGGAGCGTTGCGCCTCCAAGCGGCTGGTGGCACACCTTTGGCCTCACCGAAAGCCCGCGTGAAATGGGCCTGATCGGAAAAGCCGCACGCAGAGGCAATTTCCTTTATAGACAGCTGGGAGTTCTTGAGCAAGTCAATCGCCTTTTCGATCCGTCGCTGAGCCAGCCACCTGTGCGGCGTTCCACCGGTCGACATCTTGAATGCTCTAGCGAAATAGGAGGAGGAGAGCCCGCATTCAGTCGCGATATCAGTCAGAGTCAGTTGGCCGTTCAGATTGGCATCAATCAACATTTTTGCCCGGTTGAGTTGCGTTGGCGTCAAGCCGCCACGACTTAATCGCGCGCGTTGTCGCGAGGTGCCGTAAGTCGAAGCAAGATGGATCAGCAAACCCGTGCCGATATAGTCGAGCAAAAGCTGATTGGCCTCGCAAAAGCCATCAAAGATCGGAACGAGCGCGCTGACAATGCTCTCAACAATAGGATCGCTGGTATCGGCACCCGGCGCGATGTCGAAACTATCCAACCGCGCTGAGCCGATCTCATCATCAAGTGAATTGAGCGCTCGCCTTGAGATATGGAAATTCACGCAGTCGAAAGGCGTTTGAAGGTCCGCTCGCCAGGATCTGGAATAGTCATAGAGGGTGAAATTGCCCTTTTTGCTTCCGGCAAAATCCAGTCGCTCTCCATCGAGCCAAAGTCCGCCTTGATAATCGCGGAGCTGCGAGGACAACATGAACGCATCCTCTTTCACATGATCGTCGGAGAGACCATGCCCAGCCATGTCGCACTTGAACCTCGACATCGCGAGGAGACCGCCAGTCAAGGTCGACATCGCAATATACGGCGCTTGGTCGGCTCTCAGGTACTCCATGTTACGATTGTCTATTGTTCTTGTACTGGGCAACGGCGTTTCTCCATTCACTCCTTGGGTCGAGACTTTATAGAGCTACCTAGCAGATAAAATTAAGCAGAGCTATGGATCGGGACGCGCTGGATAGGCGCGCAACATTGTGTTTTCGCTCTAGCCAGTTCCCTGCACGATCGGAAATTAGAACATCAGCCGGTTGTTGCCATTGGCAATCTCAAGAGCATCGTCGTGCCGTCTGTCTCCGAGCGTGCGACATCGAGGCTTCCGCCGTGCAGTTGCGCGATTGTGCGGGCGATTGCCAGTTTGACGCCCCGGTGTCCTTGCTTTGCTGTATAAGACAGATCAAAGATTGCGTCCCGAGCGCCGACAGGGATAGTTTCACCGGTGTCCGAAAATGCCAGAACGAAGAATTTGTCCTGCGTCGCATTCGAAATCGTTAGTTTTCGGGGGGTGTCCACTGCCTTCATCGCGTCAAAGGCAATGCTCACCACGTTGACGATCGCTTGTTGGATCTGTTTGGCATTGCCACGAACCAGCATCTCCCGAGGAATATCGCAATAGCTTTGAACGGAAGCATCTTGAAGATCTGGCGCAATCGCTTCCAGCGCCTCAATCACGATCGCCTGCAAGTCTACCGGTTTGCTGTCGGGACCGCCGGCGGGTGATGTCTTGCGATAGGCTGCAACCACACTACCGATCGCAAACGTCGATGAGGCAATCTTCCTGAGGGACTGCCGTGCTTTTTCAACTTTCGGAGCTTCTTGGTTGAGCCATTGGAGACCCGCGCTGGCATGGGCTACAACCGCCGAAAGTGCGTCATTTATCTCTATCGCGATTGACTCGGCGACGCCGGCAATAATGGCGCGATCGACTCCGTCAATTTCGGTTCGCCTGTCAGATGGAGTTCGATCCATGAGGTGGCTTGTGTCGCCGTACTGTTTGCTTTCCCTGCAACGCGGTTTAAGAACCCGTCCCAATGCCAAAACGTAGAGTTCGATCGCGCTGACAATATGTCCCGGAAAGCCAGCACCCCGCGGGTCCGATTCCATGTAAACTACCCAGCTGGCGCCGTCCTCCCCGCCAACCTGCAAGCATAATGCGGGTTCCGCGTTATCGGCGGGGCGAGGTGCCCGCAGTGGATCCCCGACCGTTAACGTTGTGTACCGTTCAGATATCGAGTTCGAAGCGATCAGCTCGAGAAGTGCTGCTTCGCCCGGGGCAAGACTAGCCGACTGTGGATGAGTAGCAACTGCCTTGTCGCCTTCTATGACAATCTTCGTGTCGACGACCAAATTCTCGCCCTTTTGAACAAGGAGATATGCCTTGCATGCGCCCGAGAATTGAACTGCGGCAGTGAGGAGGTCTTCAACATGTGCATGCTGCACGCGAGCGTCTTGTGTGAACGCCCCTTTCAACTCCCCGCCCGCGTCGGTCATCGTCACCACCCTGTTTCACCAATTGCACTCGGTGGGGATAGAAAGACCGCGCCGGATGCGATCGTCAACGCATGATAGCTTCGAACCGACACTTTGGGGCGTGTCCATTCAATCCAGGGGGCATTTGGCGCAGTATCTTTCAAAAAACATCAACGTGCCGAGACTGGCATGCTACAAAGGTTGTGCTGACACCTGCGGATTCGAAGTTCGGAAGGTTCAACGACGAGATCACAGAACAGCTCAAAATTTGCCTTGGAGACTGGTATGAACATGCTGGTTCCTCCAGTTTACCCGCATCGTCACCGCCAGATCCACAATCGCCAGCAGTCCCGTCGATCGCGGAACGTCTCGGTGGTAACCATCCATAGTTCGCGGGTCGGCGGATCCTCACCCAGGTCAATACACACAAGATTTGCCCGTTGGTCGCCGGCAGATCGCGTTAGCGCGGCAATCCCTAAACCCTAGCAACTCATCTGGGCCTGAACGTTTCCGTTCTTCGACTTCAATGTGACCTCGGTACCGGCAAGCTTCCGCTTGAACTAGTCTATAGCTGGAAATGCGTCGAGCGATGTATTGCGACCAGCGTAAAGCCATCGTCCATTCGGTTCGGGAGTTCATTCCCTTGGCGAGATAGAGGCTGCAACGCATGTCAATCAGTCGCCGTTGGACGATATCGTCCTCGGCGACGGATGGATCCGGAAGGAAACGTCCGCCTCGCGTTGAGCGAGGCCGAGGACGTAAGCTCCCGTCAAAAGTTCAATTTCGACCTCGGGATTGAGCGTCGAAAACGTCTCAATCACCGCAGGTGAAACCCAAGCGCAAACAAGTCGGGCGACGATATACGCAAGCTACCTTCCAGTTTTTGCTCGTCGCCTGCCAGACGCCGTTCCACGGCCAGGGCGGCCTCCAGGGCTTGCAGCCTGCGACTGACAGTCCGATCGCCGATCTTCGGAGGACGGTCGACCGCGCGAGGTGTACCGCTTCTCGCCGCGGTGAGGAAAATTCGAACGTCACCCTATTTCTCATCGGCGCCGCCATCTCTGCCATCGGGACCGAAGCCCAGAACCACTGCGGTTGGGCGACTGCAACGCTGATGGCCTGTGCAGCAAGCGCCGTCGCCGTCAGTCTTCAGTTGAGCAGGCGGGTTTCTAAATGACCAGCGAAATGGGGCGGGCATGATGCTCGCCGCATCGTACACCAATTCCCCTGAGCGCCGGTGTCAGTAGAGGACCTTGCTGCTAAGGAACGTGGCCAGCCTACAGCTTCATAAAGGAGGGCTAGGCCTACGTATCAGTTATTCCGCGGCGCTTTCCCCTTGAACTCTCCTGACCTCAATCGGCTCAATCTTCGTATCGCCGCCCCCCGATACGCTTGATCGAAAGCCCTCCCTTTATGGCGATCTCAGCAACCGTTAATGGACGGCCGGCTCAACTCGATGGACCGCCGGACATGCCCTATTACGGCCTTGCGCGACCTGCTCGGCATGACGGGCACAAAGTTCGAGTGCAGTATCGACCAATCCGGTGGATTCACCCTGCAGATCAACGGCGAGCCGGTCAGGTCCTGCATGCTTGCAATCGGGAGAAATCGATGGCGCGATAACGACGATCGAGGGGATTGGCGAAACGGAGGAGGGAAGAGGCATCCACAGTTTCTGGCTTTCGCTTGAGGTCTTGCAATGTGGCTACCGCCAGTGCGGGCAAATCAAGCCACTTTCGCTCTTCTTGCCCGCGACCCGAAGCCCGACGATGCGGCCATTGACGCTCCGATGTCCTCTGTTCGGCCGCTTTATATCAAGGCGTAGCCTAGCTATACCTAGGTTTAATTGCGGGCCAGGCGCCCAACCGCGATTGTGTTGGCAGATGCTTCTTTCAAGCGTTCGACATTCGAGCACGTAACGCTCGCCATCAATTAATCAATCAACGCCAAGGAGCGTCTCGATGCTGGGTTTCAGCGCATTGGAACTTGCGCGATTGCAATTCGCCTTCACCGTCTCGTTCCACATCATTTTTCCCGCCATCACGATCGGACTTGCCAGCTATCTCGCTGTACTCGAAACGCTGTGGCTGATCCGACGTAATCCAGTTTATGTCGAACTCTATCACTTCTGGTCTAAAATCTTCGCCGTTAACTTCGGCATGGGCGTCGTGTCCGGCCTGGTGATGGCCTACGAGTTTGGTACAAACTGGAGCGGCTTTTCGCAATTCGCCGGTGGCGTTACCGGGCCGCTGCTGACCTACGAGGTCTTGACCGCCTTCTTCCTGGAAGCGGGCTTTCTCGGCGTCATGCTGTTCGGATGGAACAAAGTCGGTCCTGGACTGCATATGTTCGCAACAGCCATGGTCGCGCTCGGCACGCTGATCTCGACTACCTGGATTCTCGCATCCAACAGTTGGATGCAGACGCCGCAGGGTTTCGAGATCATCAATGGCAAGGTCGTTCCGACCGACTGGCTGGCGGTGATCTTCAACCCATCCTTCCCCTTCCGACTGGCGCATATGACGCTTGCCGCCTACCTGTCAACGGCGCTCTTCGTGGCCGCTGCAGCCGCTTGGCACCTACTGCGTGGGCGCTCGACACCCGCGATCCGCAAGATGTTTTCGATGTCATTGTGGATGCTGATCATCGTGGCACCGGTCCAGATGTTTGTCGGCGACGCGCATGGCCTTAACACGCTCGAGCATCAGCCGGCAAAGATCGCGGCGATTGAGGGCCACTGGGAAAATGATCCGAACGCCACCAACCTGCCCCTGATTGCCTTCGGTGTTCCTGATATGGCTGCCGAAGAGACAAAATATGCAATTGAAATTCCTTATCTAGGCAGCCTGATCCTCACTCATACGCTGCATGGAAAAATCCCGGGCTTGAAGGAATTCGCTCCACAGGATCGCCCCAACTCGACAATCATATTCTTCACTTTCCGCATCATGGTCGGTCTCGGGCTCGCGATGTTCCTGCTCGGAGTCTGGGGTGCGTTCCAGCGCTGGCGCGGCAAGCTTTACGATACAAGGCCATTCCTCCTGTTCGCCCTTTTTATGGGGCCAACCGGGTTAATCGCGGTCCTCGCCGGCTGGATCACCACGGAAGTCGGACGCCAGCCCTGGGTGGTGTACGGCATCCTGCGTACCCAGGACGCGGTATCCAATCACGCGGTCCTGACCCTGACCATCACGCTGGTCATGTTCATAGTGATGTATTTCCTGATCTTCGGTACCGGTATTGGCTTCATGCTGCGGATGGTTGCCCATGGCCCAGACGAGGGTCGTGGTGGCACGAGCCCTCAACACGAGGGACAGATCAATCGTCCCGCGCGTCCGTTGTCTGCAGTTCCCGACACAATCAACGCCGCGCCGATGCGCGAAACCACGGAGGTTTGAGATGGGTGTTGATCTTCCCCTCATCTGGGCTGTCATCATCGCATTCGGCGTCATGATGTATGTTGTAATGGATGGTTTCGATCTCGGGATCGGCATCCTCTTCCCGTTCATCAAAGATCGTCATGAACGCGACGCCATGGTTAACACCGTGGCGCCGGTCTGGGATGGTAATGAAACCTGGCTCGTGCTCGGTGGTGCTGCCCTGTTCGCGGCCTTCCCGCTGGCCTACGGCTTCCTGCTCAGCGCTCTCTACCTGCCGCTGATGTTCATGTTGGCCGGTCTGATCTGGCGTGGCGTCTCCTTCGAATTCCGCTTTAAGGCTTCCGATCGTCACAAACCTTTTTGGGACCGTGCGTTCGCTGGAGGCTCCTATGTTGCGACCTTCTCGCAGGGCGTGGCGCTCGGTGCCTTCATTAATGGCTTCAAGCTCGAAGGCACGACCTTTGCCGGCACAGCAGTCGATTGCTTCACCCCGTTCAGCATATTCACCGGCTTTGCCTTGATGGTGGCCTACGCTCTGCTTGGTTCGACCTGGCTCATAATGAAGACGTCGGACGACCTGCATCGTCGCATGCGGGATTTAGCACAATGGATCGCCATCGCCCTTCTCGTCGTGATTGCTATCGTAAGCATCTGGACGCCGATCATGCATCCTCAGGTCGCCACACGGTGGCTGAGCCTACCCAATCTGTTTTTCCTTGCTCCCGTTCCGGTGCTGGTGCTTGGCGTGACCTGGCTTCACCTCCGGGTTCTGCGAAGCCGTGAGGTTCACGCAGCACCGTTTATCCTGGCGCTCTTGATGATCTTTCTCGGTTACACCGGTCTGGCAATCAGCATGTGGCCGTATGTTATCCCGCCGTCGGTCACGATCTGGGCCGCAGCTTCCCCGCCTGAGAGCATGGGCTTCGCACTCGTCGGCACGCTCCTGATTATCCCGATCATCCTCGTCTACACGACGTGGTCCTACTACGTGTTTCGCGGGAAGCAGACGGTCGGCGATGGGTACCACTGATGACGATCAGGACCTCTGTAAAGGAACCGGCCAAGCGTGTCGGCTGGATGATTGCCATCTGGACCATTTCGGTCATTGGCCTCGGCATATTCGCCGTGACCTTCCGCTTCATCATGTCACTGGCAGGACTGACCGAATAGTCCCGCCACGACCCAGTCCAATCCGAAGACTTTTCACGCGATCGCGTGCCGGCATTGAGAAAATGCGTGGCGATCAAGAATTTAAATTACCATCAAGGAGCGCATCATGGCCAAGAAAGCAGCAGACCTCATCACAGATATCCTCCACGCTGCGGGCGTGCGTCGCATCTATGGCGTCGTAGGCGACAGCCTGAACGGACTGACCGAGTCGTTGCGGGTTCGCAAGGACATCGAATGGGTCCACACCCGGCATGAAGAGACAGCGGCCTTCGCGGCTGGCGCTGAGGCCCATCTCACAGGCGAACTTGCAGTTTGCGCCGGGAGCTGCGGGCCGGGCAACCTTCATCTGATCAATGGCTTGTTCGATTGCCATCGCTCGCGTGTTCCAGTTCTCGCCATCGCCGCCCAGATCCCATCGGCGGAAATTGGTCGCGGCTATTTCCAGGAAACCCACCCCGATCAGCTCTTCCGAGAATGCAGCCACTTTTGCGAGATGGTCAGCCATCCCGATCAGCTTCCTGGCGTTTTAGAATCGGCAATCCGTGCAGCTGTCGGCAAGCGCGGCGTGGCTGTCATCGTCGTCCCAGGTGATGTGGCGCTATCCGAGTTTACCGGTAAGATTTCGCAAGCAGCAGCATTCGCTTTGCCCCAGTCCACCGTCACGCCGCAACCCAGCGAGATTGTACAGCTCGCCGATATTCTCAACAGCAGCGCCAAGACCACACTGTTCTGCGGCCGCGGTTGCCAGGGCGCCCATGCCGAGCTGCTGATGCTGGCCAAACGCCTCAAGGCGCCGATCGTCCACGCCCTGGGCGGCAAGGAGCACGTCGAGTGGGAGAACCCTTTCGACGTCGGTATGACTGGTTTTATCGGCTTCTCCTCCGGTTACGCCGCCATGCATGATTGCGACACGCTCGTGATGTTAGGCACCGATTTCCCTTACCGCCAGTTCTTCCCGTCCAATGCCAAGGTCGTCCAGGTGGATATACGACCGGAAAATCTCGGCCGCCGCGTCCCCCTCGATCTGGCACTCGTCGGTGACGTCAAATCGACGATTGAGGCAGTGCTCCCGCTTGTCGAAGCGAACCCCGATACTGCCTATCTCGACTTCTGCAAAGAACGGTATGTCAAGGCTCGCGCCGGTCTCGATGATCTTGCTACCGGAAAGGCTGGTCGCAAGATTCATCCCCAGTATCTTGCGAAGCTCGTCAGCGATCACGCTACAGAAGACGCCGTCTTCACTTTTGACGTCGGCACTCCTACAATCTGGGCGGCTCGTTACCTGAAAATGAATGGCAAGCGCCGCATGATTGGCTCTCTGTCACACGGGTCCATGGCAAACGCGATGCCACAGGCAATCGGGGCCCAGGCTGCTTATCCCGGTCGTCAGATCATCAGCCTTTCCGGCGATGGTGGCTTTGCCATGCTGATGGGTGACTTTTTGACGCTCGTCCAGCAGGACCTGCCAGTCAAGGTCATCATCTTCAACAACTCGACGCTTGGCTTCGTCGCGATGGAGATGAAGGCGTCGGGTTTCCTCGAAACCGGAACGACCTTGAAAAATCCAAATTTCGCTGAGTTCGCCCGATCTGTAGGCGTTCATGCAATCCGCGTCGAGGATCCCTCCGAGTTGGAGGATGCGATCAAGGATATTCTGGCGTATGACGGGCCGGCGCTTCTAGATGTAGTCACCAACACTCAGGAGCTTTCCATGCCACCGCAGATCAAGGCGGAGCAAGTGAAAGGCTTCAGCCTTTGGGCGCTGCGTACGGTAATGAACGGCCGTGGCGACGAACTCATTGATCTGACGCTTTCGAATTTCCTGGAGCGCTGACATGATCCTTGAAGCAGCACTTGAGCGACCGATCAAAATCGGCACCCTAAGTGTAATCTTTCCGGACGGGACGGCCAAGGCTCTTCGGAACGGGCGGCGAGCCTCGGGCATCAATGGCGATCTGACGCAAAAGGCGTAGGGTCGGGCTGGCGAGAAATCGGGCGTTGGCCTTAGGTGAAGCCTATATGGATGGCGACGTCAAACTTGGCGATCGGGATCTTTTTGGCACCCTCGATTTTCTGGCGATGAACTCGATTACCGCGGTAGCCGTCCCTTCGAAAAATTTATGACACGCAGAATTACAATTTATGCTTCTGTCATAGACGCTAGCGGATCGACCACATTGAAACGGAGGCATCGGCAAAAAAGAATAGGGCAACGTGAACTGCGGACGCCTCCGCGACTCACGTTCGCTAAGTAACGGTGAGTATAGCACAGCGGCACAGGTGGTGCCCGCCACAAAGCGAGAGATAATTCGCTAGCGGATTTGCTTCGACAATTCTCGCTACGCAGCGGCTTCGGCGCCTTTATTTGCCGGACTGGTCGTCAACGGCAGCCGGAAAATCATCGTGGTACCAGAGGAATTTGTGCTGCCAATGCTCAGGCCCCCGCCATGGACCTCGGCAATTGTCTTGCAAATCGCAAGACCCATGCCGAGACCCTTGTCCTTGGTGGTGAAGAAGGGATCGAAGATGGAGTCCCTTGCCGATGCAGGTATGCCGGTTCCGGTGTCAGAAACGGCGAGGATCACGAAGGTATCGCGGACCTCGCTTTCGACTCGGAGACGGCGGCCACCCGATTGCGGCTCCATCGCATCGAGCGCGTTGGTCATCAAATTGAGGACCACCTGTTGAACTTGGATCGGATCGGCGAAAACAGAGCTACCTTCGGCGAGCACACATTCGATTTCAACCCCGTCCGCACGGCTGTCCGTCTCGACAACTGTGAGGACGTCTTTCACCACGTTGTGCAGGTCTAGGAATTCGAGATTCGCCGGCGCCTGCTTCGCAAGCGAACGAAGGGCGGAGATTATGTTGCTCGCCCGCACACCTGACTGTTCGATTTTTGTGAAATTCGTGATTGCATTCTGAACCTGCGGGACCGGTTGCTTTAGCCAGCGGATGCCAGAATTGGCGAATGTAACGATAGCAGACAGCGGCTGGTTGACTTCATGAACGATCGAGGCCGCCATGCCCCCCAGAACGCTGACATGGGAATTCTTGATGAGTTCGGCGCGAGCACTTCCACGGGCCATGTCCTGGCTCTTCTGAGCGGCGCTGCCTCGCTGGTGCTGCTCCAACTGTCCCTTCAGGCGGAGAGCTTCCGTGGTTGCGACAACAAAGAGCTCGATGGCCTGTTCGATTTCGAGCGAGAAGGCATCGCTGAGTGCGTTGTTCTCCAGATAGAGAATGGCGAAAACACGATCCTTGTCCTTGAGGGGAACGCAAAGAAGCGACCTGACTGGGCATTCCTTTAAGGCTAATGCATGCGCGTCGCCAGCCTCGGTCTGTGCGTCGCCGTATCGGAGCGAAAGTGCAGATTCCACCACAAGCCTGACGATCGTGGCAGGGGCCATCTCGGCAGTCACGCGGGTCTTTTCTGTTAAAACATTCGTGACGCCATCACGAAGGCGCGTGCTCGCGATGATGGAGAAATCGTCGCCATCGACACTGATGAGTTGGCCGCGCATGGCGCCAGAATATTTCACTGCGGCAACGATAAGATCCGTCGTGAGCGAGTCGGATCTTTCGATTGGCTGAATAACGCGATCCGGAAGCTCGATATCGACAGGAACAGAAAAGACCTCGGCAAATTCAGCCCGTAGTCCGTTAGCCAACTGGTCCGCACCCCATTTCTGGTAATGGGCCTGGGCCTGTCGGATATGGCCAAAGGCGGCAAAAGACAGGCCAGTCTCAAGGGAAAGTCTCCCGGCCCGCTCATGTACAAGAGCGAGCTCGTGCCAGAAGCCCGCTTCCTTTGCAGCCTTGATCGAACGCTCATACTGGCGAAGCGCTTCGATCGTGTCGCCAGCGGAGAGTGCGGCTTCGGCGTCCACAAAAGCAAGCTTGTTTTCGAATGTCGCGGGGTTCCGTTCGGCCAGAACGCGCAATATGTCACGGTCATCGTTGCTGGGGTTACCTACGCCGGTCATCTGGTTTGCCAAGGCCGAATAAAAATGGAGATCCGCAACGTGGATATGAGCGGGGGTCGTCCATTTCCATTTTCTCGCCTGAGCAAACGATTTCATGGCGAGTTCGATCTGACCACGATAGAACTGTGAAATGCCTTCGAAGAGGTGGCCCCAAAAGATCAGGGGAGACATTTCGGATGCTGTGTCCGAGGTCGCAAGTGCCAGAATCATGCCTGACTCGACACTGCGATCTCTTAAGCCCTGAACGAATGCGAGCTGAACCTGCAGGATCCGGATGACCTCCTCGAAGCCAACACTCCGCGCCATTGCGATGCCGCGGTTGGCTTCGTTGGTCACCACGGAGAGCGGCGCTCCCATGGAGAGCAAATCCGAGACGATGTGGTTGGTCGCATAGCATGCCATGCTGATATCGCCGCTGTTCCTTCCCTGTTCGAACGCCTCTTTGGCGCGAGCCAGCGAGTAGGAAAGAGGCTTTAGCCAGACCGATACCTGGTCGAGCGCGACCAGAGCCGAGGTCCGATACGCGCTATAGGCATGCGTGCCCGAAAGCGCCACCCCCGCCTCGGCCATAGCCAGAGCATTCTCGTAGTCGCCATATTCGCTGGCAAGGCAAACTCCGCACCAAGCGAGACCATAGCATGTTGCGTCGCAGACACCGTGTTCGGCCGACAGTTCGACAATTTTCGCTGTGTGTAGGAATTTCAAACCGTCATCGGAAAAAAACGATGATTGCAAAGTTGCCAAGAGACCCACAGCGACAGCGATCGTGTCGTCCGAGAGGCGTGCATGTTCTCTGATCGTGGGTAGCGACAATCTTTCGACTGCAGCCGTTACCGCCTCATATGCGGCATCGAGTTCTGCCTTTGTGGGCTTTCGCGTAAGCGAGATGCCAAGCAGTCTCAGACCGGAAAGAGCCACTTCGATTGCTTGCTCGAACTGTCCCCGCAATATAAGCACTGCGGCACGCAGACGCGCAGCTCGAGCCTGATCTGCTGGCGAGCCGGCGTAAGCAATAAGGCGATCGAGCTCTTGGTCGTCGATAGCTGCTCCAAATTGATCGACGAGGATAGCGCAGCGAAGCTCGGCAAATCCCCAATGATATCTGTCCGAGGACTTGGAGAATGAAACGAGTTCCATACCCTTTTCGGCATAGCGAAGCGCGCCATCCAGTGAGCCGACCGCTTTAGCGATCTGGGCGGCTTTTATAAGAGCAGCAAGCGCAGGCTCAAGGCCTGCAAGCAGAATGGGACTGGTTCGAGCCTTCACTATCTGTTCGGCTACGGCAAGATGTTGGTCTGTTCCCGCGGCGTTTAGCTCCAGCATGCTTTTTGCGATATAGGCGTGCCTGGATGTCTTGTCATCCTTACTAAGAGCACCACGGATATGCTCCCGAACCGAGTCGTGGGAGAATTGGCACCAATTCCCGTCGATTTGGACCAGCCCAAGGGTTTCTGCTGGCTGTAGCGATTGCTTGAGGGCGCTGATTGAAACCTCGGCAGCAGAGCACAGAACGCTCTGCTCGCTTGTAAAACCGACGCAGGCGGCAAATTGGAGAACCCGCCTCGTCTCCGATGGAAGTTCGGCGACGATGCCGCTCAGCAGCGAGTTCAGGCTCCAGTTCTTCTGATCAGAGACGAACTGAGCCAGATCCGGTGTGGTCTCAGCCCGATTAAGTACATTCAAGATGAGCTGTATATGGAACGGGTTCCCTCCTGCAACGGACTGGACAAGGCGCGCCAATGGGCCGGTTGTCTCCCCATATCGCTGGGCGGAAATCAGCCCCTCCACAGCATCGAATGCAAGCGTCTTCAGGAGAATATCGGTAACCCGAACAGCAGTGTCACCGAGAAAATTCTGCAACCCAACTTCTCGAAATTCCGACGTGTAATCGGTCCGATAGGTACCGACGATCAGCATGTCCCGAAAGCCGCGCTCGGACAAAGCCCGCATCAACTGGATCGAGCTTTCGTCGAGCCAATGGAGATCGTCGACAAACAGGACGAGAGGAGTGGTTGGAGAGCTGCTCGCTTGGATCGCGTCGATCAGGTGATCCTTTACCCGATTGGTTGTCGATGACGTCACCGCGTCACGAACAGATGCAAGCTCTTCGATTTCCGATGCGGGGCGAAGCTGGCGAAGCGCCTTCAGGATCGCACTGTAGGGTACTCGTTGGAATGCTTCGTCGGCCTTGCCGACAGCGTATTTGATATATTCGTTTGCGTTCAGAAACGCGTTGACGACTGACGTCTTCCCGAAACCGGCGGCACCGCCGATCAAAACGATTTCGCCGAAACCCGTCTGCGATACCCTATCATAGGCCTGAAGAAGCACGTCGAGTTCGGTTTCCCGACCAAAGATTTGCCGGTTTCCAAGAGCATAAGTCATCAGTTTCCCATCGGGTATAGGCTTGCAAAGCAAGCCGACAAAACATCTCGGCAAAGCGTTGTCAAAGCGATTTTGCATCGCAGCAATAGTTTTGGTGAGCCTTATTCAAAGGACATGCATATCGTTCAACGCCACCTGGAGAAGGGGCTTGTTGCTGGCAGGTTGATCGTCTGGCTTTGGATATTTTCACCGCCCTGATTGTGCCGTCGACGGTGTCCACAACATTCAACGCGACCATACCGATATCGCATAACGGGTTGGGCAGGGGCTGGAGTGAATGACATGCGGGGCCCCGGTATCGCCGTCAAGGAGGGCAATCTAACCTATCTGGGCAATTGCTAAAATCACCCGATGGCCGGGCAGATCGCCGCTGCTGCCGCGCACAATCTTTTGCCCATTTACCTCTTTGAAAACTCTGGCGAAGCACTGGACGTGTGATGCTCGAAGATCGGGCATGTCTGCCAACTCGACCAGCACGGCGTCTGGTCCCGACATATCCTGATTTGACGGGCCGAGCGCCAGTGACTTCCCCATGCCACCAGCGTAGCGGTTGCTGACCACGACCTTCATCGGCAGTCCTGCGAGCGCCGCCTGAACCTCGGTGACACAGAACGCCCACTATTGCCGTCGGCTTTGCTTCAACCAGTGTCATCGCCTATCGCCGCACCAGCGGAATGCTGTCAAATTCAACAAACGGTTTGTATAAACCTGCTGCCATCCTGCCCGATCGACCAGCCGCCAACAGAACCGCTCCAATCTTATCATCGGCGCCTTGATCCTCGCGATTTCGGACGCCGCGAAACCTTCTGATGCCAAGCGATCACATCGCTTCCGATTGGTACGGGTGCTGCCCAGCGCACCCGCATAAAACGCCTTAGATCGCAGATCCATCGCAAGGAGAGGCGTTTCCGCATCGATATCGTCACGCAGAACCGCGGCCGTGGTAGACGGACCTATCAGCTGTGTGAGTTCCTCGGTCCGGCCCGGATCCACGACTATGACATAGACATTTGCCGTTCTTGCGAGGCGCGCGACCGCAGAGCAATGTTCGAGGGCTTGAACGCAATCTCGTCTGCCCCCGAAACGCCTTTGCTGGGACTCGTCTCCACTGGGCGGATCTGTGTTTCATTGTTATCTTCACCGTCGCTCGAGACGCCTTCGAAGGGCACCGTGGTGTCGAAGTCACCGTGGCGGGCGTCGTAGAAATCAGACGTTTTTGCCATTACCGTTCCGATTTGCTTGAAGAATGACAGACCGGGTGTCGCGCGCGAGATTGGAACAGACGATTCCGGACGGTGAAAGCTCAAGATTGATCCGGACCCGTCGAGATAGGGTGCAGCCCTTCATTCAATGTCGAGGGCCCCGAGCGTTTCTTTGGCAATCGACGACGCGCTGATAGCGGCGGGGAAGCCACCATAAAAGGCGAGATGGGTGATCACCTCGCTGAGCTCTTTCTTGCTGAGGCCATTCTTGATAGCGCGGCGCAGGTGCGCGCCCAGTTCGCCTGGTCGATACATAACAACCAAAGCTGCAACGGTGATCAAGCTGCGGTCGCGCTTTGACAGGCCTTCGCGTGCCCAAACCTCTGAGAACAACGGGTCGTCGACAAAATCGGAGAGCGCTGGCGTGAAGGCCTTGGCCATGTCGCGGGGGCGGATCTGCTTGGACATAAGGGTTCTCCGGTTGATTTTGGATCGTCTCAAGCCTACGTCTCGCCATCCAAGCCGGCCATTGAGCCAAAGTCTGGCTAGGACTACACCTTTGTATAGGTGATGTCCTTTGCCGCCAGAGGCCACGTTTACGAAGAATAGTACTGTGCGGAAGGCTCTACGAGGTTACGACGGCCTTACCAAGCTGCCGTTGCGTGCACCCTACCAGCGCGACCCAGCATTTTTGCCTAGGAGCAAGCGCTCCCGTCAGTGCTTTGGTCTGGGGCATAGTCGTGACGACCGCCGGCCATTTTTTTGCAAACGCGATCGAAACAGCTTTCGGCCATTTGGGCCTCTACCCTGACCTCGTTGTTGCGCTGGTGATCGTTCGAATCGTTTGGGCACTGGTCATTTGTCTCACACAAAACGAGCTAGCACCTCCAGGCCGAGCTGCGTATGGCGGCAGAAGACAAGCCACGCTGTGCAATCATCCGCAACATCTGGCGTGCCCTGGAGACCTGAGCGCGCAATCGGAGACACCGCCACAAGCCGGGCGCAATCAAGACCCGCTCAGGCAGCCTGCGGCAGTGCCGGGGAACCAATGCCTCAGATCGCGGCGACGGCGTCTTGCAGCAGACACCTCACCTGGCCAGCGACCGTCTTGAGGTGGGGATTGTCGATCGCTTGCATCGAGGCGACGGGATCGATGGCGCTGGCCATGATGGTCCCTTCCTCCAGCGATCGCACGATCACATTGCAGGGCAGCATGGCGCCGACCCTGGGCTCCATCTTCATCGCCTCAAGCGCCATCATCGGATTGCAGGCGCCGAGAATGAGATAGTCAGCTACATCGACGTCGAGCTTCTTCTTCATTGTCGCTCGCACATCGATTTCGGTTAGCACACCGAATCCTTTGGTCGACAGGGCTTCCTGGTGGCTGCGACCACAGCGTCAAATGGCATGCCTTTGATTGTCTTATCGAGTGTATAGGTAATGATCTCACTCCCTGGCGACCGGCGCATGCCGATCTTGTTGCCGGTGTTGGACCCACACCGGAGTATATCCTCTGAGGGTCGCGCACCTCCTAGACGGCGGTGCCCACCAGCGCGCCAATGCCTGCCGTCAGCGCCATGGCAAAGGCACCCCAGAAGGTGACCCGGATTGTGGCTTTCATCACGTCTGCCCCGCCACCCTTGGCGCCGATGGCTCCAAGCAGCGCGAGAAACAACAGCGAAGCAGCCGAGACGAGCCAGACAAGTTGGTCTGCCGGCGCCAGCCACACCATTGCGAGCGGCATCGTGGCACCGACAGCAAAGGTCAGCGCCGATGTCAGGGCAGCCACGATCGGTCTCGCAGTGGTGATCTCGGAGATGCCGAGTTCTTCGCGGGCATGCGCCTCAAGCGCATCCTTCTGCATCAACTGCTCGGCCACCCTTCTGGCCAGATCGATATCGACACCGCGTCTGGCATAAAGTTGCGCCAATTCTTCTCGCTCCAGATTGGGTTGGCTCTCAAGCTCCAGTCGTTCGCGGTTGAGATCGGCCTGCTCGGTGTCCGCCTGGGAGCTTACCGAGACATATTCGCCCGCCGCCATCGACATGGCCCCTGCCACAAGTCCTGCGATGCCGGCGATCAGAATCTCGGAACTCCCCGCCGCAGAGGCTGCCACCCCGACGATCAGGCTTGCGGTCGACACGATGCCGTCATTGGCGCCGAGAACGGCCGCTCGCAGCCATCCTATCCGGGAAACGAGATGCGTTTCGCTGTGAAGGCTCCTCATAAGGCCCTCCGGATGACGCCATCAAGGCGAGCTGCGAGAGCGATGGTGTTGGAGATCGTACCGTATTTGCGGACGTTCTTGTGCAGGAGTTCGAGCCGCTGTTCGCTCTCCTCGGTATCGACCAAGAGTTCGTAGTCGATGGAGACGATACGCGGCAGATCATCCTGCCGGACGGCATGAAGCATCACTTCGACACCATCGAGAGAGAAATCGAGGAGGGGCAGGACGCGCTCGATCCCCTTGATCATGCAGGCTGCAATCGACGCCAGCAACAGTTCGGCCGGATTGAAGGCGTCGACCGGGCCGGTCAGTCCGGTAGCAAGCCTGATATCTGCATTCTCTGTGCGCGCCACGCTCTCGCTGGGATCAATCCGCCGTGCCAAGATTCTGTATTCAAGCATCGCAAGTCCTCCCTCATGTGACCCTCTTGGAGGAACACGAGAGACACCGTATCATCTGACCTCATGCGGGACTTGATCGACGTCAAGACAAGGGGAGACCGTCCACCACCAAGATCATGAGGCTCGCTGCAAGGACAGAATAGGATATGCAGTTGGGGCAGACTAAGACCTCGGCAGGCGAGACAAGCTCTAGCCACTTGATGCAGATCAGCACCAAATTTACAGTTGCAAACGGAGCCAGTGTGTCTCACGAGGTCAGTTCGCCGGCCCCTACGGCGGTATGGCGGTTGAGAAGATGAGGATCAGCATCATGCCGATCCCGGTGGCGACAATCGGCGTGGCCGTCCACCTGCTGACCCGACCCAACAACGGCTGGAGGTTTGCATGTTGCGCCAGGCCTACCCGTGTGATCATTATTATCGTACGCGCGATGATGCTGTTCAGCGTCGCGACGACGGCGCTCGCGCTCAGACGGTTCGTATCCTTTCAATGGGAGGCCTGAAAGCTACCTCCCATCGGATGAAGTTTAACCAGACGAGCGTCGTCATTAGTCAACGGCGAAGTCGGTCGAGACCGAGACGGCGCGCCATTCGGAGAGAATGGCGTTGTCCTGTGCATGCTTCTTTTCGATCGCTGCGACGGTATCACTACCGAGCGGGAGGCGGACCGGCGGATTGGCGGCGTCAGCGAAGGCGATCAGGACCTCTGCCAGTTTTTGAGGGTTGCCCGGCTGGTTGTGGCTGAGTCCGGCCGCTATCGTGCGGACCTTGCCAGCGGTCGCTTCGTAGTCGCCAATGATATTGCCGCTCACCGACAAGGACGAACTGTCGAGGAAATCCGTGCGGAAATAACCCGGCTCGATGACGGTGACATGGATGCCAAGCGGCGCCAGTTCGTCATGCAGGGCTTCGCTCAGCCCCTCGACGGCGAATTTGGTCGAGGAGTAAACCCCGAAACCTGCTGCGCCGCGATAGCCGCCGATCGACGAGATATTCAGGATGCGGCCGGAACGGGCCCGGCGCATAAAGGGCAGGACGGCGCGGGTCACGTTGAGGAGACCAAAGACGTTGGTGCGGTATACAGCCTCGACCTCAGCCACGGTTGCTTCTTCGACGGCACCCATCAATCCGAACCCAGCATTGTTGAGCAGGATATCGATGCGGCCGAAGCGCTCGATCCCGGCTTTGACCGCTGTGGTTGCCTGTCTGTCGTCGGTCACATCGAGGACGACCGGAAGCAGGTTGGGATGCTCGCCGAACCGATCGGTGATCGCTTTGGGATTGCGGGCGGTAGCGACGACGGCGTCGCCCTGTGCAAGAGCGCGTGTGGTGACGAGGGCGCCAAAGCCGCGCGAGGCGCCGGTGATGAACCAGATTTTCATGAGGGTGTTCCTTGATGCTGGATTGATGGGGAAAGCGTTGGGCCGGGGGCTCAAGGGCGCGGCGATGTCATGGTGCAGAATGTCAATTCCATGTCGCGGGCCAGCAGCTCCGGAAAGCGCGCCATGACGGCTTTGGTGTAGGGCTGCTCAAAATGCGCATCGAGATCAGCGCGCGATCGCCAGTTCTCATAGAGAATCCAGACGCTGGGATCATGGTTGTCGCGGTGCAGGTGATAGTCGATCGATCCCCCCTCGGCGCGGGTCGGTAAGACCAGAGCCTGCAACGCTTCGCCAAGCGTCGCGGCACAGCCCGGCTTGGCCGTCAGCCTGGCAATCAAAGTCAACGTTTCGGTCATGTCAGTCTCCCTTGAAGGCGTCTTCGGGGTAAACGGCTTCCCACCCTGCGGTCGGGTCCGTCGCCAGCGTCCAGATTGTGTCGGCTGCCTCTCTCGCCTCTGTCGATCCGGGGCCGACGAGTGTGGCGATTGTCGCCACCGCGATGCGGATGCCGCGTTCGGCGAGAGGGCCGGCCAGACCTTCGACGACATTTCTAAGGGCCGCCTTGCCAAGGCCGAGACTGGCATAGCCGGCATGGGGTGAGACGGCGAGGCCGCCACCTGTGACCAGGATCGTACCGCGGCGGGCACCGAACAACTCAACGGATGCCCGGATCGTGTGAAGGCCGGCAGCAATATTGGTGGCGAGGTCGTCCGTGACCTCATCGTCGCGCATGCTGAACAGATCCTGTTCACGCACGAACGCGGCATTGAAAAGGACCGCCGTCAGCCCGCCGGACAGGCGGTCGCCCTCGGCGACCGCCTTGCGCAGTGCGATCGGGTCGGTCGCATCAGCTTGCAAAGTCGAGACGTGGAGACCTTGCCCGGAAAGGGTTCTGGACAGACCGGTGAGACGATCGGCATTGCGAGCGGTGAGCACGACATGCCAGCCTTCCCGCCCGAATTTCTCCGCAACGGCCTGCCCGATGCCGGGGCCGGCGCCGATAATCATGATGGAGTTCGTCATGGGATATTCTCCTGATGTGCTGGCCATCGCGATGCCGTGACGGCCAGCCGGGTGAGAAAGGGTCACGGCAGGACTTCCGCCAGCTCGATCAGATTGCCGAAGGGATCGCAGAAGAAGGCGAGGCGGCGGCTGATTGCCAAAAGCTCGAACGGCTCGGTCACGATGGTGACGCCGCGCGCCCGCAATTCCTCGACAGTGGCGTCGACGCTTGCGACATTCAGGCAGAAATGGTGGTAGCCGGCATATTTGAGGCTATCGCCGAGATCGGTATAAGGGCGGACCTCCGCCGGCGCCGGATCGCCGCCACCCAGGATTTCCACATAGAAATGGTCGTCAGTCGCGGGTGCGAGATAGGCCAATTGTTCGTCGGCGTAGTCCCATTCGGCAACGACACGGAAGTCGAGTTTCTCGACATACCAGCGCTTTGCGGTTTCGAGGTCCGGCGTGCGGACGGCAACGTGATGACCGCGCATGTCGGCAAAGGGTGATGCAGTGTTGTGGGCGGGAGGAATGAAGTCGGCCATTGTCCTATCTCCTGTGTGGTCCGGCACAAGCGCCGGTTTGCGAGGAGAAATCTGGACCTTTTCAACGATCAGGATTAGAGAGATAATCTTCCTCTCAATGATGAGTGAGATTTGACAATGCGCAGTACGGATCTCTCTGAACTCGCGGCCTTCGATGCGGTCGCCCGTCACCGCAACTTTCGCCGTGCCGGTGAAGAGCGCGGGGTGACGGCCTCGGCGATCAGCCATGCGGTGGGTAATCTCGAGGCACGCGTCGGCATTCGTCTGCTCAATCGAACGACCCGCAGCGTGTCGCTGACTGATGCCGGGGCAATGTTGCTTGCGCAACTGTCGCCCGCCTTCGGCGAGATCGGCTCGGCGCTCGATGCCCTCAACCAGTTTCGCGATACGCCTTTTGGCAAGGTTCGCATCAATGCGCCCAATTCGGTCGCACCGTTCGTATTCCGGTCAGTCATCGGTCCTCTGATTGCAGAAAATCCCGGGCTTCAGCTGGAAATCGTCGCTACCGACCGGCTTGTCGACATTGTGGAGGAGGGGTTCGATGCCGGCATCCGTCTTGGAGAAAGTCTGCGCGATGGCATGACTGCTGTGAAGATCAAACCGCGGCTTCGGTTTGCCGTCGTGGGCTCAACAAGCTATTTCGAACGTTATCCGCTTCCTAAAACCCCGGATGATCTGCGTCACCATGTCTGTATTCGCAATATCTATCCAAGCGGCAAGCCCTATGCCTGGGAGTTCAGCCGCGCAGGCAAGATCATCGAATTCGAGCCGACCGGCTCTCTGTCGCTCGATGACCATGAACTGATGGTCGAGGCGGCACTTTCGGGCGTGGGGCTGGCTTACGTCTGGGAAGAGCGCGCGCGTTCCTATGTCCAGAGCGGCAGCCTGGTCGAATGCCTGACATCCTGGAGTGCGCCCGAGGACTGGCTCTATCTCTATTACCCGACGCGGAAATACCTGTCGGCCGGCCTGCGCGCCGTCATTGATGCGCTGCGTGTGTGAAGGACTGCAGCCCGACGGTTCGATTTCTATGAAGGCGCTAAACCTCGTCGAGCCAACTAAGGCGAGATTGCTGGCCACTCGTGAAGTGGGGAATGTTAATTCGGCACTTCTGAGGAAGCTTCGCTCGACATTGACAGGTTTTTCGCTGTTGGCACGCTTGCGATCAAGCCGGGTACCAGCGTTCATAAGGGACAAGGTTTCTAGGGTGCGCAATGGCTTTACGTGATGCAAGAGCAACGCGAGAAAGTCATGCAGGAAACTGGCATCTGTGTTTAAGGTTGGGGCAGCTGCGAGGCTTTCAGTTGGCTGCCACACAGATGACCGGACAGGTGATGACATGACAGAGCTGATGCTTAGGTTTGGCGTCGCTATCGCCATAGGGCTGCTGGTCGGGTTGGAACGGGGCTGGCGTGAACGCGACGAACTGGAAGGCAAGCGTGTTGCCGGCATAAGAACGTTCTCAATCACGGGACTGCTCGGCGCTGTGATCGCAGCTCTCTCCCAACTCTCTGGGGCTCCCTGGATGCTTGTTATTGGATTTTCAGTGTTGGGTGCATTAGTCGGCTGGTTCCAGTTTTGGAAGGCGAGTCAGGACGAAGATTTCAGCGTCACTGTTGTAATTGCGGCGCTGTGTGTTTTCGCATTGGGAGCACTTGCTGTTGTTGGTGATTACAAAGTGGCAGCCGCTGGTGGAGCAGCTTTGGCAGGGCTTCTGGCCAGCAGGGAAATCCTCCATTCTCTGCTGAAGCGGTTGACATGGCCCGAAGTCAGGTCGGCGGTCCTCCTGGCTGGGATGACCACAATCGTACTGCCGCTGCTGCCGAACCGGACCATTGATCCGTGGGGTGGATTAAATCCTCACGAGGTTTGGCTGTTCACCGTCCTGACGGCCGCACTGTCCTATCTCGGCTACATTGCTGTCCGCATGCTTGGACCGACGAAGGGTACCCTTATCACTGGACTGTCGGGCGGCATTATCTCATCGACATCGGTCACCGTCGCCTTGGCGAAAAGCGCACATGGTGTAATGAATGCCTTTCCACTGGCGGGCGGGGCTTCGCTTGCAGCAATGGTCTCGATTATCCGTGTCTGCATCGTAGTCGCTCTGCTGAAACCTGATTTGCTAAAGATAATTGCACCATCGGCGATCGCTGCAGCGTTGGCATTTGGCCTGTGCGGTTTGCTATTGCTTTCGTTCGGGCACGCGCAGAAGGCCGACGAGAGCTCGCTCCCCCGCAATCCTTTTGACCTTATGCAGTTGCTGATATTTGCTGCAGGTTTCGCGGTTGTTTCAACGCTCAGCGCGGCCTTGGTCGAGCGATTTGGGTCAGTCAGTGTTCTTGCGAGTTCTGCTCTGTCTGGCGTTTTCGATGTGGATGTTGCCGTGCTGAGTGCAATTCGCCTCAATGGTGCTATTCTTTCGACAGGTCAGGTGGGAGAGGCTATCCTCATGGCATTAGTCGCAAACGGGGCTGGACGCCTTTCACTGGCAATGGTCGCTGGACCCAGTCGATTTTGCCTTCCCCTTTCCGGAGCGACGTTGCTTGCAGCGGGAATTGGCGCGGCCGTCTTCTTTGTCACCGATTTCTCGTGATCCTGCAAACTAGGGATGTTGAGTCAGTTATAGGAAGGGACACTGATTCATTGCCGGGTGTTAGAAAGATGACTGGTCCTGGATAGTCCAAGCCTGTGCTTGAGGAGATTTGTGGAAACCTCCGGGTGCACAAGAGAATTCTTCCGATATGACTTCTGAGTTTGGTGCGGACATGTGTTCCGCTTCTTTCGCGGCAGAACATAACCGCCAGCCAGTATGGAATACGTAGGCTCGGTCTACTTCACGCTTGTGTGCTCATGACCGAAGCCCGTTAAACGCATTCTCACCGATACTTGGTCGGTAAGTTAAACCGCTTGCGCCACCATCCTCATATTACTGTCCATTCCTGACAACGTGGCCTGTCAGGATTGGATCGTTGAACAGCTTATGAAGCTCCCGCTCCAGCTGATCCTGCGTATAAGGCTTGCCGAGCCGGGAAACGTCAAGATCAACTCCAGGCGGCAGTTCTGCATAGCCCGAGGCGATGAGTATCGGAAGCTTTGGGACAATATGGCGCACTGCAATTGCCAGATCTCCGCCGGTCATACCGGGCATTGAATAGTCCGTGATCAGGAGGTCAAAGCCGGTTCCGTCTCCCAGATGTTCCAGTGCCTCTTTCCCCGAATGCGCTTCAACGACATCGTGACCGAGGTCCATCAGCATATCGGCTGAGCTCATCGCTATGAGAGGGTCGTCATCCACCAGCAGTATTCGTTTCGGTCCTGATGCGCTCGCGGTCGGGCCAGCCGAGACCTCAATCGCTGCGGAGTCATTTGTGATTTCGGATGTCGAGATTGGGATCCACAGTTCCGCCCTTGTGCCCTTACCCAGTTCGCTTGTCAGCTTGAGGTCGCCTTTCAACTGGGACGCCAGGCCATGGATCATGGAAAGACCAAGTCCGGTGCCTTTTCCAAGTTCCTTGGTCGAAAAAAACGGCTCGATAGCCTTTTGCAGTGTGTCACGATCCATTCCGTGGCCCTGGTCGACGACCGAGAGGGCGACGTAATTGCCTGCCGCAAGCTCACCGGCCTGGACGTTCTGATGGACATGGTCCAGCCCGATAACGATCTCGCCTCCGTCAGGCATGGCATCACGGGCATTGACAACGAGATTGAGGAGCGCGAGCTCGACCTGGTTGGCGTCGGCCGAGACCAGAGGAAGGTGATCTGGCACGTCAGTTTTGATCACCACGGTCGAGCCGACGGACCTTTTCAGAAGGTCTTCCATTCCGGTAACCAGCGCTCGCATATCGACCGGGTCAATGCGTAGGTCCTGCCTGCGCGAGAAAGCGAGAAGCCGCTGGGTGAGGGAAGCGCCACGTTTTGCGCCCTGTTGGGCACCCTCGATGAGGCGGATTGCCCTTGCGTCATTGCCAACGCACTTTCGCAGCAACTCAAGATTACCGAGGACGGCCATCAGGAGGTTGTTGAAATCGTGCGCCACGCCGCCGGTGAGTTGGCCGATCGCTTCCATCTTCTGGGACTGGCGCAACTGTTGCTCAGCTCGTTCTCGTTGGCTTACCTCTTCCATGACAGTAGCATATGCTTCTTCCAGTTCACGCGTTCGCTCCGCAACGCGCTCTTCCAGAACCTCATTCAACTGCCGTTGATGCTCTTCCGCTTTCAGACGTGAGGTTATGTCGGCCGATACGCCAACAAGCTTGATGGCCTTGCCAGTGCGGTCCCTGTAGAGCTGGGCACGGATCTCCACCCAGTGGGTAGACCCGTCATTCCAGACCGTTCGGTATTCTATCGCGTAGTCGGCGCCCGTTTCGATCGTTGCTCGAACAGCCAACTGCATGCGCTCGAAGTCATCAGGATGGACCGATGCTAAGAGGTCCGCATAGGTAAACTCTTCGTCGGGACCGCGGCCAAAAATTAATCGACATGTTGCCGAAGTGGTCAGTTCATTGGTTGCAAGATCGAGCTCCCACGCGCCAAGTCGGCCGGCGGCAAGGGCCGTCTGGAGGCGACGCTCGCCTTCATCGAGTGCTTCCATTCTGGCCCGGGCATCGAACTGCCGCCGGCGACCGCGCATGGCCGACCTGGCAACGCTTATGAAAGTCGTCGCATGAAAAGGTCGCTCGACAAAGCTCACATTTCCCAGAACCTCAGAGAGCCTCGCCGCAGTCGGGTTGCGTTCAGGTCCTCCGCCGCGGTTTGTCAGGATAATGAATGGCAAATCAGACCAACTGGGCTGCGCTGCGATCCAAGCAAAAATCCCTTTCAGGTCCGCTGAACGAAATGCCTCCTCGGTCACCACAGCGAAGGCGATGGTGTCCCCCAGACCTGCGACAAACGACGCAATGTCAGCCACGGTGGTGGAAGATACACCAGCTTCCTTCAGGAGTGACGCTGCAATTTGCGCATCGCGGCCGATCGGAGCATAGACAAGTGCGCGTGTGTCGCCGTTAGGAATTCTTGCTACCCTCCCCGTTGAGAGGAAGAAGCGGGTGTTGATCGCCGACAAAGTTTGGAACGCCGCGAAGGATACCCTGGAAGTCGGAAAGTGGTTCTCCGAGGGTCAGTCCGTTGCCGGATATTCTGAACTCACGGATCGTGTCTTCGTGAGGGCCTGTGCGCTTCTTGATCACTGATACGGCGCGACGCACTTTTCCGAGCGCCTCGAAATATCTCAGAAGGATGACGCTATCTGCCAGATAAGTGACATCGACGGGCGATTTCATGTCCCCGACGAGGCCATGCTGGGCGACCGTCAGGAATGTATTGACTCCCTGCCTGTTGAGGTACTGTAGCAGTTCGTGCATGTGCAAGATGAGAGCATTCTCTTCCGGCATGGAAGCCTGGTAGCCATTGATGCTGTCGATCACCACTGTCTTGGCATCGAAAGTTGATACCCGGTCGCGCACACGCTGTGCAAATTCCCCCGGTGATAGTTCGGCGGCATCGAGTTGCTCGATGTGGACGTGCCCATCTGCCTGCAGCTTCTCCAAGTCGATACCCATTGATCTGGTGCGTGCGTAAAGGAGACCAAGTTCCTCATCGAAAATGAAGACCGCAGCCTTTTCCCCACGCTCGACTGCGGCGTTGACGAACTGCAGAGCAAACAGGCTCTTTCCGGTTCCAGCAGGGCCGATGAGGAGAGTGCTTGATCCACGATCCACGCCCCCACCGAGCAGGCCGTCGAATTGGGAAAGACCGCTCGAGAGGGTCGTTCGTTCGAATTCGGTTCTGTGCTCAATCGCGCGCAGGCGCGGAAAAACCGCAACGCCACCAGTCTTGATAGTGAAATCATGATAGCCGCCGCGAAACGACTGACCGCGATACTTGATCACTCTCAACCGACGCCGCTCGGAGCCGTAATCGGGAGCAAGCTGTTCGAGATGAATGACACCGTGGACTACGCTATGGACCGTCTTGTCAAAATTTTCCGACGTCATGTCATCAAGCAGCAGCACCGTTGCATCGGAGCGAGCGAAGAAGTGTTTCAATGCGAGGATTTGTCTGCGGTATCGCAACGAACTCTGCGCTAGAAGGCGAATTTCAGAGAGGCTATCAATTACGACGCGCTGGGGTTTGATCCGCTCAAAAGCTTGGAAAATCAGTTTTGTCGTTTCACCCAACTCGAGATCTGAGGAGTAAAGCAGGCTTTGCTGTTGTTCGGCGTCGAGAAGGCTTTCCGGGGGGACGAGTTCAAATATCTCGATCCCGCTACCAATCTCCATGCCATGCGATCTGGCGCAATCGCGCAATTCTTCGTCCGTTTCCGACAGGCTGATGTAAAGGCAGCGCTCGCCCCGTATTTCTCCTTCAATAAGGAACTGCAACGCAATCGTTGTTTTGCCAGTCCCTGGAGAGCCCTCAAGTAAAAAGACATGCCTGCGCGTAAAGCCACCGGAAAGAACATCATCCAGTCCCTTGACGCCAGTTTCTGCTTTTTGACTTAAAACCTGATGCATGTTTCCTCCGGACTTTCTAAAACATCTAGGGCGCGACCTCAGGAGAATCAAGGGCGTAGGCGCGGGAGTGTCTGAGTCCGGACTGCCAATGGCGCCCGCCGCAGCGCCGCAGCGCGCAGCGTTTGGCGACGGTTGGCACCGTAATTTGCGCAGGCCGGAGCCCGACTTCGCCGTGTGCGCGTGGCTCTTTCGGGAGTAATCTGCGGAGGTCAGGTCACAAACAACATGATGTCGATTGCGTCCCCGGGGAAGAAGGCTCTCCTTCCGAAGACTGGATCAACCTTAAGCACTGAAGCAAACCCTCCTCAGTTGCGTGTTTCCAATCGCACGCGCTTTGTGTTCGCTCGGACGCTGCGGTCTTCGTGATCCGCATCAGCCATCGCTATGAAGATTGGGCGGGTAGCGACGATTGGCCAGAACTGCCCTTCCGTTCATCGAGGATGGCCACGGAAGGCGCTGGCGATGATACCGATCTAGTGGTGCCCTTTGCTATGCATAAAAACACCATCGGTGGGAGACACCGAAACGTTGGAAGAGACTTGGCGCGAGAAAGCCCCTGGTTCACGTTTGCGCCGCTCGAAGAACGACTTCAGCGGCCCCGTTTCTGGTTGCCGCTGAACATGCCGCCGCGAAATACCTGGACGTCAGTATCGAACGAGAACAAGACGATATCGGTCTCGGTCAATGCCGTTGGATGTTGTTCGAACGAGGTCACGAACACGCTCTCTCCGTCGGAGACCGTCTCGTCTCCAAATCGAATTTCCCCCTTGAAGACAAAGAGCAGGCAAGCCAACCCGGAGTTATCAGCGGTTGGCAATCTCAGCGTCGTGCCTGCTCTGAGGCGCACGTCAAAGACCCAGACATCGGATCTTACCGTCAATGGCGCTTTTCGTGGCCCTGCAATCAGTCTCCAGCTATCGTCACTGAATTCATCGACGAAATCATGAAACTGCACCATTGGCTCAAGATTTTGAGCGTTAGGACGCAGGAAAATCTGTAGGGCCCGGACGGGTGTTTCCCCAAGCATAAGCTCTTCATGCTGGAAGTGATGGCCGGCGTTCATCATCATGAAACGTGTCTTGTCGAGCTTTTTCTCGTTTCCGACGGTGTCTCGGTGCAGCATCTCGCCGCCGCGCATGTAGGTCAGTATTTCGTCGTCCTTGTGCGGATGCATGCCTATGAGATGACCCGGCTGAACCTGGGCGCGGTCAATCCTGCCGATGGGACCGATCCCGCTGTCGTCGGTTGTCAGTGACAGCCCCGGATACATGATCTCGACGCAGAAGCCCTGGCCGATATTGCCGCGCATGAGTCCTGCAGGGATTTTGGTGATGGTCATTGGACTGTTTCCTTCGATCTCGGGCGCGGGCGACAATCGCCCGCGCCGAACGCAGCGACTTGCGTTGTCAGTGGTAGTTCAGGATGCCGACGAGCTTCTGCCCGAGCGGGCTCGTCCAGTCGACGGCGAGTTCCGAGATGATCTGGTCGACAGTGGTGATAATTGCGCCTGCCTTTTCCATGCGCCTCAGGGCGATATCGTCGCCGTATTTGGTGTAAGAGGCGGATGCGTCCGCCGAGACCTGCACCTCGTAACCTTCGTCAAGCATCTGGAGGACCGGAAAGGTGACGCAGATTTCCGTGGTCACGCCTGCGACGAACAGCTTCTTGCGGCCGATCGCCTTGACGGCCTGGTTGAAGCCTTCGTGGTGCATGGCGTTGACGATACCCGGGCGCTTGATGCGGGCTTCGAACGCCTCGGGCAGGATTTCCTTGAGTTCCGGAATCAGCGGCCCCTGGATTTGTTCTTCCATGCTGGACGTCAGGATGGTCGGGATGTTGGCGGCTTTGGCGATCCGGGCGAGCTTGAGTGCGTTCTGCTTGACCAGGTTGATGTCGTGCGAGTGGGTCCAGGCCATCGTGCCGATCTGATGGTCGATCAGCAGCATGGCGGAATTCTCGGGAGTAAAAACGTCCTTATGCATTGTC
>Ga0213829_1000544_pt1 | contig 34709 bp, 24 predicted proteins | sample MC6MC0896MG_FD_180665 | JGI IMG/M metagenome (GOLD analysis project Ga0213829, IMG submission 180665) | Enriched soil aggregate microbial communities from Iowa State University, Ames, United States - MC6-MC0896-MG | ecosystem: Environmental > Terrestrial > Soil > Unclassified | place: USA: Iowa...
CGCGTTTTCTGTTTTAGAAGCTGTATTTCGTCGTGAACTGCAGGCGGCTGATATCGCCCTTGCGGCCATCCTCGATCTCGCGCACGCCGTACATCAGCTCGGCGCCGACATCGACCTTGGGCATCGGCGTGTAGAACACGTTGCCGCGGATGCTCTGCACGCTCTTGGTGACCAGCGGGCCGAGACTGCCGTCGTTGTCGTAATCACTGCGCGCGTAGATCAGGTTGGTGCGCAGCTTCGGGGTGAAGGCGTGGCGCCAGCCCACGTAACCGGCCAGCACACCGGTCGGGTTGAGTTCGTCACGGGCGATGTCATACGCGGTGTCGGCGGTGACACCCAGGCCGATGTAGCGCGCGATGCCTTCGCCGCCGGTGACCTGGTAATGCAGAGTGTCGGTCGGGCCCATCACCCACTTGCCGCCGAGGGTCAGGCCGCCGGCGATCTTGTCCGCGTCGGCACCGGTGGTCTGGTTGTCGACCTTGAGCTGGCGAACCACGCCGCCGACCCCGAAGGTGCCCCAGTCACCCTTCCAGCCATACCGCAGCGTCAGGTCCGGCAGTGCGCCACGGTCGGAGTTGCTGGCCACGTTGGTCCACACGCCGGTGACCGGGTTGCGGGTGCCGGTGAGCAGCGTGGTTTCCGGGTTTTCCAGCGCGACACTGAAGCCACCCTGGGTGTAGCGGATCTGGGCCTGGCGCACGAAGATCACGCCATCGGTCGGGCCGACGAAGTCGGCCGCTTCCGGCAGCGAGGCCGCGTCCATGAAGTTCGACCAGGTCTGGCCGGCCATCCAGTTGTTCCAGTACATGTAGGCGTGACGCAGGGTCCCACCGTAGGTATTGGTCGCGGTCTGGTTGCCCAGCGAATTGCCGAAGAAGTCCATCTCGAAGAACGCACCGGACTTGTTGCCGGCCTCGCTGACATTGTCGATGCCAAGGTTGAAGCGCGAGAACTTGGCGTGGGCGTTGTAGTCCACGTCCGAGCGCTTGCCGCTGCCGCCGGCACCGGCCACCGGGGTCTGGCCCGGCAGGTACAGCGCGCGACCGGTGGCGTCGTCGGCCAGCTGGCCGTCGCCGGTCTGGGTGGCCAGGAAATCGGCCTTGATGAAGCCACCGATCTTGACCGTGGTGCCCGGCGCGGCGCCGGGGGTGATGGTGGTGACCTGGATCGGCTGCTTGCCGGCCGGCACAGTGGCCGCCGCCGGCTGCTGCGCCTGCACCGTGCGCACGGCGGTGACATCGGTCTGGGCCTGGCTGATCTGGGCCTGCTGTTGCTGCTGGTTGTTCAGCAGCAGCTGGACCTGGCGCTCAAGCTCGACGACGCGGGCTTCCAGCGCTTTTTCTTTTGCGGTTTCAGCGAACGCCATGCCTGGCGCGATCAGTGCGACGAACAGGGCGGCGGCCAACGGCCGGCGTGTCGTCCTCAGCAAACGGTGGCTCATGTTGCCCTCTCTCCCGGGTGGCAAAGTGATGCCGCGCGTGGGGCACGGTCGAGCCGAGGGTGCGGCGCGTTGACGCACCGAAGCTATTGGCCATTAGTCGTACTCGCCCCAAGGGGCGAGTACGACCCGGGCGCCGGCAGGGGACCGGCAGGGGACCGGCAGGTGCCGCAGGCACCGCGTAGGTACCGACCGTTGGTCGGTACGCCTTGCCTCACGACCAGCAGTCGTGAGCTACCGGGCTAGACGACCCTCTCATACCAGGGCATGCGGCGTTCGACCATGGTCTAACCACCTCGACACCGCGCAGGCGGGTGGATGCGGCAAACTGAGGGGGAGAGGTCGCCGCTTATGCTGCGACCGCACAACCCAAGTCAACGTGCAAGTGAGGGTGCCATGGCTGATCTTTACCCCGTCGACGCCGCGTTCGCCGCGGCATCGCGGATCGACAGGAACACGTACCAGCAGCTCTACCGTGAATCGGTGGAGCACCCGGACGCCTTCTGGGGCAAGGCCGCCGAGCGCCTGGACTGGTTCAAGAAACCGACCCGCATCAAGAACGTCAGCTACCAGCTCGATGATTTCCGCATCAAGTGGTTCGAAGACGGCGAACTCAACGCCAGCGTCAACTGCCTGGACCGGCAGCTCGACAAACGCGGTGACAAGGTCGCCCTGCTGTTCGAACCGGACAGCCCCGATGCACCCGCCCAGGGCGTGACCTACCGCGAGCTGTATGAGCGCACCTGCCGCCTCGGCAACGCGCTGCGCAACCTCGGCGTCAAGAAGGGCGACCGGGTCACCATCTACCTGCCGATGATCGTCGACGCCGCCGTGGCCATGCTGGCCTGCGCACGCATCGGTGCGATCCACTCGGTGGTGTTCGGCGGCTTTGCCCCGAACTCGATCGCCGACCGCGTCATCGACTGCGGCAGCAAGCTGATCATCACTGCCGATGAAGGGCTGCGCGGGGGCAAGAAGATCCCGCTCAAGGCCAACGTCGATGCGGCGCTGAAGCTGCCCGGCACCACCACCGTGGAAACGGTGCTGGTGGTGCGCCACACCGGCGGCGCGGTGGACATGCAGGCCCCGCGCGACCGCTGGTTCCACGATGTGGTGGACCCGCAGCCGACCCAGTGCGAGCCCGAGCGCATGAATGCCGAGGATCCGCTGTTCATCCTCTACACCTCCGGCTCCACCGGCAAGCCCAAGGGCGTGCTGCACACCACCGGCGGTTACCTGCTGTATGCGGCCTACACCCATGAAGCGGTGTTCGACCTGCGCGAGGACGACATCTACTGGTGCACCGCCGACGTCGGCTGGGTCACCGGCCACAGCTACATCGTGTACGGCCCGCTGGCCAATGGCGCAACCTCGGTGATGTTCGAAGGCGTGCCGAACTTCCCGAACACGTCCCGCTTCTGGGAGGTGATCGACAAACACCAGGTCACCATCTTCTACACCGCCCCCACCGCGATCCGCGCGTTGATGCGCGAAGGCGATGCACCGGTCAAGCGCACCTCGCGCAGTTCGCTGCGCCTGCTTGGCAGCGTCGGCGAGCCGATCAATCCCGAAGCCTGGCGCTGGTACTACGAGGTGGTCGGCGACAGCCGCTGCCCGATCGTGGATACCTGGTGGCAGACCGAAACCGGCGGCATCCTGATCTCGCCGCTGCCCGGCGCGGTCGATCTCAAGCCGGGCTCGGCCACCCTGCCCTTCTTCGGCGTGCAGCCGGCCCTGGTCAACGCCGATGGCGAGATCCAGGAAGGGGCCACCGAAGGCAACCTGATCATCCGCGATTCGTGGCCCGGCCAGATGCGCACGGTCTACGGTGACCATCAGCGTTTCATCGATACGTATTTCCGCACCTACCCGGGCAGCTACTTCACCGGCGACGGCTGCCGTCGTGATGAGGATGGCTACTACTGGATCACCGGCCGCGTGGACGACGTGATCAACGTCTCCGGCCACCGCATCGGTACCGCCGAAGTGGAAAGCGCGCTGGTCTCGCATCCCAAGGTGGCCGAGGCGGCCGTGGTCGGCTTCCCGCACGACATCAAGGGCCAGGGCATCTATGCCTACGTGACTCTGATCGCCGACGAGACGCCGAGCGAGGAGCTGCACAAGGAACTGGTCGCCTGGGTGCGCAAGGAGATCGGGCCGATCGCCGCGCCCGACCACCTGCAGTGGGCCCCTGGCCTGCCGAAGACACGCTCGGGCAAGATCATGCGCCGCATCCTGCGCAAGATCGCCGAGAACGCGCCGGATCAGCTCGGCGACACCTCGACCCTGGCCGATCCGTCGGTCGTGGCCTCGCTGGTGGAAGAACGCAAGGTGAAGTGAGGGGTCGCCCCATCGCATTCGCGCTGTCGCTCCCACGGTCCGCAAGCGGGCCGTGGGCCCCTTCTCACCATCACCCATACCCCCGCCGCTGCGCGGCCGCCCCTGACTCAGGGGGCTGTCGTCTCGATACACTCGTTCCGTTTCAGCGCGTTACCCCTTTCGCAACATGGCCCCCACCATGCCTACCCTCCTGATTGCCGATGACCACCCGCTGTTCCGCGAAGCCCTTCGCGGCGCCGTGAGCCGTGTCATCCCCGGCGTACAGCTGTACGAAGCGGACAGCGTGGAAGCGCTGTACCAGCTGGCCGACCAGCACACCGACGCCGACCTGGTCCTGATGGACCTCAACATGCCCGGTGCGCAGGGCTTCAATGCGCTGGTCCACATGCGTGCCCTGCACCCGCAGCTGCCGGTGGTGGTGGTCTCCGCGCGTGAGGAACCGACCGTGATGCGCCGCGCGCTCGACCACGGTGCGTTCGGCTTCATCCCCAAATCCGCCGATTCGGACACGATCGGCCATGCGCTGGGCACCATCCTCGATGGCGAAACCTGGGCCCCGCCGGAGGCACACAACGTGCCACCGACCGGCCGCGAAGAGCGCGAGATCGGCCAGCGGCTGCGCGAGCTGACCCCGCAGCAGTTCCGCGTGCTGCAGATGCTCGGCGCCGGCCGCCTCAACAAGCAGATCGCCTACGACCTCAATGTCTCCGAGGCGACGATCAAGGCGCACGTCACCGCGATCCTGCGCAAGCTGGGCGTCACCAACCGCACCCAGGCGGTGCTGATGGCCGGCAAGCTGGCCATCGATGACGAGCAGATCGTGTTGCCGCCCGAAGAGGAGTGAGGGCACCACGCGGATCGGTGGCGTAGAGCCGACCGTTGGTCGGCTGCAGAGCCCGATCACGCCGTGCAGCCGACCAACGGTCGGCTCTACCCGCCACGGCTTATAGCCGGGGCTATGAAATCCAGCGTTACCTGCGCAATTGCCGGTAGACGCGCCACGCCACAACCCCGGTGCTAAGCTTCGCGTCCCCTTGGGGAGTAGCCGGATTCCTGCTGCAGGAATCGCCCGCATCAACATACTCGGCCAGTGCGCCGTGGTGCGGGCAACCATCATGGTTGGCGAGACCAGCGGTCCGCGTGCGCAACGACAGGTTGGGCGCGTTCGCGGTCCGTTGCTCGATATCGCCCGACCTGCCGCGTACCCCAATGTCGCCTGTTTCGATCCTGCTGATCGGCTTTGCCATGTCCACCGATGCCTTCGCCGCGGCGATCGGCAAAGGCGCGGCGATGCGCAAGCCCCGTTTCTCCGATGCGCTGCGCGCCGGCCTCATTTTCGGTGTCATCGAAGGCATCACCCCGGTGATCGGCTGGCTGCTCGGCCGCGCCGCGCTGCAGTACGTGGAGGCCTTCGATCACTGGATCGCCTTCGGCCTGCTCGGTGCGCTGGGCGTGCACATGATCATCAATGGCCTGCGCCCAGACGACGGCGCGGACGACGAGGACACCAGCAAACACCATGGCTTCTGGCGCCTGGCGGTGACCGGCTTCGCCACCAGCATCGATGCGATGGCGGTGGGCATCGGCCTGGCCTTCCTCGATGTGCATATCGGCGTGATGGCGCTGATCATCGGCCTGTGCACGCTGACCATGGTGACGATGGGCATCATGCTCGGCCGCGTGCTGGGCGGCATGGTCGGCAAGCGCGCGGAGATCATCGGCGGCCTGATCCTGATCATCATCGGCTCGACCATCCTGTACGAACATCTCAGCGGCGCCATGGCCTGACCGCCTGCCGCCGCCTCCCCAGGACGCCTGCGGCTAGAGATCGCCGCGGGTGTCGTGGAAGGCGGCCAGGAAGGCGCGCAGCGAGGCCGGCTTGATCGGCTTGGTCAACAACCGGTAGCCACGGTCGCGCGCCATCCGCTTGAGCTCATCGCGCCCATCGGCGGTGAGCAGCGCACCCGGAATCGCACGGCCGGCCTTCTGGCCCAGCGCCACCAGCGTATCCAGCCCATCCAGGCGGTCATGCAGGTGGTAATCCACCAGCATCACATCCGGGCGCTCGACGACTTTCTCCAGCGCCTGGTCGACGGTACTGGCAGTGATCACCTGCACCTGCCAGCGCCCCAGCAGCGCGCGCATGCCGTCCAGGATTTCCTGATCGTTGTCCACGCACAGCACGCGCATCCCGGCCAGCGAATCGGCACGGGTGACCGGGCTGGGCGCCGGCGAGGACGTCGCGGCCGGCAGCTGCGGTGCGGCCACCAGGGGCAGCAGGATCGAGAACATGCTGCCGCTGCCCACGCGGCTGCGGGCGTTGAGGCGGTGATCGAGCAGGCGCGAGATGCGCTGGCAGATCGACAGGCCCAGCCCCAGGCCCTGCTCGCCCCAGTCGAAGGGCTGCTGGTAGCGGTGGAACTCGTCGAAGATCTGCTGCATATGGTGCTCGGGGATGCCCGGGCCGGTATCCCAGACCTGCAGCTCCACTTCCGGCCCGCGATGGCGCACGGCCAGCACGATGCGCCCCTGGCGGGTGTAACGCAGTGCGTTGGCCAGGAAGTTCTGCAGCACGCGCCGCAGCAGGCGGCGGTCGCTGCGCACCCAGGCCGGGCGCGCGAACAGATCCATGCGCAGGCCGCGCCCGGCGGCGACGGGCGAGTACTGCGCCGCCAGCTCGCGCATCAGCAGGCTGACATCGAAATCGCCGATCACCGGGTGCAGGCCGCCGGCGTCCAGGCGGGAGACATCCAGCAGGCCATCCAGCAGCTCCTCGGCCGCGCGCAGCGAGGCATCCACGCGCTCGGCCAGGTGCCGCTGCTCTTCGTTGTTGTGGTGGCTCTCACGCAGCGCCGAGGCGAACAGGCGCGCGGCATTGAGCGGCTGCAGCACATCGTGGCTGATCGCCGCCAGGAAGCGCGTCTTGGACTGCTGCGCCATCTCGGCCTCGTGCGATCGCTCGGCCACGCGCTGCTCCAGCGTCTCGTTGGCTTCCAGCAGCGCGCGCTCGGCGTGTTTGTAGTCGGTGATGTCGTTGTAGCTGGTGACATAGCCACCGCCGGGCAATGCCTGGCCGCGCATCTCGATCACTTTGCCGTCGCTGCGGGTGCGCTCGAAGATGTGCGGCGAACCGGCGCGCATGTAGCCGATGCGGCGGTTGATCTGCACCTCGATGTCGCCCTCGCCCAGCTCGCCACGCTCGGCGTTGTAGCGGATCAGGTCGGCCACCGGGCGGCCGACGTAGAGCATCCCGTCGGGGTACCCGAACATCTGCTGGTAACGGCGGTTCCAGGCGGTCAGGCGCATGTCCGGGTCGACCACGCTGACCCCGGCACTGATGTTCTCCAGCGTGGTGGAAAGAATCTCGCGGTTGAAGCGCAGCTCCTGCCCGGCTTCGTCGAGCACCGCCACCACTTCCCCCAGGTCCATGCCCGAGCCGCGCAGCAGGCTGGTCAGCAGCAGGCGTGCGGAGGCGGCGCCGATCGAGGCCGCCAGCAGGCGCTCGGTGAACTGCACCCACGCCCGGTCCGCCGGCGCGGAGGCCTGCAGCTCGCGATCCATCGACTGCGCCTGCTCGAAGAAGGACCGGCGCGCATGGCGGTCACCGACCACCCGTGAGGCCAGCGCCAGCAGATCGCCCACATGCACGTTGCCGGGCCACACACCGGCCACCGAAGGCCGCTGCGCGTACGGGTCCAGGAACGGCGCGGCACGCAGGCGCTCGTCCACGCCCGGGCGCCAGCGCACGGAAACCAGCACCATCGCCGCGACATTGACCAGCAGCGACCAGAACGTGCCATGGGTCAACGGGTCCCAGCCGCTCATGCCGAACAGATGCTGCGGCTGCAGCCAGCCGATCCCGAACGGCCCGTGCACCAGCCAGGCCTCGTCCATCCAGCCGGCATGCGTGAGCGCGGGCAAGAGCAGCGTGTACACCCAGGTGGCGAAGCCGAGCAGCATGCCGACCTCCACGCCCCGGCGGCTCGCTCCCCGCCAGTACAGGCCGCCGATCAAGCCCGGCGCGAACTGCGCCACGGCGGCGAAGGCCATCAGCCCGTACGAGGCCAGGGTGCTGTCGTTGCTGCTGCCGCGGTAGTAGCTGTAGGCGACCAGGGCCAGCAGCAGGATCGCCGTGCGCCGGATCCAGAGCACGCGCGAGGCAACGTCGGCCGCCTCCTGGTGGTCGCCACTGCGGCGCAGCAGCACCGGCATCACCAGATCGTTGCTGACCATGGTGGCCAGCGCGATCGAGGCCACGATCACCATCCCGGTCGCGGCCGAGAAACCGCCCACGTAGGCCACCAGCGCCAGGAACTTGCGCCCCTCGGCCAGCGGCAGCGCCAGTACCATGCTGTCGTCGGCGACGCTGCCGCCGGTGCCGAACAGGGTCACGCCAGCCGTGGCGATCGGAATCACCATCGCCGAAATGATCACCAGGTAGGCCCCGAACATCCAGCGCGCGCGGCGGATGTCGCGCACGTCGCCGCACTCCACCACCGCTACATGGAACTGGCGCGGCAGGCAGATGATCGCCAGGAAGCTGAGCAGCGTCTGCGAGATGAAGCCGACCGGTGGCAGCCCGGTGAACAGCGTATGCGCGGACTCGATCACCGCATCGGTGCGGTCGTTGAGCCACAGGTAGGCGAACAGGCCCAGCGCCACCATCGCGATCAGCTTGATCATCGATTCCAGCGCGATCGCCAGCATCATGCCGTGGTGGTGCTCGGTGGCGTCCACCTGGCGGGTGCCGAACAGCGTGGCGAACAAGGCCATCAGCAGCGCCACGTAAAGCGCCGGGTCGGTGAAGAAGCCGGTCGGGCCGACGTTGCCGGTCAGCACCTGCAGGCTCATCGCCACGGCTTTGTACTGCAATGCCAGGTACGGCACGATGCCGATCAGTGCGATCACCGCCACCAGCGCGGCCAGGCGCCGCGAGCGGCCGAACCGCGAAGAGATGAAATCGGCGATGGACACCACGTTCTGGCTGCGTGCGATCAGTGCCAGGCGCTCGATGATGCGCCAGCCGAACACCCACAGCAGCAGCGGCCCCAGGTAGATCGGCAGATAGCCGATGCCATTGCGCACCGCCGTGCCGACCGCCCCGTAGAACGTCCACGACGAGCAGTACACCGCCAGCGCCAGGCTGTAGACCACCGGGCGCAGCCATGGCCGGTCCGGATACATCGGGCGGCGGTCGCCCCACCACGCCACGGCGAACAGCAGCGCGGCGTAGACCACCGAGACCAGCAGCAGGATCCAGCTAGAAACCACAGGGTTGTTTCCGCAAGAGCAGCCCGCAGTGTAGGCCACGACCGTTGGTCGTGGCGCTACGGGGCCGGCCGGCGTCCCTTACTCGGCGGGGACGCCCATTTCCTTCAACAGCTCCGGCGCCGGGTAGACCTTGGCCAACAGCCAGCGCAGGTAGCGCATGTCCACGTGCACCGCGCGCTTGAAGCGCGGGTCGAACCACCAGCTGGCGCTGACCGACTCCCAGTTGCTGTCGAAGTTGAGGCCGATCAACTCGCCCTTGGCATTGAGCACCGGCGAGCCGGAGTTGCCGCCGGTGGTGTCCAGGTTGGTCAGGAAGTTGACCGTCTGGGTCTTGAGCACCGGATCGGCGGTGGAGCCGAAATCGCCCTTGGCGATCGCGGCCAGCAGCGGCTTGGGCGCATCGAACGGGTAGGCGTTGGTGTTCTTCTCCACGATCCCGGCCACGGTGGTCACCGGGTCGAAATGCACGGCATCGCGCGGCGAGAGCGCCTCGACCTTGCCGTAGCTGATGCGCAGCGTACGGTTGGCGTCGGGGTACACCGCGCGGCCCTGCTTGGCCCGCCAGGCGAACAGCGCCTGCATGTAGGCCGGGCGCAGGCGCAGCTGCTCGCCCTCGCGGGTCTTGCGCTCGTCATCCAGGCGCAGCTGCGCGGCCACCAGCGGACCGGCCAGGTCGATCAGCGGATCGCGCGCCAGTGCCTTGCCCTGCTGTGCGGCGGCAAATCGCGACAGGCGCTCGGCTTCGTCGCCCAGGCGGGTGCTGGCGTACAGCGTATCCAGGGTCTTGGCCAGCGCAGCCGGGGTACGGCCGAAGGCAGCGTCGAACTCGGGCACGCGCTGCGCGTCGGGCAGCTGCTGGTAACGGGTCAGCAGCGTGGTCAGCAGGGCTTTTTCGATGGCCGGATCGTAGCGGCGCTGGACCTGCTTGAGCACGCCTTCGATCAGCGCCAGATCGCGCTGCTGGTAGCCGCTGTCGCGCTCGGCGTCGGGCTTGGCCGATTCGATGCGCAGGCGCTCCAGGGTCAATGCCGAACGCAGCAGCTGGCTCTGCGCCGAGAGCAGGTCGAGCAGCAGATCGCGCTCCCCCACCGAGGCACCGCTGGACAGCGAGGTCAGCAGCGACTGGATATCGCCCTGGTACTTCGCATCGGTGGCCTGCAGCATCGCCGCTTCATCGGCGGCGCGCTGGGCCTTCGCATCGCTGCGCAGCAGGCCTTCCAGCTCGCCGGCGGCACGCTTGCGGTTGTTCTTCAGCGACTGCATCTGCGAGGCGTACCGGGTACGCGCCTGCGCGTCCTTGGCACTGGCCGACTCGATGGTGTCGATCATCTGCTGGAACACCGACACGCGGCGCGGCAGCACCGCATCGATCTGGCTGGCGAATTCGGCGGCGGTGCGATGGCGGTAGGTGATGCCCGGGTAACCGGCCAACATCGCGTAATCGCCGGTCTTCGGGCCGTCGATCGCCATCTTCAGGTGCGCCGGCGGGTGGTAGGGCACGTTGTCCACGCTGTACGGCGCAGGCTTGCCGTCCTTGCCGACGTAGGCACGCAGCAGGGTGAAATCGCCGGTGTGGCGCGGCCACATGAAGTTGTCGATCTCATCGCCGTAGTTGCCGATCGCGCGCGGCGGCGCGTAGACCAGGCGCACATCGCTCAGCTCGAGCTGGCGGATGCGGTAGAAATCGGTGCCGTAGTACATGTCCGCCACGCTGCAGCGGATGTTGCCTTCCTTCTCGCACTCGGCCACCAGCTGCTTGCTGGCGCGGTCCACGGCATCGAAGTACGCCCGGCCAGTCTTGCCGCGCGCATCGCGCAGCACCTCATCGGTGACCTTGTCGAACCCGACCGTGACCAACACGCGGAAATCCGGATTGGCCGCGCGCTCGTCGCTGCGGCCCTTGGCGATGAAACCGTCGTTGATCAGGTTGTGCTCGGGCGAGGTGTTGTACTGGATCACGCCCATGGCGACATGGTGGTTGGTCAGCAGCAGGCCGTCGGCGGAGACGAACGAACCGGTGCCGCCCCCGGCCCGCACCACCGCGCTCAGCGGGGGCGCAGTGACGTTGGCCAGGTCGCCCGGGTTGCCCTTGAAGCCGGCCGCCTTCAGCGGTTTGGCCAGGTCCGGCAGCTGGGTCGGCATCCACATGCCTTCGTCGGCATGGGCGCCGGCGGCGAAGGTCAGGCCAAGCGCCAGCGCGGCGGTGAGGGGTTTGCGTGAAGACATGGGCACTTCCGGTACGTCAGAACAGCCCGAGACCTTAGCCACTGAGGGCCGGCAGGGCAACGGCCGATGGTCAGGGGTGGCCGCGGCTGGCTAGAATCGGCGCTTCTCAGGGGGAGATGGCAAGGATGATCGTAGGAATCGATCTGGGCACGACGCATTCGTTGATCGGGGTGCATGACGGCCAAGGGGGCCGCCTGTTTTCCAATGCTGACGGTGACCTGCTGACACCGTCGGTGGTCAGCCTGGATGGCGATACGGTGCTGGTCGGGAGGGCCGCCCGGGAGCGACTGGTGACCCATCCTCAGCTGACGGCCGCAACCTTCAAGCGACTGATGGGTACCGACCACGAGGTCATGCTCGGGGAGCGCCGGTTCCGTCCTGAGGAGCTTTCCGCCCTGGTACTGCGATCGCTGCTTGCCGACGCCGAGGCGGCACTGGGGGTTCGTATCGAAGAGGCCGTGATCAGCGTGCCGGCCTACTTCAGCGATGCGCAACGCAAGGCCACGCGCACGGCGGGGGAGTTGGCCGGCATCCGCGTTGAACGCTTGATCAATGAGCCGACCGCTGCCGCGTTGGCCTATGGGCTGCGTGATCGCGAGGGCGAAGGCCGGGTCCTGGTATTGGATCTTGGCGGTGGCACGTTCGACGTATCGATCCTGGAGTTGTTCGATGGTGTCGTCGAGGTGCATGCGTCGGCGGGCGATACGTTCCTGGGTGGCGAGGACTTCCTGAACGTGCTGCTGCAGGCGTTTTCTACCGATACAGCCACCGATCTGAAACAGTTGCCGGCGCCGGAGCTCGCACGCCTGCGCCAGCAGATGGAAGCGTTCAAGCAAGGCCTGTCGACCCGTGGCGACAGCAGACTGCAGATCCAGCTGCTGGGTGCGGTGGTGCATTGGGACTGCACCGCAGAGCGATTCGAGACGCTCGCCGCCCCGTTGCTGCAACGCATGCGCCTGCCCATCGAGCGAGCGCTGCGTGACGCGCGGTTGGGGGCCGATCAGATTGATGACGTGGTGCTGGTTGGCGGCGCGGTGCGCATGCCGATGGTCGGGCGACTCGCGACACGGCTGCTGGGCCGCCTGCCTTTGCGGCACATCCACCCGGATCACGCCATCGCGCTGGGGGCTACCCTCGCGGCGGGACTGAAAGCACGGGCCGTCGATCTCAATGAAGTCGTGTTGACTGACGTGTGTCCCTACACCCTTGGTATCGACATATCGCGGATGGACGAACGCGGTCGTTATCACCCGGGCTACTTCCTGCCACTGATTCCGCGCAACAGCGTGGTTCCGGTGAGTCGTGAGCAGTCGATCAGCCCGGTGTCGGACAAGCAGAAGATTCTGTCGGTCGGTGTCTACCAGGGCGAACATCCCGTGGTGGAACGCAACATCATGCTCGGCCGGCTGGAAATACCCATCGATGCCAACCGAGGTGGCGATGGCAGTTTCCGCGTGCGCTTCACCTACGACGTCGACGGCCTGCTGCAGGTAGAAATTACCGACACCAGCGACGGTCGCAGACATGACCTGGTCCTGCAGCGCAATGAGGGCGCGCTGGATGCTGCACAGATCCAGGTGCGGCTGGCCACGCTGCAGGCATTGAAGGTGCACCCGCGCGAGCACCTGCCGAACGTGGCGCTGATGGCGCGGGCCGAGCGGGTGTATGCCGAGTACATGGACGATCGGGACCAGGTGCAGGCATGGCTGGCGCAGTTTCGTTCCACCCTGGAAGGCCAGGACACCGCACGTATTTCCGAGCAGCGCGAGGCGTTCAGTGCGGCACTGGATGCGCTGGAGGCTGACGCGTGAATACAGGCGAGGAACTGCTGGAGCTCGCCGGACAGGGCGACGAGCGCGCGATCAAACGCGCCTATGCGCGCCTGCTGCGCTCCAACCGGCCCGATGACGACGCGGACGCTTTCCAGGACCTGCATGCCTGCTACCAGCATGCGCTTGCACTGTGCCGCAGCACCGCCGACGAACGACACGACGCACGCATCGCCGGGGAAGTCGATGCGGCGGCGCCAGGTTTCCTCCAGGCCGTTGCCGACGAGACGGCGTCGCCGGTTCTTGACCCACATGCCGCGGCACTTGAAATCGTCCGGCACGCGGCAGTCGCCGATGCAGCCTCATTGGCCGTGCTGATGCAGGACCGGGCGCTGGGCTGGTCGCTGCGGTTTCGCAATGACGTTGGATGGGCGCTGCTGGACCACCTGCAGCGGGAACATCCGCCGCTGTCGGAGGCGCATTTCAACGTAATGATGCAGGGGTTCGACTGGGACGATATTGCGCTTGACCTCGACCCGCTATGGCTGGCGGAAGTGGCCCGGCAGTGTCGACAGGCTTGGCTGCTGCTGACCACGTCGCGGGGTGCGCTCCGCGTCGCCTATGAGCGATGCAGTGATCGCTACCTGTCCGCGCAGGAGCTCGACGACGCGGTGGCCCGCCTGCGTGAGCGGCGTCCGCGTTGGCGCAACCGTCTCGACGCCATCGTGCCCACCCGCGCCCGTGACACCCCGTACCTGTTGGCTGCACTGGAGTATTGGCCGGCAGAAGAGGTGCCCGCGGGGCTGGATCCGGTGCAGGTGGGCTTCTGGGCGAGGTTCGGTGACCCATCCCATCCCATCCACCTTCGCTACGGCGCGCTGCGGTGCGCGATCATCGGCCTGTTCATGGGGCTGGTGACCGCGTGGGGTGTCCACGCCAGCCCCGCAGTGGGCGCCTACCGGGGCGGGATGATGATCGCCGTGGCGACCCTGGTGATGCCTGTCGTCTGGCTGCTGGTGCTCGGTTACAAGGCGTTGCTGCGTTGGCAGTGCGCCCATGAAAGCGACGCACATGGACCGGCCTGGCTGCGCTGGGCCTTCCTGCCGACAGCGGCCGCCGCGGTGGGAACCGCGATGTGGGCCCAGCGGGCGTTGGGAATGGATGGGCTGTTGTTGATGTCGCTCGACCGCGCCTGGGTATTCGGCTTGGCCCTCATCGCGATAACGCGCGCCAGGACGCGTGGCCCGGATGCACACGGCGAAGCCAATGCACTGCCGCTGGTCATGGGCGTGATCTGGCCGGTGGCGGGGATCGCGCTCTCGCTGGTGTTCTGGTTCATGGACCTGCGCAGGAACCTGGGCGCCCCCCGAGGGTGACCACGACCGCATGACCAACGGCAATCGCCTACCGGGTTGCAGGCACCTGCAACCCGGCAGTGCACGACCTCATTTTTCCCGCCGCCAGTTCAGCGACCCACGGTTCTCCACCGTGCTCGATTCCAGCTCCACATCGAAGCCACGCCGCAGCAGGTACTTCAGCGTCAGTACCGAACCACTGCCGACCAGCGAGACGCCGTAGCCGATGTAGAGCTTGGGCGAGATGTACTTGCCGAAGCCGATCACCGAGCCGCCCAGCGCGCGTGACTGGCTCACGCCGGCATCGTCCAGGCCGAGCTTGGCCCCCAGCTGGGAAGCGAGCAGGCCACTGCCGGCCGACAGCGCCGCCGAGGCCGCGTTGACCTGCTGGGCCTGGTCGCTGCTGGCACCGGTGAGGCTGCGGCCCAGCACCAGGTAGGCCAGTGCTTCGGACTGCGACATGGCCGGGTCCGACCACACGTCCACGCGCGGCGACTGCGCCCGCCCGGTCACATCGATACCGGCAGTGATGTCGCCGACAGTGCGCTGGGCACGGATGTTGATGCGCGGATCGGAGACCGCGTTGTAGTTCCAGTTCAAGTTGCCGCGGGTGATGGTCAGATCCTGGCCGTAGGCCTTGTAGCGGCCACTGACTTCGAGCCCGCCATTGGCGGTCATCTCGCGTCCGGGGCGCGCCCACACCTGCATCTTGCCGGTCAGCGCGCCCTTCAACCCGAACCCGGCCATCTTGACCTGGTCGCCCAGGCTGACGGTCAGGTCCATGTCCAGCGGCGAACTGGGGCCCTCTTCCGGATCGACCGGGTCCAGCACCACCACGTCTTCGGAGACCGAGGTACCGCGATCCAGGCGCTCCAGGTCAAGGTCTGCTTCGGGCACATGCACCGTGCCGCGCAGCTGCATCGCGCTGCCGGCCAGGGTGAAGTCCAGGTTGGGGTTGGCCACCACGCGCAGTTCGCTGGTATTGGCCAGCAACACGTTCTCGCCGTGGATATGCAGCTGCAGCGGCTGCGCGTCACCGAACCAGGACAGCCCGCCATCGACGTACAGCGTGCCCTTGCCCGAGTTGGCCTGGGCGGTGATCTTGGCCGAGCCGTCCGGCTGTGCGGTGAAGCTGCCCTTGCCCTCGGCGAAGGTCAGGCCCAGCGCGGGGAATTCGCCATTGAACTTGCTCAACGTGGCTTCGCCCCCCAGCGAGGGCGTGCCACGGGTACCGCGCAGGCTGACGTGGCCTTCGATCAGCCCGGTCGGGCGCACGATGTCCGGGGAGAACAGTTCGAGCCAGTACAGGCGCGCGATGTTCATGTAGAGCTCGCCGGTCAGCGGTGCGTTGGCATCCCAGCCGGTCTGCACCTTGGCATCGACGAAGCCATCGCCCTGGAAGCCGACACCGAGCTTGGCGTTGATCTGCTGCGGGGTCATCTCCAGATTCACCGAGAACTGGTCGTAGCGCACCAGTTCGCCACGAGCGTTGTCGCCCAGGCGCACGCCGCCTTCGCGCGAGGTGACCGAGGCACTGCCTTCCCACGCGTTGCCGCGGGGGCGGATGCGCCCGTCCAGATTCACTTCACCGCGCAGGAAGATGCGGCGGCCGGACTGTGGCGGCAGCCACGGCTGCACCAGCGCCAGCGGCAATGCATCGCCACGTACGAGCAGGCCTTCGCGCGGCCAGTTCGCGCTGGCGCACAGCGCACCACCGGTGGCCGCGCCCAGGCAGGCATCGCTCAGGGTGACGTTGCTGCCCTGCACGCTGAAGGTGGCCGGTGCACGCAGGCTCCAGGCATCGCCCTTCATCGGTGCGATGCGCAGCGCGGTCAGATCGCCACGCCAGCTCTGACCCTGCTGGCGCACGCCACCTTCCAGCGCAACAGCACCCAGCTCGTTCTTGGTCTGTGCATCAAGGCGCAGATTGGAGAGGCTGCCGCGTGCATTGACGTTGAGCGTGTCCAGCAGCATGCCTACCTGCAGCTTGCTGCCCTGCACCGCCAGCGTGCCGCTGTCGCCCTGCCATGGCAGGCGGCCCTTGATGCTGATCGCCTCGGCGCTCCAGTCGTCCCAGCGCAGGCCACTACCGACCAGATCGGCGGTGATGTCCGGTGCGGTACGGGCGCCCTTGATCAGCACGTGGCCGCGCAGGCTGCCGGTGCTGTTGGGCAACAGGTCCGCCAGCTGCACCGGTTCCAGCTGTGCATCGATATCCAGGCGGTCACCGACCGAGCCCTTGGCGGTCAGGCGGCTGTTGCCCAGCGCGAGCCTGAGGTTGCCCTCGCCCTGCTCGCCGCGCAGGGCGAACTTGCCTTGGGCATCCAGCGCGCGCTTGCGCAGCGTGCCCTTGATGCCAGGTACATCGACGGTGGCTTCGTAGCTGCCGGCGGTACCGGCCGGACTGCCCGCGGGCGGCGGCAACTGGCGGCCCTTCGATGCGAACGAACCGGACAGCTTGCCGTCCCAGCCCGGCGCGAAGTAACCCGGATCGAAGCCGGCCAGTTTGGCGGCGACGTCCCAATCCAGCTGCGGTGCCCAGGCGACCTGGCCGGTGACATCCAGCGAGCCGCCCGGCGTGCTGGCCTGCAGCTGCTTGATCACGGCGGCCTGGTCGTTGCCGCGCACGTCGAACGTCAGGTCGGCGACCTGCTTCTCGCGCTCAACCGAGGCACGGCCAACCGCCGCCCAGGCCTTCAGCGTGCCGGCCAGGCCCATGCGCGCTTCCTTGAGCGTCACCGGCACCGGCGCAGCGGCGCCCGGGGTGGTGGTATCGGCGGCGGGCACGAAGGTCAGGTCGTTGGCGACGACGGAGAACCGCAGGCTCGCGTTTTCCTTGTCGGTGAAATCGGCGATGCCTTCCAGCCGCGCCTGGCCACCGAAGCCTTTCACCTGCAGCGGCGCCACGGTCAGCACCTGGTCGGCCAGGCCGACCTTGGAGGGCGCCAGTTCCACCGCGATGTCGCCCTGCTTGAAGCTGCCTTGCAGATTGGCCTGGCCGCCCTTGCCGTCGGCCTGCACATCCAGCGCCATCGGCGTGCTGGTGCTCGCGTCCATCCCCGGCACCAGCAGTGCCAGGTCGAGTTCCTTGCTGCGTGCGGTGAGTTTCCAGACCGGATCGGTGCGGCCATCAAAGACCAGGCTGGCCTGCAGCGGCGCCGGTGCGTTGCCGGCGATCGCCACTTCCATGTGCCCCAGGTCGCCGCGTGCGACCAGCCCCAGCCGCGCCGGGGTACGCCCCCGCGGGGCCGGCATCAGCGCGCCGATGGTGATGTCGGTGTCGTAATCGCTGCGCGGCAGATAACGGCCGTCCACGCGGAAATCGCCCATGTCGCTGTCGACCTTGAGCTGGGTCGCGCGGAATTCGCCATTGGCGATCTCCACGCCACCGCGCACCTTGGCGATGTCGATCAGCGGCTGCTGCGCCTGGGTGATGCGGAAGCCATCGATGATGATCGTGTCGGCCTGGATCGCCAGGGGCATTTCGATCTGCGGCAGCGAGTCCGGCCAGGAGGGCAGCTCGAACGGCTCATCGCTCTTGGCCAGGTTCAGCGTCGCGTTCTTGATCTGCAGGGCATCGAGCTGCAGCTTGCGACCCAGCAGCGGGCGGATGTCCGGATCCAGATAGGCGCGCTCGGCGGTGAAATGGATATCGTCGTAGCGGAAGTCCAGATCGTGCAGCACCAGCGGCCCGGCGACGGGACCATCCACCTTGCTCCACGTCAGCGACGCGCCGACCGGCAAGCGTGCGACCACCTGCGCCAGCAGCACATCGCGGCCGGCCACGGTCTGCAGCAGCCAGTACACCAGCAGCAGCGCGAGCAGCACCAGGCCGAGCACGGTGAAGCCGGACCACGCCCAGAAGCGGCGCCTGCGGTAGAAACGCACGCGCGGCGGCGGCGGGGTGGCGGGTGCGGAAGGCGTCGGCGTGCTCACAGGTCCGCTCCGATGTTCAGGTACAGCTGGAACTGCGAATCCGGGTTGTTCAGGCCGTGCGCGATATCCACGCGCACCGGGCCCACCGGCGATTTCCAGCGCACGCCGAAGCCCACGCCGGTGTGCAGATCGATGGTGTTGTCGAACGCGCTGCCGGTATCGACGAACACCGCCGCGCCCCACGGCCCGCCCTTGAAGTAATGCTCATACTCGGCCGAGCCGACTACCAGGTTCTTCGCGCCGAGCGCGTACTTGTCCGGCGGTGCGGTGCGCGGGCCGACTTCGCGGAAGGCATACCCGCGGATGCTGCGGTCGCCACCGGCGAAGAAGCGCAGGCTCGGCGGCATCGCCACCAGGTCGCTGGTCCAGGTGGTGCCGCCTTCGCCGCGCAGGATCAGGCGGTCGGTGTCGCCGATCGGCACATACCAGCGCAGCACCATATTGGCCTGCACGAAGCTGGTGTCCGACCCGGCGCCTTCGATGCCGCCGCGCAGCGTCGCGCTGCCACTCAGGCCACGACGCGGGAACATCTCATCGTCAACGTTGACGTAGTCGGCCACCAGCTGCGGGTAGACCAGCGTGGAGGTGTTGTAGACCGCATCGGTGAACTCGGTGCCCGAAGCGTAACGCCAGCGCTCGCGCAGGGCGTTGATCGAGGCGATTGCGGTCCAGTACTCGTTGATCTCGCCACTGCGGCTGGCCGACAGCTTGAAGTTGCGCAGGTCGATGTAGTCGGTCTGCTCGTCATACGCGCTGGCGGTGAACGCATACCAGCCATCGAGCCAGTTGAAGGCCGGAATGCGGTAGCTGGTGACCAGGCTCTTGCGCTTCTGCGCATAGTCGAGCTGGGTGTTCATCTTGTGCCCGCGGCTGTTGAGGAAACGCCGCTCCAGGCCGCCGCGCACACCGGCGCCACTCTCGCTGCCATAGCTCAGGCCGGCGGTGTAGATCGTGCGCTTGGCGCGGGTGAGGTTGACGTCCACCGGCACATCGCCGTTCTCATCGGCCTGGTCCGGGCGCGGCTGGATGTCGATCACGCTGAAGTAATCCAGCTTGGTCAGTGATTCGCGCAGGCGGTCCAGCTTGCCTTCGTGGAAGTAGCTGCCTTCGTCCCAATAGACCAGCGGGTCGAACAGCTTGTCGACGAAGTAATCCTGGTGGAAGCGGATTTCGCCCATGTTGTAACGGCGGCCGCTGTCCCAGGTGAGATCGACGTCGGCCGCGTTCTCGGCACGGGTGATCTGGACCTGGCGCTGGGTGAAGTCGGCATCGAAGTAACCACGTTCGGCCAGGCGCCGGGTTACCCGGATCTTGCTGGCTTCGTACTCGGTGTGCTCGAAGCGCTGGCCCTTGCGCGGCTTGAAGTTCTCCAGGTCTTCCTGGAGGTACTGGTCCAGCTGGGCCGGGCCGGTGATGTCGATGTGCTCGCGACGGACCACGGTCGGCGGGCCCTTGTCGACCTGGATCACCACGCGCAGGTTCTCGCCTTCGCGGGGGCTTTCCACCGTGATGGTCGGGTTGTAGTAGCCGAACGGTTCCAGCGCCTCGCGGGTCTGGCGCTCGGCCTGGGACAACAGGTACTCCAGCCGCGACTCGCCCTGGACCTTGCCGATGGTGTCGTACAGGGACAGCGAGACCTCGATGTTCTCGATCATCTCGGCGTCGTCGCCCTTGTCCAATCCTTTGATGTCCACTTTCTCGATGGTCCCCCGTGCATGTGCCACCGAGACGGTGGCAAAGGACAGGAACATCAGCGGAAGGGCGAATTTCGTTGGCTGCATGGCGACAGCATAACGGGCCATCGCGAGCATGCGAAATCGGCGTGGCTGTTTCAGAACGGCGGTGAAGAAGCCGTTAAATTCCGCGAGAAAGTCGCCAGCGTCAGGTCGGCCCGGATCGATGACAGCACGGTGTCGGACAGAAGCGTCCGCGACATCGGACGAGGCATCCGGCACGCCGCCTGCGCACGGCATCGCCTCGTCCCACACACGCAGAAGGCGCGAACCGCCGAAGCCGTCGCGCCTTCTGGTGAGCCTCGGGGCGTCCTGCCCCGCAGCGTCAGTTGGACAGGTGTTCGATCGCCGCCACGCTGCCCAAGCGGTCGCCCAGGCGCTTGAGCAGGGCCAGGCGATTGGCCCGCAGCGCGGGGTCCTCGGCATTGACCATCACCGCATCGAAGAACGCATCCACCTGCGGGCGCAGGCGCGCCAACCGGTTCAACACGCTCACGTAGTCCTTCTGGTGCAGGCTGGCGTTGCTGTCATCGATGGCCGCTTCCACCGCTTCGGCCAGTTCGCTCTCGGCCGGCTCGGCCAGCAGCGCCGGGTCGATCATGCCCGGGATGTCGCCCTCGGCCTTGCGCAGAATGTTGCGGATGCGCTTGTTGGCCGCGGCCAGTGCTTCCGCTTCCGGCAGCGCGGCAAAGGTGCCGATGGCATCGATGCGGCGGTCGAAGTCGTAGAGCGAGACCGGCTTCAGCTCGGCGACCGCGTTGAAGTGCGTGGCCGGCACGCCCTTGTCGGCGTAATAGCCGCGCAGACGATCGATCACGAAGTCGTACAGCTCCTGCGGCAGCGCCTCGGTCTTGCGCTCGGCACTGGGCTGCACGCCCGCCGGCAGACCGGCGATGGCGGTGGCAACCAGCGCGCGCAGATCCAGATCAAACCCGCTCTCGATCACCGTGCGGGCCAGGCCCAGCGCATTGCGGCGCAGCGCGAACGGATCCTTGTTGCCGGTCGGCTTCAGGCCTGCGGCAAAGCCACCGGCCAGCGTGTCCAGGCGCTCGGCGATGGCCAGCACCTTGCCCAGCGGCGAGAGCGCGATGTCATCGCCACCGAAGCGCGGCTGGTAGGCCTCGTCGATGGCCAGCGCCACCTCCGGCGACTCGCCGCCGACCACGGCGTAATGCCGGCCGGCGATGCCCTGCAGTTCCGGGAACTCGTTGACCATGCGCGACTGCAGGTCGTTCTTGGCCAGCAGCGCCGCGCGCTTGGCCAGCACCGGGTCCACGCCCACCTGCGGCGCGATGGCCTCGGCCAGTGCGGCCACGCGCGCGACCTTGTCGGCCACCGAGCCCAGCTTGGCCTGGTAGGTGACGGTCTTCAGTCCGTCGCCCATGGCGTCCAGGCCCTGCTTCAGATCTTCGTCGAAGAAGAACTTGGCATCGGAGAAACGCGGGCGGATCACGCGCTCGTAGCCCTTGGCCACTTCGGCCACGTCCTTGGATTCGATGTTGGCGATGCCGATGAACTTCTCGGTCAGCGTGCCGCCGGCATCGAGCACCGGGAAGAACTTCTGGTTGATCTCCATCGTCTCGATCAGCGCTTCCTGCGGGACCGCCAGGAACTCGCGCTCGAAGCTGCACAGCACCGGCGCCGGCCACTCGACCAGGTTGACCACCTGCTCCAGGTTGTCCGGGGTGATGCGCGCCTGGCCGCCGGCCTGCGCGGCGGCCGCGTTGACCTGTTCGACGATGCGCGCGCGGCGCGCGTCGGCATCGACCAGCACATAGGCGGCCTGCAGCGAGGCGACGTAGTCCTCCGGCGCGCTCAGCCGCACGGTCTTGTCGTGCATGAAGCGATGGCCGCGACTCATGCGGTCGGCCTTCAGGCCCAGCACCTCGGCCTCGATGATGTCCGGGCCGTGCAGCAGCACCAGCCAATGCACCGGGCGGGCGAAGCCGTAGGTGTGGCTGCCCCAGCGCATCGGCTTGGGAATCGGCATCGCCGCGATCGCCTCGCGCAGGATCTCCGGCAACAGCGTCGCGGTGCGCGCGCCCGGCGTGGTGGAGCGGTGCACGAAGCGCTCGCCCTTGGCATCGGTGGTGCGCTCCAGCGCGGTCCAGTCGATCCCGGCCTTGGCGGCGAAGCCCTGCAGCGCCTTGGTCGGCTGACCCTCGGCATCCAGCGCGATGTTCAGGTACGGGCCCAGCACTTCGCTGTGCTGTTCCGGCTGCTCAACGGCCACGCCGGGCAGCAGCACGGCCAGGCGGCGCGGGGTCGACAGCGGCTTGGCATCGCCACGTTCGATGGCCACGCCACGCTTGGTCAGGCCGTCGACGATGCCATCGAAGAAGGCCTGGGCCAGGCCCGGCAGCGCCTTGACCGGCAATTCTTCGGTACCCAGTTCAATCAGCAGCGGCTGCATCGTGCTCATGCCTGCACCTCCTTGGCGGCGACGGCTTCCAGGCGCTTGGCCTCGTACAGCCTGGCCACGGCCTGGGCCAGCGCGCGCACGCGCAGGATGTAGCGCTGGCGCTCGGTCACGCTGATCGCGCGGCGCGCATCCAGCAGGTTGAAGGCATGGCTGGCCTTGCAGACCTGCTCATAGGCCGGCAGCGGCAGGCCGACATCGACCAGCTTCTGCGCCTCTTTTTCGCAGGCATCGAAGCGATGGAACATTTCATCCACGTCGGCGTATTCGAAGTTGTAGGTGCTCTGCTCGATCTCGTTCTGCAGGTACACATCGCCGTAGGTGACCGGGGTGCCATCCGGACCGTAGGTCCAGATCAGGTCATAGACGTTGTCGCAGTTCTGCAGGTACATGCACAGGCGCTCCAGACCGTAGGTGATCTCGCCGAGCACCGGCTTGCATTCCAGGCCACCGGCCTGCTGGAAGTAGGTGAACTGGGTGACTTCCATCCCGTTCAACCACACTTCCCAGCCCAGGCCCCAGGCACCGAGGGTCGGCGATTCCCAGTTGTCCTCGACGAAGCGCAGGTCGTGCACCAGCGGGTCGATACCCAGCGCCTTGAGTGAATCCAGATACAGCTGCTGGATGTTGTCCGGGCTCGGCTTCATCGCCACCTGGTACTGGTAGTAGCGCTGGAGGCGGTTGGGGTTCTCGCCGTAGCGGCCGTCGGTCGGGCGGCGCGAAGGCTGCACATACGCGGCGTTCCAGCTTTCCGGACCGATCGAGCGCAGGAAGGTGGCCGGGTGGAACGTACCGGCACCGACCTCCAGGTCCAGCGGCTGGATCAGCACGCAGCCCTGCTGCGCCCAATACTGGTTGAGGGTCTGGATCAGGCCCTGGAAAGTGATCGGAACGCTCTTCGTGACGGACATGCGGCGGATTCTTGCCTGCAGGAGGGGTGCGCTAGTATAGCGACCGACCGCACGGGCCTTCCGTGCCTTGGGGAATTGGAGGATGGATCCACGCCTGCCCGCGGCCATTGCCCGTGTTCCTGCGCCGGCCGTGCCCCTGCCGCACGGCCGCCTGGACTTCGACCAGGTCGCTGCAGCACTGGTCGCCGATGGCCTGGTCGCCCCTGCCGATCTGGAGCGGATCCGCTTCTCCGCCCCGGGCGCACGCAATGCCAGCGAGGTCCATCCACTGGTTCTGCTGGCCAACCTGAAGCTGGGCGCCAGCGGCGGCGGTGAACTCGGCCTGGAGCGCCTCAGCGAATGGCTGGCCCAGCGCGCGGGCGTGCGCTACCTGCGGGTGGACCCGACCCGGGTCGACGTCTCGGCGGTCACCGCCCTGGTCTCCCATGCCTATGCCCGCCGCCACCGCTTCCTGCCGCTGGCCGTGGACAGCGAGCGCGTGCTGGTCGCCACCAGCGAACCGCTGGCCCAGGAGTGGCTGCGCGACCTGCAGCACCTGAGCCGCCGCCGGATCGAGCTGGCGATGGTCAATCCGCTGGATCTGCACCGCTACACCATGGAGTTCTACGGGGTGACGCGCTCGGTACGCGGCGCCCGCGGCGATGTCCGGGGCGAGGCCAGCAGCACCCTGCCCAGCTTCGAGCAGCTGGTCGAGCTGGGCCGGGCCGGCGACGTCAACGCCGACGACCAGCACATCGTGCACATCGTGGATTGGCTGCTGCAGTACGCCTATGAGCAGCGCGCCTCGGACATCCACCTGGAGCCGCGCCGCGACATGGGCCGCATGCGCTTCCGCATCGATGGGGTGCTGCACAAGGTGTTCGAGGTGCCGCCGGCCGTGATGACCGCCGTGGTCAGCCGCATCAAGGTGCTGGGCCGGATGGACCTGGCCGAGCGTCGCCGCCCGCAGGATGGCCGCATCAAGACCCGTTCGCCGGGCGGGCGCGAAGTGGAAATGCGCCTGTCGACCATGCCCACCGCGTTCGGCGAAAAGTGCGTGATGCGCATCTTCGACCCGGATGCGGCGTTCAAGAGCATCGACCAGCTGGGTTTCAGCCCGCAGGAAGCGGCTGGCTGGAGCGCCCTGGTCGAGCGCCCGCACGGCATCGTGCTGGTCACCGGGCCGACCGGCTCGGGCAAGACCACCACCCTGTATTCCACGCTGAAGCGGCTGGCCACACCGGACGTGAATGTCTGCACGGTGGAAGACCCGATCGAAATGATCGCGCCGGAATTCAACCAGATGCAGGTGCAGACCAACATCGATCTGGACTTCGCCAGCGGCGTGCGCACCCTGCTGCGGCAGGACCCGGACATCATCATGATCGGCGAGATCCGCGACCTGGAGACCGCGCAGATGGCGGTGCAGGCCTCGCTGACCGGCCACCTGGTGCTGTCCACCCTGCACACCAACGATGCGCCCTCCGCGATCACCCGCCTGCTGGACCTGGGGGTGCCGCACTACCTGCTCGCCTCCACCCTCAACGGGGTATTGGCCCAGCGCCTGGTGCGCACCCTGTGCACCCACTGCAAGGTGCCCACGGTGCTCTCGGCCGAGCAATGGGCGGTGTTGGCTGATGCCGATGCGGCATTACCTGAGGCACCCACGCCATATGCACCGGTCGGCTGCATCGACTGCCGGCGCACCGGTTTTCTCGGCCGCGTGGGCCTGTATGAGTTGCTGCCATTGGGTTCCAGCCTGCGCCGGCACATCCGCGCAGACATGGATCTGGCCGCCTTCAACCGTGCCGCACGTGCTGAAGGGGTACGAACCCTGCGCCGCGCAGGGCTTGAAAAGGTAGCGGCAGGGCTGACTACAATCGAGGAAGTCCTCTCGGTCCTGCCTCCCCCGGATGAATTCCGCCCCGTTCCTGATTCTTGAAACCGGCCAACCCGTCGCCTCGCTGCGCCGCTACGGGCGGTTTTCGCACTGGATCCGGGTCGCGGCCGGGCTCGACGCCGACGAGACCGTGGTGGTCGATGTCGAGCACGGCGGCACCCTGCCCAGCCACCGCGATTTCGCCGGCGTGATCGTCAGCGGCTCGGCCGCCTATGTCACCGACCGCGCCGACTGGAGCGAGCGCAGCGCGCAATGGCTGCGCGATGCCGCCCACGACGACCGCCCGGTGTTCGGCATCTGCTACGGCCACCAGCTGCTGGCCCACGCGCTGGGCGGCGAAGTCGCCTACAACCCGGCGGGCCGCGAATCGGGCACGATCGAGCTGGCGCTGGATCCGTCAGCGATCGACGATCCGCTGTTCAGTGGCCTGCCCGCGCGCTTCCCGGCGCACGCCACCCACCTGCAGACGGTCCTGCGCGCCCCCGAGGGCGCGGCGATCCTGGCGCGCTCGGCGCAGGACAACTGCCACGCCTTCCGCTGGGGCGCGCATGCCTGGGGCGTGCAGTTCCACCCCGAGTTCGCCACCCACCACATGCGCGGCTATGTCCGCGCCCGCGCCGAGTGCATCCGCCAGCACGGCGGCTGCGCGCGCCGCGTCGCCCGCGAGGTCAGCGCCGCGCCGCTGGCCCGCCAACTGCTGCGCCGTTTCGTCCGCCAAGCGCGCAACGCCTGAGGCGAGCACCGGCAAGGCACCGGGCGCAACGCAGCGTCCGCGCCGCGCTGGGCGGCCTTCAGGTCACGCGCCGGGAAAACAGGGATAATCGACCGCAATCGGGCGTTCGCGCCTCCTCCCCTGTCCCCGGAATGTTATGAGCGAGATTCGCAAGCTGCCGGCCTCCGCCGGCGCGGAATGGCTGGTGTCGGGTTTCACCCTGCTGCGCAAGGCGCCGCTGGCGCTGGGCCTGCTCGGCGTGATCTGGGCCGTGGCCGCGTTGCTGGTGATGTCGCTGGCGATGGTGAGCCCGGCGCTGAGCACGCTGGCGCAGCTGTTGATGGCACTGGCCGGCCCGCTGTTCTTCGGCGGCCTGGTCTGGGCCGTGCGCGAAGTCGACCAGGGCCGCGTGGCGCAGCCTGCGCACCTGCTGCAGGGCCTGCATGAAGGCCGCGCCCTGAACCTGCTCGCCTCGCTGCTGCCGCAGCTGGTGGCCGGCCTGTTCCTGGGCGTGCTGCTGCTGGTGCTGATCGGCAGCAGCGGCCTGCAGCACCTCAGCGAGGTGATGGTCCAGCTCAACACGATCAGCCAGTCCGGCGCGCAGCCGGACCCGGCCCAGATCGAAGAACTGATGGCGAGCCTGCCGGCGATGCGCATCCTGCTGTGGCTGGCGCTGGTGGTGGTCACCTTCCTGGCCATGGCGCTGGCGCTGTTCACCCTGCCGCCGCAGGTGATGTTCGAGCACCGCAACGGTCTGCAGGCGATGCGCCTGAGCCTGCGCGCATGCCTGCACAACGTGCTGGCGATGCTGGTGTTCTTCCTGCTCGCCTTCGTGGCGGTGTTTGCGATCTACTTCGGCGTGATGCTGGTGGCCCTGATCGCGCAGCTGATCGGCGGCACCATGCTCGCCCTGTTCGTCGCGCAGCTGCTGCTGATGGGCGTGGTGATGCCGGTGTTCGCCGGTGCCATCTACACGGCGTGGAAGCAGATGTTCGGCCAGCAGGGGCCGCAGACCCCGCCGCCGATGCCCGGCCCGAACAACGTGTTCGCGGCCTGATCAACACAAAACCCCGGCCAAGGCCGGGGTTTTTGTTTGTGCGTCACTCCGGCTGTGCTTTCCCACCGGGGCGTGGCACCAGCCAGCGTGCCGCATGGATGCCCAGTTCGTAGAGCAGGCACATCGGAATGGCCAGCATCAGCTGCGAGACCACGTCCGGCGGCGTCAGCACCGCGGCCAGCACGAAGATGCCGACGATCGCGTAGCCGCGGCCTTCCTTGAACTGCTGCGGCGTGATCCAGCCCAGCAGCACCAGGATCACCATCGCCACCGGCAGCTCGAAACTGGTGCCGAAGGCGAAGAAGATCGCCAGCACGAAATCCAGGTAAGCCGTTGCGTCCGGAGTGATCGCGATCACCTCCGGGCGGAACGTGGTCAGGAAGTGGAATACCGCCGGCAGCACCAGGAAGTACGCGAACGCGCAGCCCAGATAGAACAGCAGGACCGACGAGGCCAGCAACGGCACGGCCAGGCGCTTCTCGCGGGCATACAGGCCCGGTGCCACGAACGACCACAGCTGGAACAGCAGCCACGGCACGGCGATGAACACCGCCACGAAGAAGGTCAGCTTCAACGGCGCGAAGAAGGCACCCGCCGGATTGGTCGCGATCATCGTCTGCCCGTTCGGCAGCTGCGAGATCAGCGGCTCGGCGACCATCGTGTAGATCTGCCGCGAGAACGGCATCAGCCCCAGCAGCACCACGCCCAGGCCGATCAACGCGCGCACAAGGCGCGCACGCAGTTCAATCAGGTGTTCAACCAGCGAGCTCTCGCTGCTTTCATGCTCGCTCATCGCGGTGCCTCGTCGTTCGGCGGCGTGCGCGTGGGCGCAGGCGCCGCGGTATCCGTCGATGGCGGCAGCGGTGCCGACACGTCCGCACGGGGCGCACTGCCATCGATCCCGGGCGGGGCCATCGCATCGCGCGGCGGCTCGACCTCATCGGTCGCCACCGCATGCTGGGCCACGCTGGCCGGAGAACCTGGCGCCGGGCCGGTCATCACCGGCGCGTCGTCCGCGGCGGCGGCAACACCCTCGCCGTGACGCGCCACGTCCTGGCGCATCTGCTCGGCCTCGCGGCGCACCGCTTCGCCGCTGGCGCGCAGCTGCGACTCGGTATCGCGTACCGAAGACTTCACATCATCGAACTGGCGCTTGATCTCTTCGGCATGCAGCTCGCGCTCAAGCTCCTGCTTCACCGAATCCCACTGGTTGCGGGCACGGCGTACCCACAACCCGGCGAAGCGGGCCGCCTTGGGCAGCCGCTCGGGGCCGAGCACGACCAGGGCCACCACCGCGATGACCAGCAGTTCACTGAAACCGATATCGAACACGCCAAGCCGCCCGGATCAGCGCGGGTCGCGGTCGTGCTCGGTCTGCGACGTCGTCGTCGAGTCCTGCGGACGCGAGCTGTCGCTGAGCTGCGCGTTCGGCTTGTCCTCGTCGCGCATGCCCTTCTTGAATTCCTTGACGGCGCTGCCAAGGTCCTTGGCGCCGCTGGTCAGTTTCTTGGTGCCGAACACCAGCAGAACGATGACCAGCACGACCAACCAATGCCAGATGCTGAAACTGCCCATGAGCCGCTCGCGTTACGTAGTGATCAGACGGTTGAGCATAGCGCACCGGCGGTAAGCCGGCGCGCGTGACAAAAGTCAGTTGCCGTCCAGCGATTCGGTACGGACTTCACCGTCACCGACCGGCTGGAAGCCCTGCTGCGGGGCCGGCTGTGCCGGCACGGACTGCAGCGGGGCGGTGGTCGCGCCCGCAGCGGCCGGGGCCGGTGCCTGTTCAGGTCGAACCGGCACGGTGGCCGCGCGCGGCGCCGGGGCGGGGGCCGGGGCACTGCCTGCGGTCCCGCGCTTTTCACGGGCGGTGTAGGTGGCTTCTTCCAGACGGTCACGGAAGGCGACCACATCCACCGACGGCGGCTCGCCGACGCGGCCTTCGAAGACCATGCGCGGCGTGGTGTTGCTGCCGTAGGCATCCAGGTTGGCGGCATCGTCGATCTGCAGCACGGCGCCATCCAGCGCCACACCGGCGAACAGCCCGCGGGCGCGCGACCAGGACCAGATTTCGGCCTTCAACTGGCCATCGGTGGCGGCCGCGGCGTTGCGGCCGACCGGACCGGCGGCGACACCGGCATCGGCGCCCAGGGTGAATTTGCCGTTGACGAGATTGTCCAGGCTGCGGTCATTGCGGAACACCAGCACCACGTCGGAGGACTGCACACCGGCCTGGAAGCCGATGCTGCCGCCGGTGAGCTTCACGAACACCGGGTTGGACCAGCTGCCGTCGGGCGTCTTGACCGACATCAGGCCGTGGCCGCGACGGCCACCGATCACCAGGCCGGCTTTGATGGTGTCAGGGATGACGACGACCGCGCGACCTTCGTCGAGCAGCTTGTCGGGAATCCCCTGCTCGGGGATGCCCTGGATTTCATTCAGGACGCGCACGGCATTGCGGGCGCGCTGGTCCTCCTGTGGCCCGGCCATGGCCTGGGTCGACAGCAGGCTGGCGGTGATCAGCAGTACAAGGCTGAGGCGGCGCATGGGTGGGCTCCAGAAAGTCGATTCATACAAGATAGCGGCACGTTCGACCGGGGTCGATACGCTTCTGGACGTTAGAAGCCCGGCGATGAATCGGCAATGAGTATTCCGGGCTATCGATATGCCTGCTGGATCGTGTTCATCATCCAAATCCATCCCGCCAATCGCGCAGACCTGCGAGAATGGCGACATGCTCGACGCACCCGACACCGCCGTGCTGGCGGTCAATCTAGGCACGCCCGAGACGCCAACCGCGCCGGCGGTGCGTCGCTACCTGGCTGAGTTCCTCAGCGATCCGCGCGTGGTCGCGATTCCGCCACTGTTCTGGAAACCCTTGCTGTACGGGCTGATCCTGCCATTGCGCAGTGGTCGATCGGCCGCCAAGTACGCCCAGGTCTGGCTGCCGGACGGCTCCCCGCTGATGGTCTACACCCGCCGGCTGGCCGAGGCCATGCAGAGCCTCATGCCGGACCTGCGGGTGCGTCATGCGATGCGCTACGGCGCGCCGGCGCTGCCGGCCGAGCTGGATCGGCTGGCCGCCGAGGGCATCAAGCGGATCGTGGTGCTGCCGCTGTATCCGCAGTATTCGACCACCACCACCGCCTCCATCGAGGACCAGGTGCGCCAGTGGCAGCCGGCACATCCCGGCGTCACCGTGACCCTGGTGCGCGATTACGCGGTCGATCCTGACTGGGTCGCCGCCGTCGCCGGCAGCATCCGCCAGTGGTGGGAGCACCACGGTCGTGGCGAGAAGCTGGTGTTCTCTTTCCATGGCATCCCGCAGCGCCTGGCCGATGCCGGCGATCCGTATCCGCAACGCTGCGAGGCCAGTGCGCGGGCGATCGCGCAGGCCCTGGAGCTGACCGACGATGCCTGGCAGTTGACCTACCAGTCGCGGTTCGGCCGCGAGAAGTGGCTGCAGCCCTATGCCGAGCCCACCCTGTGGGCAATGGCAGACAGCGGCGTGCGCAGCATGGACGTGGTCTGCCCGGGCTTTGCCACGGACTGCCTGGAAACGCTGGAGGAGGTGGCGATGGGCTTTACCGAAACCGTGGCCCAACGCGGCGCGACCATGCGCTACATCCCCTGCCTCAACGATGCGCAGGCGCATGCACTGGCGCTGTCGCGACTGAGCATCGCGGCGCTGGCATGACCCTGCAGCCGTTCTCCCTGGCGGTTGCCGGCAGCACCGTGGCCGGCCTGCGGTCGCCTGTGAGCGGTGGCCTGCGTGTGCTGGCGCTGCACGGCTGGCTCGACAACGCGGCCAGCTTCGTGCCGTTGGCCGCACAGCTGCCCGGGCTCGAGCTGGTGGCGATCGATCTGCCCGGGCACGGCCACAGCGCGCATCTGCCGCCCGGCACGCAATACAACACACCCGGTGCGATCTGCCATGTCCTTGAGGTCGCCGATGCGCTGGGCTGGGATCGCTTCGTGCTGCTCGGCCATTCGATGGGCGCGGGCATCGCCAGCCTCACCGCAGCGGCCGCACCTGAGCGCGTGGAGCGCCTGATCGCGATCGAGGCGCTCGGCGGCCTGCGCGGTCCGGAGAATGAGACAGCACAGCGTCTCCGCGAACACGTGCGCGCCGCGCGTGCACTGTCCACCCGCAGGCTGCGTGTGTTCCCCGATCTGGCTGCTCCGATCCGCGCCCGCATGATGGCCAACCAGCTCAGCGAGCCGTGCGCGCGCCTGCTGGTCGAACGTGGCGTCAAACCGGTCGAGGGCGGGTACAGCTGGTGCAGCGATCAACGCCTGATGCTGCCCACCGCGATGCGCCTGAGTGAGGCGCAGATCGACGATCTGCTCGCCGCGATCGAGTGCCCGACCCAGGTGATCTACGCCACGCCGGCGCAGCCGTATTACCCCGAGCCGCTGCGCAGCCAGCGCATCGGCCTGTTGCGCGAAGGCCGCCTGGCCGTGTTCCCGGGCACCCATCACCTGCACATGGAGCACCCGCAGGGGGTGGCCGAGGTGATCCAGGGCTTCCTCGCCGGGTAAGCCCTGCACGGTGCGACACACGGTCGCACTCAACTTATCCCGGCAGCGACCGATACCGAGGGTGCAGGCGATTTTCTCGACTGCACTGTCGTCGCTTGCTCCGCCGTTGCGAAGCCGCGCATCACCCAGGCTTCCAGGGAACGTCGTCGCAATGCCGGATTGGCCGTGCCATCACCCACAGGACCGGGCCATGCCGGCGGTGATCGCCACCGCCGACGCGGCGTTCGCTGTGTGCCCCTACGCGCCTCCCTGCTTCCTTTCGCTGCTGCGCCCACCGGATCGCCGGTGAGGGGTGCGGCACCCGCCTGTGCGCGCGAGCGCCGCAGGATTTCTGCTTTCTGATGATTCTGGAGCCGCCATGTCCGCCCTTCCCGTTGCCTCGACCCGCCCACCCGATCTGCTGCGCACGCGCACGGCCCGACCGTTCGCGGACGCGGCCTGTCTGATCACCGCAGGGCTGCTGATCGCCGCCGCCGTGATCGCTGCGGTCTGGCAGCGGCAGCCCTGGGCGCTGCTTCCGGTCGCGATCGCGGGACTGCTGCTGGGCCTGGTGGTGCTGCGTGTGCGGCAACAGGGTCATGCCCTGCGGCAGGCAGAGACGCGAGCGCTTTCGCTGGCCGCAGAGGCGGCGCGCGCGCAGGCGCGCGACAGCGTCGACCACGCCCACGATGCCCAGGTGCGGCAGGCGCTGGATGTCTCCCGCACGGCGATGATGATTGCCGACAACGACCACGTGATCCGCTACGTCAACCAGTCGGTGGTGACGCTGCTGCGCAACCAGCAGGCCAGTCTGCGCGAGGCCTTCCCCGATTTCGACGCCGAGCGCCTGGTCGGCAGCAGCATCCACCGTTTCCATGCCAACCCGGACCGCATCCGCGGCATCCTCAACACCCTGATGGCCACCCATCATGGCCGCGTGCGGATCGGCCCGGTGCATTTCGCCCAGGTGGTGACGCCGGTGTTCGATGCGCAGGGCCAGCGGCAGGGCTTCGCGGTGGAGTGGCATGACCGTACCCACGAGCTGTTGCTGGAGAACGCCGTGGCCGACATCGTCGAGGCGGCCAGCAAGGGCGACCTCGATCGTCGCCTGCAGGCCACCGACGGCGGCGCCGGCTTCCTCAATGGCCTGACCGGCGGCATCAACCAGTTGCTGGACAGTGTTGGTGGTACGGTCGGCGAGATCCGCCGCATGCTTTCCGCGCTGGCCGACGGCGACCTGGGCCAGCGCATGCGCGGCGACTTCCACGGCTCGTTCCAAGCCATGCAACGCGATGCCAACGCGACCGCCGAACAGCTCACCGCGATGGTCGAGCGGATCAAGCGGTGCACCGGCTCCATCTCGCTGGCCGCCAGTGAGATCGCCAGCGGCAACGATGACCTCTCCGAGCGCACCGAACGCCAGGCCGCACATCTGGAGGAAACCGCCGCCTCGATGGAAGAGCTGACCTCGACCGTCCGCCAGAACGCCGAGCATGCGCGCCAGGCCAGCGCGCTGGCCCACGGCGCACATGACGTCGCCACGCGCGGCAGCCAGGTGGTGGGCCAGGTGGTGACCACCATGGACGCCATCCAGAGCGCCTCCCACCGGATCGGCGACATCACCCGGGTGATCGACGGCATCGCCTTCCAGACCAACATCCTGGCACTCAACGCGGCGGTGGAAGCCGCGCGCGCCGGCGAGCAGGGCCGGGGCTTCGCCGTGGTCGCCAGCGAAGTGCGCAGCCTGGCGCAGCGATCGGCCGAAGCGGCCAAGGAGATCAAGGGCCTGATCGAGGCCTCCGTGGAACAGGTCGCCGAGGGCGCGCGCCTGGTCCAGGACGCCGGACAGACCATGGGCGAGATCGTCACCCGCGTCGCCAGTGTCAGCGGCATCATGGCCGAGATCTCTTCTGCGTCGCAGGAGCAGGCGGCCGGCATCGACCAGGTCAACCAGACCGTGGCACAGATGGACGATGCCACCCAGCAGAACGCGGCGCTGGTCGAGGAAGCCAGTGCCGCCGCGCGGTTGCTGGAAGCACAGGCAGCCGACCTGACCCAGGCGGTTGCGGTGTTTCGCCATCAGGAACAGCCCTACCGTGCGGCCGCAGTGGCCTGATCGGCGTCAGTCCAGCACGCGCCGCGGCGCGTCCTGCAGTCAGGCGGCGATGCGTTCGACCGCCTGGCTGAAGGCATCGCGATCGTTGCGCTCGGTGACTTCGCCCCGATGCCGCGTCGCCAGTATGTTCTGCTGGCGAATAGCGCCTGCCTGATGCCACCAGGTGCACGCCGGCGGCCTCCGCATGGCCGGCATCCAGGCTCGGACGCCACGCACTGACCTGCATGCCGACTGCCGGGCCGATCCGCAAGACGCGCTGGCGGATCCCGCCCAGTCCGGGCAGCCCCAGGCGTGCGCCGTGCAGATCACGACCGACGCTCTGCTGCCACGGTCCTTGCTCACGCAGCGCGTTCGCCTCCGGCACCAGATGCCGCATTACCGCCAGGATCAGCACCCAGGTCAGTTCCACGGCCGGTTCGGGATGGCTGTCGGTTCCGCACACGGCCAGGCCTTGCGCCTTCGCGGCGGCGACATCGATCGCGGCATTGCGCATGCCGCTGGGGATCAGCAGGCGCAGGTGGGGCAGCATGGCCAACAGCACGACGGTGCTCGGCGTGCGCATGCGCATCACCCCCCGTGTCCCGGCATCCTGCGAGTGCGGTCACCAGCGCATCCCCGGTGTGGGGCGTCGTCGGCGTACGTATCTGCACCGCATCGCCGAGCCGGTACCAATCGGCGGACGAGATTGCCACGCCCGGGTAGTCGTCGAGAATCACGCAGGTCAGCGGCGTGGAGTTGTCCGTCATCAGCAGCCATGACGATACGTCTGCATGGCGGCGTGCTTTACAGACAGCTGCGCCAGACACCGGCGAGGCGTGCCTGCGTTGCCGGAAGGCGGCGGAGCCAGGCGCTGAATCGCGGACAAAAAGAAAACCCCGCTGCGTGAGCAGCGGGGTTTTCGGGTAAAAACCCTGGCGATGACCTACTCTCGCATGGCTTAGGCCACACTACCATCGGCGCAGCTGCGTTTCACTTCCGAGTTCGGGATGGGATCGGGTGGTTCCACAGCGCTAATTTCACCAGGGA
>Ga0213829_1000546_pt1 | contig 34647 bp, 41 predicted proteins | sample MC6MC0896MG_FD_180665 | JGI IMG/M metagenome (GOLD analysis project Ga0213829, IMG submission 180665) | Enriched soil aggregate microbial communities from Iowa State University, Ames, United States - MC6-MC0896-MG | ecosystem: Environmental > Terrestrial > Soil > Unclassified | place: USA: Iowa...
TTCAGCGGGTACGTCGCGCCATTGATGAACTGCAATTCGTACCGAGCCTGTCGGCGCGCAAGATGCGCGGCGACAACCTCCAGTCGCGCACCATCGGTGTGTTCGCGCTGGATACCGCGACCACACCGTTCGCGGTCGAGTTGCTGCTGTCCATCGAACAGACCGCGCAGCAAGCTGGCTGGAATGTCTTTATCCTTAACCTGTTGAGCAACCCGCCCACCGACCAGAACATCGACTTGATGTTGTCGCACCGTCCCGACGGGTTGATCTTCAGCGCCATGGGGTTTCGCCAGGTGTGCATTCCCGAGCGTTTGAAGAGCAAACCCCTGGTACTCGCCAATTGCCTGGCGGATGACAGTAGCCTGGTGAGTTATGTGCCAGACGACGAAACGGGGCAGTATCGAGCCGTACATCACGCGTTGAGCCAAGGCTATCGGCGGCCTCTGTGCATCAATCTGCCACAACAGAGTCTGGCCTGGGGTCTGCGACAAAAAGGCCTGCAGCGTGCCTGTAAGGCATTCGCACTGGCGCCTGACGCGCTCCTGCAATACGACCTTTCCAATCATGACGCCTACGGTGAAACCGCAGCCATCCTCGACCGGCACATCATTGAGGGTCGCCCCCAATTCGATATTCTGATCTGTGGAAACGACCGCATTGCCTTTTGTGCCTATCAGCTGTTGCTGGGCCGTGGCCTGAAAATTCCCGGCGATGTCGCCGTACTCGGCTATGACAACATGATCGGTATTGCCGAGCTGTTCATCCCGCCGCTGACCACGGTGCAACTGCCGTACTACGAGATCGGTCGCCAGGCTGCCCGGCACCTGATCGAGACCCTCGCCGTATCGGGAGCCCAGCCAGTTGATTGTCCATTGGTGGTCAGGGCATCGCTATAAGATTTAGTTGCGGCGCTCCGACGATGGTCTAAAAGGCGACGCGTTCATTCAGAAAATACGCGTTATCGTTGACGTCCATCGCGAGCAAGCTCGCTCCTACAGCGAGAGAGAGAGCGGCATCAACGGGTCGCGACGATAAACAATCGCGGGAACGGCAGCAGCACCGAGCCATCGGCCAGCGCCGGGTAAGCCCGCTCGATGGCCGCCTGATATTGCTTGAGGTACTGCGCCCGCTCCGCCTCATCCAGCGGCTCGAGAAACGGCCGCAATCCACTGCCCTTGAACCACTCGACCACACCGGGAGCGCCGCCCGCGAGCGGGTGGTGGTAGGTCGTGCGCCACACATCGACCCGGGAACAGCGAGGTCGCAGCATCGAGTAGTAACCGCTGGCACTTTCCATTGCCGTCCGCTGCCCCGCGACGCCTGCCAGTTTTCCGACCCAAGGGCCATCGGCTGCGACTTCGCGCATCAAGCGGTGGGAGGGCTCGTTGAGGTTGTCCGGCATCTGGATCCCCAGGCTGCCACCGGGCGCCAGCTTGTTCACCAATGCCGGCAGCAGGTTCGCGTGATCCGGCAGCCATTGCAGCACCGCATTGGCAAAGATCACATCGAAGGGGCCACTCTCGCTCCAGGTATCGATGTCAGCGGTATCGAATTGCACCTGCGGCAAACGCTGGCGGGCGGCTTCGATCATGTCGGTCGAACTGTCCAGCCCTCGCACCGTGGCGTTTGGGAAGCGTTCCACCAGCAATTCGGTCGAATTACCGGGGCCGCAACCGATGTCGATGGCGGAGCGCACGTCAGTGCCGGGAATGGCAGCCAGCAGATCACGGGCCGGCCGGGTGCGTTCATCTTCAAAAGCGACGTATTGTCTGGCGGACCAACTCATTGCGTTCTCCTGTCGGCGCGTTTGTGCAAAACGGGATCACCAAGATACAGCGCTCCCATCGATCTGACCTCCCCTGAAGATGTATGGGTTGATTACAAAGCGAGCCCTCGCGCCGGGCCATTCAGTTCGTCGAATCACTGCTTTCGCAATTGGCGACAGGGGTCGAAACGTGCGAACTGAGCTTCGTGCTGGTGGATAAAAATTGCGAAGCCTTGGGTATTTCAGTTGGGCGGTTGCGATGAGGCTGGTTGGCTGAATAGACATTCACATAAAACCGGCCTTAGGGCCGGTTTGTGATGGCCGATCAGTCGTAGCTAGTCGTAATACCCTACGGTCTTCTTCAGGTGGTCCGAATAATCGTAGATCTCATCGATTGAGCCAATCGGATGTCGCGTTTCGTTTTTTCCTTCGTCAAATATTCCGATGTACTTCTGTGAACGATTGAAGTGCAGACGGCAAATTGGTTTGCGGTTGTTATCGTCGAGCAGAATGCCGAAATAACTTTGAGTGTCGCGCTGAACAATTCGCTTTGCATCGACTACAGATCGAACCACGGCACGGACGATGTGATAGCCCTCTAATTCTTCCAGCGTCGTCAGAACCTTGTCCTCAGACTCATCCCTCGCATCTGGCTGTGCCCCTGCGCTGGAAGATGCTGGCAAAGAAGCTAACGCTGGTTGAATGGCGCCACTCATCGCCGACTTGAGTCGGTCATTGATTTGGTCGTTAAGAAACTGCACGACTGCTTTTCTCGTCAGCTCCTGAAACTGCTCTCGGACTTTCTGCGTAATGACTCCGTCGTACACTCGAGAAGCGAAGACTTTGACAAAGTCGTCATCGGGCTTGCTAACCTGCGAAGCGATGACCTTTTTGATTTGACTGACGTACTTCAACTCTCCGGCGGCGCTGATGATTGAATCAACGTCGAATGCCGATTTGGTGAGTTTGACCAGTTCGGGGACGGAGTACTCGTCGATATCCAGCAAATCCAGTTCAAGAAAAGGTTTCTCATCCATCTTGTTAGGTGCGTCCAGGTCAGTGAAAAACTTATAGACCTGACCGTTGGTAAGAATCGAGATTCGCGCACTGGTGACATGGAAATAACGAAAAAGCTGCGAGGCGTGATTGATATGCAGTGACTCACCAATTTTTTTGCATTCAATGAGGATCTGAACCTCACCCCCTTTCATGATTGCGTAGTCAATTTTCTCTCCCTTTTTCGTACCAATATCGCAAACGAATTCAGGAGTAACCTCAGTTGGATCGAAGACATCGTAGCCCAGCACCGTACTGATAAAGGGCATGACAAACGCGTTCTTGGTCGCTTCCTCCGTCTGAATTGCAGCGCCTTGCAACCGAACTTTGGCGGCTAAACTCGTTAATTTTTCAAAAAATTCCATGAGCGTCTTCTTCCTGGTTCGATCCGTGTGTTTGCATGCTGGCAAATTGACTGCCCTTGATACTAGTCACAAATCGTCACAAAGAAAGATCCCAAAGAAACATTCAGCAATCAGACGGCATCCCCCTCGTAAGGGAGGGGAAGACCAATCAAACATATGAGCACACGACCTATTACTTATCCCCCTTCTCCTGCATCTGCACCGAAGACTTGGTGCCATCCGTATTGTCCTTGGTCTCGTTGTCCGAATTGTCGAAGCAGCCTTGCAAGGCGATCAGGCAGCAGGAAAGGCACAGCGTACGGGCGAGGTTCATGGTGTTCTCCGGGGTAAAGGGCTTGATGTAGTGACCCGACCTAACCGAGATGGTTGCTATCGATCGAAGCTGACGCGATGAGCGTGCAGTCCTTTCGGAGGCTGATTTAAGCGAATAGAAATGTAAGCAGAATTTTCAGCGTGCCGGCGCTGTCACAAAATCAGGCGCATCCCTATAAGGAACACGGCAATGAAATTCGCAAAAATCTCGCAGAAACTCGCTCTGTGGGCCGGTAGCCCCAAGACCTTCATGGGCGCGTTGATTCTGATTGGTCTGTGGGGTATGAGTGGGCCGATTTTCGATTACAACGATACCTGGCAATTGATCATCAACACCTCGACGACCATCATCACGTTCCTCATGGTGTTTTTGATCCAGAACACGCAGAACCGCGATACCGACATTCTGCATCTGAAAATCGATGAATTGCTGCGGGTCAACAAGGAGGCGCGAAACGCGATGCTGGGGCTCGAATTGCTCGATCTCAAACAGCTGGAAGCCTTGCGTAAACACTATCGCGCCATGGGCGAAAATGAAGTGTTCGACCTCGAAGGCCTCGTATCCAAAGACAAGCAAAAACCGAAGTGGGACGAGTGCTGAACAAAAAACGGCGCCTGACCTTAGTCACGCGCCGTTTTACATTTTCACTGACAACCTCTAGCGACTGGCTTGCAGCGCCTTGGCCATCTGCAGATGGTTTTGCAGTTTGGGCAGGGTTTCTTCAGCGAAGGCCTTGATTTGCGGCACGTCGGTGGTTTGCGCGGTCTGCTGCAGTTGCTCGATGGCTTCCTGGGTGGTTTTCACCTGACTGGCCGCGTAGGCCTGGTCGAAGCTTGCGTCCGCTTTCACTTCCGGCATCAGGGCCTTGGCCTTGTCGACCACTTCTTCGCGTGGGGCCACAGGCAAATCCAGTTGCTTGGCGATTTTCGCCAAATGCTGGTTGGCGGTGGTGCGGTCGTTGATGACGACGATGGTGTAATCCTTGACCTCTTTGGACTCGGACAATTGGTGCGCCAGGCGACTGGCTTCGATGTCGGCCATGCCTTTGGCCGAGGCGTCATTGATGAATTCGGCGGGGGACTGGGCAAAAGCACTGCTGGCACACAGGCCCAATAACGTGGCAAAACTGGCATTGCGTAATCGGGTGGCCATCCGGCTCATGGTCGCGCCCTCCTCTTGAAAAATTCAAGCGGGAGCTTGCGCCCCCGCCTCTCAATCAAAACTACCTCAGCGACTATTTCGATTTCTGACCGCCTTTGCGGCCCATATCGGGTTTCGCAGGGTCTTTTTCGACAGTCGTAGTGGTAGTTTTCCCACCTTTGCGACCTGCTTCAGACGCCTTGGTTCGATCGTTGGCGAAGTTTCCCGAGTTCGAGTTTCTTGAGTTAGGCATGATTCTCTACCTCTTTTGATGAGCGCAGCGAGCATAAGCCCGCATAGAATCAGAATTTCGAACACCGCAAAGGTTTAGAAAACATGGGATCGCCGCGACGAACGGTGGTGAATTTCACTCACCGAGTCGCAGGTGCTGCTGGCGTTTGGCGCTGTACATCGCTTCGTCGGCATGCCTGAACAACTGGCTTTCTTCGGTGCCATGCTCGGGGTAGTGCGCAACGCCGATGCTCGGCTGGATATTCACGCTGTGCCCGTCCAGGCGCAAAGGCTGGGCGAGGACCTGGCGAACTTTTTCCGCCACGATGTCGGCGTCTTCGCTGGCGTGGATGCTGTGCAGCAATACGACAAACTCATCACCGCCGATGCGCGCCACGGTGTCGGTTTCGCGCACGCAATGCGTGAGCCGATTGGCGACCGCTTGCAGCAGCATGTCGCCCACCGCGTGGCCGTGGGTGTCGTTGACCTCCTTGAAGCGGTCGAGATCGATGTACAGCAATCCCATTCGGCCGCAGTCTGCGCGGGCCAGGGCCAATGAAGCCTTGAGCCGCTCACGGAGCAACTCGCGATTGGGCAACTGGGTGAGTTGATCGTACTGGGCCATGCGCTGCAGCCTGGCATGCAATTGCTTGCGTTCGATGGCCGTCGCGACCTGGGCGCAAACGTACTGCAGCAGTTCCTTATGCTGCTCGGTGTAGCGCTCGCCACCGGGCACGCTTTTGACGATCAGCGCACCGATGGTGCCGTTTTGTGAACTCAGCGGCACACCCAGCCAACAGGGCGATGGCTGGTTCGCGACCAGCGCCTCGAACCCTTCAGGCACATTGTCCAGTTCCGGGGTCAGCAGGATCGGTTGGCCGCTGCGAATGACCTCGGCACACAGGCGCCCGGTGATGGTTCCGGGCTGTTCGGGTTGCAGTTCATGATCGTCGACGTGATAAGGAAAATTCAGCTGTCCGCAATGTTCGTCATATAAAGCGACAGAGAAATTCAGCGCCGGCAGCCATTCGCCGATAAGCAGATGGATGCGTTGGAACAGCGCCAGCAAATCTTCCGTGGCGTGGGCGGCTTCGGAAATCGCGTACAGCGCCGCTTGTCGGGCTTCGGCCTGTTTGCGTTCGGTAATGTCGCGGGCCACGGCGATGCGCAGCTGGTCGACTTCCGACCAGCGGGCCGACCAGAGGATGTGCACCACCTGGCCATCCTTGCGCAGGTAGCGATTCTCGAAGTTGAGCTTGGGCTCGCCGTCCATGATTTCCCGAGCGGCATCGAGGGTGCGCTGCCGGTCGGCCGGATGCACGAGATCGATCATCGGCTGCCCGATCAACTCGTCGGGGGTATAGCCGAGAATGCGCTCGCAGGCCGCGCTGACAAATACGAAGCGACCTTGTTTATCGACCGCACAGACCGCGTCCAGCAAAAGATCGATGTAGCTCGCGTGGGGCGCTGAATTTCTGGTTGCCATGGTGCGGTGGGCGTTTCCGGACAGTGCAGCAATAAAAAACCATCCCTGACCGATCATTACTGCTGATGCGTCCGTGCAATCAGCCTCACGCCTTGTTCGGCACCAGCCCCGGCAATGCATGCACCAGGGCGTTGATGGCGAATCCGATGAACATCACCCCACACAACCGGGTGATCGCCAGCTCATGCCGTTGATACAGGCCGCGCACCTGCCGTGCGCCGACAATACCAATGAGGATAGCGTAGGCCATGAGGCCGCCGACAAAGCTCAGGACAATCAACCACGGCAACATTGACCAATGCAACAGTTCTGCGCGGCTCGAGAGCAGCGCGGTAAATGTCGCCACCGCCACCAGATAGGCTTTCGGATTGGTCAGACCAAACAGTATCCCGTGCCAGAATGGCTGCCGCGCCGGCCCTTGAGGCGTTTCGACAGTGCTGCGGCGAGCACGCACCGCGCGCAAACCGAGCCAGAACAGATAGAGCCCGCTGAGCACCCCCAACACATCGAAGGCTGTGCTGCCGATTTCCCGCGCGCCGACAATCGCGATCAATGCAGTGCTGCACCAGACCACATCCCCCAGCAAATGCCCGCAGAGAAATCCCGCCCCGGCCCGCCGGCCATGCGCCGCACCGATGCCGAACACCGCGAGCACCCCCGGCCCCGGCGTGATGCCGTAGATAAAGCCCGAGGCGAGAACGGCCATTAATAGCGATGGGGTCATGGGAAGTCCTTGTTGAGACCGGGCGAATGCATGCCAGTCTATCTCAGGTCTCCGGGGCGGTGGGGTGTTCCTCAAGGTCGGTCTTGACCTGGGGGATGCCGCTCGGTTGAACCGAGGGAGATCGCAGGTGTGGTCGGGGGTGTTACAGCGGGGATACGTGCGGTCGAGCGGTCAGGTCGATGCCAAGGGCTCGCATAACGGCCAACATGGTTTTGAGCGTGGGATTCCCTTCTTCGCTGAATGAGCGATAAAGCTGCTCACGGGAAAGACCGGTTTCGCGGGCCAGCTCGCTCATGCCTTTAGCGCGGGCAACAACGCCCAGTGCCTTGGCGATGTATTCAGCATTACCAGTCTCAAACGCATCCGCCATGAAGACGGCGATTGCTTCAGGGCCGTCCAGCGCTGCTGCCGGGTCGTAGTCGTAAATTTTTTCGCTCATTCTGACCTCCGCTCGCTGGCGAGTTTTTTAGCCGCTTCAATATCACGGCTTTGGCTGCTTTTGTCGCCGCCGCACAACAGCAAAACGAATTCATCACCTCGCTGCTGAAAATATACGCGGTATCCGGGGCCGTAATGAATACGTAACTCGCTGACTCCCTGCCCCACCGATGGCGTTGAGCGGTTTCATTCACCAACTGATGGCTGCCGTCATCGGCGGGATCGCCAGCTTGATCGCCGGGACGCAGGCCTGGCCACTGTCGCTGTTATGCACCTTGTTGGCGGTGGGCGCGATGCTCTGCGTGATGCTCGCGCCCAAGGGTAGATCCCTCTAGAACGCGCTGCGGAATATTTCCTCGATCTGCCGCTGATCCGCCACCCGCGGATTGGTCAGGCCACAGGCGTCTTTCAAGGCATTGCTCGCAAGGAGCGGGATGTCGTTGAGTTTGGCACCGAGTTCACGTAAGCCGGCGGGGATTTCCACGTCCCGGGACAGGCTGCGGATGGCTGCTATGGCGGCTTGAGCACCCTTTTCCGGGCTGAATCCATGGGTGTCGATGCCCATTGCCACGGCAACATCCCTCAGGCGATCGGCGCACACCAGCGCGTTAAAGCTTTGCACATGAGGCAAGAGTACGGCGTTGCATACCCCATGGGGCAAGTCGTAGAAGCCGCCCAACTGGTGAGCCATGGCGTGGACGTAGCCCAGCGAAGCGTTGTTGAACGCCATGCCGGCGAGGAACTGTGCATACGCCATGTTTTCCCGTGCCGCCAGGTCGCTGCCGTCGCTGACGGCCAGGCGCAGGTTGTTGCTGATCAAGGTGATGGCCTTGAGTGCGCAGGCATCGGTGATCGGGTTGGCGGCGGTGGAGACGTAGGCTTCGATCGCATGGGTCAATGCGTCCATGCCGGTGGCCGCGGTCAGGCTTTTGGGCATGGCGACCATCAGCGCCGGGTCGTTGACCGACAGCAGCGGCGTGACGTTGCGGTCGACGATGGCCATTTTAACGTGACGGGATTCGTCGGTGATGATGCAGAAGCGGGTCATTTCGCTGGCCGTACCGGCGGTGGTGTTGATCGCGATCAGCGGCAGTTGCGGCTTGGTGGACTGATCGACGCCTTCATAGTCGCGGACCTGCCCGCCGTTGGTCGCGCACAAGGCGATGCCTTTGGCGCAGTCATGGGGCGAACCGCCACCGAGGGACACCACGAAATCGCAGCCGCTTTCCTTGAGCAGTCCCAGGCCCAGCTCGACGTTGGCGATGCTCGGGTTAGGCTTGGCGCCGTCAAAGATCACCGAATCGATGTCCAGCACCGCCAGCTTACCGGCAATCATCTTCGCCACGCCGGCCTTGGCCAGCCCGGTGTCGGTGACGATCAACGCCTTGTGAAAACCGTATTTGCCAATGGCGACCATGGCTTCGTCGAGGCAACCAATGCCCATGATGTTCACGGCGGGGATGAAAAACGTGCTGCTCACGAGCGAATCTCCAGGCTGGGGCCGAATCGGGGGGCCGATCCAGCGGGTACCCACAGGATCGACCCTTCGGTCGCGCAGTAACTTGATCTGGCTCAAGTCCCGGTCGTGATAAAGTCGCCGCCCATCAGACCTTTTGCTTTGAGACGCCGACCGCAATGACCGATTTCCAGGATGTCGATGCCCAACTTGAAGACTGGAACGCCTTGCGCGGCACCGCCTCGTTCAGCGGCCTGCTGGTGGGCAATGGCGCCAGCCGCGCGGTGTGGGACGACTTCGGTTATGACTCGCTGTTTGAAAACGCCCGCACCGTCGAAGAAAAACCGATGAGCCAGTCCGAACTGAGCGTGTTCGATGCGATGCAAACGCGCAGCTTCGAACAGGTGCTCAGCGCGCTGAAAACCACCAGCCGGGTCAACAAGGCCCTGGCCGTCAGCTCTGCCGCACCGCGTAATCGCTACTACGCAATCAAGGAAGCGCTGATCAACACCGTGCACGCGGTGCACATTCCTTGGCGGCTGGTGGTGCCTTCGACCCTGGCGACGATCAGTCAGGAACTGGGCAACTATCGGACGGTGTTCACCACCAACTACGATTTGCTCAACTACTGGGCGATCCAGCACCAGCCTGATGCAATCACTGATCTGTTCCAGGGGGCCGAGCCAAGATTCGACCTGAGCGTCACGGCCACCGATAAAACCCGGCTGCTGTACCTGCACGGAGGCCTGCATCTGGTGCGCAACCAGGACGGCACGGCACGCAAGCTGATGTCGACCGAGGGCACCTTGCTCGGCAGTTTCGCCATCAACAACACGATCAAGACCCTCGACGACGTGCCGCTGTTCGTCAATGAAGGGCCGGTTCAGGACAAGCTCAAGACCATTCGCAGCTCGGATTATCTGTCGTTCTGCTATGACCAGTTACTGGGGCATGGCGAGGGCCTGTGCATCTTCGGTCATGCCTTGGGCGAGCAGGACAGCCACATCATTCATGCGTTGCGCCAGGCAAAACCCAAGCGCGTGGCGGTTTCGATTTATCCGCGCAGCAAGGCGTTCATCCAGCATCAGAAGCGGCATTACGCGAAGGTGTTCGAGGGAACGGGGGTTGAGTTGCGGTTTTTCGATTCGAAGAGCCATGCGCTGGGGAGCCCGAAGCTCACGGTTCCAGTCGAAGTTTAGCGGCGACGCAGCTGCCCCTGTAGGAGCTGGCTTGTCGGCTCCTACAGGGGGTGTGGTTAGAGCACCGGCAAGGTCTTGTCCTTGATCACCGTGGTCGGGCCATTAGCCTTCACACTGGCGATGCCTTTGTCCATCGCGGCAGCGGACGCGTAAGCCTCGCTGCTGCCAATCGTCTCGTGGTTTGCGGCCTTGAGATTGAAGTAAGGATGGCCATCCCGGGTGGTTTTCTTTTCGTAGCGTTCATCCTGCGGGCTATTGACCTGAACGGATGCGATGCCTTTGTCGGCAGCGGCGCGGGTGGTGTACAGCTCGCTGGTCAGAATGGTTTCGGCGTTGGCGGCCTTCAGGACAAATTTGAACTGACCATTGCTGCTTTTGCTCACTTCGTACCATCCAGACATGTTCGTTCTCCTTGGCGATTGAGAGGTTTCGCGCTTCAGAGTAAAGACCACCTCGGGATTTCTGTCGCCTCTACCTGCCTCTTCGTCGGAACGCCGCCCGGTCCAAGCCCGCTCCCACAGTATATTTGTGTACGCCGGTCATTGTGGGAGCGGGCTTGCCCGCGAAAGGGCCAGAATGGTCACCGCAAAACCACCCTACTTCACCCCCGCCCGCACCACCGACAACGCCGGCACCTGCCCCCGTCGCTGACTCAGGTATCGCGTACAGCTCACCCGCAAAAACGAAGCAAAGTTGACCACCTCTCCGCGATAATCCATCACCTCTTCATACAACTTGGCGATCAACTGATTGGTGGTCATGCCGTCGACCTCGGCGATTTCGCTGAGGATGTCCCAGAACTGATTCTCCAGCCGCAAGGTGGTGACCACCCCACGGATACGCAGCGAGCGGGAACGCGATTCGTAGAGAATCGGATCGGCTTTGACATAGAGCTCGCACATGCACAGGTCCCTCGTTACAGCGTGATTTGGGTGCCCAGCAATCCGAGGAAACCGGCCAGCCAGCTCGGGTGGGCCGGCCAGGCCGGGGCAGTGGCCAGATTGCCTTGAACGTGACCTTGCGTCACCGGGATATCGATGAACGTACCGCCCGCCAGGCGCACTTCCGGGGCACACGCCGGGTAGGCGCTGCATTCGCGACCTTCCAGAATGCCCGCCGCCGCCAGCAATTGCGCGCCGTGACACACGGCAGCGATCGGTTTGCCGGCCTTGTCGAACGCTCGCACCAGTTCCAGGACTTTTTCGTTCAGGCGCAGGTACTCCGGCGCACGACCGCCCGGCACCAGCAGGGCGTCATAATCCGTTTCGGCCACCTTGGCAAAATCGAAGTTCAAGGCAAACAGGTGGCCGGGTTTTTCACTGTAGGTCTGGTCGCCTTCGAAGTCATGGATCGCCGTGCGCACGGTCTGGCCGGCGGATTTGTCCGGGCAAACGGCGTGCACCGTGTGGCCGACCATCAGCAGTGCCTGGAACGGCACCATCACTTCATAGTCCTCGACGTAATCGCCGACCAGCATCAGGATTTTCTTGGCAGCCATGGGGTGGACTCCTCTGGGGAACAGGTGGGTTTGCAGAAGTATTCAAGGTAGTCCTTAATTTGCATGGCAGGTAATACCCGACTACTACGCGGATCACTTGTAGGAGCTGGCTTGCTCGCGAAAGCGGTGGATCAGTCAACATCAATATTGAATGTCACGCCGCCTTCGCCAGCAAGCCGGCTCCTACGTTGGGGGCATTACCCCCAACTGTACGGATAATTCCGCGTTCAGCTGTAACAGAGCAACGTCCTTGGTTTATGGCTAGATGAAGGCCTTCCCGCCCCCCTGAATGCTGGTCGCCATCATGTCCTCGCGAGAAAATACCGGCATGGCCCTAGGCCTGCTTGGCGTTGTGATCTTCAGCCTCACCCTGCCCTTCACACGGATCGTCGTGCAGGAACTCCATCCGTTGCTCAACGGCCTGGGCCGTGCACTGTTCGCGGCTGTTCCGGCGGCGATGCTATTGCTGTGGCGTCGGGAACAATGGCCCACATGGAAACAGGTCAAGGGATTGAGCCTGGTGATTGCCGGAGTGATCCTCGGTTTCCCGGTACTTTCAGCCTGGGCCATGCAAACCTTGCCCGCGTCCCACGGCGCGCTGGTCAATGGCCTGCAACCGCTGTGCGTGGCGCTGTATGCCGCCTGGTTGTCCCATGAACGACCGTCGAAAGCCTTCTGGGCCTGCGCCGCACTGGGCAGCGCGCTGGTGCTCGGTTATGCATTGATCAGCGGTGCCGGCAGCATTCAGGCCGGTGATTTGCTGATGCTCGGGGCGATCGCCGTGGGTGGCCTGGGGTATGCGGAAGGCGGCCGGTTGGCCAAGGAGATGGGTGGCTGGCAGGTGATCTGCTGGGCACTGGTGCTGTCGACCCCGCTGCTGATCGGCCCGGTGCTGTACCTGGCGCTGCAACATCAAGGCGAGATTTCCACCAGGACCTGGTGGGCGTTCGGTTACGTCTCGCTGTTTTCGCAGTTCATCGGCTTCTTTGCCTGGTACGCCGGGCTGGCCATGGGCGGCATTGCCCGGGTCAGTCAGATCCAGCTGTTGCAGATATTCTTCACCATCGCGTTTTCGGCGTTGTTCTTCGGGGAGCACGTCGAGCCGATTACCTGGCTGTTTGCCGCGGGGGTGATCTTGACTGTGATTATGGGGCGCAAGACTGCAATCAAACCTGCCCGGATTGCCACCGCATGATCCTGCAGGAGCCGGCTAGCTGGCTCCCACAGGATCAGAGGTAGCCGTCGGCTCGCAGCAAGGTTTCGAGGCAGTGTTCCGTGATGTGGTAGAAATCCTTCAGTTCCTGAATCTTCACCAACAGCTGAGCCGGGTCCACCGATTCGGCGCGCTTGACCGCCAGGATCATCTTGTTCTTGTTGGTGTGCTCCAGTGAAATGAACTCGAAGACCTTGGTTTCATAACCGCAGGCTTCCAGGAACAACGCACGCAAACTGTCGGTCACCATCTCCGCCTGTTGGCCCAGGTGCAGGCCGTATTGCAGCATTGGCTTGAGCAGCGCCGGGCTTTGAATCTGCAGGCGGATCTGCTTGTGGCAGCACGGCGAGCACATGATGATCGAAGCCCCGGAACGAATGCCGGTGTGGATCGCATAGTCGGTAGCGATGTCGCAGGCATGCAGCGCGATCATCACGTCCAGTTCGCTCGGCGCGACGCTGCGTACATCACCGCATTTGAACACCAGGCCCGGATGTTCCAGCTTTGCAGCCGCAGTGTTGCACAGGGCGACCATGTCTTCACGCAACTCGACCCCTGTCACCTCGCCTTCGGCTTTCAAGGTATTGCGCAGATAGTCGTGGATCGCGAACGTCAAATAACCCTTGCCCGAACCGAAATCCGCGACACGTACCGGCTTGTCCAGCGCCAGGGGCGACGAGGTCAACGCATGGCTGAAGACTTCGATGAACTTGTTGATCTGCTTCCACTTGCGCGACATCGCCGGGATCAACTCATGTTGCTTGTTGGTCACGCCGAGGTCGGCAAGGAATGGCCGGCTCAGGTCGAGAAATCGGTTCTTTTCGCGATTATGCTCGGCGGACGGCACTTCGCGTAATTGCTGAGGTTTGCTCTTGAACAGCGAAGACTTGCCCTTTTTACTGTATTCGAGCTGGACTTCGTCCGTCAGCGCCAGCAAATGCGCATTTTTGAACGAGGCCGGCAGCAACCCGGCAATGGCCGTGACGCCCTCGGCAAGCGACAGGTTCTTGGTGATGTCGCGGGTCTTGTAGCGGTAGACAAAGGACAGGCAGGGCTGATCCTTCACCGTCAGTTGCTTGATGATCAGCCGCTGCAGGTCTGTCTCTGCGCCAACGTACTTGGCCAGCACCAGCTTGATGAAAGCGTTCTGCTTCAGACTGGTCGCCAACAGGTCGATAAATTGCGCGTGATGATCCGGCGTGAGGCTGGCGGTAACGGACATGTAAAAAACGTCTCGGCGTGGAAATCGGGAATGACCGGCATTTTAAGGGGGATAGGGGTTTTCGGCACGGGGTTATTTTCCGGCAGGTCCCGGCCACGCCTCCAGGACCTGCCTCACTGCAACCTCAGGGTTCCACCAACCGCAGTTTACGGTTGGTGGGCGAATTGATGACGTATTTGACAATCAACCCCACCGGCACCGCCCAGGTCAGGCCGTTGGCCGGATCGGTGACCACGGCGACGGTGTCGGAACTGGCCGAGATATCCAGGCGCCGGCGATCATGGCTGGACTTGAGCACCCCATAGGCATGACTGACCAGCCTTTCCGCCAGATGCATTGGCACATCGATACCCTCCAGGTGCTTCACTGCACGACAGAACAACACCTGATCATCGATCGATCCGTCGCCCTCATGGCGAGCCAGAAATGCCTGGGCAATGACCAGCAACTCCTCATTCAATGCCTGGCTTTCATCGCCGTCCTTCATGTCGACGGCTCCTGTGGCGTTTCCGCCAACGAGGTCGTCACCGCCACAGGCCGGGCGGCGCTTCGCAGGTCGGGCCCCGCACAAGGCAAGCGCACGGCCGGATTGGGCATCCCGCTGGGTGAAAGTTCATGGGTCATTTCGAACTCGGCCCGAACCGACCAGCCGCACGCCTCCGACGTGCATTGCAGATACGCTACCCGCAGGAAAATATGACGGCCTTCACTGGTACGAATACGCATTCGGTTCAAGCAGTGCGGACACACCATTTTGTAAGTGCTCATGATTGCCCCCCGGCATTCATCGGGTGGCAATCAACAAGATCAAACGCAATACTGCTTGAAACATTGATTAATCCACCCCGCTCTAACGAATACCGTTTACCAGAAAAAAGAAAGTGCAATGGGCGATGCTGTGTCAGGCACGAGTCAAGCTCGTAGGAAATCACCCTGATACCATTAGGAAGTTTCGACATCGTAGTGTTCTGATTCATAGCTGGTTATTGATCACTCACAAGAAAGAAATTACGCGATATGCGTAACTTAGACACTCAAAATGCATGTGTCAAAAGGAAGAGGCTCAAATTGAGTAGCAAAAAATCACAAGATATTTTGGCGCGCCTGAAGCTGATAACCGGCACCAAGACCGACGCTTCGCTATCCGTAGCGCTACAGGTCAGTCCTCAAACACTTAGCAGCTGGAAGGGGCGCGACAGCACACCGTACTCATTATGCGTAGACATCGCGCAAGCACGTGGCATCTCGCTCGATTGGTTGCTACTCGGTGAAGGACCTATCCTGCGGCCTACACTGACCGCGTCCTCCGATGACACTCAAGAAAGCAAAACACGGGAAAACACTATTCTCGCGCTCTGGCGATTGCTCGGCGAAGATGATCGCTGCGCCATACAACACGCACTGGAAGAAAAATGGCGACTGCGCGAAATGGAACTCAAACTATCGCAAATGACCTCCATCCTCGCGGCACTGCAACATTTGAATGAATAAAGCCCCATGTAATGCGCCCTTTCATTACTTCAAGGCATGCCACAACAGCATGATATTGCCGCTGCTGCGGATAATCAGTGCGCATGACAAAACGCTCACCACTGCATGCCACGGACTCACGGGTACAAACGCCAGCAGTACATCCATGCCGGCAAGGCAAAACACCCCGCCGCACAGGCTGATCAATAGTCCGTCACACCAGCAATAACGTAGTTCGTCACGCTGATAACAGGCAAGCCTGAACGCGCTCAGCAAATGGGCGATACCGGTGACGAAGACTAGCGCCATCATTTCATTGCCCATCATCCCCGTCCTCGCAGATGCCGAATGATTTCGCCGATACCGGCGCCGTCAATCCACTGCATCAACTTGATGCTGATAGGGATGACGATCAATGCGCAGAAAAACGCCGTCACGCCCCCGGTCAGGAACGGGGCCAGCCGCAACGCGACAGGCGTGAACAGATAGCCGACGCCCGCCGACAGCAACCAGGAGCCAATACGCTGCCAGGCCTTGAAATTGCTCCCGGTGGTCGTGACGAGCCATGCGCCCAGCGCTGCACCGAACAGCGCCTCGCCATCGATCGAGGGCAGCGTCGCGATGCCCAATCCCAGCATGAGCCCGCTGAGGCTGTTGTAGCTTGAGTCAGTCAGGCTCATGGGCGCCTCGCGGATCGATCTCTGCAATAGCGATGACGCCGGTCGCGATGGCTTTGAGCACAGCAGTGCTGCGCGAGTTGACGGCAAACTTGCGGCGGATATTGGCAAAGTGATAGTTGATCGTCGACACCGAGCAATTCTGAATCATGGCGATCTCCCAAGAGGTTTTCCCTTGGTAGCACCAGATCAGGGCCTGCTTCTCCTTCACCGTCAGGCGGGCCGATGGCGTGCTATCTCCACTGCTGGGCACTGCATAAACAAAAGAGTCGAGCGGTTGATGCGTTGACATGACAAAACTCCCTCTATACCAGAGCTCCCGTTACCGGGCGCTCACTATTGGAGAGAGATGTTGAAGACAGGCCTGCATCCGGACAACTTGCCGGGATTGTAGCGTCGCTCGCTACACAAACGGACTTGAACTGTCCTTAGCCAAGTACCACCAAACGGTTAGGCAACTCGTTGCGTACATGGGTCACCGGCACGTGTACCTTGAGCAATTCGCCGCAGGCTTCGATGCAGGCGATAAACCCTTGCAAGGTCTGTCCCTGTTTCACCTGCCGGGTGAACGCCGCCACAATCGTGTCCCAGTGGGTGTTATCCAGGCGCTTGGAAATGCCCTCATCCACCAGAATCTCGACATAGCGCTCGGCCTCCGAGACGAAAATCAGCATGCCGGTGCTGCCCATCGTGTGGTGCAGGTTCTGCGCCAGGAACTGCCGACGGGCCAGGTTCGAGGCGCGCCAATGACGCACCGAGCGCGGGATCAGGCGCGTGGTGACCTGGGGAATTCGAAACACCAGGCATAGCATGATGAAGCCCCCCCATTGCACCAGCAGCAGGCTGTGCAGGGTCAGCCAGCCGGTCAGGTAATGCACCACACCCGGCACCACCAGCGCCAGCAGGCTGGCCCAGAGCAACGGGATGTAGGCATAGTCGTCGGCACGGGCCGCGAGCACTGTCACCAGTTCGGCATCGGTATCGCGCTCGACCCGGGCAATCGCCTCGGCGACTTTGCGTTGTTCGTGTTCAGTCAGTAACGCCATGTTCAAAGACACCTGCTCGCTATTGTTGTTTTACCGACGTCATCACCAGCCGCCCGACGAACCGCCGCCCCCGAAACTGCCCCCGCCGCCACTGAATCCCCCGCCGCCACCGCCACCAAAACCGCCACCGCCAAACCCGCCTCCCGAACTGCCTCGCCCACCACCGCTTGGAAGGATACCGAGCACCTGGCAGACGAATATCGTCAGGATGAACAGCATCACCAGAAACACCAACAACCCCGGATGCCGCGACACAAAATCGCTTTGCTGATCGCCTCGGGACTCGAACACCGTGGACGGCTCATCCAGCGGGTTCCCCCCCAGTACCACCAGCATCGCCGCGACGCCGTCGCTGATGCCCTTGCTGAAGTTGCCAGCCTTGAACGCCGGGGTGATCACCTGATTGATGATCACCGAACTCTGCGCATCGGTCAGGCGCTCTTCCAGGCCATAACCGACTTCGATACGCAACCTGCGCTCATCGCGAGCGACGATCAGCAACGCGCCGTTGTTCTTGTCCTTCTGGCCGATGCCCCAGTGGCGCCCCAGCTGATAACCGAAGTCCGCGATGTCAGCGCCCTGCAAGTCCGGCAACGTGACCACCACCAACTGCTCACCGGTGGCCTTTTCATGGGCATCGAGCTGCTGGGTGAGCTGCTCGCGCACCGACGGCTCGATCATCCCGGCGTTATCCACCACCCGCCCGGTCAGTTGCGGAAACTTCAATTCGGCCTGGGCCGTCAGGGCCAGCACCCAAAGCAACAACACCAGGCCAACTTTCAACACGCGCATTGGCTACCTCATCCATGGTGACGCATCTAACCTGAACCGGCGCTTACTGGAACTTCACTTCAGGCGCTTTCTCCGCATTGGACGAAGTGGCCTCGAAGGTTTCGCGGATCGGCAAATCGCTGTACATCACCGTGTGCCACAGGCGACCGGGGAAGGTGCGGATTTCGGTGTTGTACTTTTGCACCGCAAGAATGAAATCCCGGCGCGCCACGGCGATACGGTTCTCGGTGCCTTCAAGCTGCGATTGCAACGCGAGGAAGTTCTGGTTGGCCTTGAGATCCGGATAGCGCTCGACGACCACCATCAAACGACTCAATGCACCGGTCAACTGATCCTGGGCCTGCTGGAACTGTTTGAGTTTCTCCGGGTTGTCCAAGGTGTTGGCATCGACCTGAATCGAAGTCGCCTTGGCCCGGGCTTCAACCACCGCGGTCAAGGTGTCCTGCTCATGCTGCGCGTAACCCTTGACGGTTTCCACCAGGTTGGGGATCAGGTCGGCGCGGCGCTGGTACTGGTTCTGCACCTGGCCCCAGGCGGCCTTGGCCTGTTCATCGAGGGTCGGAATGTTGTTGATGCCGCAGCCGGCCAGCAAGCTGGTCAGCCACATCAAGACTGCGACCCGCAGGGTGTACCGATAGTGGTGTCGTACGTTCATCTGGTTGACGCTCCCTTGCACATTCCGTTGAAAAAACAACCTGCGAACTTTGAGGACGGCTCTTGGGGCATAATCTGCGCCGCCACTGGATTGCATCGAGCCAATGGGCTAAAAGATGCCCCAGCGCTAAAACACTATAGAACTGTGCTGCATTTACCTGAACAACAATAGTCGCTCCCTAAATTTTGGCTGACCGGCGCGTATTCACGGCCGTTTAGGCTTTAGAGAAAACCATTCATGAAGAAGCTGTGTTTGCTGGGCCTGTTCGTCAGCCTGGCCAGTCATACCGTATTGGCCGCCACGACGCCCGCACCTCTGGACAACAAGGACGCTTTCATCGGTAATCTGATGAAGCAAATGACCCTCGATGAAAAAATCGGCCAACTGCGCCTGATCAGCATCGGCCCGGAAATGCCCCGGGAGCTGATCCGCAAGGAAATCGCTGCCGGCAACATCGGCGGCACATTCAACTCGATCACCCGCCCGGAAAACCGTCCGATGCAGGACGCGGCCATGCGCAGCCGATTGAAGATCCCGATGTTTTTCGCCTACGACGTGATCCACGGCCACCGCACCATATTCCCGATCCCCCTGGCCCTGGCCTCGAGCTGGGACATGGACGCCATCGGTCTGTCCGGGCGCGTTGCCGCCAGGGAAGCTGCGGCCGACAGCCTCGACATCACCTTTGCACCGATGGTCGATATCTCCCGCGACCCGCGCTGGGGTCGTACATCCGAAGGTTTTGGCGAAGATACTTACCTGGTATCGCGCATCGCCGGCGTCATGGTCAAGGCCTTGCAGGGCAGTGGCGCGAATGCGGCCGACAGCATCATGGCGAGCGTCAAGCACTTTGCCTTGTACGGCGCGGTCGAGGGTGGTCGCGACTACAACATCGTCGACATGAGCCCGGTCAAGATGTACCAGGACTACCTGCCGCCGTACCGCGCGGCGATCGACGCCGGTGCCGGCGGGGTGATGGTTGCGCTGAACTCGATCAACGGCGTGCCGGCCACCGCCGACACCTGGCTGATGAATGACCTGTTGCGCAAGCAATGGGGCTTCAAGGGCCTGGCCGTCAGCGACCACGGGGCGATTTTCGAACTGATCAAGCACGGCGTCGCCCGTGACGGCCGCGAAGCCGCGAAGCTTGCCATCAAGGCCGGGATCCACATGAGCATGAACGACACGCTCTACGGCAAGGAACTGCCAGGACTGCTGAAGGCCGGCGAGATCCAGCAGAGCGACATCGACAATGCCGTGCGTGCCGTACTGGACGCCAAGTACGACATGGGCCTGTTCAAGGACCCGTACCTGCGCATCGGCAAGGCTGAGGATGACCCGGCCGACACCTACGCCGACAGCCGCCTGCACCGCGCCGAAGCCCGCGATGTCGCGCGCCGCAGCCTGGTGTTGCTGAAGAACCAGGGTGAAACCCTGCCGTTGAAGAAAACCGCGAAAATCGCCCTGGTCGGCCCGCTGGCCAAGGCGCCGATCGACATGATGGGCAGTTGGGCGGCCGCGGGCCGTCCGGCTCAATCGGTGACGCTGTTCGACGGCATGACCAATGCGCTGGGTGCACAGTCGACGCTGATCTACGCCCGTGGCGCCAACATCACCAGCGACAGGAAAGTCCTCGACTACCTGAACTTCCTCAATTTCGATGCACCGGAAGTGGTGGATGATCCGCGCTCGGCGCAAGTGCTGATCGACGAGGCCGTGAAGGCCGCCAAGGATGCCGATGTCGTCGTCGCGGCAGTTGGCGAATCCCGTGGCATGTCCCACGAGTCGTCGAGCCGCACCGACCTGAACATCCCGGCCAACCAGCGCGAGCTGATCAAAGCATTGAAAGCCACGGGCAAACCGCTGGTGCTGGTATTGATGAACGGCCGCCCGCTGTCGATTCTCGAAGAGAAGGACCAGGCAGACGCGATCCTGGAAACCTGGTTCAGCGGCACCGAAGGCGGCAACGCCATCGCCGACGTGCTGTTCGGCGACTACAACCCGTCGGGCAAACTGCCGATCACCTTCCCGCGCTCGGTGGGTCAGATTCCGACTTACTACAACCACCTGAGCATTGGCCGGCCGTTCACGCCGGGCAAACCGGGCAACTACACCTCGCAGTATTTCGATGACACCACAGGTCCCCTGTTCCCCTTCGGTTTCGGCTTGAGCTACACCCACTTCAGCCTGACCGACATGGCCTTGTCTTCGACCACGCTGAACAAGACCGGCAAGCTCGACGCCAGCGTCATGGTGAAAAACACCGGCCAGCGTGACGGCGAAACCGTGGTGCAGTTGTACATCCAGGACGTCACCGGCTCGATGATCCGACCGGTCAAGGAGCTGAAGAACTTCCAGAAAATCATGCTCAAGGCCGGCGAACAGAAAGTGGTGCACTTCACCATCACCGAGGAGGACCTGAAGTTCTTCAACGCCCGACTCAAGTACGTGGCGGAACCGGGCAAGTTCAATGTGCAGATCGGCCTGGATTCCCAGGACGTGACGCAGCAGAGTTTTGAACTGCTGTAATCCCTGACACACCGCCCCCCTGTAGGAGCTGGCTTGCCAGCGAAGGCGGCTCAACGTTCAACGAAGATGTTGAATGTTATAGCCCCTTCGCTGGCAAGCCAGCTCCTACAGGGGTTGTGGCGTGCTAGCCCCGCCGATCCAGCACGTTCACCACCAACCGATCCACCCACCCCCACACCCTCTGCTTCACCCGCCGCCACAATGGCCGGCGTTGCCACGCCTCGAGGCTGACCTCCTGGCTCAGGGCGAAGTCCTTCTCGAAACTCGCCACCACCGCACCTGTCAGCCCTGCATCCAGCGCTTCAAGGTTGGCTTCAAGGTTGAAACGCAGATTCCAGTGATCGAAGTTGCACGAGCCGATGCTCACCCAATCGTCGACCAGCACCATTTTCAGGTGCAAGAAACACGGCTGGTATTCGAAGATCTTCACCCCGGACTTGAGCAGCCGCGGGTAGTAGCGATGCCCGGCGTAGCGCACCGATGGGTGATCGGTGCGCGGCCCGGTCAGCAGCAGGCGCACATCGATGCCGCGGGCGGCCGCCCGGCGCAGTGAGCGACGGACTTTCCAGGTCGGCAAGAAATACGGCGTGGCCAGCCAGATCCGCCGCTGGCCACTGTTCAGTGCGCGAACCAGCGATTGCAGGATGTCCCGGTGCTGACGGGCGTCGGCATACGCGACCCGGCCCATGCCCTCGCCCATGGCCGGCACGCGCGGCAGACGCGGCAAGCCGAAGTTCGAGGCCGGTTTCCAGGCACGGCGATGGCGGTTGGCAATCCACTGACGATCGAACAGCAACTGCCAGTCGATGACCAGCGGGCCGCTGATTTCCACCATCACTTCGTGCCATTCGCTGGTGTCTTCACCCGGTGTCCAGAACTCATCGGTCACGCCTGTGCCGCCGACCACCGCCAGACACTGGTCGACCAGCAACAGCTTGCGGTGATCGCGATAGAAATTGCCCACCCAGCGTCGCCAGCTCAGGCGATTGTAGAATCGCAGTTCGACACCCGCCGTTATCAGCCGCTGTCGCATGGTCAGCGTGAATGCCAGACTGCCGTAATCATCGAACAGACAACGTACCCGCACACCGCGCTCGGCGGCCTGGACCAGCGCCTGAACCATGGCCTCGGCACAGGCGCCCGCCTCCACCAGGTACAGCTCCAGTTCCACCTGTTCTTCGGCGCGGGCGATCGCGACCAGCATCCGGGGGAAAAACTGCGGGCCGTCGACCAGCAGTTCAAAAGCATTGCCTTCACGCCAGGGGAAAATTGCACCGGCCATGTCAGCGCGCCGTGAAAATCAGTACCGCACCCACCGGCACCGACAGACTGATGGCCGACAACCCGGCGACCTTGCGCAAGCTTTCCAGGCCAGGTGCCAGGTCGAAATCTTCGGCGTTGATCACCAGCGGTTCGAGGGTCACGACCTGAAAGCGTCGATCATCGAGTCGGGTCGCCAGCAGTTCGGCGTTGTATTGGTGTTGCTTGCCATGCAGGTCGACCGTCAACGGCAAACGCAATTCCAGTTGCGCACCGGGCGCGAGGTCGTTTATCGGGCGCAGATCGATTTGCGTGGTGATCAACGCTTCGGGGAATGTCTGGATCTGGAACAGCTCCTTGCGCATGCGTTCGTCGCGCAAGGGGATGCCGCTGTTCACCGACTCCAGCTCGACCTCCACCTCGGCCAGGCCCGTGGGACTGACCTTGCCGTGCAGCACCAGAAAACGTTGCACTTCGGAAATGTTGGCGTTTTTGGTGCTGATGAACGACAGCCGCGAGGATTCGCCGTCCAGGTACCAATTGGCCTGGGCCGATAACGAGGCGCTGGCCAGGAGCAGGAAAACGAGGGGTTTGAACAGGGAGCGGTTAAGCATAGAGACTCGCGGGGGCAAATAAACCTGAGCGAACCTTAACCGCCCGCGAGCGTGTTGCAAACCGCGAAGATCCAAAGATCGCCCCTGTAGGAGCTGGCTTGTCGGATCGCCGCACCGCAGCGAAAGGGCCATAACAGTCAACATCTTCGTTGGACGTTAAGCCGGCTCCTACAAAGAGCGACCCATCACGGACTCAGGCGACACCCCTGCCGCTCACCGACCCACACCGCGCTATTGCTGCGCCCCATGCCGCTGACCGTCACGCGCCTGCTCGCCGCGTCATCGGTAAACCCGCTGACCGGCAACCACTGCTTCACGTAACCGTGGCAATACTCGGCATCGTTAGCCATCACGTAACGGCATGAGCAATATTCCTTGGCGGTGTAGGCGCTGATGATGTCCGGGAACGCCCACAGCGCCACCCGCTCCTGCCAGACCCAGCCGAACAAGACGATCAACAGGCCCCACCACAACGCGTAGAACGGTCGGCGACGAACAAAACCGTGGCGGTTCATGGTTGCACCTTCGCGACAAAGGCCTCGAGCGCGAGCTTGAGCAATTCGTTGTGTCGATAGCTGCCGTCGCGATCATCGCCGTAGCGCACGATCACCAGGTGTTCGCCGGGAATCACGTACATCGCCTGCCCCCAATGGCCAAGGGCGGCGAACGTGTCGTCGGGGGCGGCAGGCCAGGGGGTTGCGCCACCCGCTATCGAGCGATTGAGCCACCAATGGCCGCCGGGCACCGCTTCGTCCTGATTGGCTAGATAGCCGGCGAAAGGTTCGCGGTTGAAGGTAACCCACGCTTTGGGCAAAACCTGTCGATCGCCCCAGCGTCCGTCGCGGGCCATCAACAGGCCGATCCGTGCCAGGTCCCGGGCGGTGAGGTAGGCATAGGACGACGCGACGAAGGTGCCACTGGCGTCAGTTTCCCAGACCGCGCGGTCAATCCCCAAAGGCTCGAACAGTGCGGTCCATGGGTAGTCCGGGTACCGGGCCGGACCGACGATGGTTTTCAACGCCGCCGACAGCAGATTGGTGTCACCACTGGAGTAACGAAATGCCTGGCCGGGCCCGGCATAGTCGTCGTGGCCAGCGGTGAACGCGGCGATATCCCGGTGACCTCGGGTGTAGAGCATGGCCACCACCGACGACTTCAACGGTGCGTATTCATAGTCTTCCTGCCAGTCCAGCCCCGATGCCCAGTGCAGCAGATCGGCCAGGGTCAGGGCGGGATGCCTGTGCAGCGGCGGATAAAACTTCGACACCGGGTCCTGCAGGCTGAACAGGCCCTCGCCGTAAGCCACGCCCAGGACCGTGGCCACCAGGCTTTTGCTGATGGACCAGGTCAGGTGCGGGGTATCGGCAGTGGTCGGGCCGGCGTAGCGTTCGTAGATCAATAGACCATCGCGGATCACCAGCAAGGCATCGGTGCGGATGCCTTGGCGGGTGGTGTCGTTGCGGGGTGGGAAGGCGTAAGCCTCCAGGGCCTCAAGCGCCGGGCCGGTGATTGCCGGGCCGGTTGACCATTGCTTGGCAGGCCAGTTTTCGGCGTGGGCCGGGAGGCTGAGCAGCAGGAAAAGAAGGGGCAAGCCTTTGAACATGGTGTAGGGCTCGGGGGATTGGCCTGCTGAGGTTAGTCAAGGTTGATGACAGTTCTGGAATTTGTGTCTGCCAGAGGCCGCCTTCGCTGGCAAGCCAGCTCCTACAGGGGATCGGTGAACAACACAAACCAGTGTAGGAGTTGGCTTGCCAGCGAAGAGGCCCGTCAATCCAGCGAAGATCCAGCCAAAGCCTTGGCCAACCGCTTCCCTCGCGCAACCGCCGCCAAATCCATCACCGCCCGGTCCCGCTGCCACATCGCCGCCCACTGTGGCGGGCCATCGGCCAGTGCCTGATCCACCTCGGCCTTGAGCCCATCGAACTGCGCAAACAAACCGCCGAGCACCACATGCCCGGCCAGGTTATTCGGTGCCTGGCGACTGGTTTCCGCACACCCGGCCAGCAGCGCCAGCAAGCGCAATTGCAGCGATTGCGGCCAGTCGCTGTCGTGGCCGACGCCATAGAGCCAGGCCGTCATCGCACTTAATACATAGATGTCTTCGAGGGTGCGGAACGGTTTGACGTAAGCATCCCAACCATCCCCCGCCAGCAACTCGCATGACGCGCCATCGAGCATCAACCGGCCGTGGCTGATGTCGGGCATCAAAGGCATCGCCGGCAGTTTTTCCAGGCGCACGCCCGGCTCATCGGGATAGACCACTGCCAGGCTCAGGCGCGGGGTTTCGCCGGGGTCTTCACTGCGGGCCGCGACCAGCAACCAGTCGGCCGCGTCGCCAGCGGTGACGAAATCCTTGCGTCCGCTCACGCGCAGGCCGCTCAGACGGGTCTGCATGTCCGCGACCCGCAGGCTGCGCTGTTCCGTCGCGCATAACGCGCCGAGGCTCGGCGGCGCGCTGGGCCAGAGCATGCGCAATGCCGCCTGATACCCCACCAGAAATGCCAACCCCGGCGTAGCCATCAGGCGCCCGCCAAGCACTGCCAACTCAAACGGCGTCACCGTGCCCAGCCTGTGCTGCAAGTGCGCGAATCCTTCGCCCAGGTCCGGGTTGGCGTGCAAGCGATCGCGGAGGTTCAGCAGGGATTGCCAGGGCATAAGAGGCTCCTCGTGGGCTGTCATATAAGCATCACCAAAGCTTCATGGCGATGACACCGGGGCTACATAGCCTGACTTTGCACAACACGGCTGCATAAAGAAAGTCGATCGGCTGCTACCCACGACGGGTTAACAGCCCGTACGGAGACTCGCAATGACTCAGATCGCCCGCATCAGCGACACCGGCAATGAACGCCGCCTGCAAGCCGAACGCCTGGTGGGCGCCGAGGCCTTGCAGGAAGCCCAGGCCTTGCGCTTCAACGTGTTCAGCGGCGAATTCAACGCCAGGCTCAAAGGCGCGGAGCTGGGACTGGACATGGATGACTATGATGTTCACTGCGCCCACATCGGCGTGCGTGACTTGAACAGCGGGCGCCTCGTGGCGACCACCCGTTTGCTCGACCATACAGCCGCCAGCTCACTGGGCAAGTTCTATAGCGAAGAAGAATTCAGCCTGCATGGCCTGGTTCACTTGAAAGGCCCGATTCTGGAAATCGGCCGCACCTGCGTCGACCCGGCTTATCGCAACGGCGGCACCATCGCCGTGCTCTGGGGTGAACTGGCCGAAGTGCTGAACCAGGGTGGCTACAGCTATTTGATGGGTTGCGCGAGCATCCCGATGCAGGATGGCGGCATCCAGGCCCACGCGATCATGCAGCGCCTGCGCGAACGCTACCTGTGCACCGAACACCTGCGGGCCGAACCGAAGAAACCACTGCCGAGCCTGGACATCCCGTCCAACGTCATCGCTGAAATGCCGCCACTGCTCAAGGCTTACATGCGTCTGGGCGCGAAGATCTGCGGTGAGCCGTGCTGGGACGAAGACTTCCAGGTCGCCGACGTGTTCATCCTGCTCAAGCGCGACGAACTCTGCCCGCGTTACGCCAGGCACTTCAAGGCGGCCGTATGATGAGCCGGTTACGGGTGTACGCACGGATTGCGCGAGTGTTGGTGGTGGTTGCGCTGGGGTTGACCATGGCCGGGGTGTTCGGGCTGTTCGAACGCCTGGGGATCGCCCATTCGATGGTCCGCCGCCAACGTTGGTCGCGGTTCTTCATGGCGCGCCTGGGCAATGCCCTGCCCTTTCGCGTGACCGTGCACGGGGAATTGCCGAAAGCGCCGATGCTCTGGGTCAGCAACCATGTGTCCTGGACCGACATTCCGCTGCTGGGCATGCTCACGCCGCTGTCGTTCCTGTCCAAGGCCGAAGTGCGCACCTGGCCCGTCGCGGGCTGGTTGGCAGCCAAGGCCGGCAGCCTGTTTATCCGTCGCGGCTCGGGCGACAGCCAGTTGATCCGCAAACAGATGACTCGCCATCTGGCGCAGGAACATCCGCTGCTGATGTTTCCGGAAGGCACCACTACGGATGGCCGCTCGTTGCGCACCTTCCACGGTCGTTTACTGTCCGCGGCGATCGATTCCGAAGTGAAGCTGCAGCCGGTGGCGATTCGTTATCTGCGCGACGGAGAGCTCGACTCCCTGGCACCCTTCATTGGCGATGACGATTTGCTCTCGCACCTGATGCGCTTGTTCGCCAATGATCGGGGTGAGGTGGAGATTCATCTGCTCAAACCGATCGCTTGCGACGGTCGCGAGCGGGCCGCGCTGGCGTTTGAAGCGCAGCAGGCGGTGCAGAAGGCGTTGTTTGGCGAAGTGTCCAAACCAGCAGAGCCACGGCGTACCGGCGAACTGATCGCGGCGTAACACCACCGTCCTGTAGGAGCTGGCTTGCCAGCGAAGGCGGCGTGTCAGTTAAAACATGTGTCGACTGACACACCGCTTTCGCTGGCAAGCCAGCTCCTACAAGGGATTTATGTCGCTGGGTAGTTCCGGGCGAAATCCTGAAGCTGCGGATAGAACAACCGGAAATCCTCGCTCAACGGCTCATACAACACCCGCAACTCCTGCATCGCCGCTGCCAGCTCTTCCGGCCGAGTCAGCCTCCGCGAAATCCCTCGCAACACCTGCTCCAACACCGCGAACTCCCGGTAAGACCCCAACCAGTCATTGGCCACCATGTGCGGCGCGATCATCGCCAGGCGTTCCGGCAACTGCGGCTCGGCGGACAACACCCGGTACACGTCCGACGTGAATTGCTCCAGCGGTTGGTCGGCATACAGCGTCCAGTCCCGCGCCAGGCAATGGTCGAAAAACACGTCGAGCACAATCCCGGCATAACGCCGACGAATCATGGAAAACCGCGCCAGCGAAATATCCACCAACGGATGACGGTCGGTAAAAACGTCGATGCGCCGATGCAGCTGGATGGCCGCCTCGATCTCCGGATCGAACTGCCCTTGCAGTCGTCCTTTGACGAAATCGCCATACAGGCTGCCAAGCAATTGACCGGGGCGCTGGCCACCGAGGTGCAGATGTGCGAGATAATTCATGGGCGCAGCTTAGCACTGCAGCATTGTCTCTGGACAACCAACGTATCGTTATAACCCGATATACCGATTTATGCGGTCATCAGACCAAAATCATATTGGTATATCGCGAAGTACCGATTTAAAGTTCGCCTCATCGCGATATAGCGTTTTACTCATCACGAGCCCAATCCCATGACCATCGACCTCGACGAAATAATAAAAGCGCTGGCACACCCAGTACGCCGAGACATCCTCATCTGGCTCAAAGACCCCAAGACCCAGTTCCCGGAACAGCTGCACAACCACGAGTACGGCATTTGCGCCGGACAGATCGACCAACGCTGCGGCCTGTCGCAGTCGACCGTCTCCGCCCATTTGGCGAACTTGCAGCGTGCGGGGCTGATCAGCAGCCAGAAAGCCGGTCAATGGCACTTTTTCAAACGCAACGAGGACGTGATTCAGGCGTTCCTCGACGCCATCGTCAAGGAGCTCAGCGCTCCGACAAGGAACTGAACAATGCCCCTCTCGCTACTCATCCTGGCCCTGAGCGCCTTCGCCATCGGCACCACCGAGTTCGTCATCATGGGCCTGTTGCCCGATGTGGCGGCCGACCTTGGTGTGTCGATCCCCGGCGCTGGCTGGCTGGTGACCGGTTACGCCCTGGGCGTGGCCATCGGTGCGCCGTTCATGGCACTGGCCACCTCCCGGCTCCCACGCAAGGCCGCCCTGGTAGCGTTGATGGGCATTTTCATTATCGGCAACCTGCTCTGTGCAGTGGCCAGTGACTACAACGTGTTGATGTTCGCCCGGGTGGTCACTGCCCTGTGTCACGGCGCGTTCTTCGGCATCGGCTCGGTGGTGGCGGCAGGCCTCGTGCCGGCAAACAAGCGTGCTTCGGCCGTAGCCTTGATGTTCACCGGCCTGACCCTGGCCAACGTGCTGGGCGTTCCACTGGGCACCGCGCTCGGTCAGGAAGCCGGGTGGCGCTCGACGTTCTGGGCAGTGACCGTGATCGGTGTGATTGCGCTGATCGGCTTGATCCGCTTCCTGCCGGCCAAGCGCGATGAAGAGAAGCTCGACATGCGCGCCGAACTGCGCGCGCTCAAGGGTGCCGGGATCTGGCTGTCCCTGAGCATGACGGCGTTGTTCTCGGCGTCCGTGTTCACCCTGTTCACCTATGTCGCCCCGCTGCTCGGCGACGTCACCGGCGTCTCGCCAAAAGGCGTGACCTGGACCCTGATGCTCATCGGCCTTGGCCTGACCGTCGGCAACATCATCGGCGGCAAGCTGGCGGACAAAAGCATGGCTGCCACGCTGATTGGCGTCTTCATCTCGATGGCCGTGATCTCTACCGTGCTGACCTGGACCAGCGTCGCGCTGATCCCCACCGAAATCACCCTGTTCCTCTGGGCGACCGCGTGCTTTGCCGCCGTACCCGCCCTGCAAGTGAACGTCGTGACTTACGGCAAGGCCGCACCGAACCTGGTGTCGACCCTGAACATAGGCGCCTTCAACATCGGCAACGCCCTCGGCGCCTGGGTCGGCGGCAGCGTCATCGCCCACGGTTTCGGCCTGACCAACGTACCTCTCGCGGCAGCCGCACTGGCGGTGCTCGCCCTGCTGGTGACCCTGATTACTTTCCGTCAGCGCGGCAATCCCGAACTGGCCCCTGCTACCCACTGATCAACTGATACCTCACGAGGGTTGTACTTTCATGACGACTATTTTCGATCCAATCAAACTGGGCGACCTCGAGTTGGCCAACCGCATCATCATGGCGCCGCTGACCCGCTGCCGCGCCGACGAAGGCCGGGTGCCGAACGCGCTGATGGCCGAATATTACGTGCAACGCGCCTCGGCCGGCCTGATCCTCAGCGAGGCCACCTCGGTCACGCCAATGGGTGTCGGCTATCCGGACACCCCGGGTATCTGGTCCAACGACCAGGTGCGTGGCTGGACCAACGTGACCAAGGCGGTCCACGGCGCGGGCGGCAAGATTTTCCTGCAACTGTGGCACGTCGGTCGGGTTTCCCATGAGTCGTACCTGAACGGCGAAGCGCCGGTCGCACCGAGCGCCATCCAGCCCAAAGGTCACGTCAGCCTGGTTCGACCACTCGCCGACTACCCGACCCCGCGCGCTCTGGAAACCGCTGAAATCGCCGACATCGTCGACGCCTACCGCGTCGGTGCCGAAAATGCCAAGGCCGCCGGTTTCGACGGCGTGGAAATCCACGGCGCCAACGGTTACCTGCTCGACCAGTTCCTGCAAAGCAGCACCAACCAGCGCACCGACCACTACGGTGGCTCCCTGGAGAACCGTGCGCGCCTGTTGCTGGAAGTGACGGATGCCGCGATCGAAGTCTGGGGTGCCGGCCGCGTCGGTGTACACCTGGCACCGCGCGCCGACTCCCATGACATGGGCGACGACAACCTGGCCGAAACCTTCACCTACGTCGCTCGCGAACTGGGCAAGCGCGGTATCGCCTTCATCTGCTCCCGCGAAAAAGAAGCCGGCGACAGCCTCGGCCCACAACTCAAGGAAGCCTTCGGCGGCCCGTACATCGCCAACGAACGCTTCACCAAGGACAGCGCCAACGCCTGGCTGGCCAGCGGCAAGGCCGATGCGGTCGCCTTCGGCGTGCCATTCATTGCCAACCCGGATTTGCCCGCACGCTTGAAAGCGGATGCGCCGTTGAACGAGGCCCGTCCTGAATTGTTCTACGCCAAGGGGCCGGTGGGTTACATCGACTACCCAGTGCTGTAAGCGCCAGCCCCTGCAACGCAAAAAGCCCCGACTCGAAAGAGCCGGGGCTTTTTTTGTGGTTATTCACGCAATCCCGGGGAACACTGACTTGTAGGAGCCGGCTTGCTGGCGATGATCGCTAACGATAACGCGTGCGATCCGGTTAAACGCGGCGCACTTGAGTCCATCGCCAGCAAACCGGCTCCTACAGGGTCAGAGTTCGAGCACCATCTCATGCCACGCCATTCCGCCATGGTCGGAGGCGGAAGGCTTGATGTAGGCGAAGCCGAAACCGGCGTAAAGCGCAATATGCCGCTCCTTGCACATCAGGTGGATGCTGGCCTTGTTCAGCGCGCGCATCCGCTCGATGAACTCAGCCATCAAACGTTTTGCCAGGCCTTGTCCCTGGAAATCCGGATGCACCACCACCGACATGATGACCACATGCGGACCGGCCGGGTCGTGGCCAATCAGTTCCTTGAACGCCTCGTCCGACATTTCCACCTGAAACGCCGCTCCGGAATTGATGAAACCGGCGACGACGCCGTCCACTTCGGCCACGATAAACCCCTCGGGCCAGGTGGTGATGCGGGTCGCTATTTTCTCCCGGGTCGCGGCTTCGTCACCTTCGTAGGCCAGGGTTTCGATGGTGTAGCAGCGGTCCAGGTCAGCGGGAGTGACGTGGCGAATGACGGTGTTCATGTCAGCTCGAATCGGCGGGGAAAGACAGGGGATCATAAAGCAGCGTCAACTCGACATCGAGAGGCGAATCGCCGATCCGCCTCTCGGTCCAGCCATTACGGCTTGAGCGGCAACCAGATTTCCAGCACGCCGGTGTTGAGCTTTGGGTTGAAGTCTTCGCTGTAGCGTTCGAACTCCGGGGCGTCTGCCGCCTGATGGCCGGACTGCGGCAGCCAGGTTTTCCAGATGTACTGGAAGGTCTGGGGCAAGGTATCCAGAGAGCCTTTGTGTTCGAACACGGCGTAGTGTTGAGGCTGAACTTCCACCCAACGATATTTATCGGGCAGGTCGTCGAGCTTGCTGATTTCGACGCCGGCGATGTACTCGAAACCACCCTTGCCATCCGGATTGCAGCAGATGCCGTAGGTCACTTCGCTTTTCTGACCGGGAATTTCGCCGATCTCGGGAATGAATTTCTCCCAGAGCGCGGGGATACCTCCGGTAGTGGACGCGGTAAATCGCCCGCCAAGCCCCGCAATGAGCAGGAAGTGGCCGTTTTCGAAGCGTGGCTCGGCCAGTTTGACGTCTGTGTGCTCATCCATGACTCGACTCCTGATACAAAAAAGTGGGTTCGGCTGGGAGTATAGAAGCCAAACCCGATTCGCCCAGTCAGAGCCCGTGAAGTGGCTCTACGGCACCTGCGCCAATGAACTCGTTATAGCCTGATAGAATCACGTAGACCGCGAAGTAGCAGAAGATCGCCGCAGATGCCAGGTACGAATAACGCAACAGTTTGTCGCCCAGCAATTTGCCGCCATGGCTCGCAGCGAAGCACAGGCCGACGCACCAGAGCACCCCGGCGCACAGAAACCCGCCGAGAAACAGCGCCGAACCGAGGACGCCACCACCGCCGGAACGCGCAATCAGCGTGCCGCCCACTGCCGCGAACCAGAGAATGGCGCTGGGTGACGACATGGCGAGGAATATGCCGCGGAAAAACTCCTTGCGGTGGGAGTTGTGCCCGACCTCGGCAGTCTCGGCCAGTAGCGCTTCGTGATGGATCGCCGAATAGATCATCTTCGCCGCGAAATACACCAGCAACACCGAACCACCGATCCACAGCACCCAGCGCACAGTCTCGTATTGCAGCAAAACGGTCATGCCCGCCAGCGCCAGCACCGCATAGATCAGGTCACCGACGCAGGTGCCCAACCCCAGGGCAAAGCCCTGGAAATAGCCGCGCTGCATCGCCAAGGTGATCATCGCGATATTGGCCACGCCGATGTCCAGGCACAGCGAAAGGCTCAGCAAAAAGCCACTGGTAAATTCCATCAACCGATTTCCTTCGGACAAATTTGTTTACATAGATGCTGGACAGTGTGCCACAGCTGCCCGTACATTCCGCCACAGGCCACCGCAGTGGCCAGCGTCGCTCGGACGGTTCCGGGCGCTCACGTTATCCGAGGCAACAATGGCTAACCCAGGTTCGCCGCGCCGCTTTGCGCGCATAGATCGACTCCCCCCTTACGTATTCAACATCACTGCCGAGCTGAAGATGGCCGCCCGTCGTCGTGGCGAAGACATCATCGACTTCAGCATGGGCAACCCCGACGGGGCGACGCCGCCGCACATCGTCGACAAACTCGTCACCGTCGCCCAGCGCGAAGACACCCACGGCTATTCGACATCCAAGGGCATTCCGCGTCTGCGCCGGGCGATTTCCAACTGGTACAAGGATCGCTACGAGGTCGACATCGACCCGGAAAACGAAGCCATCGTCACCATCGGTTCCAAGGAAGGCCTGGCGCATTTGATGCTGGCCACTCTCGACCAGGGCGACACCGTGCTGGTGCCGAACCCGAGCTACCCGATCCACATCTATGGTGCCGTGATTGCCGGTGCCCAGGTGCGCTCGGTGCCACTGATTCCGGGCGTGGATTTCTTCGCCGAGCTGGAAAGCGCGATTCGCGGTTCGATCCCGAAACCGAAAATGATGATCCTCGGCTTCCCGTCCAACCCCACCGCCCAGTGCGTGGAGCTGGACTTCTTCGAGCGGGTGATCGCCCTCGCCAAGCAGTACGACGTGCTGGTGGTGCACGACCTGGCCTACGCCGACATCGTCTATGACGGCTGGAAAGCACCCTCGATCATGCAAGTGCCCGGCGCTAAGGACATCGCGGTGGAGTTTTTCACCCTGTCCAAGAGCTACAACATGGCCGGCTGGCGCATCGGTTTCATGGTCGGCAACGCCGAACTGGTCAACGCCCTGGCGCGGATCAAGAGCTACCACGACTACGGCACCTTCACCCCGCTGCAAGTGGCCGCCATTGCTGCACTGGAAGGCGATCAGCAGTGTGTCAAAGACATTGCCGAGCAATACCGCCAGCGGCGCAATGTACTGGTCAAAGGCCTGCATGAATTGGGCTGGATGGTGGAAAACCCGAAAGCATCGATGTACGTCTGGGCCAAGATTCCCGATGCCTATGCGCACTTGGGCTCGCTGGAATTCGCCAAGAAAATGCTGGCCGAGGCCAAGGTCTGCGTTTCGCCAGGCGTGGGATTTGGTGAATACGGCGATGATCACGTGCGCTTTGCGCTGATCGAAAACCAGGACCGGATTCGCCAGGCCGTGCGCGGAATTCGCGGGATGTTCCGGGCGGATGGGCTAATCAATAAATCTTGATGCCTTGCAAATAACATTGTGGGAGCGAGCTTGCTCGCGATGAGGGCTTAACATTCAAAGAAGATGTTGAATGTAAGTCCGCCATCGCGAGCAAGCTCGCTCCCACAGTATCCCCCACCGACCTTGAAATCGATCACCCACAAAAAAACCGCATCGCTGCGGTTTTTTTGTGTTTGGCGATAAGGTCAGACGAACATCGACAACAACAGGATAAAGCCCAGGCCCACCACCGACAGGATGGTTTCCATCGCCGTCCAGGTCTTGAAGGTTTCGGCGACGGTCATGTTGAAGTACTGCTTCACCAGCCAGAAACCGGCGTCGTTGACGTGGGACAGGATCAACGAACCGGCGCCGGTAGCGAGTACCA
>Ga0213829_1000548_pt1 | contig 34564 bp, 30 predicted proteins | sample MC6MC0896MG_FD_180665 | JGI IMG/M metagenome (GOLD analysis project Ga0213829, IMG submission 180665) | Enriched soil aggregate microbial communities from Iowa State University, Ames, United States - MC6-MC0896-MG | ecosystem: Environmental > Terrestrial > Soil > Unclassified | place: USA: Iowa...
GAGCAGCACTTCGACTTCGGCCGGGCGGAAGAACGCCGGGTCGATCTTCACGTAGTCGCGGTAGTTCAGGCCCACATGATCGAAGGCGATCCGGCACATCTCGCGCACGGTGGTAGTCACGCCGGTGGCCACCACGAAGTCGTCGGGTTTGTCCTGTTGCAGCATCAGCCACATGGCTTCGACGTAGTCGCCGGCAAACCCCCAGTCGCGCTTGGCGTCGATGTTGCCCAGGCGCAGTTCCTGCTGTTTGCCCTGTTTGATCCGGGCGGCGGCGTCGGTGACTTTGCGTGTCACGAACTCGATGCCGCGCAGCGGTGATTCATGGTTGAACAGAATCCCGCTGCTGGCGTGCAGGTTGAAGCTTTCGCGGTAGTTCACGGTAATCCAGTGGCCATACAGCTTGGCCACGCCATAAGGGCTGCGCGGATAGAACGGCGTGTTCTCGTCCTGCTGCTCGGCCTGGATCAGGCCGAACATTTCGCTGGTGGAGGCCTGATAGAAACGCGTGTGCGGGCTGAACTGGCGGATCGCTTCGAGCAAGTGGGTGACGCCCAGGCCATCGACGATGCCGGTGGTCACTGGCTGATTCCAGGAAGCGGCGACGAAGCTTTGCGCAGCCAGATTGTAGACTTCGTCCGGCGCCGACTTGATCACCGCGCGCTGCACTGAGCAGGCATCGGCCATGTCACCGTCCAGGTAGACAATGTCGCTCTCGACGCCCATCTCGCGCAGGCGCCAGCGTGAATCGCTGCTGCGCCGTGCGACCAGACCGTGAACCTTGTAGCCCTTGTCGAGCAACAGTCTGGCCAGATAAGCGCCGTCCTGGCCGGTGATCCCTGTGATCAGTGCACTTTTCATTCTTGTCGTACTCGCTGCTCCCAGTCGGACAGGATCGCCCGCAGGGATTGTTGTGTTGTAATTTCCGGCGTCCATCCCGTGGTCTGGGCCAGCCTTGCGTGACTGCCGCAAACGCGACGCTGATCCGCACGGCGCATGCGCGCCGGATCCTGCACCAGTTGCAGGTCGACCTCGGCCAGGTCGCCCAGCTGTTCGATCAGGCTGCGGATGCTTTGCTCGCGGCCCGAGCAAATGTTGTAGACCTGCCCCGGCGTGCCTTTTTCCAGCAGGGCGAAATACGCCGAGATCACATCGCCGACATCGAGGAAATCGCGCGTGACGTCGATGTCGCCGACTTCCAGTTGCGGGGCTTGCAGGCCCTGTTTGATGCGGTTGATCTGGCGTGCAGCACTGGCAATGACAAAGTTGTCTTTCTGCCCGCTGCCGATATGGTTGAACGGCCGCGCTACAAGCACCGGCCAGCCTTCGCTCAGGCCCCATTGCAGGCTGAGAAACTCCGCCGACAGTTTGCTCACCGCGTACGGATTGCGCGGGCAGGGCGGTTGCAGTTCGGTGATGGGCAGGGCGCTTTCGGCAACCTGACCATAGACGTCGCCGGAACTGACATACAGGAAGGTCCCCTGAAATCCGCGGGCCTTGAGCGCCTGCAACAAATTGAGGGTGCCGAGCAGATTGATTTCGAGCGTGCGGGCCGGATCGCGGAAGGCTTCGGGAACGAAGGTCTGGCCGGCCAGATGAATCACCGCGTCGGGCAATTGTGGCCACAGGTCGACGAGGCTGGCAGGTGCCGTGAGATCGTAAGGTGCAGCGGCAGGCAGCAGTTCCCATGTCGAGTCAGGCTGAGCCAGACGCGACTGGAGATGTTGTCCCACGAATCCACTGAGGCCCGTGATGAACAGACGCTTTTTCAAACAGCGACCCCTTGGTCTTGAACTTTCGCCACTTTCCCACAGGCTTTGAGGAGAAGTCTGTCAGGCCGGATGAAAAAGACCGACATGACACCAGGCGAAGTCGTTGTTGTAGTTGTTTGTTACCAATCTGTGCCAATTGCTCGGCAATTTCAACAGCGCAAACCGTGACCGGTCAGTTCTCATCAGCGTAGCCCGATTTATTCTCGTCGGGCGGTTCCCGGACTCGCGACGGATGTGTTTAGAATGGCCCTCGTCGCCATCTCCCCAGGTTCGCCGGGGTCGTTGCGCAACAGGGTGAAACCAGCCACTAAAACAAGAACGAAGACGAGTTCCAGGACGAAGGACGAGCAGCGGTGATCCCGACTCGATTCGGCGCTTGGCCGTCATAGCGTGAAACTTCCGGGATGGTGGTTTCACCGTGGGATGCCATGAATTTCATTCTTTACTCGGACGTCAACGACCGCTCCATCAGCCAGAGTCTGGGACGTCCGGAATACAGCTATTACTTCGTGCTCAAGGCCTACCGTCCTGTGCTGGAAAGCCTTGGGCAAGTGCACGTGGTGGCGTCGGCGGCCGAAGTCGACCCGTTGTACCGCCAGTTACAACTGGCCGGTCAGGACAGCCTCTTTCTTTCGTTCGCTCCGCCGCATAAAACCCCGACCGATCTGCAATGCCCCGTGGTCTGCGTGATCGCGTGGGAGTACGACTCGATCCCGGTCGCCCCTCGCGAAGAAGACGCTCACCATGACTGGAGCCGGATTCTCGCGCGCCACGGTCGGGCGATCACCTTGTCCAGTCACACGGCGCAAGCCATTCGCCGGACCATGGGTGAAGACTTCCCTGTGCTGGTATTGCCGACCCCGTTGTGGGAAGGCTTCGCCGCAGTGCGCCAGCAATACCCTGCTGCGCCGGAGAACCCGGGCGCGGTGTTGCAGATCAAGGGCTGCATCATCGACAGCCGAGGCCTCGGCTTGTCCGCCGACGGGTTGATTGCACCTACGCCCAACGAGCAGGCAGTGGAGGCCTGCGAGCCGGTCGACATCGCTGCGCCGTCCGAACCTGTCCCACCACCACCGGAACTGACCCTGCGCCGGCGCGCGTTCATCACCAAGCATTACCTGCGCGAAGGCTGGCGAGCGACAGCGGCCTCCAACGAACACCCACGGCTGTTTCTGCTCAAGCACAACTTGCTGCTGTGGTACCGCGAAGCCGTGCGCGATTTGCTGCCAGTCGCTCTGCGCCGCCAGCTCTTCCGGTTGCGTACGCCAGCCCCCGAACCATTGCCGCCAATGGTCAGTGTCGAAGCACCGACTGTGGCCGAGCATCCACAGGCCTGCCTGCCGGACACCAGCGCCACGCTGCAGACCGAGGTCAGCGGCGTGGTGTATGTGAGCGTGTTCAACCCCGAAGACGGGCGCAAGAACTGGCATCACCTGATCACGGCTTTCTGTTGGGCCATGCGCGACGTTGAAGATGCCACGCTGGTGCTGAAGATGACGCAGAACGATCTAGCGACCTACTACGTGCACCTGATCACCTTGTTGTCGCAGCTGTCGCCATTCGCCTGCCGGGTAGTGGTCATGCACGGCTATCTGGAGGACGAAGAGTTCGCCAGGCTTTACGGCGCTGCCAGTTTCTACGTCAACGCGTCGCGCTGCGAAGGCCTGTGCCTGCCGCTGATGGAATTCATGTCCTGCGCGCGGCCGGTGATTGCGCCGGATCATACGGCGATGCACGACTATATCGACGAGCGCGTCGGTTTCATCGTCAAGTCCAGCCGTGAGCCGACCATCTGGCCGGATGATGTGCGGATCCTCTACCGGACCCTGCGCCATCGCCCGGACTGGGGCTCGTTGAAAAAGGCCTATGAGGACAGCTACGCCATGGCCAAGAACGATCCGGTGGCCTATCAGGCCATGGCCCTGGCGGCCAATGAGCGCATGCGCGAGTACTGCAGTTTTGCTCCGGTGCAGCAGCGTCTGGCGCAGTTTTTTCAACTGACGCCGAGTGCAAGCCCAGAGCTGATCGCCGAGGCGGGGACTGCATCATGCTGATCATCATTCATTCCGAAACCAACAAGAGCAATATCCAGCAGAACCTCGGCCGGCCTGAATACAGCTACTACTTTGTCCTCAAGGAATTCCGCCCGGTGCTGGAGCGCATCGGGCAAGTGATTGAAGTGGGCAACCCGGACGAGTTGGTCGATCGCCTGTACTTCGATTGCCTGAGTCGCGGCGAGGCGTGCGTGTTTCTGTCGTTCTCGCCGCCGCATCGCACGCCGATTGATTACGCCTGCCCGACCATCCCGGTATTTGCCTGGGAGTTCAGCACCATCCCCACCGAGAGCTGGCACGGCGAGCCGCGTCACGACTGGCGCGTGGTGTTGAACGCCTGCGGCATGGCGATTACCCATTCGAGTTTCACGGTGAACGCGGTCTGCGACGTGATGGGCGCGGACTACCCGATCTGCGCGATTCCCGCGCCAGTGTGGGATCGCTTCGCCGCACGCGGTGCGCAGTTGCGCAAGCAGCCAGTGGTCGAAGCGGTGAAGTTGACGTTGCGCGGCCTGTTGCTTGACAGTCGCACGGTGGATCTGCGCGCGTACGGTCCGCCGGGGTTGTGCGAAGGCACGCCGCTGTCGTTTGCCGGGCCGCCGCAGGACTGCCAGTTGCAATTGGACGGCGTGGTCTACACCTCGGTGTTCAACCCATACGACGGGCGCAAGAACTGGCAGGACATGATCAGTGCCTTCTGCACCACGTTTCGTGAGGTCGCCGATGCGACCCTGGTGCTGAAACTCACGCACCATGACATCGCCAATGCCCTGAATGACATGCTGCATCACCTGTACAAGAACCAGTCCTACCAGTGCCGGATCGTGCTCATTCACGGGTATCTGGCGGACGCCGATTATGAAGCGCTGGTGCAGGCCACCAGCTATGTGGTCAACAGCTCTTATGGCGAAGGGCAGTGCCTGCCGCTGATGGAGTTCATGTCCTGCGGCAAACCGGCGATTGCGCCGCTGAACACAGCGATGGCTGACTATGTCGACAGCGACAACGCGTTCATCGTCGACTCCACCGATGAACTCACAGCCTGGCCTCACGACCCACGCGCAGCCTACCGCACCCTGCGCTATATGACCGATTGGGACTCGCTGTGCGCGGCGTATCGCGACAGCTACGCGGTGGCGAAAAACGATGTCGAACGCTATGCGCGGATGTCCGGGCATGCGGTGCACAATTTGCAGAAATTCTGCAGTCAGGCGAGCGCTGAAGAGCGTCTGCGGAGCTTTTTTGCCCAGCGTGCGCACGCCATCAAACCGTCGTCCGTGGAAGCCGCGAGCGCATGATCCGGCGCCTGCTCGCACGCTTGCGCCCGGCACCCTTGCGTGTTGCACCTGAGCCGCCCGGCCAGGTTTCGCCACGGGACGTGGGTTTGCATGATGCGATTCTCGACGGCTGGTTTTTGCAAGGCAGCGGCGAGTTGCTCAAGGGCTTCGCGATCACGGCTGACGACACCTTGCTCGACGTCGGTTGCGGCGAAGGCGTGGCGACGCTGTTCGCGGTGCGGCAGGGCGCCTCGGTAATCTTCACCGACAGCGAACATGACAAGGTTCGCGATCTGGCCCGGCAGGTTGAGGCGCAGAGCACCAAGCCCAACCTGGGACTGGTCAGCAACAGCCTGCCATTGCCGCTGGCCGCTGGTTGCGCGAGCAAAGTGGTGTGCATGGAAGTGTTGGAGCACATCGACCAGCCCGAGCCGTTCATGGCTGAACTGGTGCGCATGGGCCGCCCGGGCGCACAGTACCTGCTGAGTGTTCCGGCACCGGTAGGCGAGCACCTGCAACAAGGCATCGCCCCGGCCAGTTATTACCAGACGCCCAATCATGTGCAGATTTTCACCGAGCAGCGCTTTGCCGAACTGGTGGAGAACGCCGGGCTGGTGATCGAGCATCGACAGGCCAGCGGGTTCTTCTGGGTGATGGGCATGATCTTTTTCTGGGCCAGCGAGCGTGCCGCCGGCCGTGACCTCGGTGGCGCGGTACGTGACCGGATTCAGGCGCCGTATCCGCCGCTGATGGAGAGCTGGGCGCGCACCTGGCAAGACCTGCTGGCGCAGCCCGACGGTTTGGCGATCAAGCAGATGCTCGACCGCTTCATGCCCAAGAGCCAGGTGATCATCGCCCGCAAACCGCTGGCTGGCGAAGCCCGGAGTCAGCCATGAGCGCCAGGCGGATCATGGACATCGAGGTACTGCGCGCCATCGCCGTCCTCGGCGTGCTGTTCCATCACCTGCAGGGCAGCCTGTTCACCGACACGGTGCCGCTGCTGGAAAACATCCACGGCTGGGCGCAACCGTGGTGGGGCGTCGATCTGTTTTTTGCGATCTCCGGCTTCGTCATCGCGCGCAGCCTGATCCCCGCGCTGCAAGGCTGCACGACGCGTCAGGAGTATTGGCAGCAGACGCGCAATTTCTGGCTGCGGCGGGTGTTTCGCCTGTTGCCGTCGGCCTGGCTGTGGCTGGCGCTGATCCTTCTCGCGTGCGTGTTTCTTAACCGCTCCGGTGCCTTTGGCAGCTTGCACGCCAACCTGCAGGCGACGCTGGCGGGGGTGTTGCAGTACGCCAATTTCCGTTTTGCCGACAGCTTCTTTCATTACGAATACGGCAGCAGTTTCGTCTACTGGAGCCTGGCGCTGGAGGAGCAGTTTTACCTGCTGTTTCCGCTGCTGATTGTGCTGTGCCGCAAGCATCTGGTCTGGGCCTTGCTGGCGCTGGTCGCGGTGCAACTGTTCACCCTGCGCACGCCGTTGCTGATGGTGGTGCGCACCGATGCGCTGGCGCTCGGCGTGCTGCTGGCGCTGTGGAGTGCGCAACCTTCTTACCAGCGCTGGCAGCCGACGTTTCTGCGGCGACCGTGGGCTGGCGTGTCAGTGTTGATCGGCGTGGCGCTGCTGATGAGTTTCATGGCCACCGACCGTTTCACCTTCGCGCCTTATCGCATCGGCTCGATTGCGGTGCTCGGCGCGCTGCTGGTGTGGATCGCTTCGTACAACCGCGATTACCTGCTGCCGGCAGGCCACCTGCAACGGTTGATGGCGTGGATCGGCAGTCGTTCCTACGGCATTTACCTGATTCACATCCCGGCCTATCTGCTGGTGCGTGAGCTGATCTTCCGTTTGCAGGCTGCCGGTTTGCCAAGCCCGGCCGGGCACCCGATTCTCACCTTGCTGATCGCCTTCGGCCTGATCGTGCTGCTCAGCGAGCTGAACTACCGCTTCATCGAAATGCCGATGCGCAATCGCGGTGCCGCCCTGGTGCGGCGTCTCGATATATCCCGAACCGCCGTTTCAACCCCCGGAGCCACCTCATGCTGAGCCTCTTGAAAAAACTCACGGCGGCGACGCCTGCACCGGCCCCCGCGCAACCCGTCGCCCCGGTGGTGGACAAGGTCGATCCGTACATGCTCGGCCTCTACGATGCCAAGCTCAGCGGCTGGTTCAACCAGGAGACCGGCGAGCTGTTCAAGGGCTTTGCGGTGACCGCCGATGACACCTTGCTCGATGTCGGCTGTGGTGACGGCGGCAACGTGCATTTCTGCGGCATGCGCGGGGCGAAGATCATCATTGCCGACATCGACGGGGCCAAGGTCGAAGCTACTCGCCAGCGCCTGAGCGATACCCCGGCGCGCAGCGTCGAATGCCACGTGACCGACTGCAATCCGTTGCCGATTGCCGACGGCACCGCCACCCGCGTGGTGTCCACCGAAGTCATCGAGCACGTCGACGACCCGGCGCAGTTTCTTGCCGAACTGGTTCGGGTCGGCCAGTCCGGTGCGCTGTACCTGCTGAGCGTGCCGCACCCAAGCTCGGAAGATTTGCAGAAGGACATTGCAGCGCCGGAGTATTTCCAGAAGCCCAACCACATTCGCATCATCAGCGAAGAGCAGTTCAAGACTATGGTCAGCGACGCCGGGCTGGAGATCGTCAGCCACAGCCAGTACGGTTTTTACTGGTCGATGTGGATGCTGCTGTTCTGGGAAGCCAAGGTCGATTTCAGCAACCCGGATCACCCGTTACTCGAGCATTGGGCCAACACCTGGCAAGCGGTGCTCGATTCGCCCCGGGGTGCGCAGATCAAGCAGGCGCTGGATGCAGTGGTGGCGAAGAGTCAGGTGATCATTGCCCGCAAGCCTTGAGTCGCTCTCCCCTGTAGGAGTGAGCCTGCTCGCGATGCCGCAGTAACAGTCGATATCGATGTTGCCTGCTACTCCGTCATCGCGAGCAGGCTCACTCCTACAGGGATTTGTGTACCCTGCATTTTTGCATCGGCAGGGAATAGGCATTTCATGCGGTTCAGCTTTTCGATTTTGATCGCGGCAATGCTGCTCGCTGCTTGTGAGCGGCATGACGCTCCCGCCCTTGATCAACAACTGTATATCTGGCAACGCCAATGGACCCCGGCCCATGATGCTGCCCTGCGCGATAGCCGCGATAGCTTCTCGACACTGCGCGTGCTGGCGTTGCAGGCATTCCCCAATGACGGCTGGCATCGGGCGCGTATCGACGCGGCGTTGCTCCAGCACGATGGCCGGCCTCTGATCGCGGTGATTCGCCTCGACGGTCAGCTCAAGGCGCTCGATCAGCAGCAGGTGAGCGCACAGATCCTTCAGATGCTGGCTGACTGGCAAGCGCAGGGGCTGACGGTGAGCGGGGTCGAGATCGATCATGACGCCGGTAATGCGCGTCTGCCGGCCTATACCGATTTCCTTGTGAACCTGCGTGGCGCATTGCCGGCCAACCTGCCGCTGAGCATCACTGCGTTGCCGGCCTGGCTCGACAGTCCGCAACTGCCGGCGCTGCTGGCCAGCGTCGACAGCAGTGTGCTGCAGGTGCATGCGGTCAGCGATCCGCGTCGTGGTCTGTTCGACCCCGAGAAGGCACGACGCTGGGCCAAGGCCTGGGGCCGGTTGACCGACAAACCGTTTTATCTGGCGCTGCCGGCCTATGGCGTGGCGCTGCTGCCGGATGCCGATGGCGCCCCGGTGGTGGAAAGTGAAGTGCCACTCGAGCGCGACGGGCAACGCCGTGAACTGCTCGCCGATCCGCAGCAACTGAGCGGACTGGCCAAAGACCTGCGCGAGGAGCGCCCGGAACATCTGGCCGGGCTGATCTGGTTTCGCCTGCCGCTGGCCAATGATCGTCGGGCCTGGAGCCTGGGCACGCTGCGCGCCGTGGCCCGCGGCGATGCGTTGAGCAGCCAACTCGGTCTGGCGTTCAGCGACCACGATGGCCTGCAGGACATCGCCCTGCGCAATGTCGGAAACCTCGACAGTGCCTGGCCCGCACGGATCATCGTCAAGGCCAGCGCTTGCGAAGGCGCCGATGCGCTCGCCGGTTACTCATTGCAACAGAGCGCGGATCTGCTTACCTTCACCCGCCTGCGCGACGGTCGTTTGCCGGCGGGTGGACAACGCGCCATCGGTTGGGCGCGCTGTGCATTTATTGATCAAGGAGGTTCGCATGTTGACCCGTAACTGGCCCCGCCATCTGCTCTGCCTGAGCCTCAGCCTGCCGCTGGGTTCGGCGCTGGCCTGCGGCCCGGACTTCCCGATGCGCCTGCTCGACAATCGCGGGCAAAGCCTGGCCGAACTGCCGGAGGGCAACTTCAACTTCGAGATCAGCCGCCTCGGCAAGACCATTGCCGGGCTGAAGAATGTCACAGCGGCGACGCACAATCCCGACGATATCTACGGCGACGCGAGCGAGCCTGCTGCGCTGCGCGAAAAAGCCGAGCAGGTCGGTCTGAGCGCCGAGCAACAGGCGCTGGTCAAGCAACTGCGTGGCCTGAGCGATGCGCGTCAGGTCGAGGCGCAGGGCGCCGGTCTGCCGGCGGAAATCCGTTTTTACGTGGCCGGCGCGGTGGCGTTCGCCACTGGCGATCATCCGCTGGCGATCGAATTCTTCAACAAAGTGCTGGCGCTGCCGGCCGATCAGCGTCCGCTGCGCAGCACCTGGGCGGCTTATTCCCTGGGCCGTGCCTGGTTTGCCATGAGTGCCGAGGCGGGTGATGTCATCGAAGTGTTGGAGGACGCGCGCGCGGCCTTCCGTCAGGCTCGACAACTGAGCATCGATGGCTTCAGCGACCCGCTGGATCTGGGGGTGGCCAGCCTCGGTGAAGAGGCGCGGGTGCTGCGCAACGCCGGTGACTGGAACGGCGCCATCGAACTGTACGAAGCGCAGAACCTGCACGGCTCGGCCGTGGGTTACACCTCGCTGAAACAACTGATGAATGAGCTGGCCGAACTGCCCGAACCGCAACTAGCCAAGCTGCTGGAGCGCAAAGCCGTGCAACAACTGGTTACCGCTTCGTTGATCAGCCGCATGGGTTGGTCGTTCGACGAGCAACCGCCGAACGAGAAGAAACTCATCAAGCTGCTGCAGAACAGCACCCGTGGCAGCCTGGAAAACGCTGATCGACTGGCGGCGATGAATTACCAACAGGGTGATTACGCCAGCGCCAAGGCCTTCCTTGAAAATGCCGGTGATGGCGGACTGGCGTGGTGGCTGCGGGCCAAGCTGGCAGTGCGTGACGGCGATAAAAATGCCGCAGCTGCCGCCTATGCCAAAGCCGCGCAGGCTTTCCCGCAGAGCGAGGATTGGGGCTACCGGCGTACTCCGGACTGGGACTTCGAAACCGTCCAGCCGAAATGTCGGGTCGAGGGCGAAAGCGCGATTCTCGCGCTGCAACGCGGCGAGTACCTGCAAGCGTTCGTGCAGCTGTATCGCAGCAACAGCCTTTACTGGTTTGACGCGGCGACGGTGGCCGAGCGCGTGCTGACGGTCGATGAACTCAAGCGCTATGTCGATGACAACGTGCCGGCGCCGCCGGCGCTGACCCAGCAGCAGCGCGACAACTACGTACCGCTGCCGGTCGCTGCCAACCTGCGCAATCTGCTGGGCCGTCGCTTGCTGCGTGAGGGGCATTACGAGGAAGCGGTCGGCTATTTCGACAATCCCGATCTGCAGCACAAGGCCCGGCTGTACGGTGAGCAACGGATGAAGGCTGACGCTGCGTGGTGGCCGAGCAAACGCGCCAGCGCTTTGTACAACGCGGCGTGGACCGCGCGTGAATGGGGCATGGATATTCTCGGCTATGAGATGGCGCCGGACTACGCCACGTTTGGCGGCAACTACAGCCTGGAAAACACCGAGCTGAAAGTCGGGCCGCTGGTAGCCGAGGCTGAAGTACAGCGTCAGAAGGCCAGCCAGGCGCAGCCGGACGAGCGTTATCACTACCGTTTTGTCGCCACCGCGCTGGCCAGTCGGGCCGCCGATAATTTGCCGCACACCAGTCAGGCGTTTGCTGCGGTGTTGTGCAATGCCGCCGGTTTCAACAGCAGCCTCGAAGAGCAGAGCGCGCTGTATCGGCGTTACGTCAACGAAGGGCCGTACGTGCCGTGGGCGGTGGACTTTGGCAATCAGTGCCCGTACCCGGATTTCGAAAACGCCGACAAGCGTTACGTCACCCAAGTGACCGATGCCGCGCGCACGGCCCTGCGGCCTTACAAATGGCCGGTACAGATCGGCGCGATCGTGCTGGGGGTCGGCGTTGCATTGGCGCTGATCAGCCGGCGCCAACGCAAGTCCCGCAAACCCTAGGCCTGCTGGATAAACGTCAGGCGTACGGCGAAGCCGATCAGCAGGCTACCGAACAGCCATTGCTGAACGCGTTGGGCGGTTGGACTGTGTTGCAGCCAACGGCCCAGCGCCGCGCCGGTCAGGGCGTAGGCGCTGTCGAACAGCAGCCCGACGGCTACCAGCAACACGCCGAGGGTGGCAAATTGGGTCAGTACCGCTGCGCCGTCATTGACGATGAATTGCGGCAACAGCACCGAGCAGAACAGCAAGGCCTTGGGGTTGAGCAGATTGGTCAGCAGGCCACGGCGAATCGCTTCGCGCCATTGTCCTTGGGTGTCAGTCACGGCAGCCGTATCCAGGTTCGGCAGCAAGCTGCTGCGCAGGCATTGAATGCCAATCCACAGCAGGTACGCCGCACCGGCCAGGCGCACCAGATCAAACGTCCACGGCGCTGCCTTGAACAGCGCCGCCAGACCCAATGCCGCCAATGCCACGTGACAGCCTCGGGCGATCGCCAGGCCAACGGCGGTCGCCAGTGCCGCGCCACGACCTTGGCGGGCGCCGGTTTGCAGAAGCAGGATCATGTCCGGGCCGGGCAGCAGGAAGACCACCGCCAATGCCAGAAAAAACATCCAGATACTCGCCATGTCGCAGCCCTTTCGGTGTCGATTCGGTGAGCAAAGTCTATGGCTGAAGGGCGGGGCAGGTGCTTGCGAAGTCAGCTTCAAAAAGCTTCGGTATTGGCATAACCTGCTTTCTTTTTGCACCTTGACCATCGGGATCTGCCAAACATGAAACTCGACGCTTTCGATCGCAAGATTCTCGCCGCGCTGCAGCGCAACGGCCGGCTGAGCAATGTCGAACTGGCAGACGAGATCGGCCTGTCGGCGTCTCCCTGCCTGCGCCGGGTGCGGATGCTGGAGGAGGCCGGGGTGATTCGTGGCTATCAGGCCAACCTTGATCGCGATGAAGTGGGGCTGGGGCTGACGGTGTTTGTCGGAGTCAAGGTCGAGCGCCACAACGATGAGCAGGCCGAAGCTTTTTACGCGGCAGTCACCGCACTGCCGGAAGTGATCTCGGCGTTTCTGGTGTCGGGGGAGTCGGACTTTCTGTTGCAGGTGGTGGTGCCGGATCTGCGCGCGTATGACCGTTTTCTCAGCGGCTGCCTGCTGAAGCTGCCGGGGGTGAGCGACATTCGCAGCAACTTTGCGATTCACACGGTGAAGACCCCGGGGGCGTTGCCATTGGGGCATCTGCCGCTGTAGATCGAGTCGTCTTGATCGCGAGCAGGCTCACTCCTACATTTGGGCGCATCCCCCCTGTAGGAGTGAGCCTGCTCGCGATAGCGGTCGTCCGGTCACCCAAACCTTTGCTGACTACATCTGCGTCGCCATCCCCTCGACATTCATCGCCGCCTGACGCAGCGCTTCGGAGCGGGTCGGGTGCGGATGGCAGGTCAGCGCGATGTCTTCGGCCGAGGCGCTGAACTCCATGGCCACGCAGTATTCACCGATCATCTCACTGACGCTCGGGCCGACCAGGTGCACGCCGAGGATTTCGTCCGTGCGTTCGTCGGCGAGAACCTTGGCGAAGCCTTCGGTCTCATGGTTGATCTTGGCCCGGCTGTTGGCGGTGAACGGAAACTTGCCGACCTTGTAAGCGCGCCCTTCAGCCTTGAGCTGCTCTTCGGTCTTGCCAACGCTGGCCAGCTCCGGCCGAGTGTAGATGACGTTGGGGATCAGCTCGTAGTTGACCTCGCCGGCCTTGCCGACGATCTGTTCCACGCAGGCCATCGCTTCGTCTTCGGCCTTGTGCGCGAGCATCGGCCCGGACGTTACGTCACCGATTACCCAAACGCCGGGGGCCTCGGTGCGGTGCTGGCGGTTGGCGAGCATGCCGCGCTTGTCGGTGCTCAGGCCGACGTTCTCCAGGCCCAGGCCTTTGGTGTACGGGCGCCGGCCGATCGCGACCAGCACGTAGTCGGCTTCGAGCAATTCAGCGGTGCCACCGGCGGCGGGTTCAACGCTCAGTTGCACGCCGTTGGCCGAGGTGGTGGCGCTGGTGACCTTCGAACTCAATTTGAAGCTGATGCCTTGTTTGCTCAGCGAACGCTGCAAGGTTTTGCCGGCCTCGCCATCAACACCCGGGCAGATGCGGTCGAGGTATTCGACCACGGTCACCTGGGCGCCGAGACGCCGCCAGACTGAGCCGAGTTCGAGGCCGATCACCCCGGCGCCAATCACCACCAGATGCTCGGGTACTTCACTCAGGGACAGTGCGCCTGTGGAGTCGAGGATGCGTTGGTTGTCGATCTCGACGCCGGGCAGGGGCGTAGGCTCGGAGCCGGTGGCGATGATGATGTCCTTGGCGCCCAGCTCGGTTTTGTTGCCCTGCTCGTCGGTCACGCTGACTTTGCCCGGGCCATCGATGTGGCCCCAGCCCTTGATCCAGTCGACCTTGTTCTTGCGAAACAGAAACTCGATGCCTTTGGTCAGGCCGCTCACGCTTTCGTCTTTCTGTTTCATCATTTGCGCGAGGTTGAGCGTGGGTTTGACCTCAATGCCGAGGTTGGCGAATTCCGCACCCATGGCCGCCTCGTACAGCTCCGAGGCGTGCAACAAGGCTTTGGACGGCATGCAACCGACATTCAGGCAGGTGCCGCCGAGAGTGGCGCGGCCTTCCACGCACGCCGCCTTCAGGCCCAACTGGCCGGCGCGAATCGCCGCGTTATAACCGCCGGGGCCGCCGCCCAGAATGACCACGTCGTAGTTGCTCATGCTGTTGCTCCTCGTTGGGGATGCGGATCGCTAAAAGTAGTCGGTCGATAAAATTACGAGCGTAATATGTGCGCTTCCCGACATTTCGGTCAAGGCTTCAGGCAAGCGACAGGTCGCACATCTTTAGATAAGCGTATTTGTGTACAAATATTTCACGTTTTTCGTTATATCGTAACGATTAGACCGGTGAATCAATGGCTTTGAGGTGATATGCAAGTCGATCTGGATGTCGATGGCACGCAAGTGACCGGGTTGCCGCGCTTTCAACAAGCGGCCACACAGGGACGGCGCTTGCGTCGTTTGGCCATCGGCCTCGGCGGATTGGCCGGGGCAGGGTGGGTGCTGGCGTTGTTTGTCGAGCTGTTTGCCGCGCAATCGATATGGCCGGCATTGCTGGTGAATCTGGGCGCGGCGTTGCTGGTGCTGGTCGCCGGTTTGCAGTCGGCGTGGTGGGTGACGCAATGGCGTGCACGGGTCATGCATCCGCTGGGCCAGGAACCGCTGAACGAGGTCGATCAAACCGCACCTGATGGCTGGTACGAACGGTTGCTGGAGCGTTTGAGTCAGCGCGGTCTGCACCTGCTCGGTCAGATTGGTGCGGCCGCGTTGTGGCTGGGCGGCTGGTCAGTGCTGGTGGTGCTCAGCATCGGGCAGGTGTGGAACCTGACATTGCCGGCCGCTGCGATCGGGTTGTCGGCCACGGTGGGCGCGGCGCTGATGTTGCTGCTGGGTTTCGGCTTGCTGGTGCTGGAGCGGCAACTGGCTCAGGAAATCCCGGCGCAATGGCCGGAAGCCGGATCCCTCGCGCAACTGGCGCGGGTGGCGATCATCAGTCTGGTAGTGGGCGCGTTGTGCCTGCTGTTCGCCAGCGAGGCTTCGGTGTGGCCCGTGCGGCTGGCGGTATTGATCGGGATCTTGCCGGGATTGGTCGCGATCGAGTTGCTATTGCGCGCAGTATTGTCGGTGTTCAGCCCTCGACGCGAGCAGCTCGAACCGACCCTGCTGGCGCGCAGTTTTGTTGCCGATATGCTGCGTTGGCCACCGCAGCCGTTGCTCGCCTTGCAGCACGAATTGCACAACCGTTTCGGCATCGATCTGCGCCAGATCTGGGCGTTCAGCTACATGCGCCGGGCCTTTCTGCCGGTGCTGGCGCTGGTTGCTGCGGTCGGTTGGCTGCTGACCGGAGTCCACGAAATCCCGCTGCAGGGGCGCGGTATCTACGAGCGCTTCGGCAAACCGGTGCAACTGTTCGGCCCCGGATTGCATGCCGGTCTGCCGTGGCCATTGGGCCGTGTATTGAGCGTCGAGAATGGCGTGGTGCACGAGTTGGCAACCAGCATCGGCGATGCTTCTGCCCCAACACAAGCCGAGCCCGCCGAAGGCCCGGCGCCGATGACCGCCAACCGCTTGTGGGATGCCAGCCACGTCAACGACAAATCCCAAGTGATCGCTAGCAGCCGTGGCGATCAGCAGAGCTTTCAGATCGTCAACATGGACGTGCGCTTCGTCTATCGCATCGGCCTGCGGGATCAGGACGCCTTGGCGGCAACCTACAACAATGCCGATGTGCCGACGCTGATCCGCAGCACCGCGAGCCGGATTCTGGTGCACGATTTTGCCTCGCGCACCCTCGACGGTTTGCTCGGTGCCGACCGGGTAGGGCTAGGCGAAGAAATCGGTCGTGCGGTGCAAGGCGATCTGCAGAAGCTCGACAGTGGCGTGGAAATTCTCGCCACCGTGGTCGAAGCGATTCATCCACCCGCCGGTGCAGCCAATGCTTATCACGGCGTGCAGGCGGCGCAGATCGGCGCGCAGGCGTTGATTTCCCGTGAGCGCGGCGCTGCGGCAGAAGCCAGTAACCAGGCGCAGTTGCAGGCCAGTCTCGCCCGCGATCTGGCGAGTGCCAGCGCCCGTGAAATCAATGCGACGGCGCAGGCGGCAGATCTAAAGTTCAGCGCTGAGCAGAAAGCCTATGCCAGCGCCGGCCAGGCGTTCGTGCTCGAGCAATATCTGAGTCAGCTCAGCCTCGGCTTGAGCAAGGCCAAACTGTTGGTACTCGACCACCGTCTAGGCGGCAGCAGCAATGCGCCGACCATCGATTTGCGTACGTTCACGCTGCCGGCTGATCCGACGCCCGCGCGCACCAACGCTCAACCAGGAGTTGCCCCTTGAACCAGTCGCACCCTCACGATTCGCATGACCACAGAGGCCACGATCACGGCCACGCCGGGCATCGCCATCATCATGGGCATCACCACCACGGTGCGCCGGAGGAGGCGGGGCCGTTCCCGTGGCGGCGCATGGGTTGGGCGTTATTGCTGGTGGGGTTCGCCATCGCGGCGGCGAGCCTGGTGCAAGTACGCTCGGGCGAGGCCACGGTTATCACCCGTTTCGGTAATCCGTCGCGGGTACTGCTTGAACCGGGGTTGAGCTGGCGCTGGCCGGCACCGTTCGAAGCGGCGATCCCGGTGGATCTGCGCCTGCGTACCACCTCCAGTGGTTTGCAGGATGTTGGCACGCGCGACGGTTTGCGCATCATCGTTCAGGCTTATGTGGCGTGGCAGGTGCAGGGTGACCCGGACAATGTGCAGCGTTTCATGCGCGCGGTGCAGAACCAGCCGGACGAAGCGGCGCGACAGATTCGCACCTTTGTCGGCTCGGCGCTGGAAACCACCGCCAGCAGTTTCGACCTGGCGGATCTGGTGAATACTGATGCCAGCAAAGTGCGTATCGCCGATTTCGAAGCGCAACTGCGTCAGCAGATCGACCAGCAGTTGCTGGCCACCTACGGCGTGCGCGTGGTGCAAGTGGGCATCGAACGCCTGACCTTGCCATCGGTGACGCTCACGGCCACGGTCGACCGGATGCGCGCCGAGCGTGAAACAATCGCCACCGAACGCACCGCGATTGGCAAGCGTGAGGCTGCGCAGATTCGCTCGGCCGCCGAGCGCGATGCACGAATTATCCAGGCCGATGCCTCGGTGAAGGCCGCAGAAATCGAAGCACAGTCGCGGGTCGAAGCCGCGCAAATCTATGGTCGTGCGTACGCTGGCTCACCTCAGCTGTACAACCTGCTGCGCTCACTGGATACCCTTGGCACCGTCGTTACGCCGGACACCAAGCTGATCCTGCGCACCGACGCCGCGCCATTCCGCGTGCTGGTGGACGGCCCGCCGACTGTTGAAAACAAATCCGGATCGCAGCCATGAGTGATGAAGTTCCACGTGGAACACATTCGTTGAGCAGTCCGTGGATTCAGGCCGGACGCTTGGCTTTTTTCGCCTTGTACGCAGTGACGGTTTTGGCTGCGTTGGCGTGGGCGTTCTCCAATGTCCGGGAGATTGATCCGCAGAATCGCGCGGTGGTGTTGCACTTTGGCGCACTGCAGCGCATCCAGAATGCCGGGCTGTTGCTGGCCTGGCCGCAGCCGTTCGAGCAGGTGGTTTTGCTGCCGGCAGCGGATCGGGTCATCGAGCGCCGAGTGGAAAACCTGCTGCGCAGCAGTGAGGCGATCAAGGCTGATCGTGTGGCGACCTTCGCCACACCGCTGAGTGATGCACTGGCCGGTTCCGGCTATTTGCTCACCGGCGACGCCGGCGTGGTGCAACTGGATGTGCGGGTGTTCTACAAAGTCAGCGATCCCTATGACTTCGTGCTGCAGGGTGATCATGTGCTGCCAGCACTGGATCGGCTGGTCACCCGCAGCGCCGTGGCTCTGACCGCCGCCCGGGATCTGGACACGATTCTGGTTGCCCGCCCGGAGTTGATCGGTGCCGATAATCAGGCCGCCGAGCGCCGCGAGCGTCTGCGCGGTGATCTGGTGCAAGGCATCAACCAGCGTCTGGCTGAGTTGAAGGCGAGTGGGCAGGGCATCGGCATCGAAGTGGCGCGGGTCGACGTGCAGTCGAGTCTGCCGGATCCGGCGGTCAGTGCCTTTAATGCGGTATTGACCGCCAGTCAGCAGGCCGACAAAGCCGTCGCCAATGCACGCACCGAGGCGGAAAAACTCACCCAGACCGCGAATGAGCAAGCCGACCGTACCCTGCAAGTGGCTCATGCCCAGGCCGGTGAGCGGTTGGCGAAAGCCTCTGCCGACACTGCCACGGTAATGAGCCTGGCCAAGGCGCAACAACAGGGTACCGATCCGCAGATGCTCCTGCGGCTGTACCGCGAACGCATGCCGAAGATTCTTGGTCAGGCTGGTTCAGTGACCACGGTCGATCCGAAAGACGATTCCCGCCTGATCATTCAGGGAGCCAGTAAATGACTGCCACCACTGCTGCACCGAGCCTGTTGTCCTCGGCCGAACAGCGCCGCGCCGCACGGCAATTGACCCTGGCGATGCTTGCCCTTGGCTTGCTCGGCCTAGGTCTGATCTGGCGCTGGCTGGTGCCGGAGCAAACCGGGGTCAGTCAGTTGCTGCTGGGTTTCGCTTCTTTATTGGTGGCGGTGCCGGTGATGCGTTCGGCGTGGTTCAGCCTGCGTTATCCGAGTCTGCACGGCATTACTGATCAACTGATTGCCCTGGCGATGCTCGGCGCATGGGCGACCGGCGATCTGCTGACCGCTGCATTGCTGCCGATCATCATGATCTTCGGCCACGTGCTGGAAGAGCGCAGTGTGATCGGCTCGCAGGAAGCGATTCACGCTCTCGGCCAATTGACTCGCAGTCACGCGCGCAAGATTCAGGCGGACGGCTCGATCATCGAAGTCGATAACGGCACGCTGAAACCCGGTGATACTGTAGAGGTTCGCGCAGGCGATCGGGTGCCGGCGGATGGCCGGGTGTTGTTCGGTCAGGCCAGCCTCGACACCGCGTCGATCACCGGCGAGTCGGTGCCAGTGGAAACGGCGGTGGGCATGACGGTGTTTGGTGGCGCGATCAACCTCGACGGTTTGCTGCGTATTGAGGTGACCCGCACCGGTGATCAATCGACGCTAGGCAAAGTCATCGCGCTGATGCAGAACGCCGAACGCTCGAAACCGCCGATCACCCGTCTGCTTGAACGCTATGCCGGCAGCTACATGGTGCTGGTGTTGCTGTTGGCGGCGGTGACCTGGTTTGTCACCAATGACGCACAAGCGATGCTCGCGGTGCTGGTAGCGGCATGTCCGTGTGCCTTGGTGCTGTCGGCGCCGGCGACGGCGATTGCCGGAGTGGCGGTGGCGGCGCGCCACGGCATTCTGATTCGCAGCTCGGCGTTCCTTGAGGAGCTGGCAGATCTCACATCACTGGTGGTCGACAAGACCGGCACCCTGACTTACGGCACCTTGCGTTTGCAATCGATCAGCAGCCCGCGTCTGGATCAGGCTTCGGTGATGGCGCTGGCCGCCAGTCTCGGTGCGGCCAGCAGTCACCCGGTCAGCCGGGCGTTGGCGGGGTTGGTCAATCAGGAGCAGAGCCTGCCGCTGACAGAAATTCACGAGCGTCAGGGGCTCGGGGTGGTCGCCATGACCGGGCAGGGCGAGGCGGCGCTGGGCCGTCCCGAACTGTTCGCGCAACTGGGCATTGTCACCACCACCGTTCCCGAGCACGACGGGCCGATTGCCGGATTGGCACTGAACGGCGAATTTGTCGCCTGGTTGCTGCTGGCCGATAGCGTCAAACCGGAAGCACGCTTTGCCCTCGCTGAATTGCGCGAACTCGGCCTGGGTCGCCAGTTGCTGCTGACCGGCGACCGCCAGAGTGTTGCGCAGACCCTGGCTCGTGAGGTCGGCCTGCAAGAGCTGCAAGCGCAGGCGCTGCCTGAGGACAAGCTCAACCGCGTGCTCAAGGAAATCGACAACGGCTTCCGGCCGATGGTGGTGGGCGACGGCATCAATGATTCGCTGGCGCTCAAGGCTGGTGTGGTCGGTGTGGCGATGGGCGCCGGCGGTGCTGACATCGCGCTGGCCTCGGCGGACATCGTGCTGATCGGCAGCGACCTGCGGCGCCTCGGCACCTGTGTGCGACTCAGTCGCCAGTGCCGTCGAACCTTGCAGGTCAACGTGATCATCGGTCTGGGCTGGACCCTGGCGATCGTGGTGTTTGCGGCATTCGGCTGGCTCGGCGCGGCCGGAGCGATGATCGCCGCGCTGCTGCACAACCTCAGTACGTTGCTGGTGTTGGGCAATGCCGGGCGACTGCTGCGGTTTCAGGAGCCATTGCTCAAGCTCAAGGATGATCGCTGAAGTGTGGTTCAGCGAACTGTGCGCCGAATAGGCAGTCATCTATATAGAGGGCGCACACTTCATTGCCGTTACCTGGGCTTAAACAGTGGGTGCATGACGGCATGATGGAGCGTCTGGAACGATAGTCTCGGCTAATTAAATCGATAGCCTGCTATTTTTCAAGGATGGTCTACCCTCAGATCTGACGTCTGAAACAAGGGGGGATTTTCCATGCTCGCGCAACTTCCACCGGCCTTACAGAATCTGCAGCTTCCGCTTCGCTTGCGACTCTGGGATGGCCATGAGTTCAATCTGGGGCCGACCCCCAGCGTCACCATCGTGGTCAAGGACCCGACGATGGTCACCCAGTTCACCCATCCAAGTCTCGACGCGTTGGGGGCGGCGTTTGTCGAAGGCAGGCTAGAACTGGAGGGCTCGATCAGCGAGGTCATCCGGGTCTGCGACGAATTGAGCAGCGCCTTGCTCGATGACGATGAGGACGCTCAGCCGGTGCGTTCGGTGCACGACAAGGAAACCGACGCCAAAGCCATTTCCTATCACTACGACCTGTCCAATGCGTTCTATCAGCTGTGGCTGGACAGCGACATGGCGTATTCCTGCGCGTATTTCGAAACCGGCAGCGAAACCCTGGAACAGGCGCAGCAAGCCAAGTTCCGCCATCTGTGTCGCAAGCTGCGTTTGCAGCCGGGCGATTACCTGCTGGATGTCGGTTGCGGCTGGGGTGGTCTGGCGCGTTACGCGGCGCGTGAATTCGGCGCCAAAGTGTTCGGCATCACCCTGAGCAAGGAACAGCTGGAATTGGCCCGCGAGCGGGTCAAAGCCGAGGGGCTGGAGGACCAGGTTGAACTGCAATTGCTCGACTACCGCGATCTGCCGCAGGACGGGCGTTTCGACAAGGTGGTCAGCGTCGGCATGTTCGAACACGTAGGCCACGCTAACCTCGCCGAGTACTGCAAGGTTTTGTTCGGCGCGGTGAAGGAGGGCGGTCTGGTGATGAACCACGGCATCACCGCCAAACACACCGACGGCCGTCCGGTAGGACGCGGTGCCGGCGACTTCATCGAGAAATACGTGTTCCCCAACGGTGAGCTGCCGCACTTGGCGATGATCTCAGCCGAGATCAGCGAAGCCGGGCTGGAGATCGTCGACGTCGAAAGCCTGCGCCTGCATTACGCGCGCACGCTGGATCACTGGAGCGAGCGTCTTGAGGACAATCTCGAAGCGGCCGGAAAACTGGTGCCGGATCAGGCGCTGCGCATCTGGCGCCTGTATCTGGCCGGGTGTGCCTATGCGTTCGCCCGGGGCTGGATCAATCTGCATCAGATTCTGGCGGTGAAAGCGCATCCGGATGGCAGCCATGAACTGCCCTGGACCCGCGACGACATTTATCACCCCTGAGGCCTGACGACCGTTCGCTCATTCGAGCGAGCGGTCAGTCAAAGAATCGGCGAAATAAGCCGGGCGATCCGCATGCCGAGCTGTTGCAGGCGGTGGATCTCCCGGCTTTCTTCTTTGGCGACTTCATAAGCCTGCTCGAAATCATCGTTGAGCATGCGTTCCACGTGGGCGGCGAATTCGCTATCAACGGTCAGCAGCATCACTTCGAAATTCAGCCGAAACGAGCGGTTGTCCAGATTGGCGCTACCGATGGCGCTGATTTCGCTGTCGATCAACACCACTTTCTGATGCAGGAACCCCGGCTCGTAGCGGAACACCCGCACGCCGGCGCGCACCGCTTCAAACGCATACAGGCTGGAAGCGGCGTAGACGATGCGGTGATCCGGACGCGATGGCAGCAGCAGGCGCACGTCGACGCCGCGCAGCACCGCCAGACGCAACGCGGCAAACACGGCTTCATCGGGAATGAAGTACGGGCTGGTGATCCACACCCGCTCGGTCGCCGCGTGGATCGCTTCGACAAAGAACAGCGAACACGTTTCGTAGGCATCGGCCGGGCCGCTCGCCAGCAACTGGCAGAGCACGCCGTCCTCCGGGTAAACATCCGGCAGGATCAGTGGCGGCAACGTCCGTGCGGCCCAGAACCAATCCTCGGCAAACGACTCCTGCATGCAGGCTACTACCGGCCCGCGTACCTGCACGTGGGTATCGCGCCAGGGCGCCAGCGGCGGTTTCTCGCCCAGGTATTCATCACCGACGTTGTGCCCGCCGACAAAGCCGAGCACGCCATCGACCACGACGATTTTGCGGTGGTTGCGGAAATTCACCTGAAAGCGATTGAGCCAGCCACTGCGTGTGGCGAAGGCTTTGACCTCGACACCGCCATCGCGCAACGCCTGCACGTAACTGTGGGGAAGTGCGTGGCTGCCGATGCGGTCGTAGAGCAGATGAATCGCCACGCCTTCGGCGGCTTTCTTCAGCAACAGGTCGCGCAGGCGCTGACCGAGGCGGTCATCATGGATGATGAAGAACTGGACCAGTACTGCTTCGCGCGCTTGATCAATGGCCTGGAAAATCGCCTCGAAGGTCGCGTGGCCATTCACCAGCAGTTGCACCTGGTTGTTCGCCAGGCACGGCATCCGCCCCAGTTTGGGCATGGCGCGCAGCGAGGCGTAGGCCTTCGAGGCGCGGGCGGTGAGGGCTTCTTCGACCCATGGGCGCCAGTTCAATTCGGAGATCGCTTGGCGCATCTGTTCGTTGGCCTGACGGCGTGCCTTGATATAGCCGTCGAAGGTGCTGCGACCGAAAACCAGATAAGGGATGAGCGTCAGGTAGGGAATGAAAATAAGCGACAATGCCCAGGCGATCGAGCCTTGGGCGGTGCGTACGGTCAGCACCGCATGGATCGCGGCGATCAAGCCGAGGCTATGTATCAGGGCGATCAGATAACCGAAAATGTGCGGTCCAAAATAATCCATGGGGCAGCCTTGCTCCTGAAGACTCAATGCGTAACAGACCATGTTCCGTGGCGAATGTCGCTATTTAATTGGTGCATGAACCGAAGCAATCGGCCGACGTCTAACGGCCACTACTGATCAGGAGTTTTTCGATGAACGTTCGTCTGCTGGGTTTGGCGCTGGGCCTGGGTTTGGCAATGCCGGTGGTTGCGCAGGCGCAGATGCTGCAGCCGGGGCTGTGGGAAATGACCTCAAGCAACGTCAAGGTCGATGACCAGCCCATGGATGTGCAATCGATCCTTGGCCAGTTGCAAGGCCAGATGACTCCGCAACAGCGTGCGGCGCTGGAAAAGAACGGGATCAACATCGGCGGTAAAGGCATTCGTGCCTGCCTGACGCCGCAGCAAGTGGCGACCAATGATATTCCGCTGGCCGATCCGCAATCGGGCTGCAAACAGCAGATCACCGAGCGCACCGGCAACCAGTGGAAATTCCGCTTCAGCTGCCCGAAAGCGCAAGGCACCGGGGTTGCCACGTTCCTCAGTGATCGTGAGTTCACCACGGTGGCCAACGGCACGTTCAACGCCATCGGGATCAACCAGAAGGGCAGCCTGGAAACCCGCGCGGTGTGGCTGGGTCAGGATTGCGGCACTGTGAAGCCAAGAGCTTAAAAGCTTCGCGAGCAAGCCCGCTCCCACAGGCACAAGGTGATTCCTGTGGGAGCGGGCTTGCTCGCGAAGACGTCTTGGTTGTCACCGCATAAATCGCAGCGCTAGCCCCTGACATCCTTCGTTGATGCGCTGCTCCCGCCAGGCAATCTGCCCCGACACCAACGTGGTATTCACCCGATAGCGAAAAGTCCTGTCAGCAAAAGGCGTCCATCCGCACTGCGACAGAATCGGTTGCCGCGACACTTCTAACGCCGCTGGCTCAACCAGCACCAGATCCGCCCAATACCCCTCGCGCAAATAACCCCGATCCGGTATCGCAAACAGATCCGCCACCCGATGGCTGGTCTTCGCCACCAAGGTGGTGATCGGCAGCATGCCATCGGCGACCAGCTCCAGCAGTGCCGGCAAGGCGTGTTGCACCAGCGGCAAACCGGACGGCACCTCGGCGTACGGGCGCTGTTTTTCCGCCCAGGTATGCGGTGCGTGATCGGTGCCGATCACATCCAGTCGATTGCTCAGTAACGCTGCGCGCAAGGCGTCACGGTCGGTTTGGGTCTTGATCGCCGGATTGCACTTGATCAGGTTGCCGAGGGCCGGATAGTCGCGGTCATCAAACAGCAGATGATGCAGGCAGACTTCAGCCGTGATGTATTTCTGTGCGAGCGGATTGTCCTCGAACAACTCGAGTTCGCGAGCGGTGGTCAGATGCAAAACGTGCAGGCGGGTACCGTGACGTTTCGCCAGTTCCACTGCCAACGAAGAGGAGCGGTAGCAAGCCTCGGAATCGCGAATCAGTGCATGGATATTCGCGGGCAGGTGTTCGCCAAGACGTTCGCGCAGACGTGTTGCATTTGCCTCGATGCTCGGCGTGTGTTCGCAATGCGCCAGCAGTATCGTCGGCACCTCGGCGAATAAACGCTCGAGAGTTCTCGGATCGTCTACCAGCATGTTGCCGGTGGACGCCCCCATGAACACTTTGACCCCGGCCACTTCGCAAGGGTTTAGCGCGGCGACGGTGTCGAGGTTGTCCTGGCTCACGCCAAAATGAAAGCCGTAGTTGGCCACGGAGTTGATCGCCGCCCGGCGTTTTTTATCCGCCAGCGCTTCGAGGGTGAGGGTGGCCGGTCGGGTGTTGGGCATGTCCATGAAACTGGTGATGCCGCCTGCCACCGCCGCACGCGACTCGGTGTGGATGCAGCCCTTGGCCGGCGCTCCCGGTTCGCGAAAATGCACCTGATCATCAATCATCCCCGGCAACAGCCATTGGCCGTTGGCGTCGATCTCCACGCGGGCATTTTCACCGTCGATGCTGCGCGCGATCTTGACGATGCGGCCATGGCTGACCAGCAGATCACCGTCGAACTCGCGACCTTCGTTGACCAGTCTGGCGTTGCGAATCAGCACGCTGCTCATGGTTCAGAACTCGTTCTGCAAGGCTTTGTAGCCGCGCACCAGATCGACATTGGTGCGGGCCACGTCTTCGGAAAATTCCGAGGCGCTGACACTCACTGGCGGGAACTGCGAAAGGTCGGTGTTGGGACCGATGCGGGTGGTGGAGGGCACGTAGAACGCGTCCGGCAAATCGCGGCCATCGACCACCGAGTTGTGCCGCACCACGCAGCCATCACCGACCACGCAATTGAACAGCACGCTGTTGAAGCCGATGAACACCCGGTCGCCGACTACGCACGGGCCATGCACGATCGAGCGGTGAGCGATCGAGGTGAATTCGCCGATGGTTACCGCCGCGCCGGATTTGGAGTGGATCACCACCCCGTCCTGGATGTTCGAATTGGCGCCGATGGTGATCGGCTCCATCGCACCGGAGGCGTCCACCTCATCCGCGCGAATCACGGCGTAGGGACCGACGAAGACGTTCTCGCCAATGACCACCTTGCCACAGATGATCGCGGTTTTATCGACGTAGGCCGACTCGGCAATGTGCGGCAGATCGCCGGAAGGATTTTTGCGGATCATGGCTGGCTCAGTGCGTCATAAAGGGTGTTGAGGTTGTATTCGAACAGTCCGGTAAAGGTGCTGGCCGGGCCACTGGCGGCGAGGGCATCGGAGTACAGGGTGCCGCCGATGTGTGCGCCGCTTTCCTCGGCGATCTGCTTGAGCAGGCGTGCGTCCTTGATGTTTTCCATGAACACCGCTTTGACCTTGGCCTGACGGATCTGGGTAATCAGTGCGGCGACTTCGGCAGCCGAAGGTTCACGCTCGGTGGACAGACCTTGCGGTGCGATGAAGTCGATGCCGTAGGCCTGACCGAGATAACCGAAAGCATCGTGGCTGGTGACGATCTTGCGATTGCCCGGTGGCAGCGAGCCGAGCTTGGCCTTGGCTTCGGCGAGCAGGGCGTAAATCTGTTTCAGGTAGGTCTGGCTGTTGCGTTGGTAATCGGCCTTGTTCGCCGGATCGGCGGCGATCAGCGCCTTGGTGATGTTGGCGATGTACAGCTCGGTATTGGCCAGGTTGTGCCAGGCGTGCGGATCGGGAATGGTCTCGCCGTCTTCCTCCAGCGAGCGTGGTATCACGCCATGACTGGCGCTGATGACGGGGGATTTGGTCTCGGTGCTGGTCACCAGGCGATCGAGCCAAGGCTCGAAACCGAGGCCGTTCTTGATGATCAGTTTGGCTTTGAGCAGCGCTTTCGCGTCGTCCGGTGTCGGTTCATAGGTGTGCGCGTCGGCGTCCGGGCCGACCATGTTGGTGATCTGGACATGCTCGCCACCCACCTGGTGAACCATGTCGGCGAGGATGCTGAAGCTGGTGACCACCGGCAATTTTTCCGCCGCCGACAACGACATCGACAGCATCAGGCTGAACAACACGAGTAGAGCGCGCATCGGGAAACACCTCATTGGGATGTGAGCAAAGGCGGGCGGCGTAGCAAACCGTGTACCGGTCCGAACACCACGGACAGCAGATAACCAATGCCGGCGACCAGCACGATCGCCGGGCCGCTGGGCAGCGAGTAGTAGAACGAGATCAACAATCCGCACCACACCGAGAGGCAGCCGATCAGCGCCGAGATGGCAATCAGGCTCGGCAGACGACGACTCCAAAATCGTGATGCGGCGGCGGGCAGCATCATCAGGCCGACGACCATCAAGGCGCCGATGGCCTGGAAACCGATCACCAGATTGAGCACCACCAAGGTCAGGAACACGCCGTGCGCGAGAGGGCCGAGGCGGCTGACGGTTTGCAGGAATAACGGGTCGAGGGTGTCGAGCAGCAGCGGTTTGTAGATGAGTGTCATGGCAATCAGGCTAAAGGCCGAGACCCATAACATGCCGTGAAGAGTAGGGCCGTCGACCGCCAGTGCCGAGCCGAACAAGAGGTGCAGCAAGTCGAGACGCTTGCCGGTGAGGCCAAGAATCAGCACGCCACTTGCGAGCGAGATCGGGTAGATCGCAGCGAGACTGGCGTCTTCGCGCAGACCAGTACGGCGAGTGATCCAAGCAGCCAGTCCGGCCATGCCCAAACCGGCACCCAGACCACCGAAGGTCAACGCGGGCAGGCTCAAACCAGCGAACCAGAAGCCTAGCGCCGCCCCGGGGAGGATGCCGTGGGCGACGGCGTCACCGATGAGACTCATGCGCCGCAGGATCAGAAACACCCCGAGCGGCGCTGTGCTACAGGCCAATACCAATCCGCCGAGCAGCGCTCGGCGCATGAACACGAACTCGCTGAACGGGTGCCAGAGGTGGGCGACAGTGAGCATCAGGCCACCTGCATATTGGGTGTTTGCTGGATCAGATTGGCACTGGGGCCGAACACGCATTCGCGGTTTTTGATCAGCAGTGTCTGCGGGATGTGTTGGCGGACAGCGGCGAGGTCATGGCAGACCATCAGCAGTGTTCGCCCTTGGGCATGCCAGGCATGAATGTGTTGCCAGAGTAACTGCTGGCCCAGTTCATCGAGTGCGGCGTGCGGTTCATCGAGCAGCAGCAATGGGGCGTCGGTCAGACTCAAGCGGGCGAGCAGCGCGCGTTGCAACTCGCCACCGGAGAGTGCCATCAGCGAGCGCTTTTCCAGTCCGCTCAAATGCCAGTTTTCCAGTGCGTTACAGAGTCGTTGCGCTCGCAGTTGCGTCGACAATCGGCGACCCCAGAAACCCGCGGCCACCAGTTCTTCGAGACTGATGGGGAACTGTCGATCAAGGTGCTGCTGTTGTGGGAGGAACGCCAGGCCGCCCTGGCGTGGAACACCCAGTGCGATTGTTCCCGATAACGGCTTCTGCAATCCGGCGATGACTTTCAGCAGGCTGCTCTTACCGCAGCCGTTGGCGCCGATGATGGTGCTGAGGCTACCGTGTTCCAGCGAGAGGGTCAGTGGCGAAGTCAGTGGTTGGCCGGGTGCGCCCCAACTCAGGGTGTGGCAACGGATCATGCGAGTTCTCGGTGCCAGTGGCTTTCAGCGACAGCGTCGTGGGCGTGCAGGCTTTCGGCGTGGATCACTCGCAGGTGGAAGCCACTGACGCCGGGAGAGCGACGCAGGGCCAGATTAAGTCGTCGCGCAGCGTCTTCGCAGAACATCAGGTTCTGTCCATTGGCCAACGCGAAGGCTTGTTCGTCGGCGCGTTTCACGGCGGTTTGTACGGCGGTGCCGAGCGCCGCTTCGGCGTCATTGATGATTGCGCTCAGCGGTAGCTCATCGATGAATCCGTCGAGATGCATATGCAATTGCGCGGTGCTGCGTTGGCTGTGCGGGGTGGCGACAATGCCTTGGCTTGATCCTAACCAGGCCAAAACTTCGGCATGTTGCAGTGGCTTGTTGGCGAAATCATCGATGAATTGCTGTTGAATCAACTGCCGCGCCAACGCTGCTGAACAAGGGCAAGTTGAGGAGTAGAGCACTTCTATTTTCAGTTCCACGTGGAACACTTGGTTTTTCAGGCTCGCAGAAATGCTCACTGGGTAGCTCTTCCAACCAGACAGCGGGCTGACTAACGCGGGCCTTTTCAGCAACACTTCGCAGTGAATATTCAGGTAGGCGCTGTTGGATAAGCCGTCATGGCGGACCAGAAATTCCTCGAGTACGTCGCGCAACCTGGCAGGTGAGAGGTTGTGCCGTTCCAGTGCTGCCAGTGCCAAATACAGACGTGACATATGGATGCCGCGCGCCTCCCCATCGTCGAGGCTGACGCCCGCATCAGCGTTCGCATTCAGGCGTTGGCCCTCCAGCAAAACGGGTAACGCAATGCCGCGCATTCCCACCCACTCGAGCGGCAGTGCTTGCCGAGCGGCTTGCGTGGCGATATCCGGAAGTGTCAGCGAATTCATGTTCGGGACCATCGTGTTGATTGAATTGAATGTTACATTATAACAATTCAAATCACGATGCCTTTTTCATGAACGGGTTTTCACATGCACCGACGTCATCTGCTCAACCTACTTCTGGCCAGCACGGCCTTGGCTTTTCCCTTCACCGTTTCGGCGACGCAAATTCGCAATGCACGCCTCTGGCGTTCGGATGACAAGCTGAGATTGGTGTTCGACCTCAGCGGCCCGGTGCGCTACAAAACCTTTTCGCTGAGCGCTCCAGAGCGTTTGATCATCGACCTTTCCGGGGCGAGTTTGAGTAGCGATTTCAGTCAATTGACGCTGGCCAATACCGCGATTCGTGCCATTCGATCAGGGCACTTTGGTAAGGGTGACACACGGATCGTTCTTGATCTGAACAATCCGGTGCTATTGAACAGCTTCCTTTTGGCGCCTCAAGATGGCCAGGGACACCGCTTGGTGCTTGATTTGGTAAACGCCAAATCGGCATCTGGCCCGGCAATGGTTCCACGTGAAACACCTTCGAATCAGGCTCACCCCAAGCGCGACATTATCGTTGTCGTTGATCCCGGACACGGCGGGAAAGACCCAGGTGCAGTCGGCGCTAAGGGTGAGCGGGAAAAGGATGTGGTGCTCTCCATCGCGCAATTGCTCGCCAAACGCCTGAAAAAGGAGAAAGGCTTCGACGTCAAACTGGTGCGCAATGACGACTTCTTCGTGCCGCTTCGCAAGCGGGTGGACATCGCTCGCCAGCACAAGGCCGACATGTTTATCTCGGTGCACGCCGACGCGGCACCGCGTCTGACGGCGTCGGGAGCGTCGGTATATTGTCTGTCCGAAGGTGGTGCGACGTCAGCGACTGCACGCTTCATGGCGCAGCGGGAGAACGGCGCGGATCTGCTGGGTGCGACCAGTCTGCTCAATCTCAAGGACAAGGATCCGATGCTCGCCGGGGTGATCCTCGACATGTCGATGAACGCTACCATCGCCGCCAGTTTGCAACTCGGCAGCACTGTTCTCGGCAGTCTGGCGGGCATTACCACACTGCATCAAAAGCGCGTGGAACAGGCAGGATTTGCCGTGTTGAAGTCGCCAGACGTGCCGTCGATTCTGGTGGAAACCGGCTTCATTTCCAACGCCCGCGACCGCCAGCGACTGGTCACGCCTCGACATCAGCAAGCCGTGGCGGATGGTTTGTTCGAAGGGCTGCAGCGTTACTTTCAGAAGAATCCACCGGTCGACAGCTACATCGCTTGGCAGCAGGTGCAGCAAAAAGCGCGGGTTTAGCAGCCGGTGATCCGACTGCAGGCGAACTTGGCGCTACTGCCGCCAGAGCTGGAAAAGCGATTGATCGTCGTCCAGCCGACGCGACGGGTGTAACCAACCCAGGCTTCCCCGTTAGAGGCGATCCCGGTGAAGAACGTCAGTTGGCCGAAGCGACTGTTGGTCTGTGCCCAGTAACGCTTGCCGTCTTTTTCAAAGCCACGCAGGTAAATCGTGTTGCCCACGGTGTTCACGCTGTAGGCATTGCCATGTGCATCAATGCAGGCCAGCAGATTCGCGCTGCGTGTGCAGGTGGCGAGCGCGGGAATTTGCCCCCAGGCGTTGGCGCCCGACAGCAACGCGAGACTCAGCAGCGAGCATTTCAGGGCAGTTTTCATCTCGGTATCCGATGGGCGGATTTCGTACAGCTTCCTGCTCTTTATCATTTCGGACAAGAGCGGGATTGGCTTATTCATATTGTTATACTATAACATAAAATTGAATTGAGCCTGAGCTCGCCGATTTCAAGCGTCTGCTTCTGCCATATCGCTGTTTTGAAGCTCTAGAACGCGGTGCGCTACGCCAAACCAGGCAAAAGCGCACATCGGCCACCATCTGATGAGGATTATCCAATGTCATCTCCACTTCCCGTGACCGTTCTATCGGGCTTTCTCGGCGCCGGAAAAAGTACACTTTTGAATTACGTACTACGTAATCGAGAAGGCTTGCGCGTTGCTGTCATCGTTAACGATATGAGCGAGATCAACATTGATGGCAGCGAAGTCCAGCGCGATGTCAGCCTTAACCGTGCGGAAGAAAAACTGGTGGAGATGAGCAACGGTTGTATCTGCTGTACGTTACGCGAGGACCTGCTCGAAGAAGTCAGCAAACTTGCCCGCGAAGGAAGATTTGATTACCTGCTCATCGAATCCACCGGCATTTCCGAACCGCTGCCGGTCGCCGAGACATTTACCTTCCGCGATGAACACGGTCAGAGCCTGGCCGACGTCGCGCGGCTCGACACCATGGTCACGGTAGTCGACGGCGTGAATTTTCTCCTCGACTATCAGGCTGCCGAAAGCCTCGCGTCCCGCGGCGAGACCCTGGGCGATGAAGATGAACGCTCAATCACCGATCTGCTGATCGAACAAATCGAGTTCGCCGACGTACTGCTGATCAGCAAGATCGACCTCATCAGTCGCCAAGAGCGCGAGGAGCTGATGGCAATCCTCAAGCGCCTCAACGCCCAGGCAGAGGTCTTCCCGATGGTGATGGGCGAGGTGCCCCTGGAGAAAATCCTCAACACCGGGCGTTTCGATTTCGAGAAAGCCGCTGAGGCCCCGGGTTGGTTGCAGGAATTGCGCGGTGAGCACGTGCCCGAAACCATGGAATACGGCATCGACTCGACGGCCTACCGCGCACGCCGCCCGTTCCATCCGCAGCGCTTTTTCGACTTCATCGATCGCCCATGGCCGAACGGCAAACTGCTGCGCTCCAAAGGCTTCTTCTGGCTCGCGAGCAAACCCTGCGACGCAGGCAGTTGGTCGCAGGCCGGCGGTTTGATGCGCCATGGTTTCGCGGGTCGCTGGTGGCGTTTCGTGCCGAAAAATCAATGGCCGCAGGATCAGGAAAGTACTGCAGCAATCATGGAAAACTGGACGCCGAGCGTCGGAGATTGTCGTCAGGAGCTGGTATTCATTGGCCAGAACATCGACTTCGTACAGCTCAAGTCGGAGCTCGATGCCTGCCTGCTGACTGACGAAGAAATGGCCGATGGCGTAGACGGTTGGCGCAGACTGCCGGACCCGTTCGGCCCTTGGCACGAAGAGGCCGCCTGATGCTTGCGCTCAAACTGCAGCAAAACCGGGCGTGCCATCAGCATCAGGGGACGACGCCGAAAACGCTGACGCGGATCCTCGAAGACGACGTCAATCTCGCGGTCTGGCAGCGTCAACTGCCGCTGCACATCGCCGATTTCGCAGAGTTGCTGCTGTCGCTCAACGAGCCTTTGGCGGAAGCGCTGTGCATCGAATTGCCGAATGAGGACGCCGACCCTGATCTGCAAGGATTGGCCGCCGGGTTCCGTGATCTGCAAGGCTACGAAGGCTTCATCGCTGACCTGCAATGGCTGGTGAGTGCCTTCGCCTGTCTATTGGGGGCACGGCGTATCGGCCTGCGCCTGCGGGTGTTGGACAAGGCCATGTGCCCACGCTTCCATGTCGATCATGTGCCGGTGCGCTTGATCACCACCTATGCCGGGGTTGGCAGCCAATGGCTCAAAGAGGGCGTGATGGATCGCGAGCAGTTGGGCCAGGCCAACGCCGAGCCACACGGCATGAGCCAAATCCAGCAACTCAAGCGTGGTGATGTGGCGCTATTGAAAGGCGAGAAGTGGCACGGCAACGAAGGCTTCGGCCTGATTCATCGCTCCCCGCAACCGGCGCCGGGTGAGCGACGACTGTTGTTGACCCTTGACTGGCTCGGCTGACGGCTCAAGGCTTGAGCCACTTGCCCTGGCTCTGGCCTTCGCAGTACGGCTGCAAATACGCCGCGTCGGAGGCGACGCCGTAATAGTGGATATCCTGGCGATAGGGCATATTGGCGACTTGCGCGTTGCTGCACACGCCGAACGCGCCGCTCGGGCATTGATCGACGTACTGCACCTCGACTTTCTGCCCGGCCAGGGTCGGTTGGCAGAAGCCGTCGCTGAACAGCTTCTCGGGAATATTGCGGTTCTGCTGGCAGACTTTGACGTCGAGTCGCTCGCCCTGGCTGTGTACCACGCAAGCCTGGGCCCATGCTTCGCTCGACAGCAGCATCAACAGCAACGACCATCCCATCCAACGCATGTCCAATCCCCTCAGAAAACGCCCAGTCATGTTGCAGAACATTCCTACCCATGTCATCGCCGGCCCTTTGGGCGCTGGCAAGACCAGCCTGATTCGCCAGCTCATGGCCCAACGGCCGGAAGGCGAGCGCTGGGCGGTGCTGATCAACGAGTTCGGTCAGATCGGCCTCGATGCCGCGTTGCTGACACGCGACGCCGATGGTATCGCACTGGGCGAAGTCGCCGGAGGGTGTCTGTGTTGCGTGAATGGTGCGCCGTTTCAGATCGGCCTCGGCCGTTTGTTACGCAAGGCCAGACCGGATCGGCTGTTCATCGAGCCGTCCGGACTGGGCCATCCGGCGCAGTTGCTCAAGCAGTTAGGCGAGGCGCCGTGGTTGGGTGTGCTGGCGCTGCAGCCCTGTGTCTTAGTGCTGGATGCCCAGGCGCTGGCCGCCGGGAAAGCGTTGCCGCCCGCTCAGCAGCAGGCTTTGGGTAGCGCCGGTCTGCTGTTGCTGAACAAGGCAGAAAGTCTGGATGAGGCCGCGCGGCAGACCATCGCCGAGCGTTTGCCGGCAGTCAAACTGATCTGGACGCAGCAGGCGCAACTGCCTTTACGCGAGTTGCCGGGTGTGACGGCGCAAGCAATGGTGGGTGTGGATAACCTCGTCGTACCGCAGGGGGCTGGATCGATTCCGGCTATCTGGAGCGATCCGGCCGTGCCGATCTGCCTGAGTCAGGCACAGGAGGGCGGTTGGAGCATCGGCTGGCGTTGGCACCCGGGACAGACGTTCGATACGCAACGTCTGAACCAATGGCTGAGGAGCCTGGATTGGCGGCGGGCCAAACTGGTTATCCACAGCGCACAGGGTTGGGTGTCGGCCAATGCCGTGGATAACACTGAACTGGATTGGCAACCCAGCGAGTGGCGGCGGGATTCACGGATAGAACTGATCTTTGCCGATGCGCAATGTATCGATGAGTTGCAGTCAGGCATGGCGCAATGCCGGGTGCCGGCGGGTTAGCTCAAGGCTTCCACTTGGTGTGTTCCTGACGCCACTGGCTCAGTTCGATCACTTCGGCCCGCGGACGAGTGACCTCGACCACCGGCGGCGTGTCGTCGAACGGCGCCGGGTAGGGCGCCAGCTCGATCTGCGCACTGTGCGCGCCAAACTGGGTGATGGTGCCGTTGTGCCGGGTTTCGCCGGTCACGGTGAACTCGAAGTTATAGACCCGGGCCAGGCGCCGCCGTCCGCTCGCATCCTTGATCAGACCGATTTTTTTCAACGCGACGTTACCGTCCAG
>Ga0213829_1000549_pt1 | contig 34531 bp, 37 predicted proteins | sample MC6MC0896MG_FD_180665 | JGI IMG/M metagenome (GOLD analysis project Ga0213829, IMG submission 180665) | Enriched soil aggregate microbial communities from Iowa State University, Ames, United States - MC6-MC0896-MG | ecosystem: Environmental > Terrestrial > Soil > Unclassified | place: USA: Iowa...
GTTTCCAGTTATTCGACTACATCGACAAGCAAAAAGTTAGACAGGGCTATGCAGATTCGCTACAGCATTTTTTAGATCAGGGGGTATACTCGACCGACAACTACCTCCTGGAAAAAGAACTGCAACAACAGATCGAAAAAGAAATCATGAATCTGCCGCCCAAGATGCGCGAGATATTCATCCTGAGCCGTCAGGAAGAAAAAAGCTATGAAGAAATTGCAAGACAAAGCAATGTTTCCCTAAATACGGTACGTAAACAGGTCAGTAACGCCTTGAAAATCATGCGTTCTAAATTCACATCACTTTTTTTTACTTTTTTTTAAATTCCATCTACTACTTTTTTCCGCTTGAACCTACATATAACAAAGAAACGTATTAAACCTTTGTTATCATGGAGATCAAAAACGCAAAAGAAATTCTTGAACGTTACCGCCAGGGCACCTGTTCCGAAGAGGAGAAATCCTGGGTAGAAACCTGGCATCTTCAACAGCTCAAAGAAAGCCGATATACCGCAGATCCGGAGGATATAATGCGTATTCAGGAAGAAGTAAAAACCAAAATAGACGCCGATATCCACGATAACATCAAGAGGATAAGAAGGAAGAATCAGATCCTTAAAATAAGTGCAGTGGCAGCGTCCTTAGTCTTATTACTTGGGGGCAGCTACTTCGCTAGGAAACAATCCGATAAGACAGCTATAGATCAGGGTGCTTTGCAGCAGGCTGATATCCAGCCAGGGGGCAACAAAGCTGTTTTACTGAGCAGTGACGGAAGTGCCATCCAGTTAAGCGAACATAGTAATACCATCCTCGTAGGCGAAAACATCAGTTATGCTGATGGTCCGGACTTACGGCAGAATTTGGGTAGCACCTCGATATCCGAAGCCCCCATATTTCATACACTCCAAACCCCTAGGACCGGAGCATACAATATCGTCCTTGCAGACGGAACCAAGGTATGGCTCAATGCCTATTCCTCCTTAAAATTTCCATCCAGATTTGACAGTAAAGAACGCGTGGTAGAATTACTTGGTGAGGCTTACTTTGAAGTGGCCCCCAATAAAAAACAGCCTTTTAAAGTACGCAGCCGAGAGCAAACAATAGAAGTACTGGGTACACATTTCAACATATCGGCTTACGAATCCGAATCCACCGTAACCACACTATTGGAAGGCGCTGTCAAAGTCAATAGGATTGCCAGTAACAGTTCGGTCTTACTCAAACCCGGTCAACAGAGTACAATTAAGGAGGATACAAAACAGATACAGCTGGCCCATATCAATACCGAGCATGCTGTAGCCTGGAAGAACGGCTATTTTAATTTCGATAACGAAACCTTGGCCAGCATCCTGAGTAAGATAGAGCGCTGGTACGATGTCGAATTCACGTATGAAAAGACGCCTTCCGCGAAGACCTATATCGGTGCCGTATCCCGATCCCGCAACCTATCTGCTGTACTACGAGCACTGGAGGCTGCGGCCGATGTTAAATTCAAACGTACGGGACGAAAGATTCTAGTCACATCCTAACCAGATAAAGTAAATACTAACCTTAATAAAGCAGAAATCATGAAACAGCCGCCCTAGTAAAAACTAAAATTGGGTCATAAAAAAACCGAATGTGCAGCGAACACATCCGGTACATTTTTGGGCCCCAATTATTAATTCCAACAAACTAACAATAGCATCTAACCCAAATTACTCAAATGTATGAATTTTTACCTTGAAAAATGGAGGGGGACGCCTGTCTATATCCTCCACAAAACGCTCGTCGTGATGAAACTAATCATTGTGCTACTGACATTGGGCTTTTGCCAGGTATATGCCAGTGGCTTTGCTCAAAAAATAACGCTAAAAGAAAAAAATGCTTCTTTAGAGCTTATTATCAATAAAATCCGTAAACAAAGCGGTTATGATTTTATTGGGGATGCACAGCTAATCAAAAAAGTCAATGGGCTCAACCTAACCGTAAAAGACGCTCCGCTAGTTGACGTCCTAAACCAGATCTTTAAAAATACCAATATTATGTATCGTATAGATACGGATATTATCGCATTAAAACCAAAGACGGAAGCTGTAGTGGCTATGCAGCAGTTGGCCATCCGAGGGCGGGTCGTTAATGAACATTTGGAGAACCTTTCCGGTGCTTCCATACGCGTGATTCAGAGTGATATAACGACTACAACAGGCAAAGACGGCACGTTCAGCCTACAGGTACCCGATCGGGATGCCATGATTTTGGTATCCTACGTCGGTTATGAGCCCCTCAGCCTCAAAGTCAAAGAATCCATGGGGCTGATCCAGCTGACGCCAAGTTTATCGACACTGGAAGGTGTCGATATTACGGTCAGTACAGGCTATCAGACGATTTCGAAAGAACGGGCGACAGGAGCATTCAGCCAGGTCGGACAATCGGTATTGGGCAAGCGTCCTACATCCAACCTTTCCAGTGCATTACAAGGTACAGTAGCCGGTATGCAGGCCAAGGAAAATGAAGATGGTAGTGTAAACTTCCTGATCCGTGGCAATAGCACCCTTTATGCCGATAGTAAACCACTGATCGTGGTCGATGGCTTCCCGATATCCAGTAGCAACTTCTCGGATATCAACCCCAATGATGTCGAATCTGTCACTGTACTTAAAGATGCTGCGGCGGCATCCATCTGGGGTGCGCGTGCCGCCAATGGTGTGATTGTTATTGTCACCAAAAAAGCAAAAACCGACAACAGACTCACGATCCAGGGGAGTGCATTTTCCAGAATATCGCGAAGACCAGATCTCAACTACATTCTTACCCAGGCCAATTCGGCCGATCAGGTTGCCTACGAACGTAAGGCTTATGAAAACAACTGGGCTTTCTACCCTTATGCGAATTCGTTTGGAGATATTACCAACTCGTTGACGCTAGCGCAAGAAGCGCTATATGCCAATCAATATGGTACAATGTCTACAGCCGACATGAATGCCGAGCTAGACAGATTGAGCAAAATCGACAATCGGGGGCAGCTCCGGGACTTGCTGACGCAAAGAGCCGTACTCAATCAATACAATGTCAATTTGCAGGCAGGCAACGAGCGTATACGCAACTACACTTCTGTTCTCTATGAAAGCAGTAAAGGTTCTTTTCAGAAAAACGGTTATGACCGTTTCAACCTGAATTTCAACAACGATTTCAATATTACCTCTTTCTTAAAGTTCAACCTGGGCGCCAACCTGCAGTACAAAAAACAACAATACGGCGGTGCTACCATTGCTGAAATAGAGCAACTATCGCCTTATGAGCTGCTATTGAACCAAGATGGTAGTTACGGCGTCAATCTAAAAGACTATAACCGCGAGCAGCTGGGACTTATCCCTACGGGAAAATTCACCTATTCCGATTGGTCGTACAACCTGCTACGCGAAGTACGTGGCCGCGATTTTACCGACGAACGCATCAATGCCCGTATACAGACCGGCCTTAATCTAAAGATTATTCCGGGGCTTACTTTCGATACCAAGTTTCAATATGAGCGAAACAAGATCGATCGCGAGCGTATCTATGATGAGAGTACCTTCTACGTACGTAGTCTGATCAATAGCAAGACTCAATACGACAATGATACCAAAACCGTAGGTAAGGCTTATATCCCTAAAGGCGGAATCCTGAGACGTGGAATGCTGCAATACGAAGATGGCTTCAATGCGGAAGAACTAGGGCAGGAGGACATACAGAGTTTTGTCTTTAGGAATCAATTGAATTTTGATAGGGTTTTCGGTGCTGATCATCATATCTCGGCTATCGGAGGGATGGAAATGTCCCAGTACCTGACCAAGGGCACGATCAACCCTACTGTATATGGCTATTATGGTGATAAGCTTCAGGCAACGACACCGCCTTACGGTTATGGCAGCTCAGTAGACCAGTTTACCGATTTTGAAGGTTCCCCAACGACCATTCCGGGGGGCAATACGACCTTCAGATGGCAGAAAAACAAGTTCATCTCTCTTTATGGAAATGCAGCCTATACCTATCTCAGCCGTTACACCCTATCGGGCAGCATACGGAGCGATGCATCCAATTTCATTACAGACGACCCCAAATTGCGCTGGTCACCGTTGTGGTCTGTAGGTGCCAAGTGGAATCTCGCCAAAGAAAACTTTATGGCCGCTCAGGACTATGTAGACCGCTTGGAGATGCGCCTGACCTATGGTAAAAACGGCAACATGGAAAATTCTACTTCGACCGCGACTTTGCTCAATGTAGGTGGGAGCTTAAATCCCTCTACAGGAACCATTACTGCCACCATTGCCGACAATGGAAACCCTAGACTGCGCTGGGAAAAAACCGCTTCGACCAACTTCGGAATAGACTTCTCCTTTTTCAAGAGCAAGTTTTTCGGTTCGGTGGATCTATACCGCAAAAAAGGTTCGGGCATTATCGGACAGATTGCCCTGCCTACAGCAACGGGAACCAAATCGCAGAAATTTAACAATGCCGAGATCACCAACAAAGGATTTGAGCTCGCTTTGGGTACTAATTTGGCGATAGCCAAAAATATTCAGTACAGCACAAATTTTAACTACGCGTACAATGCCAACAATATTGATGCGCTGTACAATCCGTCGCTCTACACCTATCAGTTGATCACTGGTACTTTCGTCGAAGGCCGTCCCGTCGGTTCGGTTTACGCATTCGATTATATTGGTATGATCGATGGTGTACCGCATGTAGCCGGACCAAACAATAGCCCGCAGACATTTAATGATGTCTCTATTTACAATAGAGGTTTAGGACTTCCTTTTCTCCATTATATGGGTACCGACGTACCGCCACATACTTTGGGCTGGACCAATACTGTACAAGTAGGTAATTTCAACATCATGTTTATCCTATTGGGCAAGATGGGAGGGGTATACCGCAATCCTACCTTCAACTACGCAGCACTTGTAGGATCCGACAAGACTTTCGTCAACAAGTATGTTAATGATGTGTTTGCCGGAAATCCTGATATTCCGGGATTTGCACTGCCTGATGAGACTAATCTATACCTCTGGGACCGCTACAGTGAAGCTTTAAGCAGCCAGGTCGAAAAATCATCTTATATCGAGTTTAAAGAGCTTAGCTTAGGGTATAAACTGTCCAACCGCTGGACAGAAGCCATCCGCCTGAACAATGTCAACCTATTCGTCCAGGCCCGTGACCTGGGTTTGATCTGGCGTGCCAATACGAAAGGTTACAATCCGGATTGGTTACCGGGCACAATGCGTCCTGCACAGAGTTATACATTCGGTATCAATTTTCAATTTTAATAACAGACAGACATGAGAGCGTTCACATATATAGGGCTTGCCGCTGCGATACTAACGACCGCAAGCTGCAAAAAATACTTATCCGAAGAACCAAAAAAACAGGCCAGTATCAAAACCGTAGATCAGTTGGAGGCCTTAGTAGATAATGCGACTGCATTTTCCAGAGAAGAGAATTACGCAGCAACCTATGCTACGGATGACACCGAGATCAGCAAGGAGCTGTACAAAAACAATGTTACGGCTTTCACCGTCAGCAATCTCCAACGCTATGTATCCTCTCCTGAGGGCATTGAAAACCTCGCTACGGACGAATTGTGGAGCGGAGAATACAAAAAGATCTTCACCGCAAATGTTATTTTAAAAAACATAGATCTGGTGAGCGGTGACGAGGCCAGTCGCAGACGGGTAAAAGCAGATGCCCATTTTATCCGGGCGATGTCTTACTGGATCCTTGTCAACAACTATTGTGCGCCATACACTGCGGCCAATATGAATAGCTTAGGACTTCCCTTAAAGCGTAGCGTAGATTATGAAGAATCTCTAAAACGCGCAACCTTGAAAGAAACCTACGATTTTATCCTGGCCGATATCGAAGAAGCGAAGAAAGTAGCCGAAACCGATGTCGATCCTAGAAAGACCTGGCGTGTGAGCCAAAAAGCCATTTCGGCTTTCATGAGCCGGTATTATCTATTCACTGGTGACTATGATAAGAGTTTGGCCGAATCAAACAAAGCACTGGAGTCCGGTACTGTAAACTTAGTAGATTATAACAGCATTCTTCCCGGCAGAAGCGCTTCATACAGCAATCCGGCTGCAACGCTCCGATACAGTGAGTTAAACGACTGGAATGCTGTAAAATACCTCTATTGGGGTGAGCTCTATTACAGCCGCTATCAATACACCGGTGCGCAATGGTATAGTCCGAGCAGTGCATTGGTAGCCCTATACGATCAGACCAACGACCTCCGTTTCAAGCACCTGATGATCCCTAATGGAGGCCGGCGTTTCAGTGTCGTGACACCAGCTGCATATCGGTACACCATGTTTACCGATGGGAGCACCCTGGTTTCGGGTCCTACCCGAGCGGAGATGCTTCTTAACAAAGCCGAGGTGCTGGCCCGTAAAGGTGATGTTCCGAACGCCTTATCGGCGGTCAATACCTTACGTCAAAAGCGCATGTCTACTTATAGTGCACTTACAGCTTCTAACAAAGACGAAGCCATCAAACAGGTGCTCGCCGAGCGACGCCGTGAACTTCCCTTTGTGATGCGCTGGTACGATATACGCCGGTTTAGTGTCAACGACTATGCTGCGGATGATATCACTGTAAAAAGAGATTTCTACCAGGTCAGTATAACAGCTGTTGACCTCAATACACCTAAAACTTACACCTTGGAAAGCAAGCATCTGGTCTTACCGATCAACGGTGTAGAGATCGATGCCAGCAAGGGACAGATACAACAGAATCCATACTAGAAAAAATTATTTAGCTAATCAATACGATCATGAAATTCAGAAAATTATTCGTCCTAACAGGCCTACTTGTAGCCAGCAGCCTGCATAGCTTTGGGCAGAGCAAAACATTTACGGTGACCTCCCAGATCGCTGACTTTAAGGACAGCACCTACAACATGACCATCTGGAATGGTGTGACCGATGTCTATTACAAAAAGGGCAGCACTAAAAACGGGCAGATATTTTATCAGGACACGACTTCTATGCCCTTAATCGTACGGCTCACCCTTCCGACCGAATCGCTTTTTAAGCGTGTCGACCGGGGTTATATCCCTGTCAAAAGCCAGTCCATCTGGTTTGTAGCCATGCCGGGTGGCAAGGTATTACTCAAAGGAAAGCTATCCGACTTTGCTGAGGTTTATCCTAGCGGGGATAAAGAAAACAGTATAATCAGTAAGCTAAATAGAGGCTATCACCCACTGTTGAATAGATCGGCAAATATCGAGCTGAAACTGGCAAAAGACACTTCAGATGCGGTGTTAAACAAACGTCTTACAGCCGAGCAAGAACAGATCGATGCCCAGGCTGCTAAATACGTAAACGACTTTCTAAAGAAGAATGTTTCGTCTGTAGCCGGCCTGTATTATCTTGAAGATATGCTGGTCAGGGAGATTGTAACGATCGAGACCGTGGAGGCGTTGTTACCTACCGTAGATAAGGCATACCGAAGCTCACCTTTCTATACCTCTTTAAAGAATCGTGTAGAGGGCAGCAAATACGATGTAGGCAAGTCCATATTCCAGATAAACAGTAGCAATACTTATGATGGTAAGGCATTTGACTCAAACAGCTGGAAAGGCAAATTTTATCTGATCGATTTTTGGGGCTCATGGTGTGGTCCATGTATGGCCGATGTGCCTGATCTGAAAAAACTGAGAGACAGCTATCCCGATCAGCTGCGTGTACTGGGCATTGCGTCCGATAAAAATGAGAGCTGGCGCAAAGCTATCGAGCAGCACGACCTCAACTGGGTGCAAATATTGAACGACAAAGGTAGCAACAATTTTGTCCTGCGGCTGAATGTCACCGGATTTCCGACAAAGATCCTCGTGGATCCGAATGGCAAGATCGTCTACCGAAGTACGGGCGGCGGTGAAACCTCCTTTGACAAGATGAGCGAAATCATCAAAAACTGGAAATAAATCCAATAACCCAAACGCCTGAGCCTAGAAAACTCAGGCGTTTATTTGTTTACCCGGATCATTTCATAACGTGCCACATAAGGTCGTGGAAAATGAAGATTTTTTCGGTTTATTGAGGGGATCAATGACGAATTGTTATTCCTTTCCAGCGAATATAAATTCTGGCGTGGATTAACTTTCCGAATGGTTATATTTGGGAATAGATACTAACTGGAATAGTTGAAATAAATAGTGTTGTTTGTCTGGTAGAGAATTGGAGGCAAAGCCATCATCCTGAATATAGTAGTATTGATTTTCATTTTTAAACCGAATTAGAATGTACAAACAAGAAGTCAAAGAATTAACTGAATTACTAAGAAATGAATGGGATGATATTCGTTCTGTTGCTGAACAATATGATCTCCCTGTAGCAGCTACATTCCTTCTGAATTTTGTAGAGGATGAGGACGAAAACGAGATTTGTTTGTTTTTTAATGCGGCAAAAGGTCTTTTTTTGTACGAAAAAAATGATGGGGCAACGTCTTTTAAAAAAGTGGACATACATGATGTGGAAAGAGATTTTCCACAAGTCAAGGTATTGGATGATCTTGAAAATTTTGATTCTTGGTAATGGTATAAATAGGGAAATGATGCAGATTCGAAATGATGCAATGAATAGTTGAAAGTAGAATAATGACTAAAATAGATAGAATATGGACATAAATAATGTTTCAAAAGACACCGCTGTTATAACCACTAAGTTTGTGGTGGAGAAGACTTCGCCGATCGTGTATATTTCGTTCGACGAGGAAGGAGATTTCCAGGTTTTTAGTGAAGAAGGGGCAGACATGGATCATGTAAAAGTGGTAACATTAGGTGATATCCTTGTATTGGACAAAAGTGTATGCCAACTAACGGACATAAATAGAGGAGAGCGGTTCTATCGGGAAAATCAAACGGCCCCTTGGCAAAAAATATAATAGTTACTATCTATTGCTGCCCGTTACCGCAAAGGTATAGTTGATTACTGGTCTTGCAGTAAGTTCATCAGGAAATCTTCGGTCACCTTTTCAAATCTAATCCGCCCAAAATCTTTTGAAGATTTTGTAAAGTTTGGGATATCCCTTTCGGGATTACTCCGGTCTGTATATTGCTCATCGTATCTGTGCAGCAATATATTGCCTGCCCGATCTATTTTAAATGTGCAGTAGGACTGCACATACATAAATCCTTTACAATAGACCTGTTCGACAGTAAAATAATTGTTTTTGACGCTGATCTTGCTGTACTCCCCGATCGGGCAATTTTCGTCATTTTTGAAAATCAGATCCTTATTTTTAACGATGGTGATATAGCTATTGTTGTTCTTTCTTTGTATGACTATGGGCAGACCATTGTGTTTTTGTGCTTCGCTATTTTTCTGTTGCTCCAGCACTAAAATTCTAAAGGCCATATCTTGAGCCACCTGAACTGTTGCACGATCCAGGATATAGGTACGCCGAATGGCTGTATCCGTATTATTGTACACCTTGTGGGGCATCCGCTGTATATTGACCACGAAAAATGGATGGGCCATACTTGCTCCCTGAAAAGAGAAAAGAATAAGGACTAGAAAGGGATATAAAAAATTAGTTGATAGCCTACTCATTTCGATCAAATTATAGCCTAAAGTTATTGTTTTAAACGAAATATTAAGCTATGTGATGAAATAAGTTCCATTAAGAAGCAGGCTTTCTGTACGGAACATCTTGGAATAACAGCGGATATTAAATGATACGATACGGATATAAAATCCTTTGATAGACAAGGTATAATATCGCTATTTTTAGTGTGAAGCGCATGGATAAGGATGCGATTAGATATTTACAGATCATTTAAACAGATGAAAAAAATAATGTTTTTAATAGGTTTACTTGCTTTCTTAGGAGCAGCATCCTGCGTTGATAACCGTACCTCAACGCAAGCCCCTACTGTTTCTCCGCAGGATACAGCAGTGATCGTTCCCTTTGAGGAAATACCACTGAAATGTTATGGCAAGTCGTATAGCCCCGATAGGTGTTTTAATGAACTTCAGAAAATTTATATCGCAATCTCCCGAAGAAGTGTCAGCTTCCGGGTCAATGATGTCACTTATGCTGATCTGGGTGAGGATAATCTCTGCGATCAGGGCTGCCAGGTTTTTGCCTATGGTAACGGCGCTGATAAGGTAATTATACTGGATACCTTTTTGGAATATGGTCATCTATACCAGGCTTATTTTTATAATGGAACCACTTTAAAGTATTTAGGGAAAAACGAGATTACGCTGAACGAAAAAATAGATCAGTCCATCAAACTACAGGTAGGTCAGATCGGAGATCAGCTTGAGCTGTCATTTCAGGAGGGAATGCAGAAGTTTACGTTTGATCTGAATCAGGGAAAGGAACTGCGAGGCAGAGATGAGATTCCACTAAATGAGCTTATGGAAGAGTATAAAGGAAACCCGGAGTATATTACAGATAATTTGATCTTTACACGAGATAAAAACCAGCAGCTTCAGATCGATACCGCAATACTCAGCTACATTCAGAATAATACCACAGCGCAGGACAATGCCTATGTGATAGCACTTCAAAAATACGTTACCAGGACCATCAATGCCTTATATTATGATGACAAAAAGCAGTGGACGGAGGAGGAAATGAACAAGATTATCGCCTTTGCGGCCAATACAACTGATCCATTGCACAAGAGGCTCTGGAATGAGTCGCCTGAACATTGGCATAATGGTATGTGGGGAAATATCCTCGGTTATTGTAATGTGGTCCATCGTAAAACACTATGGGTAAAGCTGCTGCGTCAATTGCAGAAAGAGCATGATTATAATCTGCCGTATCTCCCAGAAATGATCGCCTATGCGATGGGGTTTGACAGGTTCGGGCCGCCTTATTAAATTGCAGTAACCGGAACATCTTGTTATGTTAAATATGAAATTTAGTCAAATACTATCCATCCCTTTTTTCTTGATCTTGACTGCGTTTTCATTTAGCGATGATAAAAAGGAAGCATCGTTTTCAATACATGCTGTTCTTAAAAAAGGATACTATTCCGGATGCAAAACAGCTGATTGGACTCTGGTCAGTACATGGTAATCCCGCAGAAAGAACAATCGATATTCGGGACGCCAATCTGGTGATTTCAATGGCAACAAATCAATATTATATCACTTTGAAAGAAATTAAGCGCGTGAAGAACAAAGTATATTATGGCTTTGAAAAAATGAATGGCCCGGAATCACAGGACTATGATTCACCGGCATATCAGAACGATGAAACGGTATGTATCGTTGAACTGGTTAATCGCGATGTTTTAAAACTTTCATGGTTGGGCCTTTATGATAAGGGGCTAAAAGAGCGGTTTGAAACGGAAAACCCATTTGATCAGTATAAAAAAATAGTGCTGTTGAAAAGATGTGTAGATGATCACCGGTAATTTCTCCGTCGGTGTTCCTTTATGCGTTCAAGGATGTATGCGTAGACAAAAGGCAGCGAAATAACAATGCCTATGGTAAGTCCGATTTTTAAAATAATGACGATGAATTGCAAGTCCAATGAACCCCAAAAGGTAAAATAATCCAAAGGAATAAATAATTTGGAATCCGTCTGTCCATTGATCAGTATCTTATAATTTTTGTTGCTCATATAAGCTTCTACTGTCCGCTTTAAAGCTAAATTGTGGCCTGCGGTATCAGCATCTGTATTCCATACATTGCCCGAATATCGGGTAACGGCTTTCGATACAAAAACGCGCTGCTCTTTACCTCCAACTTGGTATGCGTAGGTAATGGATGCATAGGATGAAGCCGCACTTTGCTTCGTTGTTGGCGTCCAGCTGATTTTATAATCAATAATTTTGCAGTCTACCTCGGTCCATTGGGGATGAAAAAGGCGGAAGCTCTGATATTGATATCTGGGCAGACAGGAGTAGATAAAAGACATGGTCAGGTAGACAGCAAAGGAAAAATAGAGGAATTTTCTACTGAAGATTTTGCGGTTGAAAAAAAGGATAAATAACAGCGGTGATAATACCAGTGTAAGAATAATGGTGACCAGAGGACTCGTGATAAAGAAAATAAGGTATAAAAGAGGCATCAGAAATTTGAACGCAATTTTGTCGCTAAATTTCCTTGTTTCTTTTAGGTAACTTTCGTTTGAATTATTCATCTATTTGAATCGTATTACAAAGGTGGCAGCCTGACTTTTGACCAGACTGCCTAAATATATCTTTGGCGGATGGTATGAATTTTAGTCATTCATTCCGTCGTAATAGAGATCTGTTTTGGTCAGGATATCCCGAATCTGTTGGTATTGTTTTTTGGTGAGGCCTGTTTCGTGCACGGCAAACAAGCCCGGCCATTTTATTTTTTTGACCGAGGCCAAAAACGGTTCCCATTGTAAGGGATTATTGTTAAATGAAACATGGTTCAGCTTGGGATTTGTCGCCAATACTTCGGGTACGGAGGTAAATCGGTTGTGGGAAAAATTAACGTGTTCAAGTTTTTTGAGTGTCGCAATAGATTTGGGTAGGGAAGACAGCGCTCCACTTTGTACACCGAGTTCGACCAGTTCGGGTAATTGCTGAAAGAGATCAGGAAGTTCTGACATTGTCGTTGTTTCTTGGAAATTGCCAGAAGTATGTAAGATGGACAATTTGTTCAGGCTAAAAATTTCTTTTGGAAAGGCTGTAAACCTGTGGTCGTTCAGTCCGATCTGCTGTAGATTTTTGAGCTGTGCAAATGATGCTGGCAGTGCTGTCAGCGGGTTGTGGCAACTGAAATCTTCTAGTGCTGTCAGATTGGAAATACTGGCTGGAAGTGTTTTTAACTTATTTTGAGTTAATGTCAGCTTTTTCAACCGATGATTGGGTGCTTTGATTTCCGGAAAAGCATCCATTGCGAAATTTTCTATTGTCAAAACTTCCAATTGTTTGCCTTCGTTCATGACCTTTTGTAGGACGTTACTCTCCAGTGTTCTGCCAGAGACCATGGTGCTAAAAGACAGCTCTTTCAAGCTCGATAGATCTGTATGTGCTAATTCTTCTATATTCATGAAGCGTATTTCCTTTCCGCCGGTTGTCGTGGCCCGAATAGTAGGCGTACTGGTCGTCGGCATCGGCGCAGCAAAGGTGGTGGGGTTTTCCGCGCTTTCGTTAACCGGATTTGCTTCGACCACTGGGACAAACTCCACGCGCTTAGGTTCTGGATATTTTGTTTTCTTTTTCTTCTGCGCAGCAGCAGTAAGGGCGAGCAAGGAGAGACTGAAAACGATAATATATTTTTTCATGTTGATCTTTTTGTTTTTGTATGGGTGCAAATATGGGCATTCAGACCGAGTGTTTTTTTGTCTATTTATATCCGTGGGACTTTGTTTACAATTCGTGTTGTTTGCTGGGATATCTGCGTTAAATAATTTGATGGACGGTTTTATGTAGCCGCCGCAGAGAAGGGTTGCTGATTCCTGCCTGTTTATAGTGCTTTTTTTTTGGAAATGCATTTTTGCGAATAAGTTGTAGTTGATACATTACAATTCTATTTTTTTGTCCTATAAATCTGGTTAAGAGTTGTCTGTATTTTTTTTAAGAGGCAAAAAACCGCTACTTTTGAGCCATCTATCTATTTTAATATTAAAAACATTTTTTATGGCTACAGGTATCCTACTTATTCTGTTCATTTTTTTGGGAGGTTTTTTTTGGAGAAAAAAACAATTAGCACGACGGTTTAACGAAAATGTCAACATCGCTGTCGATTATATGGTTCAGGAATATCCCGGACAATATAGCGGTGATCGGAATGCGAAAAGTGGTGTCTTTATTTTCAATACCGAACGTACCAATGATACCTTAAAAAGTGTCGTCATAAAAAAGGTGACCCCCCTGCATTCGGCACTGAATGTCAATCTCGATCATATGCTACTGATCTCATTGGAGGGAGCTGCTGCACCCAAAAATGTATCTGTCCGTTTTAAGGTTACAAAGAAAGGGGCAAAGATTGATGATCTACAAGGTGTACTAATCAGTATATCCGGCGTGCTCAACTTTAAACAAGGAGGTCCAAAAGATTTTACGGTTGTTTTACCTATCGCAGGCCTATATCAGGAGGCTCGTACAGCAAAAAATGTTGATCTAAATGATACTCAGGTGTTGGGGGATATCGCGGACCTCAACCTTTCGATTTAACGCTAAGCTATATCGTCAAAAACTTATGGGGAGGGACGCCTTAAAAATTCTTCCAGATCGACATCCTTATCCAGTCCGAATTTTTGCTTTAGCCGGTATTTAAACATACGCACGCTATGGGGCTCTACGTGAAGTGCTCGCGCAATCTGTGTGGTATTCATTTGTAGATGTAGATAGGCACAGTATTTTAAATCAAGCGGTGTCAGTTTCTTGATGGCTTTGGCCGAAAGCTGACTGAAAAAATCGGGATGTAACTGCTGGATCTGTTTGGTGATGGTATCAAAATCGGCACTCAATAGCATTCCCTCCTTCAGCAGTTTTTTGATAGGGTTAGGATCGCCATCATTTAGCTGGGTCTTTATTTGTTGCAGCATATCGTTTTTATGCTCAATTATCAACGAGTTGGCCAGGGCCTCTTTTTCCAGTTGCTTGCGTTTGAGCTCCAACAACTCCTGTTCGGCACGGAGGCGCGCCTGCTCTTCCTGATCGAGCTGCAGCTGCATGGCTGCCCTTTTTTCGCTTTCTTCATTTTCCTGTTGTAGTTTTCGTTCACGCTCGATGGAATAGCGTAGTTTAAAGTGATAGGAACGGAACATAAAACACAGCCCAGCAAGCAAGGCCAATGCAATGCCGCCATACAGGTAATTCTGTTTTTTGCGGAATTCCGCCTGCTGGCTCAGCAACTTCAACTGTTGGTTTTTCTTTTCGCTTTCGTATTGCACTTCGAGCTTCTGGGCATTGAAAATCTGTTGCTGGTCAAAGGTTTTCTTTAATAGCTGTTCGGCAGTCGTCTGGTAGCTGAGTGCAGTTCGTAGATCATTCTTTTTGTTGGCAATATCCGAAAGTTGCCTGAATACCGTATATTCTGATTTGTAAAAGTTATTTCCATCTTGTTTGATCTGGCTGATACACTGCAGTAGGTATTGCTCAGCAAGAGACAGGTTGTTTTCCTGTAAGGCAAAGCCGCTTTTGATGCCAAATACATTGACCCAATATTCTGCATCTGCGTGATTCGTTTTAAGTTCCTTTTCGGCGAACCCGAGGTAATGGAAAGCCTGCTTCCTGCGTTCAGCTAATGGATCTTTGGAAAACTCAAAGTAAAAGTTGGCCAGATTGATGCAGGTAATCACAAAACTGTTTGCGCTGATATGGCTGGGGTATTGTTGATGGAGATCAAATGATTTTTGAAGATAGCTGAAACTGCTGTCAAGTAAGGCCCGCTGCTGCTGTTTCTCATATCTGGCCTGGAACATACTCGATAGGCCGTTGTTGACATTCACAAGTGCATTGTAATTGTGGTCTTGCAGCGCATACTGTTCGCACTTGCGAATATACTGATTCATTTTCCCGTCATCCCCCCAGCGGCTGTACACACCATAAAGCAGGTAGTTAAGCGCGTACTTATTAGAGATATCTTTATCGCTTTTTTCCAAGAGCTGCAATCCTTTCAGGGCGCTTTTGGTGACTTCGTCAGGCAACCCCAATTGACGGTTTAACGCTGCCTCTGCACGAAAAGCAATGGCTTTGGCTTCATCGGTCTTGGCCTTCTGAGCAAAATGCTGACTATTATCCAAGCTGCTTTTGCTTAAAAGCAGGCTATCTATGCTGCCATAGACCAAGCTCTGATGGGCATAGAGATAGGTGAGCTCATCGGCTGTATTTTCTTTTCTTTCGATGGATTTTCTGATCAGGTTAAGTGCTTCCGCTGCTCGATTGCTGATCCGGAGATTTTCCAGCGATTCCAGTGTCTGTTGCATTTTTGGGTGCAGTTGTGCCTGGACGGTACAACCAAACGACAGGATCAGGACCAGGATAAGGAAGTTCTTTAAATACATTTTTGTTTATATACTTTAGCCTTTCTACAGATCAAATTTAACATTTATATCCGTAACCATTTTTATTCAAAGATGAAATAAGTTTCTTTTAAATAGGTTGATTTTCAGTGCTATGTGGGATTTGTATATATATTGTATATACCGGTTTTTTGGGATGTAGATGCTTTATGGTTGTTTTGGGAAAGGTTTTTGATCTGGGTTTGGAGATCTTTGTCAGAACAAAAAAATATAAAATTATGAACCCAAAAGTGCAATCTATTCTTAGCTATATTGGTATCCTATGGCTAGTCGCTTATTTCGGCGGTAAATCTGAACGAAATGATTTCAGTGCCTATCACCTCAAACAGGGATTGGGGCTTCTACTTTTTTCTTTTCTGTTTGGCGTGGCGATCAACATCGTCGCTATTGTTTCATCATCGCTGGCAGGTATCCTGAGTTATGGAGGCATTTTGTTTTTTATCCTGATGGTGTTAGGAATCATCAATGCTGCCAATGACGTGAAAAAGCCGCTACCGCTACTTGGGGAAATGTTTGACAGGCAATTCCCATTTCTGGATAAGGAAAAGGATTTAAATTAAAAACAACCGTGGCTATGGGTAGAAAAGATATCGGTAATGGCTTTGCGGTCATTGATGACAAATTTATCTTGCATTTCAACAGCGAAGTGTTCCGTAAATTTTATCACATCATCGATTTTCCTTCCTTTGAAATCATTCAGAGCAATGGCTCCACGTTTCATTATTTTAAAGATAGCAGGCGTATCTATCTCGAAAGTTATATGAATGCATTTTGCGTGCTCATAGATGCTGATCCGATAGATTTTCACATCCTTGATTTCGAAAAAGGAATGACAACTTCCAGGGGTAGCGATTATGTGTTTGACAAAAAGCTGAGTTATCGCTTGGCAGATGTAAAAGAACTTGGGGGATTGTATCAGCAGCTGGGCGATGCCCTTTATTGTGCATATTTCCAACAGGTAGAACGTGCCGATGCCGCGACATTTGAGGTGCTCCATGGTGAACGTATCGGCAATCTGGCCAAGGATAAAAACCACGTTTATTTCCGGGCGGAAATCGTGGACGAAGCAGACGCTGAAAGTTTTAAAATCATAGCAGAATGTGTTGCCGGGACGTATTACCGCGATTGTGACCATACATATTACGCAGTGGATAAGCAGCGTGCATTTTATATTGATACAATTGCAAGAGCCATCAAGCCCCTTAAAACAAAAAGTTTGGAAAAATTCCGTTTTGAAGTGTGTGATGGACTAGGCTATGCGCTGGATGCGGATTATCGCTATATGTATGGCAAAAGAAGTCGTTTGTAATAGCGAAACTAATGAAAACAATGGCCGTAAATAAATAGTGGCTCGGGCAATTTGAAAAGGAGCAAATAAAAATCAAATAAATAAGGATATGTCCATAAAAAAAACAATGGGAATAATCGTATTAATCGGAACAACAGCGGTGCTTATATTTTGTTTTTTTCTGTATGCCACGATCAGAACAAAATCTACAAGCCTGAGCCAATTCAGCCCGTTTAAAGAGTGGATGGGCAAGACGGTGACAATGGATAAGGAGATTGTTTTGCTCAGGGAAAAGGTAAAACAATTTGAGGATAAAAAATATCCGTACCTGCTGATAGACAGCTTACATCCTTACTGGCCTTATCTGGATGAACGTATGGAATTAGGCGATTACACCCTGGTGGAAAAGCTTCCCGCTGGTGTAAAATTTCATATCGAGAAAGCCGTTCAGTTTACTGGCGGTGTGTCGGGGAGTTCTACACCCTTTGTGTTTGGAACGATCAGCTACAACGGAAAAAACTACAAAATAGGCTACCAATGGGGGACAATGGATGTCGCCAGGTTTATGGACAAGGTGAAGGCCTGCTGGCAGTTTCACTTGGCCCCATGGCAGCCCCAGACAGACACAGCTTATTACGAGCTGCCAGCAGCACAATGGTGGTAGTATTTATAGAAAATAAGGAATGACCCAAATAATAGATGTATGGAATCTCTTAACCTTAAAAAATGAAAATGGCAATAGCAATACACCTCATCCTGCTCCTGATCGGGCTTGCACTTTTGGTAACGGGTATACTATCCTTTATCGGTTCACGGAGGCTTAATACCGGTGGTTATACCGTAGAAGCTACAGTCGTCGAAAATATTCCTTCGCATGAAAGTGAGGGGGGCACGATGTATACGCCACTGATGGTGTACCATATCGGTGATAAGAAAAAGACTTTTTCGCCCAGTGCAAGGTCAAATCCTCCGGCCTATAATATCGACGAAAAAGTAAGACTTATTTATGCCCCGGATAACACAGACGACGTGCGCATACAATCTTATTGGGGGCTGTACCTAGGTAGCATTATCTTACTGGCTTTCGCCCTGCCGATGTTGGTGATCGGTGGTGGTTACTTTTTGTTTAAAGCGGGAATTATTTAAAAGAACAACGGATGGAACTAAATACACTCTACATTAACATTCAGATCAAAAAGGGGAAATTGAATGAGTTTTTTGTCGCAAAGCCGATGACGACTGGAATTGATGACAACTGGAAACAATGGTGGGACAGCTGCGAGATGTACAATAAAACAGAACTGAAAAATATTCCTACTTATACAAAAGAAAACAACCGTAATGTAATAGATGATTTGCTGCGTGATAGTTTTTTCTGCTCGACAGAGCAATATGATGATAAAAAACAACAGTGGGGCTTTACTTCGCTCAACTTCAGTGAAAATTATTACGAAATATTACCTATGCTGGCTTTTTTAAAACAACTGGGGCTGTATACCGAAAGCGGTTATGCCCTGATCTATGACTGGATGTGGGGGGATGAAGCGGTTATGGCTTTTGTCGAATTCCGCAAGGGACAGGCATGGCTTGAGCCTATTACAACACATGCACAGATAGCGCCGAAGATTCTCGATGAAGCAAATCGTTATTTGCAGGAGGTATCCGAAAGCTTTTATAAAAAAGGACAAGATTGAAGCGTTTTTCCGAAAATGTTTTGATAGTTAATCGTATGAAGGAATAAAAAAATCTTGACAATATGTTTTTCTTAATTCAACAATACCAGGCTGCTCGCTTTTCAGCGTCTGAACTGCAAAATCCGCAAACACCCGGGCAAAGCATGGACCTTATTTTTCTGCGTACCGAGATGCGCATGGCTGTGTGTACTGTAAATTCCCGGAAAGCGGCCGGGGAATTTAGGGATGTCAGCTCCGGAAAAACCATTAGGCGTAGCCTATGGACAGCTGAAATGAGGACTTTTTATAATAAAAAGAACGCCGAAGTACCTAAGCCACCATTTGTGTTTAAAATGACGGTCCTTGGATGGATCGTCGTTGCACTGGTAATTGCTGTTTTCGGTATGATTGGCTACGATGCGGTAAAGCCCCCGCTTCCAAAATCGGCTGAAACTGTCGCTATGGAGCAAAAACCGATCGTCGGAGATACTTATTTCGGACATTTTGAGGCTGGTCAAGGAATGGGCGACCGCTTGGGATTTGGCTGGTTTCGTGTAGTCAAAGTGGAAGGCGATACTTACTTTATCGCTAAATCAATCAGCATGAGCAAAACCAGTAAACCCAAAGAGCAAATGGATAGCAACAGTTTTGAAACCGAAGGTATTCCGCTGAAAATTACGGAACAGGCGAGTTATCTGATTAATCTAAAATCCGAAGATGGCAGAATGGAAGTATACTTTGTCGACAAAAAATAAGAACGACTGCGGGTGATATTTGGATACTGACCCACTGGAGTCGAATAGGTACGCCCCCTGCTTTCTGCAATGGTTTTGTCGCTGTGCCAGGTAGGGCAATAGATTGACTTTCAGATAAAGCCCTGAGACCTACTTTTGGCTTCAGGGCTTTATCTGGCAGGTCCTAAGAATTGTTGGTTATTAATCATCAAGACCGATGAAGCTGCCATCAGCATTAAATTTTAGATCCAGATCATTAGACAGATCTATCTGGTAACCATAAGGTTCTTTGTCAATGCCTTCGATAAATAAAGGCGCTGGATATTGCTTAACGACATAACTCAATATAGGTGACGGAATTAAGGTATCGGGTAGTTTTTGACGATTTCCTTCAATGTCGGTCCAATTGCCATCTTTGTCTAAATCGATCTCTATACCATTGTTCAATCTGACTTCATAGAGGCTGCCGTCTGAATCGGCATTGTTTTTTCGTGTAACACTGACTACCGTGTTTGCTTCAAAATGAGTTTCAATCATCGTTTTGCCCAGCTGGGGGAGTTCTGCATAAGTGATGCCACTTTCGATCGCATCATCTTTGTCACATGCTGTGAATGTCCATGCGCTGCATGTTATCAGTGCAGCTGCAAACCAAGTTAATTTCTTCATACGCGCTATTTTTAAATTCTATTTCTCATCTCATCGAAGGTATTGTCTGTTTTTAAAGCCACCTTTAGGTGGAAAATAGACAATACCATAAGATAAAGTTCTATATAGATTCTGGAAACATTTGGGAAAGAAACTTGGAAGCTTAATATCAGCAGATAAATCTACAAATCGATCTGATTGAATTTACTAGTAACCACCTGTATATATTGCTCCTTATACTCATCGGTTAAAAAACTAAGATCGATATAATCCGGAATTTTATCGGCATGTTTTGAGAAGTCTTTGTATATATTGTTCCGGACTAAATCAGAAATTCCTAAACTTGCGGCTAATTGGTTGAAGTCAGATTGCTTAATCTTTCTTTTACGACCTCCCAATGTTAAGGCCATATCTTCCTTGTCTTTTGGGTAGATTAGGTTCACATTTAAGAGATCGTATGCGGGGGATAATATAATATTGTTATTATGATGGATTAATGAAAAGTTTTTTAAGTGCATGTCATTATTGCCAGTGAGAAAACTAAATAGCACTAATCTAAAGTATTTGATTGCATCGAGCCCGGCATTTGTAGCAAATTGTCTGATGATCTTCCCCACACGCTCATAAGAACTATTGTATTTTTGTTCTGTCAGAAGCTGCGATAATTGACATAAATCTTCAACATGAATTTTCTTCCCCTTTTTTCGGTCAAACCGTTTAGTGATATAGGCTAATTCTCCAGTAGCTGTTCGTATAAGTGCGTGTTCAGCAGTTTCTATCTTAAATAACCGAGCCAAATGCATTGTTAGATCTTCTACTTCGGGCATAAAAGGGAAATCTGTGGATTGGGGCTTGAGGATATATTCGCCCCATAATCCGACCAATGTGAGTCGTTTATTACCCTTTTCTCCATTTAAACTAAGTGATATCTTGGGTTGCACGCCTGTTAACGCTAATCTTTCATTTACAGTTATTTGAGCTAATTTGTTTAATTTTTCCCTATCTAATTCCAGATAAGGAACTTGAGCTGTGCCAAAAAACCTTTTTGAGCATGCGATATGGTATTCCCCCGTTTCAACTGGCTGGTAGCAAAATAAACAATTAGGCATGATCTTCCGCCTCCATCGGATAGACAGAAACGGCACCAATGGTATCCCGACACAGATTAATCAATAATTCAAAGCGATCTCGAGGATTGAGCTTCCAATACTTTTCGCCTATTTCCAATAACCATCCCTCAGGAATCAGACCATCAAAAAAGGGAAAAAGTACATTGCTATGGTACGCGTGCTCCGAAATCGGCAGGGTTAAACTGATAGGCTTAGGATCGGCTGTTCCGATATATGTTTGATCGTAGTTGAATGAATAACCGTGATCAGTTTCAATTAGATATCCTGCTAATTGATCTTGGAAATATATTTTTGCTTCACGTGCCATTATTCTCTAATTTTATCCACTACACCAATCTCTTTGCCAAATAAAGCTAATACATCATTTACTTTATCTAACCGAAGTGTTTTTTTTCCCTGTTCAAGGTCACGAACAAAACGTAAACCTACTCCAGCATTAAATGCCAAATCTTCTTGAGTAAGCTTGAGTTCTTTTCGTTTTTGTTTCACAAATGATTGCAATGAATCCATATCTATACCCTTTCTGATATAAATATAAGTAAAAATAAATTATTTATACCCGAAGTGGTATAAATAATTTATTTTTACTGTTTTTATACCCTATCGGGATTATTTATCAGATCTTATCTGTCCTCAGTAAACTATTTTCGCTGTATACTGTCTTCTATTAAAAAAATAGTATGGAAAAATCTTGCCTTCAAAAGATTGCACGCTATAGCTTAGGTGCTTTTTTAATGGTAGCGGGGATCGGACATCTGACCTTTGCCCGGAAGGAATTTCAGGCACAGGTACCTGATTGGGTGCCGATCCCTAAAGATGATACGGTCCTGTATTCGGGATTTGCTGAAATTGCACTGGGCACTACGCTATTATTGGCCAGGAGCAAACAGCGTGCTACTGTAGGAAAAATTGCAGCGCTGTTTTTTGTTGCGGTGTTCCCAGGCAATATCGCCCAATATAAAGAACATCGGGATGGTTTCGGACTGGACAGCGATGGGAAAAGGCTTGCCCGTTTATTTTTTCAACCGATACTGGTGCTATGGGCATTAAAGAGTACGAGTAAACGAATATAATTTATTAAATCAGGTATGGACAATTTAGAAGTATGGATGCGGGGACCAATCAAGGAGATTCCGGATCTTTTGCAGCCGGTAGCACATGCGCTACTGCAAGTGGAAGAGGATAGCATAAAATATACAGCCCAGCTGTCGCAGGAGCAACTCTGGGCAAGTCCCTGTGGTAATGCTAGTATTGGATTTCATCTGTTGCATATCCGAGGAGTGATTGATCGCATGTTTACCTATGCAGCAGGTAAATCCTTGTCTGCCGAGCAGTTTGATTATCTCCAGAAAGAAGGTATCGTGGATTTGAGCCACAGCGTCGCTACACTAGTCGGAAACCTACAGCTGCAGATCGGACAGGCCTTAGAAGTCTTATCGATGACTGATCCCGCAACGTTGACTGATGAACGTTTCCTGGGGAGAAAGCAGATTCCAACGACCCTGATCGGTCTCTTATTTCATGCGGCTGAGCATGCACAGCGTCATGTCGGCCAGCTGCTGGTCACTTCCCGTTGTCTGAAATAAAGGTTGGTTACGAATGGATCCACTTTAGCTTTCTGGTCCTGTTTAGATCTCAGCCAAGGAATTGATACCAGATCAATGGAGCCTGAGATGTGGCTTACTTTTGCATTTATCGGTGGGTTTGTATCCCTGTGTTTTATTATCCTCTTTGCTGTAACCACGATCGACGGAATTGTTTTCTACTATAGCTTACAAAAAGGAAAATAGCGATTAAGCCCCATTTTTTATTCATTATATACTATGCAAAGCTTGCACTGTCCGATCGGACAGTGCAGACTTTGTTGTTTTAACATTTACATAATTTGCGATCAACTCCGTATCTCGCGCCGCATAAAGATATAATAGGACCAGGCAAAACAGATCATCATGGCTGCGGTGAGCCCACTGATCTGTGGCCAGACCATCAGAAAACTTTCGCGAAAGGAGAGGGGCGAGGGAATAGCCCCCACCATCTGCTCCATGGTGATCGGGCCGAGACTACGTACCGAAGGCATCAGTAGTGTGGTGGTGGCGTCGGTATAGAGCTGACTTGGTGACAAACGGAGAAGGTTTAAGATCAGTTCCTTGTACCCGAGGTATTCCTGCTCTGAAATGTAATTGGGATTGGGCAGAAATGGTCGGATGGCCAGGTTCACCAGAATCGGGAAGAATACGGTAAAAAATAGCCAGATACCGATTGCGGTAAGTGCTGAAGTAGCCGGCTGACGAAAGCGGATCGACAACAGGATGGACACGCTCAACCAGAAAGCCACATACAGCACGCTGATCATGGTGAATCCGAGAATGCGTAACAATTCCTGCGGTTCTATCCGTACACCGGTGCCCATCAGTCCACCACCGATCATCAACATGACCAAAGCGACAAACAATGTACCCACAACGACCAATGGAGCAAGAAATTTGGCAAACAAAAGATTGTCGCGGTAAATCGGCTGCGCAAGCATCCGGGTAAGAGTACCGTTGTTGTATTCTGCATTGACGGCGTCAAAACCCAGCGCGATGCCCAATAATGGAGCCAGAAAGTTTAAAAAAACATGAAACGGTGGAATGGAATTATCCGTCGTGGTCAAAAGCTTGAGGTACAGAAATGACTGGTCGGGATCACGCATATCGCTGACAGCATCTTTCAGTCCCATGGAAGAGACATAAAGGGACGCCCCGAAAGTCAGCACAATAAGCAGGATCAGTATAATAAACCGCCAGCTGCGGATATGTGCAGCAATTTCCTTGCGGATTAGCACCTGCATGGGCGTGGAGAGCTTGCTATTGAAATCTTTTGAAGAAACCCCTGGATTTTTCATAGACAGTATGTGTTGTTATGCTATTCTCAAAATATGTATTGTAAATATCGTCGAGCTGGTAATCATTGCGACTTACGGAGACGATGTCGGCCCCCTTGTTGACCAGAATACGGACAGCAGCGGCAGTAGCATCGCTATCGGTTTTTAACTCGACCGAAAGCCCCTTTATGTTTATCTTGCGGAGTCCCGGCAGAGCTTTTAGGGCTTCTTCAACCAGCGGGCTATCTAGGGGCCGTTCGAGCGTAATGACCGTGCTGACACCTTCCTGTTGCTGCAGGTTCTGGGCCAGGCTTTCGATAGAGCCTTGGGTCAGCAGCTTACCGCCTACAAAAATGCCCACGCGGTCGCAGACACGCTGTACCTGATGGAGATGGTGCGAAGAAAGCAGTACGGTGAGGTTATGCTCGCTGCTGAGTTGTTTGATAAGCTCCAGAAATTCGTCAACACCTTTGGGATCTATACCCAGCGTAGGTTCGTCAAGAATAGCAACTTCAGGTGCTTTGATCAGCACTTCGGCCAGCCCTAAGCGCTGTTTCATCCCGCGGGAAAAAGAACCGGTTTTTTTATGCATGTCCTGTTCGAGTCCCACGACATGCAACATGTCTCTGGCGGAAGTATGTGCCAATGATTTGGTCAGCCCATTTAGTTCGGCTATGAAGCATAGGTTTTCCAGTGCCGTCATATCCGGATAGAAGCCAACATTGTCGGGTAGATAACCGACTTTGCGTTTTACGGCTATGGGGTTGCGAGTGGCATTATGACCACAGACATAGGCTGTACCGGCGCTTGGTTCGGTCAGACCGAGCATCATGAGGATGCTAGTAGTCTTTCCGGCACCATTGGGCCCCAGTAGTCCAAAGATTTCGCCGCGATAAATATGCAGATCCAACTTGTCTACAGCAGTGAATTTGCCGTAGGTTTTGGTCAGACCCGTCAATTGAATGATAGGATCCTTCATCGTAATTATATTTTTGTCCTACTTTTATCTACGCCCGTATTTGCGGATAAGATAATACACCAGTCCAATTGCCAATACGATGACCAATAAGCCGATCCAGCCTGAAAGCAAAGAGGTTTTGACGATCATACGGAATGAAATATCAGCATTGCTGTTGGAAGATTTGATCTCAAATTTAGTAGCATAATCTCCGGCGATGGTCTTATCGGGAACTTTTAGATTGACTTTGATATCGAGGGATTTTCCTGCTTCGAGCTGTTTGATATTTGCCGGATCGAAGGTCGCTTCCTAGCGGCTGGGTAATTGGGAGCTAAGTTCCAGTGCATTGAGCGGCAGTGTACCGGTATTTTTGACCTTGAGCAGGATTTCTTTATTGCTCCCTGAGACCACTTCGTCGCTGAGTCTGCCGCTGGGGGTGCTCAGCTCGAGCGCATAGGAGCCTTTGACCACTGCCTCCAGCTCAAGCTGTAGTGTATCTGTCGGGGATATGGCCCGCACAGGAATTTTATACTTTTCGGGCTTGGCATTGATCGGACAACTGATTTCAATGCTGATTTCCTGTACTTTATTGGGCTGCATCTGAAGGGAGGTCACTTGCGACCCTTCTACACGGTAGCTGATCTGCCATCCCTCGGGGAGCTGCGCGTTAAGGTTGTAGTTGACCAATTGAGCAGATCCATTACTCAAGGTCGTTGTATAACGAAATGGTTCATTGCTGGGGGCTTCAATATTGATCAGCCTCGCTTCAAAGCTAGATTTGAGCGGTTTCACGGTTTGCCCCGATAGGTAGAAACTGTTTGCCAGCACAATAAGTGCAATTAAAAATGGCTTGAAAGAAAAACGTCGGTCTGTTTTTGTAATTAGTAATTCTGTTAACATGATCCAATAACTAAAATTTATATTTAAATAGAATATTAGCTTTTAAAAAATGTCGGTTTTGGTATCAGATACCTCTTTGAAAAAACCGTTCCCAAATTAAAAATCAATTTGATAAAAATCAAGATTGAAAGAAAAAAAGGATTGTAAAAAAAATGTGTTTAAAATGGTTTGTAAGATGATAGGTTGCACCAAATGTTGAAGCTGCCTGCAGTCAGTCGAAATTCACGGCCCTAAAAGTCTTCTTAATGATGATCTTTGTGTTTTCTGCCAGTTCATCCAGTGTACAGTGTATTGATCTTAATTGTGTTTTTAAATTTTCGGTATCATTGAGGAGTAGATTGATGCGCAGTCGCCGGAGGTCGGAGGCCTGAGGATCCCCATGTAGTTCATCAAATAGTTCATGAACAATCTTTTCGCAGCTGTTCCGGTCAAAACTGGCGATAGTCATATAGCGTCCGCGGCAGTACATCTGCAATTCGATATAATAATTTGAGCGTTCCATATCCTGCATAATGAAAAAATAGGTTAGCCTCCGGGGAGACTAACCAAGTTAAAGTTGCTATTTGGATCTTTAAGATATTTCGATCAGCCGTGGTTCTTTTTGTTTGGCTTCTTCTTTTTTTGGTATCGTCAATCGCAGCATACCGTTTTCATAGCGTGCCCGGATATTGTCCTGATCGACCACTTCCTTTTGAAGCTCAAAACTACGCTGGAAGGACTGGTAGCTGAACTCGCGGCGTGTATAGTTATCCGTATGTTCTTCATTTTTTTCCTCTTTGGCAGAGGATATAGTCAATAGGTTGCTGTCGAGCGATACCTTGAAGTCGTCCTTGGTCATGCCCGGAGCTGCAACTTCAACTTCAAAGGTATCTCCGTTTTCCTTGATGTTGACCGCAGGCACTGTGGTGCTTGTGGACGAGTAATTTCTGTTGTCCCAGTTTAAAAGCTCGCGGTTAAAATTATCAAACATGGGCGAAAAAAGTGAAAAATTGTTCCAGTTTCTTTTTGCAAGTTTCATAGTAACCTCCTTTTAATGAAGTGTAACAATAAATTAAATCTGTCAGTCGGCCGACTGTATAAAATATCCCGCAAAAAAAATACCGTCCTTAAAAAACTGAAATTTTTTCACGAAAACTGTCAGATTTTACATGATAAATTGACAGCATCAATGCGATCAAACCTAGACTAGAGAGCAAAATAATACTATTCAATACGAATACATTCGAGTTAAATTGGGGATTGTTGTTTAGAATCTACTAAGGAATTAGGAGTACAGTGGATCATACAAAACCAAGTAGTGTGATTGCACCGGCGAGATTGATCTGTAGTCTACAAATTTATTATATTTGTTATATAAAATAGAGCGATGTCCAACTCCCGATTGAGTCTGATTTTTACCTGCCTGCATGTTTTGGGGGCCTTTCTGCTGTTCATGTATATTGAAGAGCTGAGTACGCTTAATCTGGGTGAGCTGGGGATCTTCTTCGTATTCGGTCTGGTTATAACCGCCCTTGTTTTTGCCATAAAATCAAGACGGACAACCCTGGGTATGCTGCTACTCTTTGCCAATAGTATCTTTCTGCTGATCTGGCTTGCGCTATTCTATTTTATGGCTACATTTACCTTTAAGGTCTAAAAGATCTACTGCTGACAATATTTTTTAACGGATAGCGAATTGTAAGCGATCCTGAACGGATATTAAAGCGGCCTTGCCGACATACGAACTATCCCTATCTTTACGGCCAAATAGATCATAAAAGAAAAAATGAACAGAAAAATAGTTACGTTGCTGTACCTCCTGATATTGACATGTTGTATGGGCAATCGCTTATTTGCGCAAAAATTCTACCCGACGAATTTCCTTCTCACATTTACCGATGAGGGGATTCCAGAAAATGAGATTGCCATATTACATCCGATCTATCTACCCTCTGCTGGATTTGAGCGGGTAGAGGATACGCTTTATATAAATAAGCAGAATAAAGAACAGGTCATGTTGTCCACCAGACAGTATGACAACAAAAATGAAGTGTTATTAACCTATCGTACTGTTGCTGACCTAAAAATTTTTAAGGAACGCTTGCAGGAGTATCAGCCTAAGCTAGAACAGACTGACGCGCATACGTACCAAGCGACGTTTAAAAATCTATTAATTAAGTTTATGATCGCGGAGGATACGGTAATAGACAATAAGCGGTTTCGTGACATAAAATTCCTACTGGTGTATGACAAAGGGCAAAAATTCCCATTTTCTTCGGACAATTGCACCTTTCCGATTACGGAGACCTATCCGTTCCAAAATACGACCTGGTATTTTTCGGCCAAATATAATCGTTCATTATCAAGTTCGGAGTCCAATGATATGCAACTGGTACTTGGTAAGGAAAAGACAGCCTACAAGATTGAATTCTTGGATGACATACATTTTAAAGTAACCTATACTGATCCAAAGAAAAAGGCGCATGTTTACCAGAGTACGTATAATAGTTATAAATCCGAAATCAGTTTTCATGCGAACAGTTATGAATGGGCGGACAAAGATAAAATGGGCAGGGCACTTGTAACCATGCCAGAGAAATATTCTGGGGCAGATTCTTTCTTCTATGATCCGAAGAATTTTGCCCGAGCTGCAGGTACGGCAAGGTACTTCAGGTTTATTTTTTCAAAATCCTATCGTTGGCTCTACCACATTGATGGAGGTTTAATGGAATTGAATACACAGGAATTCAAAGAACAGGGGGATACGAAGATGATGTCTGAAAGTATGCCTAGACGTGAAGATAGATAAGGATTCATAATGAAAAAGCTACTGTTTATTTGCAAACTGATTTTGCTCCTGTGTATTTCCTGTAAGCAGAAGGAATTTGATTTGGCGGATCTCCGTTTTCCAATCGACAAAAAACAGCTCAATATGCTGGGGGTAGAAACAGCACCTTACAAAACATATCTTGAAGATGAAACCATCAAATTTAGCAGTGATAGCAGTTCGGTCATGCGCTTTGGTGGAATCGGATTGGCCGGTAATCTCAGTCGATACGATAAGAATATCTATGCATCCAATACGGTGTATTTTTTGGAGGACCGCACAGATAAGACCATTCAGGCCTATAAAGTCACTATTGGTACGAGTGAAGAAACAGAACAATTGGAAAGCTATTTTGATAAGCAGTTTGGGAAAACGGACTTTTACTATAAAGACGAAGAGCTGAGTTGCAGAGTCTGGGAAAAAGAGGGGCTGTTATACTATCTTGGAATAAATTTCGATGTATATAACCCTGATCAAATAAAAAAGCACCGCAGAATAGCATTGCTGTTTGTGGTCAATAAAAGCAGTCAGACACTCATCAAAGAAGAAGCTCCCCAAGGTCATTATTTTCGGTTTTATCACTATTATCTGGAGGCAAAAGAGAAACCCGAATATAAAACACTTACCTATAGGCAGTATATGGAGTTAAAACAGCGTCAATATCAATCGGAAGGTCTTGAAACGATCTATATCGAGCATTATATCAAGCAATAGAAAACGCTTTTGTGTATTAAATTCGCTCGATAGCAGTAGAATGGGTGAAAGTAAATAGATAAATAGGCAAACTTTCTACACTAATTTATTGTCCTATAGGTATCCATAGTTTGGATAGCTTAGTTATAAAAGGTCAGGCTCCTATTGGTGTCCTGGCCTTTTTCTATTAAATCGGAAACTTTCCCTGTCGCCCGTTTGTTTAGCTATAAGAGGACGGCGCTGGTAGGAGTAGCGTCGATGCCTATGGCTTCGTCATGGGTTTTACGCATATAAAAAAGTAACAGTATGAGAAGGGAACAAATAGAACAATGGATTGCCGAGGGATATAATGTCCTGGAACATAAGAAACCCAAAGTCGTCCAGGGCGATATTTGGGAATATCTGAATAGTCACGATGGCCATGGTACAGATGTCTATGCGCTTTCCGAACTGGCGAAATGTGCCGACCACGAATTACATCAGATCGAATTGCGGAAATACGCTCAGGAATATGGACAATTGGGTGAAAAGCAGTTTCTGCGCAATGAGGCCATCCGAATGAAATCATTTGATAAATACGAAGCTTTCTTGCGTTTATTTTATCCGAATAGTGTTGAAAAAGAAGTTGAGGAAGCGAAATTTCTTGCCGAACGTGTGCGACAGGTAAGCAAAGCGGAAATGGAACAATGGGTAACGGCCAACCATATTAATGTACTGCTGTCCGATTTAAATTGTCTTGATGAAGATGCGATCCTGACGGGAATGGTGATACCTTCCGAAGAAGTGGTTAGCTATACTGATGGGGGACTGCAGGATACCATGGATTGCCACCTGACACCCATGGAGTTTTTTAGCCATGCAGACGCTGCGGTGTACTGGATTGATTCTAAAATAAAGTCCTAGATCGTTGCACTGCCCCAAATTTGGAAACTATCCGGCGGGCAGCGCATATTACAGGTTTTCAGTAGGGCGCTATGCCCCGCTTATTGGTCAGAAGGAATCTTCCGTAGATTTTCAAGCCATCGCTGCCTGTGGAAGCAGGAAGGTTTTATTTTTCTGTAACAGCGACTTTGTAGACGCCTTTTCCGGGGCAATGAAAATAGTTTTTGTCCTTGCTGATCAGATAACATTCATCGGTATATTTAAATTTAAGACCGCCAATGGTATAATAGTATAAGTAATGCGGGCTCGGGAGTTTTCCATTTGACCACTTGTAGCGGATTTTATCTTCAAACTCTGGTAGCTTTCCATTGTGAAAATTGGGTAAATCATCGAATGGTGTAAAATTTTGCTTGTCAGCTGCAGTAGCGGATATCCAATCTTTATCATAGTCCGGAAAAGGCAAGATATTGTTACTAAATAATACATCGCCCCTTGCATTGATCTGAAGGTTATCCTTGGCAGAGAATTCTCCAGCAAGATAGGTCTTTTGACTTTCAAAATTTTTAATCGAAAATTCTCTTCTTAGCTCATAACGGATATCTTTTTTGTCATTAGGGCCAGCGGGATGTTGATCTTTCTCTTCTTTATAAATTTTTTTTGAGGAAAAGAGCATGGAGTCGTTGATAATGGTGATAGTGGTCGCATCATCGGTATTTTCTTCAAGGACTTTGATTTTACCAGAGTTGACCAGCTCGTCTAAGGTAGGGACATCGGGATGCTTATCTTGCTGTGTACAGGATAGAAACGAAAGTAGGGACAGCAATAGAAAATTCAGTTTAAAAGGAGGTGTTTTCATATGCTCTTATACAATCTGAATGTTGGATATATTTTAATTTGTAAGCGCTAATCTGTTCTTTGCTCCCTGTTGATCCGTGCTGTAGAACGTACCGTTTTCGATCCATAGTGCATACATCTTTCCTTGATCGGAATTCGTTTTGTGGTCAAGGTCGATATCGATGACCTTCCCTTGGTAGAGGGACTTGATTTGATCGACAATCGTATGGCCAACGATCATGTTACTGACCCTGAATCTGGTCAATGTATTTTCGATATCCTGTTGTGATTCCTCCTCGGTCGATATACCCCGATACCAGATCGGACTTTCATTGCCGATAAAGAGATCCTGGGCCTGCTCGCCTTTTTTAAAGGTTTTGTCGATACCCGCCCGCACATTTTCGTTGATCTGCTGGATCGTGTACTCCTCGGGGAAATCTTTTCGGATTCCGGCATGGACAAATAGTAGATCGCCGATTTTTTCTACGGCATTCTTTGTTCGCAGCCAGCGTCCAAGCGCCGATTCTTTTGCGTACCATTCTGCATAAGGAAGTTTTAACGTATCGGCATTATGCTCATATTTGTCACGGACATATTTTAGCTGCCCTTTGAGGTTCATCATCTCATGGTTGCCAAGTATAAAATGAACTTTACCGCCCTGTTTTTCGGCCTCATTTTCCAGTTTGTAAATCAACCAGAGACATTCAGTCACTTGAAGTCCACGGTCAAAAAAATCGCCGTTCAGGACAAGATGATTTGCCCCGAATGTCCAGTTAAATTGGCTATCGATGACTCCATTGCCCTGTAAAATAGATTTAAATCCTTTGAAATTACCCTCGATGTCGGATAGTGCCAATATCTTTGCCGGACGGGAATATTCACTGGGTTGTACTTGAACGCTTTTGTTCAGCAGGAAGCGGAATCGGTCACCCGTTTCGTCGACATAGCATTGTAGGCTGTCATTTTCGCTTATCTCAGCAACAGACGCTGTAAATCCCGTTGTCGAAGGAACCACTTGGTAATTTAAAATCTTGCCATCACGATAGATAATGATCGGGCCGTCGGCACTGACTGTCGAACTGTCTTCATCCGTGGCGCCATGTTTGATGGACCAGCCCGGAAAGATATAAAGCCGCTGGATAATTTCAAAGTTTAATAACAATGCGCCGATACCAAAATAAAGTACGATGATAGCACATGCGTAAATGAAGATTTTTTTAAGTTTCATAAAATAGGTTAACGTAGAATGGAGCTAATATTGCTTTTACTTCCGCTGGATATAGCTCCATTTTTTTTTGAATATTAATGCTTTTCCTTCTGAAAAGTTCATTGCTAGGTCATAAATTGGTGGAAACACCCATTCGCCATTGGTATTGATATAACCATATTGTGGTCGTGTATAGTTGCGGGTGCTGTCAGTGACTTCAATGCTGGCAACAGCCAGACCTTCGCTGAAACCTGAGGTTTCTTTAAATCTAAAATCGATGACCAGTTTCCCTTCTTTATCGATATAACCTTCTTTGTAATCATCATTTGACACAGCGGCTAATCCATTGGAGAAGTCATCGGCATACTGAAATATCGGTTTGATTTTGACATTGCCGGCTGTATCGAGAAAACCATAGCGCTGTGTATGCTCATCCTTGTAGCTGACCAGCCCCTCCGATACATTGGAAAGTTCGGGATGTTTGGGCTCGATCACAAAATTGCCTTTGGTATCAATCAGCCCCCATGGGCCATCTTCTGTTTTTTTAGCCCGAGCAAAGCCTTCCTGAAACTCTTCTATATCAGCAAACTCTAGCGGAATGACCTGCTGGCCTTTTTTGTCGATTGCGCCAAATTTTTTCATGTCCGAGACAATAGCAATATTATGCCCAAAAGGGAATATGATGTGGTATTTCTTATCTATGGGTATGACTTCCTTACCGTCACGGTCTATAAAACCACGAAATCCACTACGTACGACAAAAGCCAGGGATTCAGAAAAGTAATCGTGGACGTAGGAATAGATCGTGTCGATGACCAGTTTACCGGATAGGTCAATAAAGCCATACTTCTCACGTCTGGAGTAGATTTTGGCTCTCCCTTGCCTAAAACTACCCGGCATTTCCGAGGTACGTTTGAATTTGAAAGGGAGCAGATTTCCATTGGTATCTATATATTGATACTGCTCATTGATATTGACCAATGCTCTCCCTTCCGAGAAAGGGTAAGCCGCATCTACAATAAGGTTATTGAATGGAAGCAGTATATCTTTTTCGGTACTGATCTCATATTCTTTTTCTGTCCGGGGCTGCCCCTGGAAGACGATTTTTACTGCTGGGGCAGTCGCATGTTCTTTCTTTGTTTGTTGACATTGCACCTGTATGCATGCCAGTAGAAGCAAGGGAAAGATAAACGTTATCTTCATTTTTATCGGTCATGTAAAAAATCTGCCCTAAAAATAATGCTTCTCCGGTGTATTATCCAGTACCATTTACAATGCGTCAGGTAAAACGCGAATTGTAAATGGTACATTCATTTGGTCTTTATTCAGCTGGGTACTGCTGTGGCGGGGTGAGCTCAATAAATTAATAACCCGGATTTTGAGTCAATAGCGCATTTTGATGCAATTGTACTTCCGGAATCGGTAGTAATAATTTGTTTTTATCAATTGAAAGCTCAAGTTCTGCCCGCTGTACGCGTTTGAGTGCAGCAAAATACAGCCCCTCATTTTTCATGTCCTGACCATAAACATCGGCAATTGCAAGCCATACAGATGGACCGGAAGTGATCAGCTCCGTAGAACCATTTCTTTTACGAATTTGATTAAACTGCTGCAGCGAGCTCAATGTGTTTCCGAGATGGTAATCGACTTCACTGCTTATTAATAAAACCTCCGAATAACGGACGATATGATGAATACGGCCTTTGGAATACCAGGCGGCGTTGTCATTACGGGGAATGCTACCCACAGCCTCAAAATCCCAGCTCAATATTCCTTCAGGGGCCAGTGAACTATGAACTTTAAAGGGAGCAGCAAGGCTGTATAAGCCGGATTGCATGAGACGGTCTAATTGGACTCTGGCTTCGGCATACAAGCCCTGATCGCGGAGAAGGCGGGCCAGCACAGTAGCTCCAAGGCCATAGTCTG
>Ga0213829_1000552_pt1 | contig 34345 bp, 35 predicted proteins | sample MC6MC0896MG_FD_180665 | JGI IMG/M metagenome (GOLD analysis project Ga0213829, IMG submission 180665) | Enriched soil aggregate microbial communities from Iowa State University, Ames, United States - MC6-MC0896-MG | ecosystem: Environmental > Terrestrial > Soil > Unclassified | place: USA: Iowa...
GTTCAACTTCAAGGAAGCGTCGGCGGTTTTCGTGGTGAACATCCGGTGCGGTTTGCTGGGTTTCATCATGGGCGTGTTGCCGGGTGCCGGCGCGACGCTGGCCAGTGCGGTGGCCTACATGACCGAGAAACGTATCGCCGGCGCCAAGGGCACGTTCGGACAAGGTGACATGCGTGGCCTCGCGGCTCCGGAAACCGCCATCGGTGGCGCCGCCTGCGGTGCACTGGTGCCGATGCTGACCCTGGGCGTTCCGGGTTCGGGTACCACGGCGGTGATGATCGGCGCGCTGTCGCTGTACAACATCACGCCTGGCCCGCTGTTGTTCCAGCAGCAACCGGACATCGTCTGGGGCCTGATCGCGTCGTTGTTCGTCGCCAACGTGATGCTGGTGATCCTCAACATTCCAATGATCCGCATCTTTACCCGCATCCTCGCCGTACCGAACTGGGCCCTGGTGCCGGTGATCGCGATCATCACCGGAATCGGTGTCTACGCGGTGCATGCCACTACCTTCGACCTGTTCCTGATGATCGCCATCGGTATCTTCGGCTACATCCTGCGCAAGCTGGATTTCCCGTTGTCGCCGGTACTGCTGGGCTTCATCCTCGGCGGTCTGATGGAACAGAACCTGCGTCGCGCGCTGTCGATCTCCAACGGTGCGCTGGAAATCCTCTGGTCGAGCCCTATCACGTTCGGTTGTTGGGTACTGACTGCAATCATGTTGCTGATGCCGCTGCTGCGAATCTGGCGCAAACGTTCAGTCGCCCGGCGCGCGCTCGCCGATGTCTGATCGAATTCCGTTCAAAGCCTGGTGGGGAACCCCGCTGGTCGGTCTGCTCGGCGGCTACCTCGCCAGCCAGATCGGCTGGCCGCTGCCGTGGATGGTCGGCTCGTTGCTGGCGATCATCCTGGTGCGGTGCCTGACCCCTTGGCAACTGGCGGAAATCCCTGGCGGACGCAAGGTCGGCCAGTGGATCATCGGCATCGGTATCGGCCTGCACTTCACCCCGGTGGTGATGGAGCAGGTGCTGAGTCACTTCGGTTTGATCTTCTTCGGTGCGTTGATCACCAGCCTGTCGGCGGTGGTCGGGGTCTGGTTGATGCGGCGCACCGGCGAGGATCGCGCCACGGCGTTCTTTTCCAGCATGCCCGGCGGCTCCGGGGAGATGGTCAACCTCGGCGCGCGTAATGGCGCTGTGCTCAGCCGCGTCGCGGCGGGGCAAAGCCTGCGGGTGTTGGTGGTGGTGCTGTGCGTGCCGGCTGCGTTCAAGTATTTGCTGGGCGACGGTGCGCCGGTGTTCCATCCGAGCGCCGTCGACTGGCGGTGGCTGGCCCTGTTATTACCGGCAGGCGCAGTGGCGGCGTGGCTGTGGGAGCGTCTTCGGCAACCCAATCCATGGCTGTTCGGGCCGTTGCTGGTCAGCGCGGCGGTGAGCATCGGTTGGGATCTGCACATCGGCTTGCCCAATGGCGGCAGCCAGATCGGTCAATGGCTGATCGGCAGCGGGTTGGGATGTCACTTCAATCGGCAGTTTTTCCGTCGCGCACCGTCGTTCATGGGCCGGACGCTGATCGGCACTGCGTTGACCATGTTGATCGCTGCGCTGGCGGCGCTGGGGCTGAGTGCGCTGACCCATCTGGATCTGCGTTCGCTGACCCTGGGCATGATGCCCGGCGGGATTGCGGAGATGAGCCTCACCGCTGAGACCCTGCAACTGTCGGTGCCGTTGGTGACGGCGATGCAGGTGATGCGGTTGTTGTTTGTGTTGTTTCTGGCGGAGCCGTTGTTCAGGTATTGGGACCGTCGGCCGGATTCTGTCTGATAGACCGAATCGCCTGCTTCGCGAGCAAGCCCGCTCCCACATTTTGTCCGCGTTCTCGCTGTGGAATGCGGTCAAAATGTGGGAGCGGGCTTGCTCGCGAAGGGGCCCTTACTGCCAACGCGTCAAATGGGCGGCAACCGCCACTCGATCGGCGTCTCGCCATTCTGCTCCAGAAACTTGTTGGTCCGGCTGAAGTGCCCACAGCCGAGAAAACCGCGATAAGCGGACAACGGTGACGGATGCACCGACGTCAGCACCAGGTGCTTGGTGGCATCGATCAGTTTCTGTTTGCTCTGGGCATGCGCACCCCACAGCAGGAACACCAGATGCGGCTGGTGCTCGCTGACCACTTCGATGATCCGATCGGTAAAATGCTGCCAGCCCTTGCCGGCATGGGCGTTGGCGGTGGCGCGCTCCACGGTCATGGTGGTGTTGATCATCAGCACCCCCTGATCGGCCCAGCTCTGCAGGCAACCGTGACTCGGGATATCGATGTTCAGGTCGCGCTTCAACTCTTTATAGATGTTCACCAGCGACGGCGGCGCCGGCACCCCCGGCTGCACCGAGAAGCACAGGCCGTGGGCCTGGCCCGGGCCGTGATACGGGTCCTGGCCGAGGATGACCACCTTGACCTTCTCCAGCGGCGTCGAGTTGAGCGCGTTGAAAATCATCGGGCCCGGTGGATAGATCTCCTTGCCCGCCGCGCGCTCCTGTTGCAGGAAGTTGCGCAACTCTGCCATGTAAGGCTGGTCGAATTCCGCACGCAGTGCCTCCTTCCAGCTCGGTTCGAGTTTGATACGGTCGTCAGCAGTCATGGTTATATCCGGCAAAAACAATGGGGCGAACCCTAGGAAAGCCGACCATGCTTGTCAATTGATCTGACGCAGATCCGGCACTTTCCTGAACAGCGATCATACTGAACGCTCAAATTCCCGATCGAGGTCACGATGAATCTGCACTTCGAAGAACTCACCGGCACCGACGGCGCACGCATCGGCGTTGCCAGCCTGGATGCCGAAAAGTCACTCAACGCCCTGTCCCTGCCAATGATAAACGCCCTGCGCGATCAACTGGAGGCTTGGGCCAAGGAACCGCAAATCGTCTGTGTCGTGTTGCGCGGCAATGGCACCAAGGCCTTTTGCGCCGGTGGCGAGGTCCGCAGCCTGGTGGAAGCCTGTCGCGCTCACCCGGGTGAAGTGCCGCCCCTTGCCGCGCACTTCTTTGCGGCGGAATATCGCCTGGACTACATGTTGCACACCTACCCCAAACCACTGATCTGCTGGGGACATGGCTACGTGCTCGGCGGCGGCATGGGGCTGTTGCAAGGCGCGAGTATCCGGATAGTCACGCCGAGCAGCCGCCTGGCGATGCCTGAAATCAGTATCGGCCTGTACCCGGATGTCGGCGCCAGTTGGTTCCTGTCGCGGCTGCCCGGCAAGCTTGGTTTGTTTCTCGGCCTGACCGGCGCCCAGATGAACGGTCGCGATGCGATCGACCTGGACCTGGCGGACCGTTTCCTGCTCGATGAACAGCAGGAAGAGCTGTTTGAAGGCTTGCTGCAGTTGAACTGGCAGGAACAGACGGCCATGCAACTCAACAGTCTGCTCAAGGCCTTGCAGCAGGAAGCGGTCGCGCAGATGCCCGAAGCCCAGTGGTTGCCGCGTCGTCAGCAGATCGACGAGTTGCTGGACGTCAGTGACGTGTGCTGTGCCTGGAAAGCCATCAGTCTGCAGCGCGACAGCACCGACCTGCTACTCAGTCGAGCAGCGAAAACCATGAGCGAAGGCTCGCCCGTGACCGCTCATCTGGTGTGGGAACAGATCGCCCGCGCCCGGCATATGTCACTGGCTCAGGTTTTCCAGATGGAATACACCATGAGCCTCAACTGCTGTCGTCATCCGGAATTCAGCGAAGGGGTGCGGGCGCGGCTGATCGACAAGGATCAGAAACCGCACTGGCACTGGCCGGACATCAACAATGTGCCTGATGCGGTGGTGGAAGCGCATTTTCAAAAGGCTTGGGAAGGCCGGCATCCCTTGGCAGATCTGTAGGAACGCCAAACAACTGTGGGAGAAGAGCAAATGTGGGAGCGGGCTTGCTCGCGAAGAGGGAGTGTCGGATGACATTAATGCCGTCTGACACACCGCCTTCGCGAGCAAGCCCGCTCCCACAGTAATTGCGTTTAACGTCTATTAACGGTGACCACCCCGGTCACCGCGATCGCCGCGGCCGACGTGGTCGCCTCTCCCGCCTCGATTGTCGCGCCCGCCACGGCTGCGATTGTCGTTGTCCCGACCGCCACGGTCGCGTCCATCCCAGCCACCACGGCTGTGCCCATCCCAACCGCGATTCTGATGAGCCCGGTAGTCGGCTCGTGGCGCCGACTGGTAATAACGCGGTGCTGGCTGATACACCCGCGGCTGGTGGTAATACCGCGGCGATGGCTGATAGTACCGTGCAGGTGGCGAATAATACCTGCGCGGCGCCGTGTAATAACCGCCGTTGGAGCCGTTGGAATAGTAAGGCCCGCCACCGGAGTAATACGGTGAAGGGGATGTGTAGACCTCGGACCGGTAGTAGCTGGCTCCTCCATCGGAATAGGGCACGCACGCACCAAGAAACAATCCCGATAGAGCAATCAGCAGAATCTGGAAGAGCTGTTTTCGACAGAGCATGGCGGCCTCCTGGACCGCGAGTGAGCCACACCAGCGACGCTGGCAGGCGACAGTCAATTATTCGGTGACTGTCGATAGATCAGACATCGAATTTGAAATCTGGTGCGTTTATGAAACACATTGAAACAAGTAGCCGATGAAAGGTTTTTCATCTATGACCTGCAGATCAATGGTGCCAGCGGTGATAGCCACCCCGGTAATAATGCGGACCATGGCCGCCGAAATACCAATAGCGATAGCCACCGTAGAGGCGCGGATCGTAATAACCAGGTGCGTAGTAAGGCGAGCGGTAACCGGGGTAGTAATAAGGAGCCGGATACACATCGGCCCCACCTGTGTAGTAGTAACAGCCAGACAGGCCGAACCCTAGCAACGCACTCAACAGTATTGGTCGGAGCTTTTTGTGAAAGATCATGACGGCCTCCGGGAAGAACCGCGACAACACTCATATTGTTTGACTTGAAAACCTGAACCGAGTGCGCCCCGCCAAGAACCTTCAGATCAGCGGCCCATATGTTCCATTGCAGTGCACTCACGCACCATCGCAAGGCAATCCCCCGCCCTTTCCTACCGCGTCCGTTGCTGCGTATTGCGGTCTAGAGCGCTCCAGCCAACTTGGCACGTCTCTCGCTTTAGCAAAGACGTGCAGGAGTCATCACAGGTTCGCGGCACCACAATTTGCAATGGCTGACTAGGGTTCCGGCTCGCTAAGGCGAGTGGCTGGTCCGAGAGTTGGCGACCTCCAGTTGAGGTTACACGGCGGGACAAAAGCCCGGGAGACAAGCCACCGTTCGCGGTGCCGCGTTGACTCCTGCCCGCCCCTGATCAACTGGAGAACCATCCCATGTCCCGACTTCGATTACCCGCCCTGCTCGCCGCCGCCTTCGCCGCCTTCATGAGCGTCTCGTCCCAGGCCGCCCAGAAAGATCACTTCAGCGTCTGCTGGACCATCTACGCCGGCTGGATGCCCTGGGAATACGCCGGCAGCCAAGGCATCGTCGACAAATGGGCGAAAAAGTACGGCATCCAGATCGATGTGGTGCAGCTCAACGATTACGTCGAATCGATCAATCAATACACCGCTGGCCAGTTCGACGGTTGCACCATGACCAACATGGACGCACTGACCATTCCGGCGGCCGGTGGCGTCGACAGCACCGCACTGATCGTCAGCGACTTTTCCAATGGCAACGACGGCATCGTGCTCAAGGGCAACGGCAAGAAAGTCGGTGACCTCAAAGGCATGGACGTCAATCTGGTGGAGTTGTCGGTGTCCCACTACCTGCTGGCCCGGGCCCTGGATTCGGTGGACCTCACCGAGAAAGACCTGAAAGTGGTCAACACCTCCGACGCCGACATCTCGGCCGCCTTCAACACCGATCAAGTCAACGCTGTCACCACCTGGAACCCGATGCTGTCGGACATCAAGGCCAAGCCCGGCGTGACCGAAGTCTTCAACTCCAGCCAGATCCCCGGCGAAATCATGGACATGATGGTGGTCAACAGCGCCACCCTCAAAGACAACCCGGCCCTGGGCAAGGCACTCACCGGCGCCTGGTTCGAAGTGGTCGAGTTGATGAACGCGAAAAACGCCGCCAGCAAAGCCGCCCTGGAGCACATGGCCAAAGCCTCTGGCACTGATCTGGCGGGTTTCCAGGCGCAACTCGACACCACCCGATTGTTCGCCACGCCCAAAGAAGCCCTCGTGTTTGCCACCAGCAAGCAACTGCCGGAAACCATGCGCAAGGTCGCCGAGTTTTCCTTCCAGCATGGCTTGCTCGGTGAAGGCGCCAAGGACACCAGCGCCGTCGGCATGGCCTTCGCCAACGGCGTCACCAGCGGCGACAAGGGCAACCTCAAGCTGCGCTTCGACCCGACCTTCGTGCAGATGGCTGCCGACGCCAAGCTGTAAACAGGAGGACTGGCCATGCGCCTGATCAATCGCCACCCGGATCGCCCGAGTCGCCTGCTGTTGGTGATCCTGCCGTTCGCCCTGGTGCTGTTCGCCTACTTCATGGGTTCGGCCGAGCGGCTGACGGACAATCCCAACGACAAGCTGCTGCCCAGCGCGGTGCAGATGGGCGACGCAGTGAAACGCCTGGCGTTCACCGCCGATACCCGCACCGGTGATTACCTGCTCTGGCAAGACACTGCGTCCAGCCTGCGCCGGCTGGCCATCGGCCTGGGCATCAGCGCGTTGGCCGGACTGTGCCTGGGCATCGCCGCCGGGACCCTGCCGCTGTTCGGCGCGCCGTTGTCGCCGTTGTTGACGGTGCTGTCGATGGTGCCGCCGCTGGCGATCCTGCCGATTCTGTTCATCGTGTTCGGACTGGGGGAGTTGTCGAAAGTGATGCTGATCGTGATCGGCATCACCCCGTGCCTGGCGCGGGATCTGGAACAGCGTGCCCGGGAGATTCCGGTCGAGTTGCTGATCAAGGCCCAGACGCTCGGGGCTTCGACCTGGACCTTGATGCTGAGGGTGGTGCTGCCGCAATTGTTGCCGCGCCTGTTGATTTCCCTACGACTCATGCTCGGCTCGGCCTGGTTGTTCCTGATTGCCGCCGAAGCCATCGCCTCCACCGACGGCCTTGGTTACCGGATTTTCCTGGTGCGCCGGTACCTGGCGATGGACGTGATTTTGCCCTACGTGGTGTGGATAACCCTGCTCGCCTGGCTGATGGACTGGGGCCTCAAGCGCCTGACCCGACGGGCCTTCCCCTGGTACGAAGGTGCCCCTAAATGAGTGATGAAGGAGCGCGGGCATGAGTTTTATCACGGTAAAAAACGTCTGGCAGCAATACGCCGATCAGGTGGTGCTCGAAGGGCTGAATCTGAATGTCAACGAGGGTGAGTTCTGCACGCTGGTCGGTGCTTCCGGTTGCGGCAAATCGACCTTCTTGCGCCTGCTGCTTGGCCAGGAACGCGCCAGTCGCGGCGAGATTCTGCTCGATGGCCAGGCGTTGGCCGGCGAGCCGGATGCCAGCCGTGGCGTGGTCTTCCAGCGCTATTCGGTGTTCCCGCACCTGAGCGTGCTGGACAACGTCGCCCTCGGTCTCGAACTGCCGCGTTCGCCATGGCTCGGGCGGTTATTCGGCAGCGCTAAAAAAGACGCACGAGAACAGGCCTCGGTGCTGCTGCACAAGGTCGGCCTCGGCCATTCGCGGGACAAGTACCCGGCGCAGTTGTCGGGCGGCATGCAGCAACGGCTAGCCATCGCCCAGGCGCTGATCATGAAGCCCCGGGTGCTGCTGCTCGACGAACCGTTCGGCGCCCTCGATCCAGGCATCCGCAAGGACATGCACGGCCTGCTGCTGGAGCTGTGGCGCGAGACGCAACTGACGGTGTTCATGGTCACCCACGACCTGTCCGAAGGCTTCAGCCTCGGCACGCGCCTGCTGGTGTTCGACAAGGTACGCCTCGACCCGCACGCACCCGGCGCCTATGGCGCGCGCATCACCTACGACATCCCTTTGAACAGCGACCGCCGCATCAATCGTGCGGCCGTCGACGCCCTGCCGGCTCAGTTGGCGGGCACGCTTCGTATCGCTTAGAGGAATTTTGAAATGACTGATTCGACCCGACTGTTCCCGCCCTTCGCCGAAGAAATGCTCCCCGGCGGCGGTCATCGTTCTTTCGTATTGAAGCGCGGCCAGTTGCTGCGACTGACCGACTTGCGCGGTGGCGCCAACGTCAGCCTGACGCTGCTCAATGCCAACGAAAAAACCGAGCGCCTGAACCTGCCCGACAGCCTCAAATGCCAGCACACCGCCAAGCTCACCACGGGCCATTGCCTGTACTCGGACATGGGACGGGTGCTGGCTGCCATCACTGCCGACACCTGCGGCTGGAGCGACAGCCTTGGCGGCGTACTGTGCGCTGAAGAGGTCGCGCAAAAATACGGTCAGGGCCGCTATCAGGAACTGCGCAACGGTTTCTTCCGCAACGGCACCGACAACCTGTTGGTGGAACTGGGCAAGTGGGGGCTGGGCTTGTCCGATCTGTTGATGACGCTCAATTTGTTCAGCCGGGTGGACGTCGATGAAGCCGGACGTTTCCACTTCGTCGAAGGCAACTCCAGGGCCGGCGATTACATCGAGTTGTATGCGCCAATGGACACGCTGGTGGTGCTCACCGCCCTGCAGCACCCGATGGACCCGTCGCCGCAATACGCCCCCCAACCCCTGAAGCTCAGCTGGATGAACGCCGACGCCAGCGTCGCCGAACACTGCCGCACCTCGCGCCCGGAAAACGAGCGCGGCTTCATCAACACCGACCGCCTGTTCGCCTGAGGATCGCTGCCATGTCACTCGCCATCGCTACCGCTACCGCTTCTGATGACAATGCCGCAAACAGGCAGCCAGACACCGCGGTTTACCGCGCCACCATTCCCGCCGGCGAACCCTGGCTGCTGGAGGTCAAGGCCGGCCAGACCTTGCGCATTCTCGACCTGGAAGGCAACCAGGCGATCGATACCCTGTTCTACAGCGTCGCCAACCCCAAGGAACGCTACGACGTGCAACGCACCCTGCGCCGGCAGAACAGTGTCTACCTGAGCACCGGCAGCGTGCTCTATTCCAACCTCGGCCAACCGATGCTGACCCTTGTCGCCGACACCTGTGGCCGGCATGACACCCTCGGCGGTGCCTGCGCCCAGGAGAGCAACACAGTGCGTTACTCGCTGGAGAAACGCTACATGCACAGCTGTCGCGACAACTACCTGCGCGCTTGCGTCCACGACGGGCGACTGGGTAAGGGCGATATAGGACCGAACATCAACTTCTTCATGAACGTGCCGGTCACTGCGGATGGCGGGTTGACTTTTGCAGATGGGATTTCGGCACCAGGCAAGTACGTCGACCTGCGGGCGGAGATGGACGTGATCGTACTGATTTCCAATTGTCCGCAACTGAATAACCCGTGCAACGCCTACAACCCTACGCCGGCGGAGGTGTTGGTATGGAACTGAAATGGGCGCGGTTGCGGCGGTGGTTGCTTGCCCTGTGTCAGGCCCGTTCAAGCCAATGCCTAAAACCTCCAGAACACCACTAAACCCTGTGGGAGCGAGCTTGCTCGCGATAACGGTGTGTCAGGCGACATTTCTGTTGAATGTGCCGGCCCCTTCGCTGCGGTGCGGCGGTCCGACAAGCCAGCTCCTGCAAGGTCAGCAGTGATTTCAAGATTAGGGATTCTGCCGCCGGGGACGACCCCGGCGCCCATCGAAAAACTGCGGGACGGCCCGCAACCCAGGTCGAGGCTGATGCGTTATCGCCTCCGGGGATTTTGCCATGTTCGAAAAAGTCCTGATTGCCAACCGTGGCGCCATCGCCTGCCGCATCCTGCGCACCCTGCACCAATTGCAGGTCCAGGGTGTCGCCGTCTATTCCGAAGCCGATGCCGCCAGCCTGCACATCCAGCAGGCCGACGAAGCCCACAGCTTGGGTGACGGCGCTGCGGCCGGCACCTATCTGATGGTCGACAAGCTGCTCGCCATCGCCAGATCCACCGGCGCCACGGCAATTCATCCCGGCTACGGTTTTCTCTCGGAAAACGCCGCGTTCGCCGAAGCCTGCGAAGCGGCCGGTATCGCCTTCATCGGCCCGACGCCGCAACAACTGCGCGTGTTTGGCCTGAAGCACACCGCCCGCGCCCTGGCCAGGCAATACGGGGTGCCGCTGCTCGAAGGCACCGAGCTGCTCGACAGCCTCGACGCCGCCCTGATTGCCGGGGAACAGGTCGGTTACCCGGTGATGCTCAAAAGCACCGCCGGTGGTGGCGGTATTGGCATGCGCGTGTGCCGCAGCGCGGCGGAACTGATTGAATCCTTTGAAGCGGTCAAACGCCTCGGCCAGAACAATTTCAGCGACGCCGGGGTGTTCATCGAGAAGTACATCCAGCGTGCCCGGCATCTGGAAGTCCAGGTGTTCGGCGACGGTCACGGTGAAGTGATTGCCCTGGGTGTACGGGACTGCTCGGTACAACGCCGTAACCAGAAAGTCCTCGAAGAAACTCCGGCGCCAAACCTGCCCGACGGCATGGCCGAAGCGCTTTGTGCGGCGGCGATCAAACTGGCGCAAGCGGTGAACTACCGCAGTGCCGGGACTGTGGAATTCGTCTTCGACAGTGAAGATCAACGCTTCTACTTTCTGGAAGTGAACACCCGCTTGCAGGTGGAGCACGGCGTCACCGAGCAAGTGTGGGGCGTGGACCTGGTGCGCTGGATGGTGCAACTGGCGGCCGGTGATCTACCACCGTTGAGCGAGTTGAGCCGAGGGTTGAACGCTTGCGGTCATGCGATTCAGGCGCGGCTGTATGCCGAAGATCCGGGCCGGGATTTTCAACCGAGCCCCGGCCTGCTCACGGCCGTGGATTTCCCGGTCGCCGATGGCAAACATTTACGGATCGACACCTGGGTCGAGGCCGGTTGCGAGATCCCGCCCTACTTCGATCCGATGATCGCCAAGCTCATCAGTTGGGCGCCAAGCCGCGAGCAGGCCCGCGCCGATCTGCACCAGGCCTTGGGCGACAGCCTGCTCTACGGGGTGGAGACCAATCGCGATTACCTGCGCCAGATTCTGCTCGATGCCCCCTTCGCCAGCGGCCAGGCGTGGACCCGGTGCCTGGAAGGCTTGGTCTATCGGGCCAACACCTTCGAAGTGCTCAGCGCCGGCACCCAGACCAGCGTTCAGGATTATCCCGGACGCCTCGGCTACTGGGCAGTGGGCGTGCCGCCTTCGGGACCGATGGACAGCCGCGCGTTGCGCCTGGGCAACCTGTTGCTGGGCAACGACGAAGGTGCGGCAGCGCTGGAAATCACCATGAGCGGCCCGTTGCTGCGCTTCAATTGCGAGGCGGTGGTAGCGGTGACCGGGGCGGTGATTCCACTGACATTGAACGGTGAAGCCGTAGCGATGAATACGGCGTTGCGGATTCCGGCAGGCGCCACGTTAAGCCTCGGCACGATTGCCGGGGCTGGTGCCCGCAGCTATCTGTGCCTTCGCGGCGGTCTGCAAGTGCCAGATTATCTGGGCAGCAAAAGTACCTTCACCCTGGGTCAGTTCGGGGGGCATGCCGGCCGAGCATTGCGCGCCGGGGATGTGCTGCATGTTCCGGCCTTGAATGACGTTGACGCTGGGCAACAACTGACTGACGAGCAGGTCGCCGAGTTGCCCGCCGTACGGCAAATCCGGGTGATCTACGGCCCCCATGGCGCGCCGGAATACTTCACCGAAAACTACATCGCCACCTTCTTCGCCACCCAGTGGGAAGTGCATTTCAACTCCAGCCGTACCGGCGTGCGATTGATCGGGCCGAAGCCGGAATGGGTCCGCGCCGACGGTGGTGAGGCGGGATTGCATCCGTCGAATATTCATGACAATCCTTACGCCATCGGCGCGGTGGATTTCACCGGAGACATGCCGGTGATCCTCGGCCCCGACGGCCCGAGCCTGGGTGGGTTCGTCTGCCCCGTGACGGTGATCGAGGCAGATCTTTGGCAGCTGGGGCAGCTCAAGGCTGGCGATAAAGTGCAGTTCCTCCCCGTCGACCTGAAGACCGCCCGCAACCTCGCCCTGAAATGGAATACCTGTAGGAGCTGGCTTGCCAGCGAAGAAGTTGACGCGGTGTCTGTCAGGGCCCCTTCGCTGGCAAGCCAGCTCCTACAGGGGGTTGTGTCGCCTGTGGTATTGGATTTGGGTCAGGGGGATACGCGGCTGGTCGCAAGATTGTCCGGCGACACTCATCTGCTGCTGGAAATCGGCGCCCCGGAACTGGATCTGGTCCTGCGCTTCCGCGCCCACGCCCTGATGCAAGCCCTGGAAAGCAAGCACCTCCACGGCGTCATCGACCTCACCCCAGGCATCCGCTCACTGCAAGTGCACTACCACCCCGAACAACTGCCGCTGACCGATCTGCTCGGCATCGTCGCCGGCGAATGGGACGCGGTGTGCGCCGCCAGGGACCTGCAAGTGCCCTCGCGCATCGTCCACCTGCCATTGTCCTGGGACGACCCGGCCTGTCAGTTGGCGATCGAGAAATACATGACCACCGTGCGCAAGGACGCGCCCTGGTGCCCAAGCAATCTGGAGTTCATCCGCCGCATCAACGACCTGCCGAACCTCGACGAAGTGCAGCGCACGGTGTTCGACGCCAGCTACCTGGTGATGGGCCTGGGGGACGTCTACCTTGGCGCACCGGTAGCCACCCCGCTCGACCCACGGCATCGCCTGGTCACCACCAAGTACAACCCGGCCCGCACCTGGACCGCGGAAAACTCGGTGGGCATCGGTGGCGCGTATATGTGCGTATACGGCATGGAAGGCCCGGGCGGGTATCAGTTCGTCGGCCGTACCTTGCAGATGTGGAATCGCTACCGTGAGGTCGCGGCGTTCGACGGCAAACCGTGGCTGCTGCGCTTCTTCGACCAGATCCGGTTTTATCCGGTGAGCGCCGATGAGCTGCTGCGCATTCGCCGGGATTTCCCCCTGGGGCGTTTCGATTTGAACATCGAGCACAGTCAGCTGAATCTGGCGGATTACCAGGCCTTCCTGAACAAAGAAGCCGAGACCATTGCCGCGTTTCGCGATCAACAACAAGGCGCCTTCAACGCCGAACGCGAGCACTGGATCGCCAGCGGCCAGGCACATTTCGACAGCGAAGAACCGGCCCCGGAGGCCACCGCAGACGCACCACTGGCCCAGGGTCAACAGAGCGTCGACAGCCACATCGCCGGCAACCTCTGGCAGGTGCAGGTAGAGGCCGGCAGCCGGGTCGCCGCCGGTGATGTGCTGGTGATTCTGGAGTCGATGAAAATGGAAATCCCCCTGCTCGCGCCCATGGCCGGCGTGGTCCGGGAAATTCGCGTACAGCCGGGGTCGCCCGTGCGTGCCGGCCAGCGCGTCGTGGTGCTGGAACTCGAGTGAACCCATTTTGAAAAGGATGAATGCCATGAACATCAATCTGCAACTCGACGCCCTGCGAAGCGCCTACCGCGACGGCAGCATCACACCCCGGCAACTGCTGTTGAGCCTGCGCGATAAAGCCGCAGCGTTGAACCCGGACTATCACCTGTTCATCCACTTGCTCAGTGTCGAGGAACTGGAACCCTACCTCGCCGCCCTCGACGGTCGTGACCCGGACAGCCTGCCCCTGTACGGCGTGCCGTTCGCGATCAAGGACAACATCGACCTGGCGGGCATCGCGACCACGGCGGCGTGCCCGGCGTTTGGCTACGTGCCGCAGTCTTCGGCGACCATCGTCGAGCAACTGCTCGCCCTGGGCGCTATTCCGCTGGGCAAGACCAACCTCGATCAGTTCGCCACCGGCCTCAACGGCAGTCGCTCACCCTATGGCGCGTGCCCGAACAGCGTATTGCCGGATTATCCCTCGGGCGGTTCCAGTGCCGGCTCTTCGCTGGCGGTGGCGTTGGGTGTTGCGAGCTTTTCGCTGGGCACGGACACGGCAGGTTCCGGGCGGGTGCCGGCGGCCTTGAATAATCTGGTCGGGTTGAAAGCGACCAAAGGGTTGATCTCCACGGCGGGCGTGGTGCCGGCCTGCCGCACGCTCGATTGCGTCACGACCTTCACCGCCACAGCCCGGGAAGCCAGCCAACTGCTGGCGCTCACTGCGCAACTCGATCCTCGGGATGAATACAGTCGTAGCAATCCGCTGTGGAATGACGGCTCGGCGTTCGGTACACCGCGTCCGTTCCGTTTCGGCGTGCCGCGCACCCAAGACCTGGCGTTCTTCGGTTGCCCTGAAGGTCCGTTGTTGTTCAGCGATGCCGTCGATCAGCTCAAGGCCTTGGGCGGTGAAGCCGTGGCGCTGGATTTGTCGCCGTTCCTGGAAGCGGCGCGACTGCTCTATGAAGGGCCTTGGGTGGCCGAGCGCTACAGCGTCGCCGGCGAGTTGATGGAGCAAAATCCCGAGGCCGTGCTGCCGGTGATTCGCGCGGTGCTGGCCAAGGCGCCAGCGGTGAGCGGGGTGCAAACCTTTCGCGCCCAGTATCGCCTGCAAGCCTTGAAGGCGCTGTGCGACCAGGCGCTGGACGGACTCGATTGCGTGCTCACGCCAACCATCGGCCGCCCGGTGACCCTGGCGGAACTCGCGGTCGACCCGGTACTGCGCAATTCGGAACTGGGCTACTACACCAACTTCATGAACCTGCTCGATTACGCCGCCGTCGCCGTGCCCGCCGGCTTCATGAGCAACGGCCTGCCGTGGGGCGTGACGCTGTTTGGCCGGGCGTTCACCGATCAGTATTTGTTGAGTGTGGCGGATGCGTTGCAACGTCGGCAAGGTTTGGCGACCCCTGCACCCACCACCGTCGCGCGCAATGATCGTGCACGGTTGGTGGTGTGCGGTGCGCATCTGGATGGGTTGGCGCTGAACTGGCAACTGAAGCGGCGCGGGGCGCGGTTGATCGAGACGACGTTCAGCTCACCTGACTACCAGCTGTATGCATTGGCCGACGGCCCACCCCTGCGCCCGGGGATGGTTCGGGTGAAGGAAGGTGGTGTCGCAATCGCCGTCGAAGTCTGGGAACTGCCGAGCGCTGAGCTGGGTTCGTTCCTGACCGGGATTCCGGCACCGCTGGGGTTGGGCAAGGTGCAACTGGCGGATGGGCGCTGGGAGAGCGGGTTTATCTGCGAGGGGTATGGGTTGGAGGGGGCGGTGGATATCAGTCACTTTGGTGGATGGCGCACATATCTGAAAGATCGGCGCTGACCTCACGATTCGCTGGCAAGCCAGCTCCCACAGGGACCGCGCAGAACCCTGTAGGAGCTGGCTTGCCAGCGAAGGCGTCAGCCCAGGCGCCACCGTCCGTAATCCATACCGATTCACCCCACAAATCCCGCAGTTATTTCCGCAAAGTGCCACTAGAATGCTTGCATCGGATTACTGCAACGGAATCGCCATGCCGCTTCGCTCGCCGCTGTATTCGCAACGTTCGTTGGTGCTCACGCTGATCGCGCTGCTGGGCGCGGGGTTCCTGGCCACGTCCCTGCTCAGCTACTACGCCTCGCGGGCGTCGATTCGCGACAGTATCGTCAATACCGAATTGCCGCTGACGTCGGACACGGTCTACTCGGAAATCCAGAAAGACCTGGTCAGACCGATCCTGATTTCCTCGATGATGTCCCGCGATACCTTCATGCGTGACTGGGTGGTCAACGGCGAGAACGACCCCGGGCAGATGACCCGCTACCTCGACGAGGTCATGACCCACTACGGCGCCTACACCGCGTTTTTCGTCTCCAACGGCACGTTGACCTACTACCACGCCAAAGGCGTGCTCAAGCAGGTCAAGGTCGATGAGCCCCGCGATGCCTGGTACTTCCGCGTACGCGACATGGCCGATCCCTACGAGATCAATGTCGACCCGGACCTGGCCAACAAGGACAACCTGACCTTCTTCATCAACTACAAGGTCTACGACTACAACAACCGCTTCATCGGCGCGGCGGGTGTCGGCCTGACGGTCGATGCGGTGATCAAGCTGATCGACAAATACCAGCAGCGCTACCAGCGCAGCGTCTATTTCGTCGACACCTTCGGGCGCCTGGTGCTCACCGGCGCCGAAGGTGGCCCGCAAGGCGCCCAGGTCGGACAGACCCTCGGCGAGCTCGACAGCATGAATGGCCTGGTCAGCCAACTGCCCAAGCCCCACAGCGGCAGCTACGAGTATTCTGTCCAGGGCCAGGGCCACTTCCTCAACGTGCGCTTCATTCCCGAGCTGAACTGGTACCTGTTCGTCGACAAGCGCGAAGATGGCGCCCTCAGCGAGATCCGCCAGTCGCTGTACCTCAACCTGCTGATCTGCCTGATCGTCACCCTGACCGTACTGGCCCTGCTCAACCGGGTGATCAAGCGCTATCAGGGCAAAATCCAGACCCAGGCAACCCTCGACAGCCTGACTGAATTGCCCAACCGGCGCGGTTTCGACCTGCTGGCCGCGCAAGCCATGCACGAAGCCCAGCGCGAGCCAAGGCCGCTGACCGCGCTGCTGCTGGACCTGGACCACTTCAAGGCGCTGAACGACACCCACGGTCACCTCGCCGGCGATCAGGTGCTGATTGGCTTCGCTCGGGACCTCGAGAGCTGCCTGCGGCACTCCGACATCGTCTGCCGCTGGGGCGGTGAAGAATTCATCGTGCTGCTCAAAGACACCGACGGTGACAACGGCAAGATGATCGCAGAGAAAATTCGCCAGCATGTGGCACGAAAGCGCTATGCCTACCATGGCAAGGAGTTGCAACTGACGGTGAGCATCGGCTTGACCACCCTGCAAGCGGATGACACCTTGCACACACTACTGTCCCGGGCCGACCAAGCGATGTATCGTGCCAAGCATTCCGGGCGCAACCGCACCTGCGTGGAAATGCCTCACTCCAGTTATGCATAGTCCTACATGAACAAGCCAGAATTCTGCCCGGCCTGCGGCGCCTCCAACGACTGCACCCTGGCCGACCCTCGAACCGCCGATCGGGCCTGCTGGTGCTACGGCGTCAGCATCGACCCGGCGGTGCTCGAAGCGCTGCCGCCGGAACTGCGCGACACGTCCTGCCTGTGCCCGCGCTGCGCCCAGGTCGAGGCGCAGCTGTAAGCAAACGCGCGGCCAATCACGTAAGATGCGCGCCCCATTTCCGCCACCGATCCCCTGTCATGCGCGTTGACCGTTTCCTCAGCAACCTGCCCCGCTTCAACCGTCAGCAGGTGCGCCTGTTGCTGGTGGAAAAGCGCGTCAGGATCGACGGCAACATCGTCAGCGACCCCCACGCCGACGTCTCGGCGTTCAGTCGCGTCGAGGTCGATGAGGACGTACTGCAAGTCGGCAAGCCCGCCCGCTACTTCATGCTGCACAAGCCGGCCGGCTGCGTCAGCGCCACCCGCGACCCGGAACACCCGACCGTACTCGACCTGATCCATGAACCGGACAAGGACGAGCTGCACATCGCCGGGCGCCTGGATTACAACACCACCGGCCTGATGCTGATCACCAACGACGGCAGCTGGTCACGCCGCCTGACCCAACCGCAGACCAAACTGCCCAAGGTCTACTACGTCGAGACTGAACAGGACATCGGTCCCGACTACGCGACCACCTTCACCGAAGGTCTGTATTTTCCGTTCGAAGACCTCGTCACCCAACCCGCCGACCTGGTGGTGCTCGGCCCGAAATCGGCACGTCTGAGCATCGTCGAAGGCCGGTATCACCAGGTGAAGCGGATGTTCGGCCACTTCGACAACAAAGTGTTGCGCCTGCACCGCGAACGCATGGGGCCGCTGGCGCTCGACAACGCCCTAAAACCGGGCGAGTACCGCGCGTTGTGCACCGAAGAGATTCTTTTGTTCTAAGCAGACGACCGCTCAGCAGAAGTTGTCGAACAATTGGCGAATGATACTTGCGCGCAGACGTGACCCCTGCTTGAATCAGGACGTCGGCCGAAATGTGACCGACGAGTCACAACATACTTCTAAGAAACTTTTTGCCGGTAGAGAACCCTCAGGTTCCGCCGTCCCCCGGCAGACTGCCCGCCAATAACAATACCCGTCGACCGGACTGAATTGGATCGACATGGGCTCCAGAATTCCAGGCGTATGCCTACCTGTCATAAAGCTCGTGCAATCTCAGTTGCGCGCATACCCGCTTGCTTGGAGTCTGATGACATGAGGCCAGAAATCGCTGTGCTGGATATACAGGGTCAGTATCGGGTTTACACGGAGTTCTATCGCGCAGACGCCGCAGAGAAGACCATCATCCTGGTCAACGGCTCGCTGGCCACGACTGCGTCGTTTGCACAAACCGTGAAAAACCTTCACCCGCAGTTCAATGTGGTCTGCTACGACCAGCCCTACGCGGGCAAGTCAAAAGCCCACAACCTGCATGAGCAATCGCTGACCAAGGAAATCGAAGGGCAGATCCTCCTGGAGCTGATCGATCACTTCGCCGCCGAACACGTGCTGTCGTTTTCCTGGGGTGGCGCCGCGACCCTGGTCGCCCTGGCCCAACAGCCACGGCGCATCGAAAAAGCCGTGATCAGCTCGTTCTCGCCGGAGATCAACTCGCACATGCTCGACTACCTCGAGCGCGGGATTGACTACCTCGGCAGCCGGGATGGCGACCGGGTCGGCAACCTGGTGAACAGCACCATCGGCAAACACCTGCCGACCCTGTTCAAGCGCTTCAACTATCGGCACGTCAGCTCCCTGGCCGAACATGAATACGGGCAGATGCACTTCCACATCAGCGACCTGCTGCACAGCGATCGCCAGTGCTTTTTCAAAGCGGCTGAAAAGATCAAAGTACCTGTGCTGTTCATGAACGGCGAATGGGACGAATACACCGCCACCGATGGCGCCCGGTTATTCGCCAACCACGTGCAAGACGCCACCTTCAGCACCCTGCAGGCCACCGGCCACTTTCTCGACATGGAACACAAAGCCGCCTGCCGAGACAGCCGCAACGCACTGCTGGGCTTCCTGAAACCGGCGCCACAGTCGAGCCGACCGCGGTACCACTACGTCCAGGACCACCATGCACTGTCCCTCTGAAACAGCGTCATCGCGAGCACGCTTCGCCCTACAACGTTAAACGCATCCTGTAGGAGCGAGGCTTGCCCGCGAACGACCGTCCCGCGGTCCATGTTTTTTGCTTTATCCGCTGCTAAATGCAACGCGCACAAAGAAAAACTTCAAATTCACGCGCACATCTGGTACAAAGTCAGCCGCTCTGAGCGGGTGTCGTATAATGGCATTACTCCAGCTTCCCAAGCTGATAACGAGGGTTCGATTCCCTTCACCCGCTCCACTGTTTTCAAGGCCTCCAGCCTACCCAGCAACTCCAAGGTGTCTGTTAAGGTGTCTGTTACGGATTTTTTCCGACGCAGAACGGACAGAAACAGACACCCACCGTTCGATCAGACCTGATCCACCCTATCGATCACCACTGCTACTTTGGCAGATGGACTTCGTGCATCTCTGACTCCTCATACTCGTGTAATCGAGCCGAATTTTCTGGCCCTTAGGGTTAAACCTGCACCAGGTATGAACCTTGCGCCAGGTCACTGTGCGTCTCTTACCAAATCCGTCCCCCGCTTTCCCTAGCGAACAACACTGAACTGGTTTACGATCCTCCTTTTACTGTACATAAATACAGCATAAAGAGGCGCAGTGATGACTGGGAAACTTATCGATTTGGACCAAGCTCGCCGCCTGAGGCGCGCTGAAGATGATAGCGAGATGCGGCTATTTTTCGAGAGTCTTCCGCTTGGCTTCACAGATGTTCACTGCGTCCAAGCGAGGGAAATGCTCGGCTGGACTGTGGAAGCCTTGGCGTTTCGGTCAGGCGTTTCGACCAAGGCGATCAGAGAGCTTGAATCGGGCTCCCGTACGTTGCGACGTATCACGATGCAAGCCCTTTGCTTTGCGCTAGAAACCGAAGGATTGATCTTTCTTCCCGGGCATAAGCCAATGAGGAGTGGCGATTGCCGCGGCGCCACAACAGACCCAAAAGATCGGGACGATTTTCACCTGATCGAATGACCCACATAAAAAACCAACCTCCATTCGTCCTCACGCCACACGAACGAACCAGGCATCCAGATGGTCCGGGTGAGTAAGCCTCAATCAAAAAACCGCCTACACTGAAAAATCTATTTGCCAGGCAGGGAATGAGCCGAGATGAAGGTACCGGCGCATGAAGAAAACCCAATGGGAAAAACTCTCACCCCTGACCGGATGGGTCATCGTCGTGGAAGACGACCCAACGTTACGCATGTTAATCGGGGAGATTTTGACCGAACTGGGCCTGCATTCGCTGGAATTCTCTACTGCCGATGAGGCTATCAAGTACATGACGGGATCGCATGGCGGTTGCCCGCTGGTGATCGTGGATCACGGCCTGCCCGGTCAGATCCAAGGCGCAGAATTTATTGAGATGATGAAGCTTAGGTGGCCATCGACCGCGGCAATTCTCACTTCCGGTTACGACCTGGATTCCCCTATGGTGCCGGCTGGGACGATTTACCTCCAAAAGCCCTGGTCTATACATGATTTGGAGCTGGCCGTAACAACCTTATTTAAACCTGGTAGACCTCTCGCATGACGATGATCGCAGGCGTTACCTATGGACAAGTCGTGAAATGCGGTGATGCCCATAATCCAGCAGGTCTTGCAGTTGGTCGCTTGTCGACGACCCGTGATGGCCGTTTTTTACCAGTTACGACCGGCTGAAAACGGCGAAAACTGGCCAGTCAGATTTTCCTACGAAATCAGGATCGATTCGGTTGAAGCGTCACAAACTACCAGACATTTCAGCCTATTCGATCCAGGCGCTGGATGATGGACACCTGTTGGAGAGAGCGATAGTGTGGCATCACGATGAGTGTTGATCACGTTCGCTATCTAAGGAGTCAGGAACAGACATCAATCCAACTGCATAACCCAGCTGCTATTCCTTTGGGCCTCGGCATAATTAGCCATCCGTCAAAAAATATTGGATGAATGTATGAATATCGACGATTTGAAATTCCAAACACTTACAAGCAAGCATTTAAAGCCATACGCCAAGAGATCGCCCACTGAAACAATGCAATTTTTAAAGTGGATTCTTGAGAATATTTTTCGATTGGACGCGCAGGACGCTGATGATGCATGCGTCGATCAAAAGCAAGACAAAGGCGTCGATGCACTCTTAGTCAATGACACCCTTGAAACAATTTATATTTTTCAATCAAAATTTAGGAATTCCGACAAGTCTACTTTGGGTGATACTGACCTGAAGGAATTCACCGGGACGCTTGCTCAGTTTCAGACACCTGCTGCGATAGACACCCTTCTAGCAGGAAAAGCTCATGAGGGCTTGAAAGCGACGATCAGAAGGATCGGCTTGAAGGAAAAACTTGCAGCCGGGTATTCGGTCGAAGGCATTTTTTGCACAAACGCTAGTCTCAACAGCGAAGGGATAGATTATCTTAAAAACGTTGACGACATAACCGTGTATGATGCTGAAAAAATTGTTACAGATTTTGTAGATCTCGACGCGGACTCGGGCGTCGATGAGATTTTTGAATTTAATACTTCGGACACTGAAATAATTGATTACCAAACTGCCGATGGCGTGACAGCCAAAATATTTTTAGCCAATGCTCTGCAACTAACACATATGCAAGGTATCTCTGATAGCAGGTTATTTAGCCGAAACGTTCGATACTCGCTCGGAAACACCAAAGTCAATAAGAGTTTGCTGTCTAGCATAAAAGATAAGAAAGAACATAAAAATTTCCCGCTGTATCACAATGGAATAACTGTTCTTTGTGATCATATGGAAGCAACTAGTGCAGACAGCTTGTCAATATCCAAATACATGGTGGTTAACGGAGCCCAAAGCTTAACTTCCTTGCTAAATGCAAAGAATAGCATTTCGGCCGACTTGAAAGTCCTAGTAAAAGTCATAGCTTTAGGGGGCGACGAAGAACTCACGGATAAAATAACCCAAAACAGCAATAACCAAAACGCGATAAAAGCTAGAGATATGCGATCGAATCATGGTATCCAGCAACGCCTTAAAAAAGAGGTGTCTTCAGGCAAGGCTGGGAAATTCACTCTGCAAGTCAAACAAGGTGAATCCGTAGCGAAAGGGTGGACGGCAATATCCAATGAAAATGCGGGTCTTGCAATACTTGCACTAGACCTAGGAGAGCCTTGGAGCTGTCATCAAAAGTACAAGGTAATGGATGACTCATATTCCAAAATCTTCGGAAGAGCCGACGTCACAGGATCCAAAATCATTGGTCTTTACTCTTCATTGAACTCTATTAATGACACCCTTGATTCATTCGACGATCAACTTTTTGGGCATTACACACTGACTAAATATTTTTTGGCATACGTTGTCGCAGAAATTATCAAAGACGACGACGTCGGAAAAAAAGTTTTCCGCAACATGAGTTCGATAGTTGACGCAGGCAAACTTGAGGATTTCTTAGAAATATTTACTTCGCTCGCAAACACTACCGTCTCCGATTTGAATGCTGAGGTGGAGGAGCTTCGAGAGAACGAAGAAGGGTTTGACTACAAACGAGATCTTAAAAGCCCCAAATGGTGTAGAGCAATGTGCGGAAAACTCAAAGCAGCTTATAATAAAGATGTTAAACGAAAAAAGGCTGAACCCGTTTCTGTGTTAGTGTCGGGCTTATCTTAAAAGCCCTCCAGTGTTAAGCCGACTCCTACAGTAGCGGCTTAACTCATCTCATCAATATTAGCCTTTGGGCCGATTATGCTCATCAGTGTTTTAGATACCAAGAAATTTTCCAATAATAAAACAAACTCCATGCTATCTTAAGAAGACACGCTAAAGAAATTAGTTAGTTTGACGAGTATTAAAAAACTCCAACAGGCAATAGCGTTTAGGCGTGACCATGCTTACTGATGGCCACAGTTAACATGGCGAAGCCGAAGAGCAAGATCATCTGAATCGCACGCTCACGTGTTTTAGTTTATCTAGATTAAACATCTGACTGCATTATAAGTCTCATATATATAATGCGGCCAGATTTTGCACGCAATCTAGCAAAATAATTCAAGCTGGGGTTTGATTGTCAACTTAACGGCTATTAGAGAACAGTCGTCAGTAGGTTCCAATCGAATAATACGTCTGCGCAAGTTTGCCGCAAACCGGTTTGGATCTTCCAGGGTACTTTCCAAAAAGCGAGGTCTTAATTCCCAAGAATGGTAAGCCCCATCTGACATTATGAACAAGCTCACACTTCCATCCTGTGCGCAGATTTCATCATAACTCAAGAAAGCTTCCTGGAAATGGAGGTTGATTTTTTTTGATATAGCTGAAATTAGTGTATTTTTCCCGCTAGCTTCTTTGAGCTCAGAAGGTTTGTATAACCCTTCGTCTATTAGCTTTTGGTGTTGCGTATGGTCTTTAGTAATCTGCAAAAGCCTGCGGTCATTTTTTAGATACACTCGGCAGTCGCCTATATGACCAATTTTTATTCCTTTCTCTCCCGCATAGCAGAACGTCAAAGTCGTAGCTGCATCGAAGTAGCTAGGATTTTCCATGGTCAGGTTTGAAACACGAATTTTTATCTGTTCGAAAATTTGCTCGACAGCATCAGAACTTTCGAACGCTGCCGACTGCAAACTTGTCAAATATTCGATAGCAGACTCGGACGCGCTGCTTGCCCCAGCATACGACCCTACGCCATCTGCAATAGCCATCAAAAAACCACTACCTACCTTGCGTGGCGGCAAAATAGAATCTTCGTTTTTTCGCGCAGGCTCTTTGGGGAATGAGAACGCACTTGAGCTTAATAGCTTAATCATTTGCTTTCTCCTAAGATGGCGGCAACAAATTCATTTCGCATTTCTTGCACTTCTGAATAACGATCAGGAGGACGCCGAGCAGTGCTCTTCTTAAATACTTCATGGATACCTGGATTGTCTAACATGTCCAAATCCTCTAAGAGAACACCTAGTGCAAAAATATCTGTTCTTTTGCTATATTCCCCTGCAATCCCTATCTCTGGCGCCATGTATTTAGCCGTGCCCATTGCTGTTGCAATTTTTGTGATAACTTCGGACTCGGAGCTTTTATCTAAGTTCTTAACAAGTCCAAAATCAGACACCTTATAGATGTCGTCCTTGAATCTAAGAATGTTAGATGGTTTTATATCGCGATGAAGATAATCCAAAGAATGCAAATATATAAGACCATCCGCGACCATTAGAAGCACTTCGATTTTTTGAGAGGCAGTTAGAATACCTTTATCAATATCTTTCTGAAGATCTCCGGCCGCTAGATCCATAATGAACCATGGCTGATCAGACTTTAGGTCGCACAGATAAATGTGAGCTACATTGGTGTGCACACAAGAGGCTTGATATGATACCTCTCGTGCAAAACGTCTTCGGAACTCATCCCGAAGATCAGGTTCCAGATCGTTGAGGGACTTGCGGGCGTACTCACCGCATCTATGATCGGCAATGTTGAATAGCTCAATTTTCTCTACAAATCCAAAGCCGCCTTCTCCAATTCTTTTGATTATTCTGTATTTGTAGTTTCCGTGATAGCCATCCATTCCCTGATCCATGCTTTATAGAAAATTCAAACCGGTTAAATTGAAACGCGATGCTGAAGATATGTGTAGCGTCAGCTATATACGTTCACGATGATATCATCATGCCATAATTCGCGGCGCAACGTGTCTACCTGAGAAGCCCACAGACTGCTCTTTTTTTCGGGAACATGGCTAGCCTGGCCGGATCCACCACTCGCTAGAAGCTTGCAGCAGTAGCCAAACGATCTGAATTTTCCCGGTTTCCTGCATGTCTGAATGACCGCCTAGGGTCGGATGTGGTCACTGCATTTCGAATAAACGGCAGCGGTATAGATAGGGATTCGAACCCCTTCTGATGTTCCTCTAGGCCGCCACAGGCCAGCAAACACAGCGAGTACGAGTATAATCCTTGGGCTGGAGCGGTTCCTTCCGGCCTGTGTTCTGCCCTAAATATGCCCTAAATTCACATTCACCATCTGCGTTCCGCCGACTTCACGCTGAGCTCAAAATCAGGACGACGAAACACTTTCTGGGCAGAGCAGCGAGGTGCTGTGGACGTGGCTGAAGAGGGTGCGCGGCGCCTTGGACAAGACGACAGGAAACGAATGCCTATACTGATGGAACGATCCGCACCTCGGAGTCTCCCATGTCTACTAAAAAATTCATCGAAGACCTACACCAAGCTCGGCAGGAGTTGGATGCCGCGACGGCAGAGGTTATGGCCTTGGTCAAAACCAGTAAGGCCTTTGGCGCACAATGGCATGCCGCTATCAACCGAGAGCGGCAAGCTCACGAGACCCTTCGCGGATTGATGGATAGCCCTGCGGCGTTTAGTGAGAAAGGGTCTGCAGAAAGTAAAAGCGCCGACGAGCAATCTTATCTTGCATGAGGTCGGATTACAGATTGTCCGTAAACGTTCGGAAATACCGTTTGGACTACGCGCCTCGTCGCGGGTACAACGTTTCAGGTCATCCACATGACTCCGCTGGATAGGCTTCTGGAACAGCATGGAAACTGGGCGCTGCTGAATAACGTTATCGCCTGCTGCAATGCAGGGCCAGCTAGTTTTGATGAGCCCGCTCACCCGTTCAATGGCGGGCCACATGGCTTTCCGCTATCATCGCCAAACCCCTGCAAAACAAGAGAAAATTTACGAAACCATGAAAAGAACAAGGACTGTGCAAACCGATCTGTTTGAGACCAAAAGCAAAACGGGAAGGGTCTACGAGATAACTGAACAATCCACTTTGGCCACGACCAATGTTTTGGAGAATTCGAATTCAGGTTGGATGGTAGAAACGAAAAACTACAAGGTCAGAAGTGGCGGCTTCGCGGAAAAACTCAGCGAAAACGAGTTTCACATTTTTGCATCTGGGGAGAACGCCACTAGGATTTGACTGCTAAACGAGCGCTCCCTTCAGAAAGCACGATCATCTCAATCGAAATGGCTGACGCCGGTGGCCTTTACGAACTCGCGCCGCTTAAGCCCATGTCTACGGAGCTAGTAGGGGCGATTCACTAATCTAGGCCTATTATTCATGGCTCCCCATTCTTTTCACAGCCTGGTTCGTTTTCCGCTCATAGCGACAGGCAGACATCGGCCCAAAAAAAGTCCCAGGCCATCGCTCAAAACTAGTTCTCTACGTTGAAAGGTCTGCTACCGATCGCGCGTAGGCAGCCGTTGCAATTCCAATCAATGTGTTGCGCTCTGATCTATCAATAATTCCTCGGCATCGATAATCGTCAGCAAGCTTCAGCAATTCATAATATTGCTTTTCCGCATCCATCTTCATATCGGAATCCGTCAACAGTTCGTGCCATTTGGCATAGGCCAACATTTTCGCTTCGCTGTACATGACCGCATTCTCCCGCCTTTTATTCAGTAGAGGACGCCGGCGAAAGCTCGTTCATTGCGGTGGACGAATGGCGCTGCTTTTGCCCCGGTCGACACTCCGTCTTTTTCTCGGAATTTTGATGAAGCCGCTTACTCATAGCTCATAAGGAAGGCAAAAGGCGTATAGCGACAAAAAATGATCCGAGCGACCTCACAATGAAGATCCGAGCCACTGTCATTTGCGAGAGAGATAGGCACGTTTTGCTGGTGCGCAAGCCGGCGTCAAAATGGGCGCTGCCTGGAGGAAAAGTAGAGATTGGCGAAGCTATTGCGGGGGCAGCTGCTCGAGAACTCCAGGAAGAGACGGGACTAAACGCTGAACAGCTCTTGTACATGTTTGAGCTTGAAGCAGGACGTACCCACCACCACGTTTTTGAAGCCGTCGTCTTCCAAGCAGAAAAGGCGACACCACAAAACGAAATCGTCGAGTGTTCCTGGTATGCGCTGAGCATGCTGCATGATCTGGACACCAGCGCTGCTACGCAATCTATCCTTCGGTCATTCCTGCGTCGTCTTTAATCGCTAAAAAAAATCGGTTGCCTGCATTGTTGGGTCGCAAAATATCGATTTTTTGAATATAATTTCTTTGATAAGCCCTGTTGATCGTACGGTCTGAATTTAGAGAACCGAACCCCTTCTTATCGGGTCGGAGGCCGCTTCCGGCCAGCAAATTCGATGTTTTAGCGTTTTCCACAAGGCGTTACACGGCCTACAGCGGCCTGGAAATTGCCCTAAGCCTTGCTGAGTGGACATCTTTCTCGCAAAAATCTACTCCAGCGATGGATTGGACAGACTTGCTCTCCAAATCCAACAATCCGTAGTCTTTATCCACATAAAAATTCGAACGCACCATTTTTGTACCATCTTGATGGCAAAACGCGATCAGCGTTTGGCGCCTGCTCTGCCAAACTGGTATAGAATCTTCCCTAACCTTTTGCTCCTTTTTAGCCATAGCGGCTTAAGGTTCATTTACAGTTATATTAAAAAATGCAGCCTTTTTCAACGGAGCTACTAATGTCTGCAAAAGTATCGAAGAAATTCAATAAAAAGTTCGAAATAAATGAAGAAGGATTAAGGCGAATCCATTCAGACATAAGAAAAAGATTGCCCACAGAAAAACAAAAAGACATCATATTCGAAGTATTCCGGGAGGACTCTCTTGTATATCGAACAAGCGAATTAGATCGAGTACTTTCCGAAAACAATGACTCAACCCAAAAAATAATCTCCATAAACATTGAATATATTGACGAAAGCCTAGATATACAGCTCACATTTCACGTCGAAGACGGATCAAAGCTTTCCGTAAAAGGTGAAGACCGAGATACTGTTTTCCTAATCTCCTCGGAATTAGGAGAGTATATCCAGAAAGAAGTGTCTTTTTTATCCGGCGCAAGCTGGATGGGCAAGGCGCTCATCGCATGTGTAGCTCTGGGGGTTCTTCTATTTATTTTTAGTAGCTCTATGAAATCGAACGCCGGACCCGATATATCAGAAGCACTTTCCGCCGCATTAAAAAGTACAGACACAAACGAAAAACTCAACTACATAATCAATAACATCAAAAATAAGCAAACCCCAGAACCACGCGCAGATACAATCTTAGCATTGATAGTACCGTTAGTAGCGTTTTTTATGTTTCCATATTCAAGCGCTATACGTTATTTTTTTCCCGGAAATATCTTCTTAATTGGCAAACAGATAAACATCATCAACAACAGGAGAGGTTTCGTTAGAAATATATTCTGGTGCGGAATTGTTGCACTGGCGATAGCTATGGCCACGGGATATTATTTTTTCTGGCTCTCAAAATAAAATAGCGATTAGCAACAACTTTAGTGCCCACTTTAACCTACTTGTTCGTAAATTGATGAAACTTCAATAAAAGCCGTCGCCCCCTCGTTTGTAGTTTCCCAAGCTGATAACGAGGGTTCGATCCCCTTCACCCCTTACTGGAAAGACTTTTCCGCTGGGTTGGAAATTTGTAAACAATTGCAGACTTCAGAAAGGAACCCCCGCAAAATGCTATCAATAGATCCGGTGTCGCTGGGAAGGTTGGCTATCTACCTCAGCCAGGTCGACGTCGCAGACCAAGCAAGATCTGATGCGTTGTCAGCGCTGGAGGCTGCCGCCTCGAAGAAGAATAACGAGCCGTCGCGGCTTTCCTGCCTTGAGACCTTGCGCGCGTCCTCCGAGGCATACGATGGCGCGCTGATTGATTTGGCCGAAGAAGTGCGTTTGGCGCTCTACGGCCCTCCCGATGACGACGAAGAATTCGGCGATCACGCGAGGGCGCCGCGTTACGATGAGGTGTAGTGACGCGTTACCGTAACGAATAGAAAGGAACCTATACCATGATGATCGAACTATCCCCAGCGCTGCTATCGAGCCTGGACCGCGTCAATGAGTTGCACCTGGAAGGCCTTAAAGAGGACGACCACCTAAAGGCCAAGCGGCTATTTGAGGATCGCGGCCGAGAGCTGGCATTCCTGCTGCTGGGACTCACTAAGGCCATAGAGGAGCAACGTGATGCAGCGGGCCAGTAACGCTTAACGACCTGAAAGGAGACCCCCGCCGTGGCGATGGCGATGGCGATGGCGATGGCGATACACCGCCATGGCCATCCGGCACACAAGGAGCAAGTATGGATTTCAAGACGTCGCCGAAGTCATTACTGCGGTCGCTATGACCCCTTGCCGGGCAAAAAGAGCAGCGCCGAAGTTCTCAAGGATGCTGGGCTGTAAGCGCGTTGCCCATAACGCGTAATATGTGAAATCGGGGGTACACCTTTGCACTAGGGTGGCTCCCTTTTTCGTTGGCTACGGCTACCACTACCCCCTAGACTGGTCTATCAGACCACCGGCACTGGTTTTTCGCAGAACCGGCCACCCACTTGAAAAGGACGCCCCCGTGTACGAGCCATTGACCGATCCTGTCGCCATCGCCTCGGCCAATCAGTTTTTTAATGACCTGATCGCCCTGGCGGACTTTGACGCGCAGTTGCCTTTGCTGAGGCCCCAAGTCGAAGACTTTCGTTTTGAGGCTCTGACCCATGCGGGCATGCTGAGTACACAAAACCAGCTGCGCGGCTTCATGTGGGGGTTGATTGTGGCCGGAGCACTGACGCCTGAGCAGGGCCACGAATTTAGCCAGCGTCTGGACGTAGGCCGCCAAGCAGGATGGTTGTAATGAACGCCTTGGACCGTAACGCTGCGCGGTACCGGCTGGACGACAGCCTCAACGCCTGGTCCATCAAATGGGTGTTGGACGCTAACGCGGTCATGTGCGCCTGCTGTAGTGCCGGGCAGTGCGCACGGGACGCAGAGCAACCGTTCCGGCATGTCGCCGGCTGCCGCCTGGACAGCGACTTTACTAAGTACCCCTGGCGTGAGCTGGCGGATCTGCTACGCGAACTGCCGCCGGTGCCGGCATGATTGGCAGGCCATTCAGATAGAAAGATGTTTTGCGCGCCCAGGTGGAGCAGCACGCGGTGCGTGAATGCATGGTGACCAAGGTCTACAGCGGGCCAGCCTGGGGCTTGTCGATCCGCCTCGGCTGCAGCGGCTCGCGTTGGGTACCGGTGCGTTCACGGCGGGAGAATGTGCATACGTGGGGCAAGTTTGACCGCCGTGGGAAGTTTTGCTGACGGGATTGGGCTACGGGGGGTTACGGTCGAGCTGTGAGGCACCCGCCCGGCTAGAGATCGGCAAATTAACAAACAACTGTTCGTCGCCTCCCTCTCGCCGAATCATCTCGCCTAGATTACTGTACATAAAACCAGTATTCGTACAGTGATTCCCTTTCCATGAATTTCGCCCAGGCTAAAGCGCTGAGACTTCAGCAATGGTGCTCGACCCTCGACGACCATGCCTTTCGGATGCAGAACCCGGAAGCCCACCGGCAAACCCTCCACGCGATGAACACCACGTTGTTGGGCGAGGGATTGATCGATGTGCTCCAGCAGTTGGACATGAACGAGATGGCGAATGCGGCCTACTGGCACGCGGTGGAAGAACTGCACACGGCACCGGCCCGCTATTGCGGCGCGTCATCCTATGATGTTTTGCAGTGCGAAGGCCCCAAGCTCTTCGGCCGGATTTCGCGATCCATTTTCTACGCTGCAGGCTCACTTACCGACCGTACTCATTTTTCCTATGACGGCAAGATTTACCAGGATGCAACCGGGGCCAACTTGGTGTTTACCCCGTCCGGGGTGGTTGCGAGAATCACCGGGCTTACCTTGATCCTGCCCGATGGGCAACTGTACTGCCTTGTCGAAACAGGCCGGATGATCGAAGGCGTCGCGTTCGAGCCAATTGACGATCCGGATCTCTATCGCGCGCTGGTAGATACCGCTCAAATTGCTGAGGAATGCCGCGATTTGCGCGCCTACGAGCGACTGCGGCCGCTGCTTGACCTGGCCCGGTTCCGGATCTGTCCAACCTGCCAAGATCACTTCGATCCGCGTGAAGACTGCTCGACCTGCTCCGGTCGAGGGTTTGTAACGAAGTCTTTAATCACGGGTCTACCTTGAAGGCATACGAGGAGAAACCGACAATGTGCGGACGCCTTTCCCAGTACCGCGGCATTCACGACTTTGTCGCAGCGCTCAGTATCCCCAACGCCCTACTGAATTATGCCGGCGACCAACGTTTCGAGCGCTATAACGCCGCGCCGACCACTCAGCTCGCCCTCTTTCATCGTGATGGTGAATATCTGCGCGCTGACATGATCCGTTGGGGCTGGCGACCGCACTGGGCCAAAGATCGCGCCGCGCCGATCAACGCACGCGTGGAGAAGGTCGCCCACGGCCCGTTCTTTAAAGCCATCTGGCCACACCGGGCAATCATTGCGATAGACAACTGGTTTGAGTGGGTTTATGAAGGCGGTCCGAAGAAGCAGCCCTACTTGATACGTCATCGCGACCGGACACCCATCCTTTGTGCCGCGATCGGCCAATACCCCGTTGGCGAGCACGAGCCGGGTGAGCATGATGGCTTTGTCATCATTACTGCCGACAGCGCCGGCGGTATGGTCGACATCCATGACCGGCGGCCAGTCGCCCTGTCTCCGGAACTGGCCCGCGAATGGCTGGATCCGGCAACGCCCAAAGAACGCGCCGAGCAGATGGTGCTGCTCGAAGGTGAGCCAACCGAAGCTTTCGAGTGGTTCAAAGTGGATCGTGCGGTGGGTAACGTCAAAAATGAGGGACCAGCACTGATTCAACCTATCAGTGAGGTTATCAAGGGCGATCATGAGATCAATGGCTAGTTGATCGAAACCATTGATGCCAATCCCACTAGCCGGTCCTCTAACGCGGATTCGAAAATAACGTAAAGGTTTTCTGCGTCCCCTACCCGCAAGGCCCCCGCTGTCTCAAGACCCAGCACAAAACCTTCCGCTCTCGCCCCTGCTTTCACCGCCACAATCATCGAATCAGCACGGGCAATTTGTGCAAGTAAACGCTCGGTTTCACGTTTCATTTGAGCGCTTAACACAACATTGTCCATATGGGCCTCCGTCAACTAAACCAGTAAGTCACAAGGAGTACCACGGAAACCCAAGCAGCGGTCATTAGGATTGCGAGCCCAGCCAGTAGCTTGTCCATGTGCGGTCAGCTGCGAAGAAAAGACCAAGGATGGATGATGTGGTGGCCTCTAACAAGAATAGCGCGAGGCCATCACAACGTAGCACCAGATAGCTATAAAACCCGCCTCACTTAAAACAGTCCTCCTAAAGCAGCGGGCTCCCAATTCGTAATCACTAGTTCACCGCTAACCTCAGCTTTTCCTTGCCGCTGATTGGTGTTGCAGTAACGGATGTCCAGCGTCTCGAAGTGAAAGCCTTCAAAGACCCGGCGGATGTCCGGGTGATCGTTGATGCTGACCATGACCTTGCCCTTGCAGCGGCGCATAAAGTCGGCCATCCGTTCATAGTTCTCGAAGGGAAAGTCCACCCCATAGCCGGCGGTCTGCCAATAAGGCGGGTCCATGTAATGGAACGTATGGGCGCGGTCATAACGCTCCGCGCATTCCAGCCACGGCAGATTTTCGACGTAGGTGCCGGATAGACGCTGCCAGGCAGCCGAAAGGTTTTCCTCAATCCGTAGCAGGTTGATGGCCGGGCCGGTGGTGGCGGTACCAAACGTCTGTCCAGTGACTTTGCCGGCGAAGGCATGGTGCTGCAGGTAGAAAAATCGAGCGGCACGTTGGATATCGGTAAGGGTTTCGGGGCGAGTCATCTTCTGCCATTCGAATACTTGCCTGGAGCTGAGCGCCCATTTGAACTGACGCACGAATTCTTCCAGATGGTTTTGCACGACGCGGTACAGCGTCACCAGGTCGCCGTTAATGTCGTTGAGGACTTCGACCGGCGCAGCCTGGGGGCGCATGAAGTAGAGCGCGGCACCGCCGGCAAAGACTTCGACGTAGCATTCGTGCGGCGGAAAAAGCGGAATGAGGCGGTCGGCCAGGCGGCGTTTGCCGCCCATCCAAGGGATGATAGGTGTGGACATTGAGAGCAAGACCTTTACTGTATGGATGAACAGGTGCTAGGCTCGCCGCGCTTTGTGCACGGAGCAAGAGCCTTGGCTGGACTTGCAGGGACCATCTGCAGGGACAGCGGCCGGGTCGGATGTTGACGCATCCGGCCCGGTCGCTCTTTTTTCACTTCGGTGTTGAGACTTCTTTGGCGTAGGCCTGACAGGCCGCCAGCGCAATCATTCCGGCATCGCCGTCATCGGTGATGCCGATAATTCGTTGCGCATGCGCTGGCTCAAGTTCGGCTCTTGCGGTGCCATGAACCACGCCGCCGGCGCCGGCGGTGGCTGACAATGGCCCATCACCACTGGCGGGGTAGCCGCTGGCGAGTAGGACTGACAGCCGTAGGTCGCCAGTAGCCAGACGATCACGCAAGTGTTTCTGAAGTGTTTGTGCACGCTGTAATTCCTGGTAGTGGTTTTCGTCGTTAGTCTGCAGCCGAGCCTCGAGCGCGCCGTGCTCGGCCTTCTGCTGTTCTAGCTGGCCCACCACCGCCGCCAGTTCCTGGCTGTGCTGCTCGGCGGTCTTCTTGGCCTCTTTAGCCAGCGCCTGGCCATAACGCCAGTCCTGCACCTGCCAGGCGCCGCCGGCACCCAAACCGACCAGCAGCACCAGGGCGAGCACCAGAGCCAATGCCCGATAGCCGACGGGTATCCAGTCGATCAGGCGCATAACACCGCCTTGGCCTTGGCCCACAGCTCGCGACGTTCGGCCCGGCCATTGCCGCCGCCGTTTATCACGCTGCTGATGCCGTCGAACAGCCCGAGGTCGGCCTTCTCGCTCAAATTGCGATCCCACCAGAACCAGGCCGCCGACAGCGCCGCGTATTCCGCTTGCTCCAGCAGCTCGGGTTGATTGACCAGGGGCAGACCCAGGGCCTTGCCGCACAGCCGGTAGTTGTCGCGAAAGGTGATGCCGATCAGGCCGCGCGCGCGGTACTTGTAGCCGTCGCCGGACGCCTCGGGGCCGTTACCGTAACGCCCGCCATACACCCGGTTGGCCAGCTTTTCCGAATTGCGCAGATAGCCCTTAGCAAACTCGACCTCGGCCAGCTCGACGCGACCATTGTGGTTCAGGTCGAAGCCATACTTGAACAACTGCGCAACCCGCTCGGCGTCCTTGTAGTACAGGCTTTCCGACAACTTGGTCAGCTGCGCCGACTCGTGGCCGATCTGCGCCAGAAACGCCGCCTGACGCGCCCGGGTGTTGATATCAAAGCGAGCCATGGCGCGGTTGAGCGCCGGCAGAAAGACACCGACCACCGGCCGGCAGTTGGGCAGGATGGCCAGCAGGTGTTGTTGGGTCAGCGGGAGGTAAGCCATAACATGAACTCCAGGCACAAAAAAAC